>WNFJ01249638.1_pt1 | contig 19150 bp, 16 predicted proteins | sample 5400461 | NCBI WGS metagenome assembly WNFJ01 (sample SAMN13153349, study PRJNA577476) | soil metagenome | isolation source: 115 cm saprolite on Douglas fir-dominated hillslope | place: USA:California | collected 2013-09-17
TCCGACCGCCGCGAGCGCCTTGGTGGAAATGCGCCCCATGAACCACATGTCGGTGAGGTTCAGGACGATCTGCACCGCGCTGTTCGCCATGAGTGGCAGGGCGAGCGCGAGCACCGCACGCTGATCCACGTGCGCGCGACCGGCGGCGTCGATGCGCTGCGCCGGCAACTGTCCCACGCTGCTCAAGGAATCCATGGCAACATCCTGCGCAATCGGTCATTCTCGCACACTGATCCGGAAGAGAGATGACACCTGCCATGGCAACACGCAGCAAGCGCGCGGGCACACGCGAGCGCAGCAACGCAGCGCGCGGCGCGCGGCGCGGGCGGCTTGCGCCGGGCAAGCAGGCCCGCGGGCTCGACGCCGCCCAAGTCGCCATCGCCATCGACGATCCGGCCGTCGCGCCGCTCGCGGCGCTGGTGCGCGAGGCGGGCGGCGCGCCGATCGGCGCGTACCACGAGCCCCTTGGAGGACGCACGCTGTTGCTGGCGAGCCTGCCGCTCAATGCGGTGCAACCCACGCCTTTTCAGCGCGACCTGTCTCCGACGCACGCGAAGCGCCTGGCCGTGAAGATCGACGAGACGGCGGCGTTCCTCGATCCGCTGATCGTGGTGCGGGGCGAAGACGGGCGCCTGTGGACGCCCAACGGCCGCCACCGCCTGGCCGCGGCCAAGGTGCTGGGACTGAAACAGATCACGGTGCTGATCTCGCCGGACGAGTCGCTCGCCTACCGGATACTGGCGCTCAATACGGAAAAGGCTCACAACCTAAAAGACCGGAGCCTGGAAGTCATCCGCATGGCGCGTAACCTCGCGAAGCTCCGCGGGCGCGAACGCGAGAACGCTTTCACCGCGGAATTCGAAGCCGCAGAACTGCTGACGCTCGGGATCGTCTACGAGAAGTCGCCGCGCTTTGCGGGCGGCGCCTACAGCGCCTTCCTGAAGAAGGTCGACCGCTTCAGCGACCAGACCCTGACGGTGAGCCTGCGACAGCGCGCCGACTACGCCGCGCGCCTCATGGAGATCGACACCCGCGTCAAGAGCACGATCGCCGCCCTGCAGGCACGCGGGTTCAAGTCCCCGTACCTGCGCAACTACGTCGTCGCCCGCATCAACCCGGTGCGCTTCCACAAGACCAAGAAGGGCGACACCCGACCGCCGGTGCCGATCGGGCAGGCGCTGACGCGTATGGCCGCCGCCGCCCGCAATTTCAACATCGGTTCGGTATCGAACTCCGATCTCGCCTGGGTGGCGGTGGGCGCGGGGTCGGGGGACTAGTGCTTGAGGGCATCGGCGCCAGCGCCGCTCTCGGGCAGCGGCTGAAGGTCGCCGTCGTCCTCGTAGGTGAGTCCGTAGCCGTAAGGAAACAGCGGCAGCTCGTCGGACCGGTGATCCACGGCCGGCACGCGCGGCGAACGCGGCCAGGCGAACGGCAGCTTGCCACGAAAGTCGTAGCGCACCGAACCGTCCGGCGTCCGGAACAGCACCTCGGCGACACCCCCGCCTTCGGGCCCCGGGAGCCAGGCGGCCACGAAGCTGTCGGCGGCGTTGAGCTCGGCGTTGACCCATAGCGGGCGACCGGAGAGCAACACGGCGACCACCGGCACATCCTCGGCGCGCAACCGGCGCAGCAGCGCCACATCGTGCTTGTCGCCCGGACTGTATTCGAGCGAGGGCACATCGCCCGCCCCTTCCGCGTACGGGTTCTCGCCGAACACCACGATCGCGACGTCGGGACGGGTGTGGAACTCGCCCGCTGCGCTCAACTCCGCTGTGCCGCCCGCGGCGGTCACGAGGCGCGCGATGCCCGCGTAGATCGAGTGCGCATGCGGAAAGTCCTGGTTGGGCTCGGTGCCCTGCCAGGTGATCGTCCAGCCGCCGCTTTGCTTGGCGATGTTGTCGGCGCCATCACCCGCCACCAGCACGTGCGCGTGCGCCGATAAGGGCAGGAGGTGATGGCGGTTCTTCAGCAGCACCAGCGACTCGCGCACCGCCTGGCGCGCCACCGCGCGATGCGCCGGCGCGCCGAGCAGCTCGAAGCGGCCGGCAAACGGCCGCGACGACGGACGTCCCTCGCGATCCAGGTGCGCGCGCAGCTTGACGCGCAGCACGCGACGGACCGCATCGTCGAGCCGTGCGGTGGGAATCTCGCCTGACGTCACTTGCGCCAGTGTGTGGGCATGTAGCGCGCGCCAGCCGTCCGGCGCCATGAACACGTCGAGTCCGGCATTCACCGCCGCGGCGCAGCTGTCGGGCGTGCATCCCGGCAGCTGCGCGTGGCCGTTCCAGTCTCCGAGCCCCAGGCCGTCGAAGCCCATGCGGCCCTTGAGTACCTCGGTGAGCAGCGCGCGGCTGCCGTGCAGCTTCACGCCGCGCCAGCTGGAGTAGGACGCCATCACGGTCTGTGCGCCGGCGGCGATCGCTGCCTGGTAGCCGGCGCCGTCGACGTCGCGCAGCTCGCTCTCGGTGGCGGTGTTGTCGCCCTGGTCCTGGCCGCCGGTGCCGCCGTCGCCGAGAAAGTGCTTAGGTGTCGCGATCACGTGGGCGGCATCGAGGAACTGACGCGTTCCAGGCGTGCCCTGCAAGCCCCGCACCATGGCGGCGACGTACTGGCGCACGAGTGCGGGATTGTGCGAGTAGCTCTCGTAGGTCCGTCCCCAGCGGGCATCCCGCGCCACGGCGGCCGTGGGGGAAAACGCCCAGTCGAGACCGGTGACCCGCACCTCGAGCGCGGTGATCTCGCCGATGCGGCGGATGAGCTGCGGGTCGCGCGCCGCGCCCAGCCCGATGTTGTGCGGAAATATGGTCGCTCCCGGGATGTTGTTGTGCCCGTGCACCGCATCCGCGCCCCACAGGGCCGGGATCCCGGCGGACGCGGGTGCGGCGACCGAGGCGTCGTAGAACCGGTCGGCAAGCGCCAGCCACTCACCGGGTGGAGCGAGCTTATCGCCGTGAGGCGAGGAATTGCCGCCGTTCAGGATGGAACCGAGGGGATAGTGACGCAGATCATCGGGAGTGATGCTGTCGATATCGGCCTGGATGAGCTGACCGACCTTCTGCTCGGGCGTCATGCGCGCGAGCAGCTCATCGATGCGGCTTTCGAGCCTGCGATCGGGCGGCAGCGCCGGCCGCAGCTTCGGCCACCGTTGCGGATGCAGCCGCGCCGTGGTCGCGGGGCCGAGGTCGGCGCCGAGCGCCGCGCTCAGCGCGCACAGCGCCAGAGCGTACGCGACGCAATAGCCCGCGATGCGGGGCGGTCTCCTTTTCATGGTCATCCATAGGATACACATTAGAGGTCGACCCCCATGCTGGACCCAGTGACTCAGTTCGCTAGCCTCGAGGCGAGCGGCGCGCGCACCAGGCGCGCCGACACCCAGGCCGCGACCCAGGAGCTGCCCGACCTGCTGCTCATCGAGCGCGCACGCAGCGGCGAGGAACAGGCGATCGAGGCACTGATCCGGCGCTACAGCCGGCGGATGTTTCGCGTCGCCCGCAGCCTGTTGGATGAGGATGCGGCGGAGTCGGTGGTGCAGGACGCGTATCTGGCCGCATTCGGCGATCTGAACCGTTACGTGCCCAGCGGGAAATTCGCGGCCTGGCTGACGCGGCTGGCGTTCAACCAGGCGCGGGCGCTGCACGCCAGCGCTCGATCCGGGCCGCTCACAGCGCCGCGGCAACTGCCGCCGGCACCGACGGCCGCGAACGCTGCCGCCGATGAGGCGCAGGAGCGGCGCGAGCTCGAACACGCGATCGGCCGCCTGCCGGAGGTCTTCCGCACCGTGTTCGTGCTGCGGGTGTTGGAAGGCATCAGCGGCATCGAAACCGCCGCCTCCCTCGGCGTGCACGAGACGACCGTGCGCACACGCATGTACCGCGCGCAGCGGCGGGTCGCGCCGGACGTGGCGCGCCGGGTGCGCGCCGCACCCGGCTTCCTCGAGCTCACCCCCGAGCGCCTCGATCGCATCGTCACACGCGTACTGACCCTGCTGCCTCAGGGCTCGATGCTGACGATCAGCGCCTCGCCGCCCTGAAAGGGCACGCTGTCGCCGGCCGCCTTGCCCAGCAGGGACTGGGCCAGCGGCGCAACCCAGCTCAAAAGTCCGTGGGCGGCGTCCGCTTCGTCCTCGCCGACCAGCTGGAACGTCTGAGTCGAGCCGCCGCCGAGCTGCAAGGTCACGCGCATGCCAAAACGCACCCGGTCCGCGGCCGCCGCCGGCCCGACCACGCGGGCACTGGCGCGGCGCGCGCTCCAGTAGCGCAGGTCACGCTCCACGCGCGCGCGCGCCGCCGTGTCACCGCTGTCGCGTGCCGCCTGCCGCTCCCCTTCCAGCTCGCGCACGCGCGCCTCGATCGCCGCAAGTCCGCGCGGCGTGACGAAGTTCGGATGAGGGCTCACCGCGCGCTCCGGCAGCGCGTCTGGATCCCCGTCGGACTCGCGCACGAAGGCGCGGCTCATGCGGCCAGCCCCGTCAGGCGCGCGCTCTCTTGCCACAGCCGCTCGGCGCAGGCATCGCTCTGCGCAGCGGCGCTGGGCGTCACTGGCCGGCAACCGTGGTAGTAGCCGCCAGAGTGGCCGCCGAGCTCGGGCGCCGCCGCCAGATACACGCTGTCGCGCGCGCCCTGTTGCGGCGAGAGCATGAACAACCGTCCGACGCTCGCGAGCAGGATTCGCAGGAGCGGGGGGCTGTTGCGAAACAGGTGGCTGTTGACCAGGCCCGGATGCAGCGCGTTCACGGTGACGCCGGTGCCCGCGAGGCGCCGGGCGAGAGCGCGCGCGAACAGCACGTTGGCGAGCTTGGAGCGCTCGTAGGCGGCCATAAACCCTGAGACCCGGGCATTCATGAGATCACTGAAGTCGAGGGTGGCGCGCCGATGGGCGTTGGAGGCCACCACGATCACGCGCGACGGCGCGGACTCCTTAAGCTTGTCCAGCAGCAGACTGGTGAGCAGGAACGGCGCCAGGTGATTGACCGCGAAGGTCAGGTCGTACCCTTCAGCGCTGCGCGCGTGTGCGGCGGCCATCACCCCGGCATTGTTGATCAGCACATCGAGGCGCGGCAGCTGCGACTGCAGCTCGTGCGCCAGACGCCGCACCTGTGCGAGCTGCGCGAAATCCGCCTGGACAAAGCGCACCTCGGGGTTGCCGGTGTCACGGCTGATGTCGCTCGCCACGGCCCGTGCGCGGCCCAGGTCCCGGCCGTGGATCAGGACGGTCGCACCGCTCGCGGCCAGCGCCCGGGCGGTGGCCAGGCCAATCCCGTGCGTGGCCCCCGTGACGAGGCAGATCTTGCCATTCATACTGTCAGACGGTCCTCGCGAGAATCCTATATGAAGGGGACGAGACGCATCACACTTATGGTACTGACCGCCTGCGTGGCGGTGGGCTGCGCCCGTGGCGCGAGCCCGGTTGCAGCTCCCGAGTTCAGTCACCGCGCCGCTGCAGACTGGATCAATTCCGCGCCCCTGACGCTCGCGGGCCTGCGCGACAAGGCCGCCGCCGGGCTCGTGGTCGCGGGGGTCCACACCCCTGAGCTGCGCGAGGAGAGATCTCCCGAGAACGTACGCCAGGCGGTGGCGCGCCTCGAGCAGGGGGCAAAGACAGTGGCGGCCGCGATCGACCAGCTGCTGCAGGCAAAAACGCCATGAACCTGCCGCCGGCTTGGCACTTTCGGGCCGGAGGTCCGCCTGGGTGAACGGTGTCGCCAGCGCGTTCCTGCTGACGTTCGCCGGACTGTTTCCCATCGTCAATCCGCTCGAGGCCGCTCCCTTCTTTCTCGGTCTGACTGCGAACCTGCCCGCCGCGGAGCGGCCGGTGCTGGCGCGCAAGGCGGCCGTCAACGGCTTCGCACTGCTGTTGGGATCCATGGCCCTGGGGCCCTGGCTGCTGGAGTTCTTTGGCATCGAGCTGCCGGTGGTACGCATCGCCGGGGGACTCGTGGTCGCGGCCCTTGGCTGGAAACTCCTGACACAGGAGCAGTGGTCGGACCACGCCGGCTCCGCGGGCCTGCAGGGCGGACCGGGAAAGAAGGTCGGCAGCTTCTATCCGCTCACCATGCCGCTCACGGTCGGTCCGGGCTCCATGTCGGTCGCGATCACCATCGGCAGCCGCAAGCCCGCGGGCATGCCGCGGTTCCCGCTGCTCGCCGAGCACGCGATCGGTGCGGTGCTCGGCGTGGTGGCGATCGCCGTCACAATTTATCTGGCGTACCGCTTCGCCGAGAACATCGCACGCCTCCTGGGCGAGACCGGCCTCGAAGTGCTGGTGCGCCTGTCGGCGTTCATCCTGATGTGCATCGGGATCGAGATCGTCTGGAACGGCTACAGCGCGCTCACCGGGGCGCACTGACTCGCTAACGCGGCGGCCCGGAGTCACGCCGCAGCAGGCGCATCTCGCGCAGCGGCGAGCGGATGGCGATGCTTGCAGACCGCGCCGGCGGCGCGATGCCGGCGGGCGGAATTGCGCACGTCTGAGTCTGGGCATAGCCCGTCGCGACGAACAACAGGCTTTCGTTGGGATCCCCGAGTGCGTGCGTGAAATCGTCGGTCACCGGGCAACCCGGGAAGGTCGCGCCGCTGCCACTGGCGATCGAGAAGCCGTCGGGATAGTCGCCGAAGCCCAACGCGTTGACACCGTGGAATTCGATGGAAAAGTAGGTCGTCCCGCAGTTGTCCTGGGGATAGAAGCCGTAGGGCTTGCCGCAGGTGGTGCTGCCGACCTGGATCACCTGAACTCCCACGCCGGCGAGCCCGTTCATCACCGCTTCGCTCGCCGAGCAGGTCGCGGAAGTCGTGAGAACGAACACCCTGGTGAGATTGAGCGTCGGCAGCGGCTGGCCTGCGGGCGTCGAGAATCCCTGCGTGGTGGTGTGAAACGGCGTCGGTGTGATAGGGCTGCCCGTCACCGGATCGGTGCTCGGATGCTTGGCATTGAACTGTTGCAATTCGAAGGTCCGTCCGGCGGTCGGTCCCGGACCTGCGATCATGTAGGCGAGCTCGCTCGCGATGTCGAGGTAGCCTCCGCCGTTGTAACGGATGTCGATCACCAGATCGGTGATCGGAGCGGGATTGGCCTTCAGGGTGTTTACGGCGTTGATCAGCGCCCCTTCCGAGGTCGCCAGCTGGTCGTTGAACAGCATATAGCCGATATGCATCACCGTGCCTGGCAGAACCCGCACGTCCTGGACCGGAACGTCGGTGACGTTGAGCGCTTGCAGCACCACCGTGCGCGGACTTGCGGCGCCTTGATCGAGAATGGAAAACGTGTGCGACTCCCCGACAGTCGAAGGACTCAGGCCCGCGTTGATGGCATCGACGCTTGCCTGGTCATTGGCGTTGACCGCGTCCACCCCGTCGACTCTGAGCACGCTCGCGCCGCGCGCCAGGTTGGCCGGAGCCATGACGGCGGGGGATCCGGGCTCGGTGTACGCCACCAAGATCTGGCGCGGGGGAGCCGGCTGTACGGCGATGAACTGCACTCCATACCCCACGTTCACGCCCGCCGTGGCCAGCGCTTCCCACGTGGAGGTGGGATAGGTGAAGTGGAACTTGTCCTTCGGGTGCCCTTGGGAGTCGGTTGCGGAGGTCTTCAGCAGCGGAAAATAGGCCGCCGTCGTGTAGTTGGCGGGATTGAGATCCGGCGCCTCGCCGTACCAGAGATACAGATCGTTGGTCCAGGAGCGCAGCCAGTTGTTTTCATCGACCGAGGTGCCCGCCACGTCAGGATAAGGCTGGTGGGTGATAGGGTCGGTTCCCGATCGCGGCGCGGCGCATTGCGCCGCAAAGTGCGACTCGGGCTGGTACACGCCGGGAGTCCAGGACGTGCCCCCGCCTATCGAGCCGGTGCTTCCCCCGCCTCCTCCGCCCGAGCAGGCCCCCACGCACAAAATGAGTACGGTGCCGGCTGCTGCCTGCAGCAGCGACACTGGCGCCGTGCCCGCCCTGAGCCTCGCGAACATGTCGGAATCAGACTACCGCCAAAACGCAGCGCGCGCACGCTCCCGGCGGATTATGACCCTTGGAGAAGCGCCAGCACCGCCGTGCGCGCGGCGGATGAGTGAACCGGCAGCGCGAGCACGTCACCCGGCTGCGCCCACTCCAGTGCGCAACGCGCCGCCTCGATCTCGCTCATGCGCACGGCGAGCGAGCCTTCCGGCAACCCCGCGCGCAGCAGCGCCGCGCGGATGATGCGCGGGATCTCGCCCGGCTCGCGGCCGCGCAGGTGCGCCTCGTTCTCTTTCACGACGACGAGGGCGGGGCGAAACTCCGCAGCGGCGCGCGCCAGTTCCTCGATCTGCGTGTCCTGGCGGTTACCGGCATGGCCGAGCAACAGGCCGAGGCGCCCGCTGCCGCCGCGCAGGTATTCGGCGACGTTGAGCAGCCCCCGCAGGCCCTCCGGGTTGTGTGCGTAATCCACCAGTACCCGTACGCCGCCGCGCTCAAAGCGCATCAGGCGCCCGAAGTTGTCCGCGGCATTCGCCCCGAAGCGCGCCAGAACGGCCGCAATGGTCGCGGCGGGCACGCCGAGCGCCGCCGCGGCGAGCGCCGCCCCCGCAAGGTTCGCGATGTTGTAAGTCGCACTGCCCTGCACCGTGAGGGGCATCGCGGCGATAGGGCCGAGGTCATGCTCAGCGCCCGCATAATGCAGGGAAAGCCGGCCCCCACGCACACCGCAGGTCGAGCCGCCGCGCGCACGATGCTCGCGCAGCAAAGCAACATCGGCGTCGAGCGCAAACCAGCCGAGCGGCGGGCGCCGGCTGAAGCGCTGCGTGAGGCCTTGCGCCTTCGTCACCAGCTGTGCATCGTCGGCGTTCAGCACCAGCAGTCCGTCCCCGCTAACCACTGCCGCAACCGACAGCTTAACGTCGGCAAGGCCCTCGAGGTCGTCGATCCCGTATTCGCCGAAGTGATCCGGGCTGACATTGGTGACGAGCGCCACCTGCGCGTGCGACAGCGCGATCCCGCGGCGCAGAATGCCGCCGCGCGCGGTTTCCACGATCGCGGCCTGGGCGCGGCGCTCGCGCAGCACGCGGCGCGCGCCCGCCGGGCCGGAGTAGTCCCCCGGTTGCTCGAGCTGCTCGTCCAGGAACACCCCGTCGGTGCAGCAGTACGCCGTGCGCCAGCCGTGCGCCCGGGCGCAGGCGCTGAGCAGCCGCACCGTCGTGGTCTTGCCGTTCGAGCCGGTCACCACCGCGGTCGGCATGTCGCGCAGCTCGCCCCAGGGGACAGCGGCAACATCCGGCAGGGCGGTGAGCTCGAAGTCGCGCCCGCCCTCGCCCGCGCCCAGAGTGAGCAGGGTGTCGTCCAGCAGCTGCGGCAGTTTGCGCGCGTTCGCCGCATCGAGAAGCGCCATGAGAGGAGGCCGCGCCTCGCGCGCAGCGAGGCGTTCGAAGCGTGCGAAGGCCGCGGGCTCATCCAGCACCGGCGTGAGGACTGCCGTGGCGTCCGCGGCGTCCTCGAGCGCAGACGCGGCCAGCGCGGCCTCGAGTCCGCTCCAGTGATGCGGATCGCGCGCCACGAGCGCGGCGCACAGTGCCCACTCGTTGACTTCCGTCGCGACGAACAGCTGATCGCGGGGCGCGGCGAGCGCGAGCGAGGTGCCGCCCGCATGGCGACGCGCCACCACGCCCCGCGTGCGCCACCCGAGGTGCGCGCGGGCGCGCTCGGCGCGCGCGCGCCAGGCAGAGGCCAGCGCCTCATCCACGGCCGTTTCCCGGGTCTCGAGCAGCGCGCCGCTGCTGGCGAAGAACAGGTTAGCGCCCGTGAGACGCCTCGATGAGTCGAACGGCAGCGCGATGGCGGCGTTCAGTCTTCGGCCTCTGGCGCGACCCGCACGCCGCGCTCATCCCTGATCAGCCCCTCGAGGCTGAATGCCGCTGCCGCCCCCTCGCCTGGCGTGACGACACCCTCGGCCGCGGATGTCGCTGCGCCCGCGAATACGGGTGCCGGCGGGGGCGCCGGCTGAGGAGCCGCCGATCCTGCCGGCTTGAACTTGGTGACCTGCTTCCAGGAGCGCACCAGCGCATCGGCGAATACCAGCAGCAGATCGCCCGGTTGCCCCATGTTGAGCGCTGCGGTGATGGCCTCCTGCTCATCGGGAATGAGCGAGATCGCCTGCTCGCGCACACCGGCGGCACGCAGCGCCGCCGCCATGATGCGCGGGACCTCGTCCGGTGCGCGATCACGCAGCGTGTCGTCGCGGCGGCAGATGTAGTGGTCGAAGCGGCCCGCGACCGCACGGGCGATGGCCACCAGGTCCTCGTCACGCCGGTCGCCCGGACCTGCGAGCACCACGATGCGACGGCCGGTGACGTCGAGGCGCTGCGCGAGATCGGTCATCACCGCCACCGCGTGCGCGTTGTGCCCGTAGTCGAACAGCACCTTGAAGGGGTGTTCGTTGAACACGTTCATGCGGCCGGGCGCCTGGAAAAACGTCGAGTCGAAGGTGCGCAGGCCCTGGCGGATGGCGTCCAGCTTGATGCCGAGCGAGAACGCCATCGCCGCGGCAAACATCGCGTTCTGCACGTTGTGCGTGGCGCGGCCCTCGAGGGTCGCGGGGATCAGGTGCGTCCACAAGAGCGGAATGTGGCCGTTGTGGTCGTAGAGCGTGATCATCTGCCCGTTCACGCCCGCCTCCAGCGCGCAGGCGCGCCCGCCGGCGCGGATGTGCTCGCGCACCAGCATATGTTCAGGATTCAGGGTGACATAGCAGATGTTCTTCGCTTCCGTGTAGCCCGACATCTTCAGCACCAGCGGGTCATCGGCATTGAGCACCGCGCAGTCAGTGGCGACCTCGACGACGACGCGTTTGACTTCAGCGAGCTGCTCGAGCGTGTCGATACCCTTCAGTCCCAGATGATCGGGCTGCACGTTGAGCACCGCACCGACGTTCACCTCGTTCACGCCCATGCCGGCGCGCAGCAGCCCGCCGCGCGCCGTCTCGAGGACCGCGATATCGATCTGCGGATCCGCGAGCACCATGCGCGCGGAAACCGGGCCCGTCATGTCGCCCTGCACCGTGCGCTGGCCGTCGATGTAGACGCCGTCGGTGGTGGTGAGTCCGGGAGTGAAACCGGCCATCTTGGTGAGATGCGCCAGCATGCGCGCGGTGGTGGTCTTGCCGTTGGTGCCGGTGATGGCCGCGATCGGCACGCGCGAGGCCGCGCCCTGCGGGAACAGCATGTCGATCACCGGGGCCGCGACATCGCGTGCCGTACCCTCGGAGGGCGCCACGTGCATGCGAAAACCCGGCGCGGCATTCACCTCGCAGATGCCGCCGCCGATCTTGCGATAGCTCTCGGTGATGTTCTTCGACAGGAAGTCGACGCCTCCCACGTCCAGCCCGATGGCGCGCACGGCGCGCTCGGCCATCTCGCGGTTGTCGGGATGAATGACGTCGGTGACATCGGTGGCGGTGCCGCCAGTGGACAGGTTGGCGGTAGAACGCAGATACACGATCTGACCCTTCTCGGGCACCGACTCGGCGGTCAGTCCGGCGCGCGTGAGCATCTTGTGCGCCTGCGCATCGAGCTCGAGCCGGGTGAGCACTTTCTCGTGCCCGACCCCGCGGCGCGGATCCAAGTTCACGATCTCGGTCAGCTGCGCGACGGTGTGCTCGCCGTCGCCCACCACGTGCCCGGGCGTGCGGCGCGTGGCGGCCACCAGCTCACCGTTCACCACCAGGAGGCGATGATCGTCGCCCTCGAGAAAAGTCTCGACGATCACCGAGCGCGAATGCTCGCGCGCCACGGTGTAGCCGTGCGCCACTTCCTCATCGGTGGTCAGGCGGATGGAAATGCCGCGTCCGTGGTTGCCGTTGTAGGGCTTGGTGACGACCGGAAAGCCGATGCGCTGCGCGGCGCGCACCGCCTGCGTTTCGCTCTGCACCAGCTCCTGCTGCGGTACCGGCAAGCCGAGTCCCGCGAGGATCTTGTTGGTCTCCTCCTTGTCGCTGGCGAGCTCGACGGAGATATGCGGGGTGCGGCCGGTGACGGTCGCCTGGATACGCTGCTGGTACTTGCCGTGACCGAGCTGCACCAGTGACTGATCGTTCAGGCGCAGCCACGGGATGCCGCGTGCTTCCGCGGCGCGCACCAGCGATGCGGTCGAGGGGCCGAGCGCGCGGCGCTGCGCGAAGCGGATGAATTGATCGCGTGCCTCGGGCCAGTTCCAGCCCTCGGGCACGCTGCCGGCCGGGCGCAGCGCATCCGGCAGCAGCCAGCACAACAGCCGCAGCCCGAGCTCGCCGGCAGCACAGCCCTCATCGCGCTGCGCGTACTCGTAGACCACCGTATACACCCCGGGGGCAACCGCGCTGCGCGTCTTGCCGAAGGTGACCGCCTCGCCCGCGATGTTCTGCAGCTCGATCGCGACGTGTTCGAGCACGTGCCCGAGCCAGGTGCCGTCGCCCTCGCGCATGCGGCGGAAAAAGCCGCCGGGCTCGCGGTACGAGCAACCGTGCTCGGCAAGGCCCGGGAGTGCCTCACTCAGCGCATCGACGAAGAGGCCGCCCAGGCGGCCGGTGGGCCAGGCTTCCAGCGCCCCCAGGTCGAGCTCCAGACGGATGACCGGGAAGCGCGCGTACAGCGAGGGACCGACATAGACCGAACGATCGAGAATGCGCATGAGTGTTGCTTACGAGAATCGAATTGTTCAAGGCAACTCGCCGCGCGTAACAGGCTTCCCTGGCAATCACTCCCTGGACTGGATCAGCGCACCTGCCGTGGCGATACGGGTGTGCAGGTTGAAAGTCGCGCCCGCCGCCAGCAGGTGCAGCCGCAAGCCCAGCATGCACACCGGCTGTCCGTCCTCGACCGTGTCGACGGACGAATAGCTGACGTCCGACCCATCGACGATGGTCACGCCACCGCTCCCCTCGACCTCGACCGTCTCGTCGGGTCCGATGAACGCCGCCGTGTCCTCGTCGAGCCCGATACCAACCGCGAACGGGTTGTAAGCGAGCGCGGTGAGCAGGCGTCCCAAGCGGTCGCGCTGGCGGAAATGCTGGTCGATGATAAAGCGGTTGGTTAACCCTAAGCCCGGCGCGAGTCGCACGCTGCCGGCGATCATGGAGGAACCCTCATCGCCCGAGGCGATCATGTGCTCGGAGAGGATGCTGGCGCCCGCGCTGGTGCCGCCGACGGTGACGCCGCCCGCATTACGCAGGCGGATGAGCTTCGCGACCGGCGTGCCGCCCAGCAGCGTCGTGAGCCGCAGCTGGTTGCCCCCGGTGAAGAAGATGCCGCTCGCTTCCTCGATGCGCCTGAGGCGCCCCTCCTCCTGGCAGTCGCGGCGGGTATCGAAATCCATGACGGTCACGCGCGCCGCGCCGATGTCCGTGAACACCTGCTCGTAGCGCGCGCCGGTCTCATGCACGCGGCTGGCGGTGGGGATGACGACGATGTCGGCCTCCTCGGCGCCCGAGACGCGCACGAAGCGCTCGAGGATCCGGCGATCATTCTCCTTGTTCTCCGCACCGCCGATCGGAACGATCCAACCACGCGTGCGGCCATCGGGGACTTTGCTCGGCATCCGGGACTGACTCCTTATTAATGTCCAGGTCACGAAGGTACCACGGCGGATGGGCGTCCCGTGAGGGTAATACGGCCGCCTGATCCGTGATCGCGGTCACGCTGCAAGGAAGCCAATGGGCGCGAAGATCGCAGCATGGACGCACGAACTGCGTTGCTGGCGACTCTGCTGGCGATCGGCACGTACAACGCGTGGCAGCGATGGGAGAGCCGCCCGGTTCACCCGCTGGACGGTGCGCTCGCGCCGGATGAACCGGTGCAAACAGATCTTGAGAGTGCAGCGGGCGCAGCGCCGGTGCGTCTCGGCCGCTGGATGCTGACACCCCGGGCCAACTACGACATCACCGCGCGCATCCTCAGCCGCGAAGACTACCGCTTCGACCGGCTTGCCGATCTCGTCCCCGAGGATCTGGCGCTGGGGCCATGTGCTGGCGGGGTTCGACATCTCACAAGGGGCGCGCTTCTACAGCTGGCGCCCGCACGGGCCACTCCCCATCGCTCGCGAGGACGTGATCGTCCACAGTGCGAACACCCACGTCATCCCCGCTGACGCGCATATACGCTCCGAACTCAGGCGTCTGCGCGTGGGCCAAGTGGTACACCTCCGCGGTGCGCTGGTCGATGCGATCCGCGACGACGGAGCGTGGCTGCACACCTCGCTCACGCGCACCGATACCGGCGCCGGCGCCTGCGAGGTGATGCTGGTAGAGAATGTTGAAGTGCGCTGAGGGCGGAGCGTGTGCCAGTCGCCTACCTAAGGGCGTTGCGCCGCGCGGAGCTTTCGGCGCGCGCCGTGGCGCGATAAGCTGCGGCCCTGGCTTCAGGGGAGCGACCAAATGAAATTCTCGATGATGATTCTGACTCTCGGCGCGGCACTCGGGGGTAACGCGACCTGGGCTGATCCCCCGAAAACCATTCGGGTCACCGAGAGCGTCGAGATCAAAGCGCCCATCGACAAGGTCTGGGCGACCGTGAGGGACTTCGACAGCCTGCACAAATGGCATCCGGGCTTTGCGAGCGACGAGCTGCTCTCCGGAGGCAACGGTAAGGTCGGCGCGGTGAGGAAACTCACCATCAAGGACGGCCCGTCATTTACCGAAAAGCTGGTCGCATTCGACGCGGCGCATCATTCCTATCGCTACAAGATCTTGGAATCCCCGCTGCCGTTCACCGGATATGCGTCCACGATTTCCGTGCGATCAGGGCCTGCGGGTATGACCAGGGTGATCTGGAGCGGGAGCTGCACGCGCAAGAACCCTGCTGACAATCCGCCCGAGGCTGAAAGTGACGCGGGCGTTAGAAAGCTCCTCAAGGGCGTTTATCGCGGCGGTCTCGACAATTTGAAGAAAATGCTCGAGGACTGAGTCAGGCTCGAGTCCGCACGGTATCGGTCAACGCCTGCAGGATCTGCCGCAACGCGCGGCGCGCGGCTTCATCGGCCAGACGGCCGCTGGAGTCGAAGGGCGCATCCGTTTGGGCGAGGTAGAGTGCGGGCCCGGTCACGACCAGCGACTCCGTCGCGAACAGCGCCTGGCGCAGGGCGGCCTGCGCGAGGCGCGTGCCCCAGCGTCCGGCGCTCGCGCCCACCACCGCCACGGGCTTGCCGACCAGCACCTCCCCTGATGAGGGACGGGACAGCCAATCGATCGCATTCTTGAGTACGCCTGGAATGGAGTGGTTGTATTCGGGCGTTGCAATGAAGAGTCCCTGCGCCGCCGCCACCTGCTCGCACAGCTCACGCACCGGTCCTGCGGCAAACGCGCCCGTCTCGAGGTCCTGATTGAATGGCGGCAGCTCGCCGAGCCCGCGGTACACCCGCACTTCGACGCCCTCGGGGGCGCAATCGGCGGCGGCCTCGACGAGTCCGCGGTTGAGTGAGTCGCGCCGCAGACTCCNCAGAACATGCCACGGAGCACGGACGGCTTTCCCCGCGGTCTGCATGGCTACCACAGAAGCAGCGCCGACAGCGCGAGCAGCGCGCCGGTCGCTCGCTCGAAGCGCGCGCGGGCTTGGGTGTCGCGCAACAGGCTGGCTGCCAGCGAGCCACCGCCCGCCCAGAGCGCGAGGCACCCATAAGGGATGACGATGAACAGTACGATGAGCGTTGCCAGGGATACCGGCGTATTGCCTGCCGCCGCGGTGATCGTCAGCACCAGGAGCCACGATTTGGGGTTGATGAACTGAAAGAGAAACATCCGCAGCAGATCGCGCGCGCTACCATTCCGGGAGCGCACCGGCGCACGCGTGGGTGTGCCGCTGCTGCACATCAGCCGCACGCCGAGCCACATCACACAGCCCGCCCCACAGATCGCGGTGGCCGCGCGCAGCCAGGGATGCGCCGCGAATGCTCTTGCAACCCCGGCGCAGGTCAGCAGCAGCATGGCAACGCCTCCGAGGACCACCCCGGTCGCGGGAGCGAGCACCGCTTGCAGGCCATTCTCCAGTCCGATCCGCAGCATCAACAGGTTGTTGGGTCCAGGCGTGACGGTGGCTGCAAAGAGCAGCAGCACGATCGCACCCGGCAGTCCCATCAGATTCATGGACGCCACCGTAACAGGCGCCGCTGGTGCGTAACGCGGCTACGTGGTCTAAATTAGTCACCATGGACAGCCTGCCGCTCAACGCCCTGCGGGCCTTCGCCCTGGTGGTGGAGCGTGGCGGCGTGCGCGCCGCCGCCCGTGAGCTCTCGATCTCACACTCGGCGGTGAGCCGCCACCTGAGGGAGCTCGAGCGTTGGCTGGGAGTCGCGTTGCTCGAGAAGCGCGACGCTGGTGGCTTGCGCGCGACCGCGCAGGGGCAGCTGTTGGCTGAGGCATCGCGCAGCGCATTGCACGGCGTGCAGCAGGCGGTTGAAGCCGTGCGCGAGCAACGCTCCTCGTACTCCGTGAGCGTATCCACCACACCGTCGTTTGCGGTGCGCTGGCTCCTGCCGCGCCTGCCGGCGCTGCAGCGTTCCTACCCGCGGCTCGAGGTCTCGGTGGTCGTTGACCAGCGTCTGGAGGAACCCGGCTCGTTCTCCTCGGACCTCGCGATCCGCACCGGGCGCGGTCCCTGGCCCGCGCTCCTCGCCGAGCCGTTGATGGACGAGTCGGTCTATCCGCTCATGAGCCCCGCCCTGTGGCGCCAGAGCGGACGCCCCACGGATCCTGCGGAGTTGTGTCGGATGCGCCTGTTGCATGATCGTGATCCCAACACGAGCTGGCAGTTGTGGCGACAGAAGTACGGTCCGGCCGCACTGGAGGTGCGGCGCGGCCCTCGTTTTGCATCCTCCGACCTGCTGCTGCGTGCCGCGGCACAGGGCCTGGGAGTCGCGCTTGCCCGTCACCGTCTGGCGCAGGAAGACCTCGCCTCGGGCGCGCTGGTCCGCCCCTTTGAAACGCGCCCCATCGACCTTGGGATTGCCTATTGGACCGTGCGGCCCAAGGGAAGCGCACCGCGTGAGGCGGTGAAGATGCTGTTGGCGTGGTTGCGGCGGGGAGCTGATCGGGCGATCGAGCCCGTGACCCTGCTCGCCAACCTCGCCCGCACATCGGAGCGTGTGAGCGCCACCGCCGCTCGCCTGAGCAAGGTGCGGGAGTTGGCTTCGTTCCTCAGGGTGCTGGCGCCCGACGAGATCGAAACGGCCGCACACTATCTGTCGGGAGAGACCCCGCAGGGCCGAATCGGCATCGGCTATTCGACGCTGCAGGCCGCCGCGTCGAACGCGGCCGCGAACGCGGAGACGCTGTCGATTGCGGAGGTAGATCGCAGCCTCGCCGCGATCGCCACGATTCGCGGCGCGGGTTCTGCAGCCCGACGGGCGGAGGCGCTGCGAGGCCTGTTCCTGCGGGCGACACGCCCTGAACAGCAGTTTCTGCTGCGTCTACTGGTCGGCGAGCTGCGCCAGGGCGCTCTGGCCGCAGTCATGGTCGAGGCCATCGCCGCAGCCGCCGAATTGCCGGTGGCGCAGGTGCGCCGCGCGGCGATGTATTCAAAGAGCCTGGGAGCGGTTGCCCGGGCGGCACTGCGGGAAGGAGCCGATGCGCTTGGCCGATTCCAGCTGGAGCTGTTCTCCCCGGTCGCACCCATGCTCGCCCAGACCGCTGCCGACGTGGCCGAGGCACTGAAAGAGCTGGGCGGCGAGGTGGCGTTCGAGTGGAAGATGGACGGCGCGCGCATACAGGTACACAAAGGGGCCGATGATGTGCGCATCTATACGCGCGCGCTGAACGATGTGACCGGCGCTTTGCCGGAAATCGTCGAGGTGGTGCGTGCGCTCTCCGGGCATACGCTGGTGCTCGATGGTGAGGCGATCGCATTCGACGCATCGGGCCGGCCGCGCCCGTTCCAGATCACGATGCGGCGCTTCGGCCGCAGGCTCAACGTCGAGGAGTTGCGCGCCGAGCTGCCGATCAAGGCTTTTTTCTTCGACTGCCTGCGATTCGATGCGCAGAGCATCGCCGACCGCCCGGCACGCGAGCGCTTCCAGGCGCTTGGCCAGGCCGTGCCGGCAGCGTCGCAGATTCCACGGCTCGTCACCTCCTCCGAGTCGGCGGCGCGCGCCTTCTACGAAGCCGCGCTCGCAGCTGGTCACGAAGGTCTCATGGCGAAGTCGCTGGACGCGGCCTACGAAGCCGGCAATCGGGGCGCGAGTTGGCTCAAGATCAAGCGTGCGCACACCCTCGATCTGGTGGTGTTGGCTGCCGAGTGGGGCCACGGCCGCCGCACCGGCAAGCTTTCGAATCTGCATCTCGGTGCCCTTGAGCCGGCCAGCGGTGAATACATCATGCTCGGCAAGACATTCAAAGGCCTCACGGACGCGATGCTCGAATGGCAGACGAAGGAGCTTCTGGCGCGGGAGACTCGGCGTGACCAGTGGACCGTGTACGTGCGGCCGGAGCTGGTTGTGGAAATTGCCTTCAGCGACCTGCAGGCAAGCAGCCGCTATCCGGGCGGCCTGGCGTTGCGGCTCGCGCGGGTAAAGCGCTACCGCGACGACAAGCGAGCGGAAGAGGCCGACACCATGGAATCGGTGCGGAGAATTTACGCCGCTCAGGCCGGCGCAGCGTCATCGCGATCCTGAATATCGCATCCACTCCGGAACGAAAACGGATCAAACTAGCCGTCTACCTCGGCGAGATATTTGGCGGCAATGAGTCTGTCAACGAGTTCCTGAATTGCTGATTCCGACATCTTCTTCGCGAAGTGCGAGTGCAAATGTGCCACCAGAGCCTTGCGCTTTCTGGGTCGCTTGTTCCCCGGCATGGCCGACAACAATTGAATTGCAGCCTGCTGCACTGGCACGGGTCTTTGAGTGCCGGCGGCTTCGGTCGATTGCCCTACAGAGGCAAAGGCCTCTTTGACGGAAGTCGCCCGTCGCACGGCAAATCCGCGTCCCTCAAGATGTTTGATCAGCGGATCGAAACCCTTGTCATTTGAAAGAATCACGCAGCGGGCCTTCGGCGAAGTGGTCAAGTATTCTCCGAGATAGAACGCAATGTAAAAATCCAGAGCATTCTTGCCTCGTCCCTCGATGTCGATGGGAACGAATCGCTCGCCAAGTCTGAGTGCCGCTCTTAGGAATGCCGTCGGAACCGTGCGTTGTGATGCGCCGAAGAAAAATGGAATTCGAACTCCGGCCGGGAT
>WNFJ01506801.1_pt1 | contig 19145 bp, 11 predicted proteins | sample 5400461 | NCBI WGS metagenome assembly WNFJ01 (sample SAMN13153349, study PRJNA577476) | soil metagenome | isolation source: 115 cm saprolite on Douglas fir-dominated hillslope | place: USA:California | collected 2013-09-17
CCGGGCCGAAGTCGCGGTCGAAGTCGCGGTCGCGGTCGAAGTCGCGGTCTGAGGCATCGGGCCTCGGGCCTCAGCCGCTGACGAGGAATTGGGCCGTCGCGTCCGGAGTCGCGGCGCCCGAGCGAAAGAGCCGCAGGACGTGCTTGCCGCGCCGGGCGGGGATGCGGGTCGAGAACGGAGTGGCCAGTTCCGTGCGTTCACCTTCGTCGAGTTGGAGTTGGAGCGACTCACCGCCCTTGGGCGCGAGCGCGCGGACCGGGATGGTCTGGTAGTCGTCCGGTAGATCGCGGCTGCGCAGGAACTCGTCGCCGTCGCGCGGGAAGGAAAGCTCCGCGCGGCCGCTCGCGGTCGCGGCGTTGCTCAGGGTTTCCACGCCCTCGTGCGCGGCCCAGTCGTAGAAGCGCGGGCCCAGGTCGAGGCCGAAGCCCGAGTGCATCGCGCAGCGCGCGCGCGGCGCGGTGCCCGGCGCGAACTTCTCGTGAACGGTTGCCGGGCAGTGCGGCCCGGAAAGATCGCCGGAGAGCGCGCACACCTCGCGCTCCTCGAGCGGAGCGGCCGAGAGCGGCAAAGGCCTCTCGATGCCCGCCATCGAGAGCGTGAGGATGCGGTGGAAGAGCGGGCCGGCGCCGGTGATGCCGCTGACCTTTTGCATGGTCTGGCCGCTCATGTTGCCGACCCACACCGCCACCGTGCGCTCGCGGGTGAAGCCGACCGTCCAGTTGTCGGTAAAGGCGCGCGAGGTGCCGGTCTTCGCCGCCGCCGCGAAGGGAAAGCGCAGGGCGTTGTCGAGCCCGAAGGCGGGCGAGCGCGCTGCCGGATCCGAGAGGATGTCGGCGATCAGCGCCGCCGTCACCGGCTTGAACAGCCGCCGCTCGCGCCGCTCCGGCAGCGGCAGTGTGCGGCCCGCCGCATCGCGCGCCTCTTCGATGAAGCGCAGCTCACGGAAGGCGCCGCCGCGCGCCAGCGCCGAGTAGGCGCGGGCCAGCTCGAGCAGGGACACCTCGCCGTCGCCGAGCACGAGGCCGAGGCCGTAATGGTCGGCGTCGAGCGTCAGGCTTGCGAATCCCGCGCGCCGCAGCGTCTGGAGAAGCTCCGGCGCCGAGACCTTCTCGGCGACGCGCACCGCGGGCACGTTGTACGAGCTGGCGAGCGCGATGCGCGCCCGAACCGGACCGTGCGCGCGGCGATCGTAGTTCTTGGGCATGAAGTCGCCGAAGTGCGACTCGACGTCGGAGAGCAGCGTCGCGGTGGTGAGGCCGTGGCGCTCCATCGCCTGCGCGTAGGCAAAGGGCTTCAAGGTGCTGCCTGGCTGGCGCAGCGTGCGCACGCCGTCGATGCGGCCCTCGTGCTCCTCGTCGAACCAGTCCGGCGAGCCGGCATAGGCCAGCACCGCGCCGCTGTCGTTGTCGATGACGATGGCCGCCGCGCTTCCCACGCGCCGGCCTTCCAGGGCCCGCAGCTCTTCGCGCATCGCCTCCTCGACCGCGCGCTGCAGCGAGAGATCGAGCGTGGTTCGCACCTGCACCGCGTCCAGCGGCGCTTCGTGCCGCGCCACCGCCTCGACGAAGTGCGGCGCGGCGAAGGCCCGCCGCACTTTCTCGCGCGCGAAGTCGAGCGCCACGTCGTCGCGCACGCGCGCCGGCCGCCGCGCCAGGGTGGCGATGAACTCGGCCTGCGGCACGGTCAGCGCGGCCGCCGGCCGGTCGAAGTAGAGACGCGCGGCCGCCTCGACGCCGCGCACGTCGCTGCCGAGGGGGACGCGGGTCAGGTACTGCTCGAGGACCTCGCGCTTGCTCAAGCTGCGTTCCAGGCGCAGGGCGAAGAGCATCTCGGAAAGCTTGTGCAAGACGCCGCGCGGGTGCGGGCGGACCAGCCGCGCGAGCTGCATGCTCAGCGTCGACCCGCCCTGGGCGAAGCGGCGCCGCCGCAAGTCCTCGCGCAGCGCCCGCGCGAGCGCGAGCGGATCAACGCCGGGATGGGAGAAGAAGCGCCGATCCTCGGCCTGCACGAACGCGCGCCAGACGTGGTCGGGCAGCCCGGCCAGTCGCGCGGGCGCGGCATGGCCTTCGTCGCGCGAGGCCAGCTCTCGCAGTGCGGTGCCGTCGCGCGCCTCGATGCGCAGCGAGACCGCGCGCAGCAGCGACAGCTCTTCGCGCGGGACCGGCCACAGCACAGCGCAGAGCAGCGCCGCCGCGCAGCCGGCCGCGGCATATTTCAATGGGCGACTAAAACGCATCTCACAACCTTTGTAACAGCTACAAGCGTAGCCCCTGAGCCCGCCTCGCCGGCGGCGGCCCCCATCTGTCGCCTTCGGCGACATCTTCCCCGCCAAGCGGGGAAGTCCCCTTCGGTGGCCGGGGCTAGTCGCCGCCCGCTTCACGGCGCGCGTGCCAAAGGCTGCTGCGCGACGACAGTCAGCGTGCCCGCCTCGGTGCGGCCGAACACTTCGGGCGCATACATCTCGGCGGCGTGCGCGGGCTTGAGGATGAACTTCCCCGGCGTGGTGGCGCGGGCCACGAAGCTCACCAGATGGACGCCGGGCGGCAAGTGGTCGGAGAAATAGATCACGCGGTCGTCGCGCTTCTCGCTGTACGAGAACGGGCTCCAGAAGCCCTCCTCGCCGGGGGCGCCCTCGGTGCTCTCGCTCTCCTGCGCTTCTTCGTCCTTCTCGCGCGGCACCACGCGGGTCGTCGCAAGCGCGGTGTCCACTGCCTCGATCCCGGCGGGCAGCGGGATCTCGACGGCGACGAAGTTCCTTTCCTGAGGCGTCGCCACCCGAACGCGGACGCGCAGGAGCTCGCCGGCTTCGAACTGCACCGCCTGCCTGCCGGCCTCGCCGTACGGCTCGAACCAACGCTGCACGAAGAGGCCCTCGTTGCGCGGCTGGGTGGGCAGCGCCTCCGGCGCGTAGCGGAGCAGCGCCGTGTAGTNAGCCGGTCCCGTCGACCTTGAACTCCAGCGGAAGCTGTTTACCGGCAGAGGGCAGCTCGGCGATCGGCACCTGCCTGGAAACGATCGCGAGCGTGCGCTTGCGGAACTCGGCGCCCAGGAGCTCCTTTCCACCGAGTAGCACGCGCGCAGCGAAGTCGGGCGGTTTCTGCTCCTTGACGCGCACCACCTCCGCGAGCCCCATCAGCGCGTAAGCCGCCTCCTGCGTGTTGCGATACGCGCCGCCTTTGCGCACGTCGGTCAGGTACCGCGCGATCTTGGAGACGTACGGATGCTGCGGCTTCAGCTCGACCAGCGTCTGCAGCACCATGCCGGTCGTGCGCGTGTCGCTGGAGAGGAGCGCGGCGTACGTTCCCTGCTTGCTCTCCTCGAAGTGCACCTCGCGCGGGGTCTCGCGGGCGGCGTCGAGCAAATCTTGTAGAATCGCCTCGGCGCGCGCTCGCTTGCCCTTCCCGATGACGATGGCGTCGGCGAGCTGCGCTTTGGCGAAGAGCGGCAGCGAACCTCTCTGCTCGTACAGCTCGTCGTAGTAGCTCGGTTTCGGGTCTCCCATACGCGCCAAAACCTGTAGCCCGAAGATGCGCGTCTCGATGCCGGGCCGCCACCGCCGAGAGATAGCGCTTCGCGCGCTGGAGCACCTCCGCGTGCACCGGGTAGTCCAGCTCCTGCGCGCGCGAGAGCGCGAGCGTCGCGTAGATCGAGGGCCACGCGTACGGGCAGGTGTTGCCCGGCCAGTAGAGGAAGCCGCCCGACGGCGTCTGCAGCTGCTCGATCTTCGCCACCGTATCGGTCACGACCTGATCCGGATGCGGCGGCTCGCCAAAGACCCGCTCCACCTCGCGCAAAGCGACGTAGGGCACCAGCCGCGAGGAGAGCTGCTCGAGGCAGCCGTAGGGATAATCCGCGAGCTGGTCGATGGCCTCGCCCATTCCGCCCAGCGCCGTCGAGGCGAGGGAAAGCTGGAGCCCGCCTACGTCCTTGCGCACTCCCTGCGGCGGCACCAGGCCCTCCGCCTTTGCCGAGGTGGTGTCTCCCACCACCGCGACTGCTTCCAGCTCGACGGGCAGCTGCACCGGGATCTTCTCTTCGACCGCATCGCCGAGATCGCCCGCGGTGGCACGGAAGCGCAGCGTGGCGTTCCCGGCGGAGACGCCGCGCAGCTTGAAGCGCACTTCTTTCGCGACGCCCGCCTCGACGGTGACAGTCTTCTCCGCCTCGCCGGAGAGCTGCACGCCTCCGGCCACCTGCGCCGAGATCTTCACTTCCAGCTGCTTCACCGAATGCACCGCGACGCCGGCCTCGAACTCGTCGCCGACGCGCGCGAAGCGCGGGAGCGCCGGCAGCACCAGGAGAGGCAGCGCGACGCGCACCTCCGTCTGGCCGGCGCCGAAGCGGTCCTTCTCGGTCGCCGCGACCGCGAGGATGCGGAAGGTGGTGAGGTTGTCGGGAAGCTCGATCTCGGCGTGCGCCTTTCCGTCCGCGCTGGTCTGCAGCGTCTGCCAGAGCACGGTGGTGACGAACTTGCTGCGCATTTCGCCGGGAGGCCCGAGGCCGCCGCCGCCGCCGGGCTGCACCTCGCCCTTCTCGCCGAACTTCTGCCGCCGGACGAGGCGCGGCAGCGGCTCGCCCACCACCACCGAGAGCGCGTGCTCGGGGAACATCGCCGCCACCGGATCGGGAAGCTGGTAGCCGGTCAGGCGCAGCACGGCTTCGTCCACCGCGTAGAGCTGCACCTCCGCCTGCGCGCCCTGCACGACGACGTCCACCGGCACCTTCTCGCGCGGCCGGTATTCCTGCTTCGGCGTCGAGACGGAGACGTGAAGTCTCTTGGTCGCCGTGCCGACGCGCAGGTTGGCGTAGCCGATGCGCATCGACGGGCGGCCGGGATCGTCGCCGGGTTCGAGGCCGCCCTCCTTGACCCGCTCGCGGACGAGGATGACGCCGGCGAAGACGTTGGGGACGTGCTCCTCGCGGATGGGCACGTCGATGGTGGCCGCGGTGCCCGTCAGCGCGACCACGCGCGCGTCGGCCACGCCCTCGCGCTCGAGCGAGACGAGCGCCCGACACGAAGGATACGGCGACTTGATGAGGAGGTGCGCGGTCTCGCCGACCTCGTACGACGGCTTGTCGGGCACGACTTCCACTTTGAGCGAATCGCTCACTTGCCAGGCCGCGAATCCGCTCCCCACCGCGTAGACGCCGGCGGTGGTCAGGGCGAGGCGGCCTTTGGCGTCGCGGCTCTCGGCGCGCAGGTTGTAGAAGCCTGGCTTCGTCAAGAGCAGCTTGCAGTCCTGCCCGGCCTGCACCTCGCAGGCGGCCGCTTTCTCTTCCACCGCCTCGGACAAGCTCTGGTAGATGCCGTTCACTCCGCGCTTGCGCACCGAATGCCACGAGCGGAGCAGCGCGGTCACCTGCACCTTGGCGGCGACCCGATGGCCGTCGGGCGCGACGGCGATCACCGGCACCGTCAGCGCCTCGCCGGCCTTGGCGAACGAGCTGGTCGCGCCCAGCCCGACGTAGTACGCGGCCGGGTGCACCAGCACCGATGCGCGGCCCGCCACCCGCTGGCGGGAGACGTCGGACACCTCCGCCTCCAGCGTGTAGCGCGCGGCGCGGTCGCCCGGCGCGTCGACTTTGCCTGCCTTCACCGAGAGCGTGCCGTCGCGCCCGATCAGACCCTGCCCCGAGGCGAACAACCCGTTGTCGTGCGCAGGCGCATGGTCGTCCCAGTTCCAGGTGTTGCGGCCGAAGCGGAAGCCCTCGTTCTTCGGCGGAGCGAAGTCCTCGGTGGTGCGCGCCGCGCTCCACTGCGCCTGCGCGCCGTCCATGGCGCCGCCGAAGAGGTAGCGCGCGATCACCGTGCCGTTCAGCTCGTCGCCTGCGGTCAGCGCTGCAGACGCCACCTGCACGTCGACGCGAAACTGCGGCGCGCGATACTCGGCGACGAGGAAGAAGCCAACGGCGTAGGTCATTCCACGCGGCACCGCCGCGGCGATTGCGAACTGCCCGAGCCGCGCCATCTTCGGCACCACCGCGTCGAGCGTGAAAGTGCCGTACCTGGTGAGCGCCACCATCTGGGTGACCACCGCCTTCGACTCCGGGTCGGTGATCTTCACCTGCACGTCGCCTGTGGGCATGCGCAGCTCTCCCGCCTGCAGGACGCGGAGGATGCCCTTCACGTGCACGGCGTCGCCGGGACGGTAGATGCCGCGGTCCGCGAAGACGAGGCCGAGGCCGTCCTTCTTGAGAACGTCGTAGTTGCGGTCGACCTCGACAGGCGCCGCGTCGTCGCCGTAGCCGCTGGTAGTGACGTAGCCGAGGTCTGCGCCCAGGGCAGCCGCGACCAAGAGGCGCGGCGCTTCGTAGCCCTGCCGCTTGAGGTTGAGCTTGCCGTACCCAGGAAGCGCGGCGAGGCCGTTCGCGCCGGTGGTCGCCTCGGCCAGAACAAAGCCGTCCGCGCCGTAGACAAAGACCTTCGCTCCCGCGACGCCCTTGCCGTCCTCGAGGCTGGTCACCCAGACGAGGCTCGCGGTGGCGCCGATCTTGGCGTGCACGGCGAGGTCGGTGATCTGCGCCAGCACCCGCAGCGGGTGATCGGCGAAGCTGGTGCCCGGCGCCCGCAGCCGCACCGCGACGAGGCCCGTCTTCGATCCGTGGAGCGCGGCACGCAGGTCGACCGTTCGGATAGCTGGGCGCGAGGCGCAGCGGCGCATCGGGCGCGCGCTTGGGCACCGCCTCGCCGCCGCTGCCCATCTCGAGCTGCGCCATCTCCTGCGCGGTGACCGCCCACAGGTCCGCCTCGAGCTGCGCGAGGTTCGTCACCTGCACGGGGAGCTGCCCGTCGCCCGACGGCTCGAGCAAAGCGACCGTCTGCCCGGCGTAGAGCGAGGGCAACAGGTCGTCCAGCCGCACCGTCGCGTCGGCCGCCGGCGCCTCCTGGCCGAGCGTGTCCTTCACGCCCGCGTCGACGTGCACCGCGTAGATCGCGCCCGGCTGGAACTTGCCGAACAGCACCGCGTGCGTGCGGTTCTGCTGCAGCTCGAGGCCGAGGTCGGGCGCGCTCTCGTCCCACTCGAGCTGCGCGTCCGGCGTCAGGTGGAGGTGCTTCTTCAGCTCGGCGGCGGAGCCCAGCGGGTTGGTGAAGTCGATGGAGATCGGCCCGCGCGAGCAATGTCCTTCAGCTGCTCCGCCCGTCTCACCGAAGCAGCGCGAGATGCGGGCGATCTGCATCGCGCCCATGGTGCGGCACTCCTGCCTCCACTCGCTGCCGGCGGGCAGCGTCCCTTGCACGCCGAGCACCTCTCCGTCGAGCCCCACCGCGAAGCGCGCGCCGCGCGGCAGGTCCTGCGCGGGCGCGACCTCGTACTTGACGCCGTCGCGCGCCGGCGCAGAGGCGATCACCTTGGCCGCCACCATCTTCTTCTCGTCGCCCGCCTCGAAGAAGAAGGCCTTCTCGGGCTCCTTGAGCTGCTGGTTGACGGAGATCTCGAAGTGCTGCCTCGGCGCCGACCACTTGCACAGGTACTGGGGCGGATTGATTGCGTAGCGCTGCACCTCGACGGTCGGAGTGGTGAAGTCGAGCTGCCACGTCGTCTCGAGCGGCGTCCCGTCCAGCGCCTTGAAGCCCTTGGGCACCACCAGGTGGAACGCCGTGGAGAACGGGAAAGGCTCGTCGTTGACGAACTCCACCGAGGAGGAGCCGAGCCAGCGCCAGCGGCCCTTGATCTGCGGCTCGATGCGGATCTGCGTCGCCGGGTCCTGCTGCGCGAGCGTCTCCAGCGCCACCACTGGTTCGCTGAAGGTCAGGGTCGGCCGCGCCGTTCCCTCGAGCTTGCCCTGCGGTCGGCCCGCGACGACGCGGAAGCCGCGCTCATCGTCCGGCTCCTTGGTCCTTTCGATCTGCAGCGCGGGCGGCGGCGGGGCTTCGGTGAGCTGCCGCGGCGCCTCCTCCGCAGCCTTGTGGCAAGCCACGAACAGGACGCAGGCGAGCAAGATCCGCTTCATGGTCATTCGTTGTACACCCTGCATATGGTGAGCCATACGCTGGTGCTCTTGCGACACGGGCAGAGCACCTGGAATCTGGAGAACCGCTTTACCGGCTGGACCGACGTCGATCTCTCGCCGCAGGGCGAGCGCGAAGCGCGGGATGCCGGGCGGCTGCTGCGCGAAGGCAAGCTCGGCTTCGATCTGGCGTACACCTCGGTGCTCAAGCGCGCCATCAAGACGCTCTGGATCGCGCTGGACGCGCTGGACCTCGACTGGCTGCCGACGGTGAAGGCCTGGCAGCTGAACGAACGGCACTATGGAAGTCTTCAGGGACTCGACAAATCTGAGATAGCGCAGAAGTTCGGCGACGCGCAGGTGAAGATCTGGCGTCGCAGCTACGATACGCCGCCGCCGCCGCTCGACGCGAACGACCCGCGGCATCCGCGCTTCGATCCGCGCTACGCCGGGCTTTCTCCCGCGCAGCTGCCGGCGTGCGAGTCTCTCAAGGATACCGTCGCGCGCATGCTGCCGTACTGGCACACGGAGCTTGCGCCGCTCGTCGCCGCGGGCAAGCGGGTGCTGATCGCGGCGCACGGGAATTCGCTGCGGGCGCTGATCAAGTACCTCGACGGGATCAGCGATGAGGAGATCGTCGAGCTGAACGTCCCCACCGGCGTCCCGCTCGTCTATACGCTCGACGAAAAGCTGCGCCCCCTCGCGCGCAGGTACCTGGGCGATCCAGACGCGGTCGCCAAGGCGGCGGAGGCGGTCGCGAAGCAGGGGCAGGCGAAGAAGTGAATCCTGGGGAGATCCTCGCGCGCGGGGCGGCGCTCTTCAACCAGGGCCTCTACTGGGAGGCACACGAGGTGTGGGAGGAGCTGTGGCTCGAGTTGGAGGATGAGCCGAAGCTCTTCGTCCAAGGGCTCATCCAGGTGGCGGCCGGGTATTTCAAGGCGACGGTGCAGCTGCAGCCGCGCGGCTGCGTGAAGCTGCTCACCACGGCGCTGGAGAAGCTCGACCCGATGCCGGCCGACTTCATGGGCGTCGAGACGCGGCGCTTTCTGCCTGCGGTCCACCGTACGCTCGCCGAGGCGCATCGCTGGCTCGCGGGCGAGGCGACCGGCCTGGATCCCTCGCTGCTTCCACGGATCGAGCTCGTCCGCGGGTTGTGAAAGACCCTCGTGGTCCTGCCAGGGCACCCGTGTCCCGCCCTACCACGAAAAAAAATAACTTTTTTTTAGCGAGGAGCGTTTTGGACCCCTGTCGCGAAACTGGGCTTCGAAGATCGGACCCTGGGAAATTTTGTACAAAATTTTCTCCACGCCCGGGGTGGTGTGGCAGCCCCTCCTGCCCTCGTGCACGAGCTGCGTCGTGGATACGGCGGTCTTGGCGGAGCCGAAATCGCGGTCCGACCTTTCTTGGCCCGTTCCGTGCACGCCCGTCGGTAGTATGTTCCTCCCGCTCCAGCTCCAGCGCGCGGCGGCCAGCGCTCTCGATCTGATCTTCCCCGTCCGCTGCGCCGCGTGCGACGCGCCCGGCGAGTCGCCGTTCTGCGGTATCTGCGCCGACACCCTGGTGCCGCTCGCGGCGGGATGTCCGCTCTGTGGAGTGCCGCAGGATGATGCGCTCCTGCCTTCGCTGCGGCCGCGGCGCTGCGCGCACTGTCGGGAGCGGCCGCCGCCGTTCGTGCTCGCGACCGCGCCCTACCTGCACGGCGGCGCTCTGGGGGAGGCCATCCACCGGCTGAAGTACGAGAAGCGCGAGGACCTGGGCCCCGCGCTCGCGGTGCTGTTCGAAGCCTGCGCCGTCCCGAAATCTGACTGCCTGACGCCCATTCCGCTACACCCCCGCCGGCTGCGCGAACGCGGGTACGATCAGGCGCGGCTCCTGGCCGGCGGCGCGGCGAAGCGGTTCCGGCTGCCGGTCGAGTCGCTGCTGGCCCGGGTGCGCATGACCGGGCAGCAGGTCGGGCGCGATCGGGTGGCGCGGGAGCGCAACGTGCGCGGGGCTTTCCACGCCTCGCCTCGCGCGCGCGGACTGCGGATCTGCCTGATCGACGATGTGCTCACCACCGGCGCCACCGCTGCCGCCGCTGCGCAAGCGCTGCTCGAGGCGGGAGCGGCGAGAGTGGAGGTGCGGACCCTCGCGCGCGCTCCTTAAAGAGGCGGGTCAAAGAGGCGGGGCAAGGTAAGAGCGGGTCAAATTGCCGCCCCGCTTCAGACCTGAGACCCGAGGCCCGAGGCCCGAGTCGAGGCCTGAACCCGCGCCCACAGGGCGCGATCGGACGCCTCCTTGCCTGCAGGGGTAGCGAACGGCTCCCTGACGCGCTACAGCACCCTGAGAGACGGGAGGAATGGGGCGGCCTGACCCGCCGTTGCTCCTGTCGCGGGCAGTCGCTTTCCGCACGCTCTCCGGGAGCCCGATCGCATGCACAGCCTTCTCCTGCTTGCCGCCCTCGCCGTCGCCCCTGCTGCCCTCGACGAGAGCACTCCGGCGCTGGAAGCGCGAATTCTAAAGGAGCTCGACAAGCCGCAGGCCGTCGCGGACCTCTTCCGGCTGTACGAGCGCAGAGAGGAGAAGGGCGACCTCGCTTCGCTGGTCGCAACCTTCGACAAGGCGGGCCGGTCGTCCCGGGCGCGGCCGGACGTGCGCGCCCTTGCGCTCGAAATGCGCGGCGAAATGTCGCTGGCTCTCGGCCAACTCCCGCTGGCGGTCGCCGGGTTCGAGAAGATCGCGCCCATCCGCGCCTGGAGCGTGATCGGGCCCTTCGAGAACGAGGGCCGCGCCGGGCTCCTCGCCGAGTACCCGCCCGAGAAGGACGGATTCGACCCCAAGGCGGTCTACCGCGGCAAGGAGCACGACGTCGCCTGGCGCGCGCTGCCCCAGGGACACGCGCCCTACGGATTCGTCGACCTGGGCGCGGCAATCTATCCGCGCAGCGACGTGACGGTGTACGCCGCGACGGTGGTGCGCTCGCCCAAGGCGCAGCCGGCCCTCTTCCACCTCGGCGCCAGCGGCGCTGTGCGGGTGTGGCTGAACGGAAAGCTGGTGCACGAGGACGCGACGCTGCACCCCTCGCGCTTCGACCAGGAGAACTTCGCGGGCACGCTGCAGGCCGGCGACAACCTGGTGCTGCTGAAGATCGCCCATTCCAGCGGGCGTCCGGGCTTCAGCCTGCGCATCGCCGACGGCAAGGATGCGCCGCTGGTCGAGCTGGCGAAGTCGGCCCGCGTTCCCGATGCCCGCGCGCCGGCCTTCGCCGCCGTGGCGGGAGTCGAAGGCGGGCACGGGAGAGCGGCGGCCGCGAAGAAGCCGCTCGACGCCATCGACGAGCTCAAGGCCGCGGCGCGCAGGGATCCGTCGGACGCGCGCGCGCAGGAGGACCTGGCGGTGGCGCTGCAGTGGCGTCGGCCCGACGACGAGGGAGAGCGCATGCCCCTGCGGGCGATGCAGCGCGCGCTCGACGCAGCGCCCTCGGAGCCGGAGGCTGCGCTCCGCTTCGCGCGGCTGGAGGATCGCGACGCCAACAAGCGGCGCGCGGCGCTCGACGCCGCGCTCGAGAAACACCCGGGGAACGCCGCGCTGCTCGATGCGCTCGCCACCTACCGGTTGGAGCGCGGCGAAAGCTGGGCCGCGCTCGAGCTGGCGCAGAAGGCGCATGCTGCGGCGCCGGAGCGGGCCGATCCGCTCATCACCGAGGCGCGCGCCTTGGACGCCGTCGGCCTCACTGCCCGCGCGACGCTGGTGCGCATGGACCTGATCAAGCGGCACCCCGATCTCGCCCGCGCCCACCGCGCGGCGGCGGGAGCGCTGCGCCGGCTGGGCCGCAACGACGAGGCGGCCGGGGAATTGCGCAAGGCGCTGGGGCTTCGCTTCGACGACGCCGAAGCGCGCAGCGAGCTGGTCTCGTTGCTGCTCGACCGCGGCGAGCTCGACCCGGCGCTGAAGCTCCTCGGCGAGACGCTCTCGCTGGAGCCCGGCAGCCTGCACCCGCGCCTGCGCGCAGCGGAGCTGCTCTCGGAGAACGGCCGCCACCAGGAGGCGGCGAGCGTCTTTGCGCAAGCGCTCCAGCTCGCGCCCGACGATCCCGAGCCGCACGAGCAGCTCGGCCGCCACCGCCTGCGCGCGCAGGACGACTCGGGCGCTCTGGCCGCCTTCGCCCGCGCCATCGGCCTGCGCCCGCAGAACCCTGCGCTGCGCGAGCTGGTGCGCTCGGTGCGCCCCGAGGAACAGTACGCCGCCCCCTTCCTCTACGACGCGCGCGCGCTCGGCAAGCTGGTGCCGCTCGCCGGCGAAGATCTGGAAGTGCTCGCCGATCTCTCCGTCACCAAGGTCTTCGCCAACGGCCTCTCCTCCCGCAGCCACCAAGTCATCTTGCGCGCGCTCTCGCCCCGCGGCGTCGACGCGGCGCGCGTCCAGAGCATGCAGTACTCGCCCGACCGGCAGGTGGTGAAGATCGAGCGCGCCCGCATCTTCAAGGAGGACGGCACCGTGCTGGAGAGCAAGTCCGAGGGCGAGCGCAACCTCTCGGAGCCCTGGTACGGCCTCTACTACGACGTGCGCGCGCGGGTGATCGCCTTCCCGCAGCTGGAGGTGGGCGACGTGGTCGAGCTGGTCACCCGCACCGACGACTCCGGCTCGAACTTCTTCGCCGACTACTTCGGCGACTTCGCCTATCTGCAGTCGACGCTCCCGCGGCGCATCTCCGATTACGTCCTGCTCGGGCCGCCGGGCCGCACCTTCTACGCCAGCGCCACCCCGCTGCACGGCCTCGTCCACACCGAGGGCCGCGCGCAGGACGGCGGCAACTGGCAGCGCTGGACCGCCCGCGAGGTGCCGCGCCTGGTGCCCGAGCCGTCGATGCCCGGCGCCAGCGAGGTGCTGGCCTACGTCCACGTCTCCACCTACAAGACCTGGGAAGACGTCGGCCGCTTCTACTGGGGCCTGGTCAAGGACCAGCTCCGCGTCACCGACGAGATCCGCGCTGCGGCGCAGGAGGCGGTCAAGGGAATTCCCCAGGGCGAAGAGGAGGCCCGCATCCGCGGCGTCTACGACTTCGTAGTCTCGCGCACACGCTATGTGGGCCTCGAGTTCGGCATCAACTCCTTCAAGCCGTACCCGGTGGAGACGATCCTCTCGCGCCGCTTCGGCGACTGCAAGGACAAGGCCTCGCTGATGCACGCCATGCTGGAGGCGCTGGGCATCGACTCGCGCCTGACGCTTTTGCGCATGAAGCGGCTGGGCGGCATCGACGAGCAGCCGGCCTCGCTCGCGGTCTTCAACCACGCCATCCTCTACGTGCCGCGGTACAAGCTGTTTCTCGACGGCACCGCCGAGTTCCACGGCTCGGGCGAACTGCCGGCCGACGACCGGGGCGCCGAAGTCCTGGTGGTCGAGCCCGACGGCACCTCGAAGTTCTTCCGCACGCCCGAGGCGATGCCGCAGGACAATACCGACGAGACGCGCATCTCCGCCAAGCTCGCCCGGGACGGCAGCGCCACCGTCGAGGTGAAGGCCAGCGCGCGCGGCTCCTGGACGGCGGAGTTGCGCCGGGCCTTCGAGCCGCCCGGCGAGCGTCGCGCTCGGGCCGAGGAGCACCTCGCCCGCGCCGCCTTCCCCAACATCAAGGTGACCAGCATCGACGTCACCGATCCGCACGACATCGAGAAGCCGTTCGTCACGCAGATCGTGGCCAGCGCGACCGCCTTCGCCTCGCCCGCGGGCGCGGGCCTGCGCTTCTCGCCCTTCGGGCAGCGGCAGAGCTTCGTCGAGTCGTACGCGCAGCTCTCGCGGCGGGCGCTGCCCGAGCGGCTGCCCTCGCCGCAGAAGACGGTGATCGATTCGCAGGTGCAATTGCCGCAGGGCTGGACCGCGACGCTTCCGGAGGGTGCGCACGAGAGCGGGCCGCAGGGTTCGTACCAGGTCAGCTATGCGCGCGACGGCGGCAGCGTGGTCGCGCGGCTGGAGCTGACGCTCAACGGAGGACTGCTCCTGCCCGCAGAGTACGGCGCGTTCCGCGGGTTCCTCGGGCGGCTCGACGAAGCGCTGCACCGGCGCGTGGAGGCAGGGCCGGCGCCGCAGACGGCATCCGCGAAAGATCTGTTGCCGTGAAGCGTGCTCCGAGGGGGAGCGCAGTTGCAGCGATGGTCCTTCTCTTCGGCTGCGCGCTCGGCGCGCATCGATACGCTGCGCCGCACAGCGCTTCCGAGGACGCGCTGCAGAAGCTCGATGAAGCCGAGTCGGCGGCGCGGCGCGACCCTGCGCTGCAGGCGCGCGCCGGATGGCTGCGCTACCTGATCGCCTCGGATCCGCGCGGCGCCGCCCGCTGGCTCGAGCCGGCGGCGGCGGCGGGCGCTCCGGCGACGCGCGCCCTGGCGCTCGCCGGGCTGGGAGAGCTGGCCGAAGATCGCACCGACTCGCTCGCGGCGGTGAGGCACTGGATCGCCGCGCTGCAGGCGGCGCCGACCGACCCCGTCGCCGAGCTGGCGGCGGCGCGGCTCCTCGACATCGAGGGCGAATCGCCCGAAGTCGACGCTGCGATCTCCGCGGCGGCTGCGGCGGCCAAGGCGCCGATGGCGCCGCGGGCGGCACGCTTGCTCCGCGAAGCCGCCGCGCGGATCGCCATGCGCCGGGCGCAGGCTGCGGGCGATCCGCGGCTCGAGGTCGACGCCTGGCGCGAGGTGGGCGCGATCCAGCGCTGGCGCGTCGCCGGGCCGTTCGCGGCGCTGCGGCTGTTCGATCTGCGCAAGGTCCTGCCGCTGGACGGGCCGGCCTGGACGACGGCCTCCGTGAACGATCGCGCGCTCGACTTCCCCGACGGCGACGTGGGCCTCGAGCTGGAGCCCAACGAGGGCGACGTCTTCTACGCGGGGAGCGAAGTGAGCTTGCAACAGGGCGGCGACTACCTGCTCTGGGTCGAGGGCGCGGCGGCGCTGGAGGCGCGCATCGACGGCGCGGTGGCCATCTCTCGCGTGCCCTATCCGCGCGAGAGCTCCCGGGCGCAGACGGGGGCGGTGCGGCTCGGGGCGGGAAAGCACCAGCTCCTCGTGCGCTGGAGCCGCTCCGAGGGAGCGCGATTTCGCGCGGCGCTGGTGCGCGGCGACGGCGGGCCGTCCGATCAGACGAGCGCGGCGCCAAAGGAGCTGTCGGGAGCGCGCATGCAGGCGCCCTGCGCGCTCGGCGAAGCCTGCGCCGCCGCGCCTGCGTGGCGCGATGCCTCGGATCTGCGGGCAGCGGCGGCGGCGATGCTCGACAAGGACCCGGCCGATGCGCTCGCGGCCTTCTTCCTCGCCCGCGCGACGATGGGCGACGATCGCACCGTGGCGCGATCGGCGGTGGACCGCGCGGTGACCTTCACCTCCAGCGGCGCCCCCGCGCTGGCCCTGCGCGCCCAGCTGCTGCTCCAGCCCGCGGGCTGTCCGATCTGCTCGACGCGGTCCGCAAGGATCCGGCCCTCCTGCGCGCGCAGCTCACCGCGGCGGCGCTGGAGCGCGACTCGGAGCGCTTCGACGATGCCGCGCTGGATCTCGACAAGGCGGAGGCGGCGCTGCGCGAACAGAAGGCAGATCTCCCCCCGCGGCTGCTCGCGGCGCGGGCGCGGCTGCTCGATGCACGCGGAAATCCTGCGGGCGCGCGGGCCCGGGCCGAGGCGGCGCTGACAGCCGGGCCGGGGCGCTGCGACACGCTGCAGCTGCTCGCCGACGTCGCGCGCCGGGACGGCTCGGTCAAAGACCAGCAGCGTTTCACCGAGGCGCTCTTGCCCTGCGCCGACGGCCTCTCCGCAGCGGCCCAGCTCGCCCGCGATCGCGGCGACCTCGCGCGCGCCGACGAGCTGCTCAAGCTCGCAGTCGCGCTGCGCCCCGCCCAGCCGGGCCGCCTCGAGCAGCTCTCCGACGTCCAGGTCGCGCGCAAGCAGGTTCCGTCCGCGGTCGCCTCCGTGCGCGCCGCGTCCGCGCTGGCGCCGCGCAGCCCGGAGCCGCTGCGCCGCCTCGCCGGCCTGCTCGAGCTCTTGGGCGAGACCAAGGGCGCCGCCGAAGCGCGCCGGGCTGCGCTGCGACTCTCGCCGGGCGATCTGCAGCTCCGTCAACAGCTCGCCGCCGACGAGCGCGCGAAGCTGCTCTCCTGGACCGACCGCGACGCCGTCGCGCTGGCAAAGGCCCCCGCCCAGGCCGCGGTCCCCGAGGGCTCCAGCGCGGTGCGGCTGCTCGACTACGGCGCCGCCCAGCTCTTCCCCGACGGCGGCGGCGTCGAGCGCGTCCACACCGTCGCGCGCGTGCTCGACAAGAAGGGCGTCTCCAAGTTCGGCGAGGCGCAGCTGCCGGCCGACGCGATGGTCCTCCACCTGCGCACGCTGAAGTCCGACGGGCGCATCCTCGAGCCCGAATCGATCCCCGAGAAGGAGGGCATCAGCCTGCCGGGCCTCGAGCCGGGGGATGCGGTGGAGATCGACTACCTGCGCGGCTTCGCCCCGCGCGGGCCGGAGCTGCCGGGCTACTCGCTCGCCGCCTTCTTTTTCCGCGACGACGAGACGCCGCTCGCCGAGAGCACCTACGAAGTGCACTCGCCCGGGCCCTTCGACGTCGACGCGCACAACCTCACGCTGCCCAAGGACGCGATCGTGCGCGGCGGCGACGGGCAGCGCTTCCGCTACTCCGCGCGCAACGTGACGCCGCTGCAGCAGCAGCCGCACTCGCCGGGCGAGAGCGAGATCATGCCCTGGGTGCAGATCGGCGAGGGCGCCGGGCAGAAGCAGCTCATCCTCTCGATGGCCGATTGGGCGCTCTTGCGCGCCCGGCCCGGCAGCGCGGCGCAGGAGCTGGCGCGGCGGGCGGCGGGCGCAAATCCTCTCGAGACGGCGGAGAAGATCTACGCCGCGCGGGAGATCGATCGGCACCGACTTCGGATCCAACGCCGCGCACGTGCTGGCGCAGGGCCGCGGCAACCGGCTCCTGGTGCTCAAGGCGGCGCTGGCGGCGGCGGGGATCCCGGCGCACCTCGTGCTGGTGCGCACGTTCGGCGCGGACCGGGCGCCTTACCGGTTCCCGCGCGGCGAGCTGTTCGCCTATGCGCTGCTGCGCGCCGAGCTGCCGGGCGGGGCAGTGTGGCTCGATCCATCGTACCGGCTGGCGCCGTTCGGCCAGCTGCCCGCTTTCGTGCGCGGGCAGGATGCCTGGGTCGTTCCCGAACCTTCCGAGGCGCCGGTGGAGATCCGCACCCCTTCGGCGCTGCCGGGGCAAGAGGAGGGGCGGCAGGTCGCGCTCGAGCTGGAGCTCGACGCGCAAGGCGTCGCCACCGGCAAGGGGCGCGACCAGCACCTGGGCTTCGAGGCGGCGGCGCTGAAGGACGCCCTCGAGCGGATGGACCGCGACCAGCGCAAGCAGGCGGTGGAGGCGATGCTGGGGCGCGGGCTGGCCGGCGTCTCGCTGGAGACGCTGAGCGCGGAGCACGAGACCGATCTGGGCGGAGGCGCGACCCTGCAGTACGAGCTGCACGTCGCCCTGGCGCGGCGCGATGGCGAGCAGCTCTTCCTGCCCAGCTCGCTCTTGCCCTCGCGGATGGTGCGCAGGTGGGGCGGCGCTGGAGAGCGGACGGTTTTGCTCCTGGTCGACACGCAGGAGCAGACGGCCTCGCGCACCACCATCGCGCTGCCCAAGGGCAGGCACCTGCGCCATCCGCCGCCGCCGGTCTCGCTCTCGATCCCGTTCGGCGACTACAAGTGGGCGGCGCGAGAGGAGGGCGGAAAGATCGTGCTCGACGAGTCGCTCAACGTGCAGCAGCAGCGGGTGGCGCCCGACAAGTACGCCGCCTTCATGGCTTTCGCGCGCGGCGTGGACGACGCGCAGTCGCAGGAGCTTGTGGTCGCGCCTTGAGGCGTAGCCCCTGAGCCCGCCTCGCCGGCGGCGGCCCCCATCTGTCGCCTTCGGCGACATCTTCCCCGCCAAGCGGGGAAGTCCCCTCCGGTGGCCGGGGCTATAGCCGCCGGTTAAAAGAAGCGCAGCGAGGCTTCGCTGTGCAGGTCCATGCCGCGCTCGTTGAGGCGCAACGTCGGGCCGTCGAGCGAGGCGAGGCCGTCGCGCTGCAGGCTCTCGATCTGCTTCGCGAAGCGCTGCCTCACCGGGACGTCGAGGTCGCGGGAAAGGGCGTCGAGGTCGATGCCTTCGGCGAGCCGCAGGCCGGTGAAGAGGCGCTCGCGCAGGTGCTCCTCGACGCCGACGTCCTCGAAGCTGGCTTCGCCGGAGCCGGCCTCCTCGACGCGCTCCATGTAGCGCTCCGGCGAGCGATCGTTTGCCCAGCGGCGTCCACCGTTCGCTGCGCGCCGGAAGCCGCAGGCGCCGCAGCCGGCGGCCGCATATTCGCCGCCGCGCCAATACAACGAATTATGGACGGCCTCATATCCGGGCCGCGCGTAATTGGAGATCTCGTACCGTGCATATCCGCCGCGCGAGAGCTCGGCGCGGACCGCCTCCCCCATCTCGGCCGACGCCTCTTCGTCCGGCAAGGTCAGCTCTCCGCGGCGCACAGCCCTGGCCATAGGGACTTCCTCGGCGAGGCCCACCAGCGTCAGCGCGTAGCAGGAGATGTGCTCGGGTTCCAGGGCCACCGCGGTCGCCGCGTCGCGCGCCGCCAACTCGGGCGTCTGCGCTTCGGCGCCGTGGATCAGGTCCAAAGAGACGTTGGTGAAGCCGGCTTTGCGCGCCGTCTGCAATGCGCGCACGGCGTCGTCCGGCGAATGCTTGCGGCCCAGCGAGACCAGCTGCTGGGGCGCAAACGATTGCACGCCGATGGAGATGCGGTTCGCCCCTGCCTCGCGAAAGGCCGCAAAGCGGCCTTCGCCCTCGGATGCTCCGCCCTGCGGGCTCCGCCCGTCGCCGGCAAAGCCGGCTCCTCCCATCGTTCCCGGATTCGCCTCCAGCGTGATCTCGGCGTCGGCGCGCACGGGCCACAGCGAGCGCGCCTCCGAGAGCACGCGCGCGAACTGCGGCGGATCCCACAGCGACGGCGTTCCGCCGCCGAAGTAGATGGAGACCGCCTCGCGCCCCGGAAACTGCGCCGCGCGCACGCGCAGCTCGCGCAGCACCGCCTCGGTATAGCGCTCCTGTGGAATCACCTTCTCGGCCCGCGAGGCGAAATCGCAATACGGGCACTTCGAGAGGCAATACGGGAAATGAATGTAGATGCCGAAGGCCATTTAGAGAACGCCTTTCACACCC
>WNFJ01746244.1_pt1 | contig 19145 bp, 19 predicted proteins | sample 5400461 | NCBI WGS metagenome assembly WNFJ01 (sample SAMN13153349, study PRJNA577476) | soil metagenome | isolation source: 115 cm saprolite on Douglas fir-dominated hillslope | place: USA:California | collected 2013-09-17
CGCCGCCGAAGTCTGCGACGTCCTGCAAATCCCCGCCTTCCTCGCCCGCCAGACCGATCTGCTCCTAGCCGCCGCCAAAACCGGCCGCATCGTCAACGTCAAAAAAGCCCAATTTCTCTCCCCCTGGGACATGGACAACGTAGTCGAAAAAATCGCTAGCACCGGCAACACCGACATCATCATCACGGAACGCGGCGCGTCCTTCGGCTACCAAAATCTCGTAGTCGATATGCGCTCGTTCCCCATTCTTCAAAAGCTAGGCTATCCAGTAGTCTTTGACGTGACTCACTCCGTCCAACTCCCAGGAGGCCAAGGCCACGCCAGCGGCGGCCAGCCAGAATTCATCGAGCCGCTGGCTCGCGCCGGTGTAGCCGCAGGCGTCGACGGCATCTTCCTCGAAACTCATGACAACCCCGCCGAAGCCCTCTCCGACGGACCCAACGCTCTCCCCGTCTCGCAGCTGCCGGCCCTCCTCAAGCGCCTAAAAGAACTCTCCACAGTAGTCCGCCGCTGGAGCGTCCAATGAGTCTCGGAACTCCCCGAGCGGCCCTGCTTTTCTTTGTAGGGGCACGATTCATCGTGCCCGCCTTGCCCAAGCTGCCAGGGGAACGCTGCTATTTGCGGTTTAGGGTTTTCCGCCCGCGAGTCACCGCATCATGAGCCTAGAAACCGCCCGCCGCGTCCTGAAAATCGAAGCCCAAGCCATCCAAGACGTCTTCGCGCGCCTGGACGAATCTTTCGAAAAAGCCGTAGACATCCTCTTCGCCTGCAAAGGCCGAGTAGTCGTCACCGGCATGGGCAAATCCGGCCTAATCGGCCGCAAAATCTCTGCCACCCTCTCCAGCACTGGCACGCCATCGTTTTTTCTTCATCCCGCAGATGCTCTGCACGGCGATCTCGGCATGCTCGCGCGCGGAGACGCAATACTCGCCGTCTCCTATGGCGGCGAAACAGAAGAAATCATTCAACTGCTCGAAGCGTTAAAACGTCTCGAAGCCCCTCTCGTCACGATGACGGGCAAAATTCAATCAACTCTCGCCAAAGCCAGCGACGTAGCCCTCGACGTCAGCGTGCGAGAAGAAGCTTGCTCGCTAAACCTCGCGCCGACCGCGAGCACCACCGTAGCCATGGCCGTTGGCGATGCCCTGGCAATCTCACTGCTAGAGCGCCGCGGCTTCCAACCTCAAGATTTTGCCGACCTCCATCCCGCCGGACGCCTCGGAACGAAACTTCTCCGCGTCGAGCACACCATGCACACAGGCGATGCCCTGCCCCGAGTCGCGATGGAAGCACCCATGCCGGAAGTCATTCACGAAATGAGTCGCAGACCACTGTCCTCGACCCGAATGGCCGCCTGGCAGGCATCCTCACCGACGGCGACCTACGCCGCCTGATGGAAAAGCATCGCGGCGCAACGCTCGAAATGACGGCAGGCGCGGCCATGACTCGCAACCCTCAAACCATCGGCCCCCACGTCCTGGCCAGCGAAGCCCTCAATCAAATGGAAAAACGCAAAATAACGAGCGTGGTCGTAATCGACGAATCAAAAAAGGTTTTGGGCGTAGTCCATCTCCACGACCTTTGGACTCTCCAACTCGTCTAGCCGGCATCAACAATCCGCACAAAAGAACCGCCTTGGCGAAGGCGGTTCACATTCTGTGTAGGATTTTCGAGACGGACAGTATCGCCGCAGTCAAATATTTCGTCACGACGATCATCGCCTTACCAAACATCCGCCAGAACAGAGGCGCAGGGAAACCCCAACTCAGTTCCCTTTGTCCGCCTACTTTATGTTCGCCTACTTCCCCGCCCGCATCGCCCTCATTATGAACTCCTGAACCTCCGGCTTGATCTTGTGGGCGCGCAGCGATTGGTCCGGCCAGTTGGCCTGATCGAACCACATTTTGTTCAGGCCCTTCTGGATTTCCGGGTCGCCGCCCGTAAATCCCTCTAGCAGCTTGCGCCAACGCGCCGCCAGCGCCTGCGCCTTGGGACCTGCCGGGTCTTCCCCCAACGCGCTCCGGACGTCTGCGATCAACTCCGCCCACTCGCGCGAAACCCTCTCCTGCAATTCCGGCGACCACAGCTTCTTCCGTTTCTCCACTTTTTCCTGCGCTTCCGAGCTGTAATATTTTTTCGACCAATCCATGCTGTTTTGCATTTCAATCTCCTGAATGATGATTCGCAAAAGCCGCCAGTCCTGCTCACCCTTCGCCTGAAAGGAGCTCTCCGCGTTGCTGATCGCCAGAATGGCCTTGTCAATCTGACGGCGTTTCTCCGCAAGCACGCTTTTTTGCCGCTGAAGAGCCTCGCCAAGCCGGGTTTCTGCGGATAGCAAGCCTTTAATCTGTCTCAAAGGCATCCCGAGAAATTTCAGCACCACGATCTGTTCCAACCGAGCAAAGTCCCCCTCGCTGTACAAACGATAACCCGCGCGCGATCGCTGCTTCGGCCGCAACAATCCGAGCTGATCGTAATGATGCAGCGCCCGCACGGTAACGCCCGATAGCGTGGCAAACTCCTGCGTGTGATACATCACCGCAGCGCTTATCTTCACGGCCAACCTCCAGGAGCAAGCCTCCACCCTGACGTTACGTCAGGATCAAGCCTTTTCTTGCCAGAATCTCGCTCGATCTACCAGATCACTCTGATTCCCACCCCGATTTTCGCTTGCCGCAATCCGACTCCGCGAGTACAGGCTCGAAAGACGCAGGGCCGCAATATCAGCTGATCTGAAAACAAAGGGGTTAGCCCTGCAGTGCCGCAATCTTTTCACTGCACGGCTTTCATGAGATTTCGCGGGCCCCAGGCCCTAAAGGACACTTACAGAAAACCGGGGATAGGGGGCGCGGGTTCAAGCGTACAGACCGGGCGCATCCCTGACAGAATAGAACGGGGGCCATTTCTGAGACCGTTGTTTTTAGTGGCCAGCGTCCATGCAAGACGGCACCCACGATTTAGGCCTTGCCGCGAACTCGCCAGCTCTATTCGCACTTATGGGCCTTGATGGGCCTTGGCGACTCACGGTAGCGAAAATCTTCTTCTGGTACAATCCTGACTCTCTTTTCGCACCTGGAGGATAGCTTGCCCCGTTTCCCAAAGATCTCTGCGTCTCTCAAGAAGCGCGCCGCGCAAATCCAGGTGCTCATCATGGACGTGGACGGCACATTGACGGACGGCTCCGTCACGCTGCTCTCGCAACCCGACGGCACGGCCCTCGAAATCAAGAATTTCGACGCTCACGACGGCCAGGGCTTAACTCTCGCGCACACTGCCGGCCTCCGCACTGGCGTCATCACCGGACGCGAAAGCCCCGCGCTTATGCGCCGCGCCAATGAAATGAAAATGGAATTCATTTACCAAAAGCAGCCAACGAAGATTCCTGCGCTCGAAGAAATCCTAACGGGCGTCCCCGAATCCGCCGTCGCTTACGTTGGCGATGACCTACCAGATTTGCCCGTCATGCGCCGCGTAGGTCTAGCCGTCGCTGTCGGCGACGCCGTCCTAGAAGTAAAACTCGCGGCCCATTACGTCACAAAGGCCGTCGCCGGAAGAGGCGCCATCCGCGAAGCCGTCGAGCTGATCCTGAAATCCAAAGGTATCTGGGACGAAATGATTGAGAAGGCGCGAGCCTAGCCCCGCACCGTGCTTGTATCGGAACTCTACCCGTTATATGGTCCAGCCTCAAACCGGAGGCGTTCATGGCCCAGCCCGCTCGTTCTCGCGTTCAGGTCCTCACCTATCTCGTTATCGTTTTCGCGTTCAGCTCGTTTTTCTATTTCCTCATTCTTCATTCGGGGAGCCTGGGCTACGGCCGTGGCATGTACGTTCTTGGTCTCATGTGGTGCCCCGCTCTTGCGGGCATCCTCACTCTGCGTCTAAACGGTCGCAGCATTTCGGAACTCGGCTGGAAATGGGGCGAAACCAAATATCAGCTCCGCAGTTGGTATACCCCTCTTCTCTACGCGTCCATCGCCTACGCCATCGTCTGGATTTTTCGCCTCGGAGGATTTGGCAATCCTGAATTTTACGACTCGCTCACGAAGTCCATGCATCTGGGCGGACCTCCGTGGATCTCCATCGTCCTCGGAATTGTACTGATCGGCACCTACGGCCTGGTTCGCAGCGTTTCGAGCGCCCTCGGAGAAGAAATCGGCTGGCGTGGGTTCTTGGTCCCCGAACTGTCGAAGACCACGTCATTCACGACGACCTCGCTCATCAGCGGCATCGTGTGGTCGCTATGGCACTATCCCATTCTGATCTACGGCGATTACAACGCCGGGACGCCCACGTGGTACGGCCTGATGTGTTTCACCGTGATGGTCATTTCCCTGAGTTTCATTTTTGCCTGGATGCGTCTCAAATCCGGCAGCCTCTGGACAGCCGCCATCCTCCACGGCAGCCACAATCTCTATATCCAGGGCATTTTCACGCCGCTCACGCGCAACACGGGGAAGACCGCATGGTTCATCGACGAATTCGGCTGCGTCCTCCCACTCGTCGCCATCGTCTTCGCAATCTACTTCTGGAGCAAACGCCGCGAGCTGCCAACTACGTAGAAAGAGGGCACGACATGTCGTGCCCCTACGGCCGTTGCCCCTCTTGAGAAGCTTAGTCGTCCGTCGTGATACATCCGCGGGCATTCCGCGATTTGTGACCACTTACTCTTTTGGCCTGCAAACATATTCCGGAGATAATAGGTTGCAGCAATCCATAATGCCCTTAATGAAGGATGTGCCCTGATGCTCCACGCCTGGCATGATGTTTCACCAGGAGACGAACTTCCCCGCGATTTTCAAGCGGTAATCGAAATCCCTCTCGGTTCCAATGTAAAGTACGAATTGGACAAACCAACCGGCCTCCTGAAAGTCGACCGCATCATCCATTCGGCTGTCTTCTACCCAGCGAACTACGGCTTCATTCCGCAGACCTATGCCGAGGACAATGATCCTCTCGATGTACTCGTCCTCTGCCAGGAGCCGGTTCAGCCGCTCGCCCTCATCAAAGCGCGTGCCATTGGCCTGATGTCCATGATCGATTCCGGCGCCAGCGACGACAAAATCATCGCCGTGGCCACCGGGGATCCCGAGTTCAGCAGCTACATCGAGGCCCGCGACCTTCCCCCACACCGCTTGCTCGTTCTCCGGCGCTTCTTCCAGGATTACAAGCTGCTCGAAGGCAAAAAGGTTGAAGTCGAAGAAATCCGCCCGGCTTATGCCGCGCTGACGGTCATCGAGCGCTCCCTAGCCCGCTACAAGGCCGAGCGCGAACACCTTCTAGCCAAAGATGCCCGCAAGTAGCTGCAGAAAGCATGAGATAGTGCAAAAATACTATTCATCCGGAGACGGCTAAGGTGTTACGTTTCGCCACCCTATTCGCCGTCTTCGGCAGAGGCAAGGTGCTGAAGTAATTGTCCGAAGCGGATCTAGTGTGCGAGAGTCTTTAAGTAGGCGCAACAGGTAATCATGAATCTTTTCTGGAAATGGACAACCGCCGTTTTTCTTGTCCTCTTGCTCGCCGCGTTCCTCGTTCTCTCTAAGATGGCGGGCAGCCCTAAAGATGTCTACGGTATGGTGCGTTATGCCCTGCCCCATATGCATCGCGGCAATCTCAAGGTCGGTGATGACGCCCCCGACGCTCGCCTCGTAGCCCTCGACGGCTCCGATCACTTCCACATCCGCGAACGCACTGGCGGACGCCCTCTCGTCGTCATTTTCGGCAGCTACACTTGACCGCCCTTCCGCCGCCACGTCGGCGACGTGGTGCAGATTTACAACGACTATAAAGATCACGCCGACTTCCTCACGGTCTACGTCCGAGAAGCTCATCCCACGGATGAGTGGCAAATGAAATCCAACGTGAGGGAAGACGTCTGCTATGCCCAGCCGAAGAACCTCGCCCAGCGCGTGGCCATCGCCAACGATTTCATCAAACGGTTCAAATATCCCATCGCTTTCGGCATCGACGACATCAATAACTCCGCCGAAGCCGCTTATTCCGCCTGGCCCGAACGCCTGTACGTCATTGACGAATCCGGCCGCATCGCCTATCGCGGCGGCATGGGCCCCTTCCACTACGACCCCGCCGAAGTTCGCGCCTGGCTAGCCGCCCGCTACGGCGCGGTTAACCACGACCCGCCCACACCCGCTTCGGCTGCGCCCGTCGCGTCTCTCGGTTCGCCGAAATAATTGAGCATTTCGAGGAATCCATACTTGTCCAACGCCCAATCAAAAAATGTGGGGCTGGCAAGAGCGCTCTCCAAGCTCGGCTACTGCTCCCGAACGCAAGCCGCTGAGCTCATTCGTGCGGGAAAAGTTCGCGTGGACGGCGTGGTGCGTCGCGATCCTGAGACTCCTGTGCGGCTTGGCAAGGGCCGCATCGAAATTGAAGGCCAGCCCGTCGCTGCAGCCAGGAAAATTTATCTCGTGCTTAACAAGCCTCGCGGCATTGTCACGACCGCTTCCGATGAAAAGGGGCGCGACACGGTCTACGCGTTTCTCGGCGCCGACCTTCCATGGGTGGCTCCCGTCGGCCGGCTCGACAAGGCGAGCGAAGGCTTGCTGCTTCTCACCAACGACTCGGAGTGGGCCGCCCGCGTCACTGCGCCGGAGACGCATCTCCACAAAACGTATCACGTGCAAATTGGAAAAATCGCCGATGCGGCGCTGCTCGAAGCTCTCAAGAATGGTATTCGGGCGAAAGATGGAGACAAGCTTCGCGTGAAGAACAGTTCGCTGCTCCGGCAAGGTGAGCGCAATTCCTGGCTGGAAATTATTCTCGAAGAAGGCAAGAACCGTCACATTCGCCGCATGCTCGAAACTCTAAGTATCGAAGTTCTTCGACTAATTCGCGTGGCCATTGGCCCGCTCGCGATGGGAGACCTTGCGAAAGCCGCCGTCCGTCGACTGACGGCCGATGAAAAACTCATGCTAGATCGCGCCATGCAACGAAACGCCAAAAATACTATGCACTAGTAGGGTCAGCTTTCCGTCGCTGACCGCTGCGAAGGGCGACGCACTGACCTCGCACGCTGCGCCGATTAGTTCGCTGTCTACTACTTCTTTTTCGGAGCGGCTTCTGGCTTCGGCTCGACCGCAGGTTTCATATCTTGGGCGGCCTTTTCCAGACCCGTAACCACAACCGGATCCAACTGATACAACGCAGGCTCGCCGTCGCGCTCAGCAACATAGTGATCGCCGTCTTTCGATATCAATATCTTCTCGACGGTCTTTCCGCCGTTCGATGCAGCCGTCACTGCGAGTTCTGCGGTGCTGAATCCTGACTCCACAAACTTGCTGGCGGCCAGGTCGCGTACTTTTTCGACGAACGACTCTGCCCCAATGGAATCCACTTTCTTGCCGTCACCGGAAAACCAATCCGAGCCCCCTTTCGTCAAGAAATACACTTTGGCTCCATCGTGGAACTCGATCTTCTCAGGGTCAGTGAAGCCCAAATCGAACAGTTTTTTGCTGCGAAAATCATCGACTGCCTTATCGAGCGCCGCTCCCAAATCGTTCCCGACTTTGTATACGCCTTCTACCGCGGTCGATTTCGCGTAGTAATCGTCCTTGTTCCTCCGGACTTGCAACTCTTCCGTTCCGAAGGCATCAGTCAATTTTGCAATCGCAACTGCCGTGCCGGAATTAAACGCCGCCCCTGCTTTCTTCTGATCATCATCAGTCGCGCTCAAGTCCATTTTTGCGTCACCGAGTTTGCGGATCAGTTCTTGTACTTTTGAATCGTCGGCGCGCAGAGGCTTGGGCTTGACGATTTGCCATTGGTCTTTGTTGCGCCCAAACTCGATGACCTGTTTCTTTGCCGTCAGCTCCACGCGGCTCAGCTTGTCTTGCTCGAATACCAGCAAGCGCTTGTCGCGCAAATCCTTTGCGCTCTTGTCCAGACTCGTTTTGTTGTAACTCGCAAGCGTAAACACGCGCGGATCGCCTGCCAGCGCAACATACACCGCATTCCCCGTCGGCGTGTTGTCGCCAATCAACACTTTCTGCGTCTTATTATCTTTTTCGGTCACCTCCACTTCGAGCGCTGGCTGGGCTAACCCATAGTCTGCCAAGTTGCCGGCCTTCTCCTCGATCAGCCGCTCCGAGCTAAGCGAAGACAACGTCGATAGCATGCTCGACACTTCATTTTGGTCGGCGCGCAGCGGTTTCGCCCCAACAATCTGCCATTTGCCTGCGTCATTCTTCGCGAGCTCAACTCCGTCTCCGCTCTTTTTTTTGATGTCAACTTTCGCGATGTCCGCCTGAGCCAGCGTGAGAATCTTTGGAGGAGTGTCCGCGGAGACATTCACCGCGCTCTCCGCAGGCTTTCGATGGTTGGACCAATAGAGAACTCCCGAGAGCGCCGCCAAAACAATTGCGGCAATCAGCAGACTATTCATTTTCATTGGAGATGCCCCGGCATTCTGTGAACTACGCTTCGCGGCTCTGGAAGCCTCTTATCTTCTGCGCCACCAGACCGAAAAACCCGTGATTACGACAACAAGCGGAAATAGAAACTGGCTCGCAACGATCACCCAATGCATCTGGGAATTTGTCATGGTAATGCGGCGATCTTCGGGCTCCTTCGGGCGGATCGAGATAAGGTCTTCGTCTGACGACAGCCAGTTCATGGCATTAAGCGCCAGGTCGCGATTCCCCTGGAAGCCGAGAAAGCCGTTGGACGCCCAGTCCGAACTGCCTATGACCACAAACCGCCCTTGGGAATTCTCCTTGCCGGTCTTGTACGTTCCCGCAGCCGCAAGTGTCAGTGGTCCCTTTTTGTTTTTTGGATCATTGGGATTAATGCTTGGCGAATCCAATTTTGTGGTGGCCAAGCTGCTTTCCGAGGAATCAAAAAGCTTCTCAACCGTGGTCTTGTCGCCATTTTTCGTTTCCAGCGAACGTGACAGCGGAAATCCCGTCGCGTTTCCCTTCATCTCATTCACAATCGCGTGCGAATCGTACCGCATTACAAGCGCCACCTGTGGGCCGGACCCCAAAACCTGACCGATCGGGTTCAAGTCCAAAATCAAATCTTTGTCCGCAGTTACGCCCCAGCCTGCGAGTACTGCCGTCAACGTGTCGTTGTCCCCGATTTCATCTCGCCCTATCTTCAGCGGAGGATCGAGCATGAATATCGCTCGGCCACCAGCCTCGACATAGTTCTTCAGGGCATCGGCTTCCGGTTGAAGGTAATCGCTCTTCGGACCTCCCACAACCACAACGGTACAGTCAGATGGTACTTCCGCTTTCTGCAGCAGGTTGATGGACTTCGACTGATATTCATCCTTCGCAAGCAGCTCTTTTAGCCGCGAGTAGCCACTTCGGCCCGTATCGTCAATTTGGTGCTCTCCGCTCCCAGCTACGAAGCAGACCGTTCGCATCGTGTTCTTCAGGTCGCGAACGAAGGCCCCCGTAATGTCTTCTTCGCTGGTGTTCTTGGCCTCATTTTTGTTCGCGCCGATCTGAACGACGGTCGTTCCGTAGTTCTTGACCCCCGCGGCCCGCGCCACTTCCGGTTTCTTATCGGGGTCGACATACTCGACGTTAACCTTTGGCGATAAATTTGCATATTGCTCGAGCTTGTCCTTCGCTTCCGGGAAACGCGACCCCTGATCGAAATACGTAATTTTCGCGTCCTGTTTGAGGCCTTTTACGATCTTGATCGTCTGCTCCGACAAGCTGTAACGCTTGTTCGAAGTCGCGTCGTAGGATTTGTCGTAACGGTCCGCCAGCACATTCGCCACGGTCACGACCGCGAGCGTCACAACGATATATAGAGTCGCGTACGCCGCGTACTTCGTCTGTCTTGCCTTCAACAACTCGGTATTCAATTACGACCTCCAGCGCAGCGATTCAAGGGAGCGCGCCGTGAAAAAGAGCCCCAAAAAAACCAAAGTTACATAGTAGACAGCATCCCTGGAATCGAGCACTCCCTTTGAGAACGACTCGATGTGCGTTACCACGGACATGTAAGCCAACACTTTTGCCGTCGGCCCAGGCGCCAGGTAGCTCGGCCACTCAAGAATCCAGAGCAGCAGGCACACGCCGAAGGTAACTCCGCCCGCGATGATCTGGTTTTTCGTTAACGTGGAAATAAACATGCCAATAGCCAGCAACGCCCCGGCCTGCAGGAGCAATCCAAAATAGCCGATGACCAACGGTTTCCAATCCGGATTTCCGTATTTGAAAAGAAAAACGAAATTGAGGGCGGTCAAAAGGAGCAGGGCGGCGTACAACGTCAAAGCTGCCAGCCACTTTCCCAGAATGATTTCGCCGTCACGGATCGGCGATGTCACGAGCAGCTCGATTGTGCCGCTGCGTTTCTCTTCCGCAAACAGGCGCATTGTAATCATCGGAATGAAAAACAATCCGACGATGCCGACGTTCGAAAGCAGCGGGCGGATGACCTGCTCGTTCAGGTTCATCGGAAACATCTCGCCCCGCATCATCGAAGACATGCCCTCATTCACGAAGCCTTCCATGCGGGTCCAGAAGAAAAAGCCGAAAATAACTGCGAACATCACCAGCAGAAGGTACGCAATCGGCGAAACAAAATAACTGGTCAGTTCCTTTCGCCAAATGATCCAGGTGTTTCTCACTTGCTCGCCCCCTTCATAGCGATTTCTCCCTCGCTAGCGGCTTCTTCCTTAGGGGCGGCCGCTTGATCTCCCGTGAGCTGCAGGAACACTTCTTCAAGACTCATCGCCGAAGGGCGCAGTTCATTGAGGTCCCAGCCCGCCTCTACCACTGTACGCGCCAGGTCTCCGCGGACCAGGCTCCCTTTCCCGCCCTCGACCTCGAATACGTTGCGAGCCTGCCGCTTTTCTTTGAAGAGCACCTTGCTGACGCCGGTAACCTTCTCCAATCGGTTCTGTACCGCTCTGGTATCAAGTTCTCCGTTGCGGCCCCCCACTTCCACGATAACCGACTCCGCGCCGCGCGCGCGATTCTGCAGATTGTCGACGGTGTCCGTCGCCACCAGCTTGCCTTTGCTGATGATGATCACCTGCTGACAGGTCTGAGCGACCTCCGGCAGAATGTGGGTGCTCAAAATAATGGTGTGATCCCCGGCAAGGCTCTTGATCAAATCACGCGTCTCATTGATCTGCTTGGGATCCAGACCCGCGGTGGGCTCGTCCAAAATCAGCACTTCGGGGTTGTGGATGATGGCTTGCGCCAGGCCCACGCGTTGCCGGTAGCCTTTGGAAAGTTTGCTGATCAGCTTGCCACGCACGTCCGTCACGGAGCAGCGCTCGCAAACATAATCCACGCGTTTGGCCAGGTCTGCCTTCGCGATCCCTTTCAATCTGCCCACGAACTCCAAATATTCTCCGGTCCGCATTTCCGGATAGAGAGGCGGCGTTTCCGGCAAATACCCGATGCGCTTTTTCACTTCCATGGGCTCTTCGAGCACGTCGAAGCCAGCTACCGTCGCGGTGCCGGCCGTGGGCGGCAGAAAACACGTCAGCATCCGCATGGTCGTGGTTTTGCCCGCTCCATTGGGGCCCAAAAAGCCGACGATCTGGCCTTTTTGGATTTCAAAGGAGATGTGGTCGACGGCCGTGTTGCGCGCGTACCTCTTCGTAAGCTCTTTAACTGTGATCATGTATTTTTGTTTCTTGCCGCGAGATACACAACGTTTCGAACTGCTCCAAGGACCCAAACCTTCATGCATGAAACCTCATGTTATGAACTCAGACGGGTCTGTGTCAACCCTTCCTTCGAAAACTAAATATCCCCTGGCTTGCCACCAAGAGAAGACCGTCCTACTCAAATTGCTTTCGAAACTCGGCGAAGTTCGCCTTCAAATCCGCAATTTCTTTATGCAGAGTCGCTACTTCGCTTTCGAGCTGCGTCAGGCGCGCGTTTTCCGCGGAGCTGCCGGATGCGGCCACTTGCTTTACCGGGGGCGCTTCGCGCACTTCCACGTCACCCGACAATAGATGCATGTAGCGCGCCTCTTTGTTGCCCGGCTGTCGCGGCAACAATTTCACGAGCGGCGGCTCGCGCTCCGTCAAATGCTTCAAGGTTGATTGCACCACGCCCAAATCTTCAAATGGGTGCATGCGCTCGGCGCGGCTGCGCAATTCGCCGGGTGTCTGTGGTCCGCGCAACAACAACTCGCAAAGAATCGCGGTCTCCGGCCGTGTGAAATTAAAAACTTCCGAAAGCCGGTGTTCGTATTTTGCCACGCGGCTATCGCCGCCCGCCGACCTGGCAAGGGCCTGCTCGCCCAGCGCGCGCAAAGCGCTTCGCACTCTGTCTTCATCGAGATGCATCAACGGATCGCGATTGGATTTCTGGTTGCATGCATGTAGCAGCGCGTTCAAGGAAAGGGGATAGTACTCCGGCGTGGTAATTTCCTTCTCCACCAGACAGCCGAGCACTCTGGCCTCAACATCGCTGAGGACAATGGTCACGGGTTAAAATCATACAGAAAGGCCGACTTCTTCCCAAATCCGTGACATCGCGCTCTACAACCGGCCATGCCTGGAATCTCTCCGCATCACGCCTCCAACAATCCCATGCGATAAAAGTTGACGAGATTCGCGTCCACTTGCCGGAGAATTGTCTCGCGCGGGGCGTTCGGAGACTCCGCCGTAAGCGCATCAGTCAGTGCCTGGCGGTCGCGAGTCCCATCGAGCAATTGCAAAAACTTTCTTCCCTGCTCATCTTCTATGGTGAGGTGCGTGTGAAGAAGCGTCGTCACCATGCCTCCTTCCTGCACCATCAATCGCGCCAGCAAACTTGCGGTGGGCTTCTCGCAGACGCCTGCAGGCAGGGGCAAGTCGTAAGTTCGTAGGTCAGCTAGCGTGCTTGCCGCAAATTTCAGCATCGCCTGTGTGAGGGCTTCGACGGCTTCGATTTGCTGCGTGTCCGGAACTAAAGGAAGAATCGCTTTGACCAACTCCTCGCAACTCTGGGCCCGCGGCCAAATCTGTTCCAGCCGCCGAAGAAACGCGATGATCAGTGGATTGTTTGTCGTCAGTGTACCCGCGCCACGGATGTTGGTGAACTCGACAGCGCCATCGGCTTTTTCCGCGGCAGCCCTCATCGGCGAAGCCACTCGCAATTCTCGCGCGCGTGCCAGTACGCCCTCTCTTCGCAGGCGAAGGTCCGCATGGCACAACAACGTTTGCCGAAATCTTCGATACCGCGCGAAATCAAGATATTGCTGGTACGCGACTAAATCGCCCTCCGCGATTTGTCTTAGCGCATTAAGCGCCTGCTCATCCAAGTCGGGTTCCAGAACGTCGTTGAGGTGCGCCTCGCTCAAGAACTGCAATTCGGAATCCGCCGCGCGCTGAACAAAATCGGCGAAAGAAACCGGGAGGAAGCAGTCCGCCAGATCGTCGTGGTACACCACTCTTTCGTCGCGGTTAAACATTACCTTCAGTTCATCGTGGAAGAGAGCCCTCCACGGGAACCGTGCATCGGTGGCTTTCAAAATCGTCTCCAGAAAGTCCCGGCCATTTTTTACGCGATCCGCCGTTCCCTTTGTGCGACCTTCGTGGAACTGCATCATCTCTCGCAAGATTTCCCGGACCTGTCCTGCGGGTTGTGTGTTGTAGCTGACGAATGCCACACCATTGGCGCTGAGATTCGCTTTGCAAATGGCCAGGATTTTTGCCTGGACAGCTTTTGGGACCCACGCATAAACGCCGTGCGCAATGATGTAGTCAAACTCCCCGAAGTCTGGAGCGATTTCCATTAAATCCATCTGTTCGACTCGAGTGTTCTTGAGGTCCAGGCGTTTAATTCTCTCCTGAGCGAATTTCACCGGGTTCGCCGCAAGATCTACCCCTGTGAACTGACTACCGGGAAGCCCATACGCCATTGGAATCAAGTTGCTGCCGTTGCCGCAAGCAATTTCCAGGACGCGGCAGCGTTCCACCGCCACGGGATTCATGCCAAACAGAGTGGCCATGACAGCGAGCCGGTCCGGATGCGTTTGCAAAAAAGCAAGACCTGGATACGGCACGCTGTCATACAAGCTGGCAGTGGAAGACATGGTGCGTACGTTAACTCTTTTCACTGTGGCAGTGAACCAAGAACTGCAGCGGGCGCGGGTCGCGAGGGAGAAAAGTCCGCGACCACTGCGCCGACACTCGCCGAGCCAATTTTGAGGTACCATCCTCAGTTCGCTGCAGGCGACCGGTTTGAATCTGTTACAGAAACGCTGAGAAATCAGGAGAAAGTACGATGAAGATTGTGCAACGACGCTTTTTTCTGTTGGCGATTTTGCTCGCGGTCGTGGGATTTTTTTCTGCCACACTTTCGGCACAAGACGAAGGCGACGCCTGGGGGAAGAAAAAATCGTCCTGGGTCTTACTCACTCCTGCAGAGCGCACGCAAGTTCAGGATTTTTCGGAGGACTATAAAAGCTATCTGAACATCGCAAGATCGGCGCTAGGTTCCACGCGCGAAGTGATCCGCAGGGCACGCGCTGCCGGCTTTACCGAATTCACCAAACCTGAACAGGTAAAACCGGGTGCGCGTCTGATTGTTCCGAATCGTGACCGCAGCCTCATTCTCGCTGTGATCGGCTCGGATCCCATTGTGGACGGTTCGCACGTTGTGGGCACGCATCACGACAGCCCGCACATTGAATTGAAGGGCAGGCCGATTTATCCCGCGGGAGGATTCGCGCTTTTTAAGACGAAATATTATGGCGGAATCAAAAAATATCAATGGGCCAACATTCCGCTGGCCCTTGTCGGCCGCATTGACACGACCGATGGACGCACGATCGAAGTTTCTATCGGACTTAGCCCCGGCGAACCAGTTTTTGTGATACCCGACAGCGCGCCGCATTCGGATGCGGAATTACGGAGCCGGACGTATACCAACGTGCTGCAAGGCGAGGAACTGGACCCTGTGATCGGCAGCATTCCGGGCGAGAAAGACTCCGTCACGGTGGCAGTCACGCAGCTCTTGACCTCCACGTACAAAATCAAAGAAGAAGACCTGGTGAGTGCGGAACTTGCTCTTGTGCCAGCGGTGCATCCTGCGGACGTTGGTTTTGACCGGGGCCTTATTGGGGCGTATGGACAGGACGATCGCGTTTCTTCCTATTGCGCTGCGCGCGCCATCATCGATCTCAAAGGCACGCCGAAATTTACGGCGCTGGCTTATCTTTCCAACTTCGAGGAGGTTGGGTCCGTAAATAACACCGGCGCAGGCTCGCAGTTTCTAAATTCGACCTTTGCGCGGCTCATCGGAGCGCAACGCGGGTCGGTTTACAACGAACTGGATTTGCGGCGCGCACTGCATAACTCGTTGGTGATTTCTGCCGATGCCAACGACGGCATCAATCCCATTTTTCCGTTCACCGCAGAAGCCACTAATGCGGCGCGGCTTGGCTACGGCGTGACTATCAAGCTGTACGGAGAAGGTTTTGATCCACCTTCGGAATTTACTGCGAAGATGCGCGGCCTGCTGGACCGCAGTGGCATTCCGTGGCAGACCCACACTTATAAAGTGGATGTGGGCGGCGGTGGCACCATCGGCGGTTTCATGTCCCGGGAAGACATGGAGGTCATTGATTTTGGCGTGCCACTGCTTTCGATGCATGCTCCGTTCGAGATGTCTTCGAAAGTAGATGATTGGAATTTCTATCGTGCCATGAGCGTTTTCTACGCACAGTGAGGGCGGGCGATCGTTGGGAGGAACGGGAATGACGTTTTCTTTTTCGACCGGGCGGCGATGAACGCGAATCTCGCCAAAGCCACCGCAGTCGGTGCGCTGGGCGGTTTACTGTTCGGTTTCGACACCGCCGTTATCTCCGGTACGACGCATTCGCTGACGATCGCTTATGGATTGTCGCCGAAGGCCCTGGGTATCACGGTGGCCATGGCCCTACTCGGCACAGTCACCGGCGCGATGTCCGCCGGAATCCCCGGCCAAAAATGGGGCGGACGTGAGACCTTGCGCGTCCTCGCCGTGTTTTATGTGATCTCGGCGTTGGGTTGCGCCTTCGCATGGAACTGGCATGCACTCCTGGTAGCTCGCTTCATCGGAGGATTGGGTATCGGCGGATCTTCGGTGCTTGGTCCGGTCTACATCGCGGAACTCGCGCCTGCAAAAACGCGAGGACGGCTGGTCGGCACTTTCCAAATAAACATTGTGATCGGCATCCTGCTCGCTTATTTGTCCAACTACTGCATTGGACGGTTGGGAATTGGCGCAGCTGAATGGCGCTGGCAGCTTGGCATTGCCGCGATTCCGGCGTTTCTTTTTCTCGTGCTGCTGTTCGGCATTCCGCCAAGCGCGCGCTGGCTGGCAACGCAGAACCGCGTAGACGAAGCACGCACCGTTCTGCAAATGATGGGCGCAGAAAATCCCGAAGGCGAGCTGCGCGAGATCGTCGATTCCATACATCTCGAGCGTTTCGAAACCTCCGAACCGCTTTTCTCCTGGAACTACCGATTCCCTCTTTTTCTGGCCATTACAATAGGCATGTTCAACCAGCTCTCCGGCATCAACGCCATTCTTTACTATCTGAACGACATTTTTGCGGCGGCCGGTTACAGCAAGATGTCCGGCGACTTGCAGGCAGTGGCCGTCGGCGGGATGAATCTTGCTGCAACACTGCTGGGCATGTCTGTAATCGATAAGCTCGGCCGAAAAACACTTTTGCTGATCGGCTCCGTAGGAACGGCTGCGTGCCTTCTGGGCGTTTCCTGGGTGCTCTTCACGCATAGTCACGAGAGCTCTCTTCTCGTGTTCCTCGTCGCGTATATCGCCTTCTTCGCTATTTCTCAGGGCGCCGTGATTTGGGTTTACATTGGCGAGGTATTTCCAAATCGGGTGCGCGCAAAGGGACAAAGCGTGGGAAGCTCTTCACATTGGATCATGAACGCCATTATTGCTTATACATTTCCGCAGCTCGCGAAATCTTCCGGCGCGTATCCCTTTGTGTTTTTCGGAGCGATGATGGTGTTGCAATTTTTCGTCGTGCTTTTCTTCTATCCGGAGACCAAGGGATACTCTCTCGAAGAGATGCAGCACCGCTTGGATATCGACTAATTTGCTCTTTAAAGATATAGGACTCAATCATTGGACGTGACTCGAACATTTGCGCTTGGTGTGGACATTGGTGGGACGAAAGTGGCCGCGGGTCTCGTGGACGCCGAGGGTACAATACTTTTTCAGACGCGTGTACCGATGCCTGCGCGCGAAAGTCCAGCCGAGGGATTTGCCGGCGTACAATCTGTTATCGAAGCCGTCTTCGCGGCTCATCCGGAGGCTAAGGGTCGCTTGACGGGAATTGGAATTTGCGCACCGGGGCCGCTCGATCCTGTGAGTGGAGTCATACTCAATCCGCCAAACGTGCCTTGTTGGAGGAATTTTCCGCTCGCCGCGGAAGTGAAGCGCGTCTTTGGATTGGCCGCACGAGTAGACAATGACGGAAATGCGGCGGCCCTGGCCGAGGCGATTTGGGGCGCCGGCGTTGGTTACGGAAACGTTTTTTACGCGACGCTGGGCACGGGCATTGGAACTGGCATCGTTTTTGACCAGCGCATTTATCACGGGCGAACGGGGAGCGCTGCTGAAGGCGGGCACTTGTCGATCGATTACCGTGGACCGCGATGCAGCTGCGGAAAGCGCGGCTGCATCGAGGCATATTGCTCCGGGCCGGCGATCGCTCGCCGAGCACGAGAACGCCTCGTGCAATCGCATCATGCTGAGTCGGCTCTGGCCGAATCGGGGCGGAGCGAATCGAAAATACTCGCTCTGGCTGGCGGCCATGTGGATGCCGTGAATGCCGAGCTTGTGGCGGAAGCGTTTCGGATGGGAGATCCTCTCGCCGGAGAGGTGCTGCGAGAAAGCGCGAACTACCTGGCGATTTGGGCTGGAAATATCATCGACCTGCTAGAGCCAGACGTGTTCATTTTTGGCGGCGGCCTTGCGCAACTGATGAGCGGCTTCTTCGGCCGCATTCGCGAACAGCTGTCGAACTTATGCGTGAACCAACGCTTTTCGGAAATTCCGATGGTCCTCGCGAAATACGGATCGGACGCCGGGATAGCCGGGGCCGCTGCGCTGTGCCGGAATAAAACCTGCCTGGAAACCTCCTGAGAATCCTGAAAGTTGATTCTTGAAAATTAGCTTAGGCTAGGGTTCTATCATCTCGACATTGAGCGACGATTAGCGTGATGTCATCTTGCTGTTCGTTGGGGTTGAACTGGCGGACTTCTTCGACGATTGACGCAATCAAGGTTTGCGAAGGTTGTCCACGATGGCGACGCAACGCTTCGATTAGGCGGCGCTCTCCAAATTCTTCTCCGGCTTCATCGAACGACTCGGTGGCGCCGTCGGTGTAGAGAACGAGCGTGTCTCCTGAGAAAAGCTGGCGTTCCTCGAGCCAGCAGTCCCATTTTTCAAAAAGCCCGAGGACCGTGGACGTAGAGTTCAGCCGCTCGAGAGTGCCATCGCGGCGCAGGAGGAGGGCGCAAAGATGACCGCAATTCGCATAGCGCAGGCGCTGTGTTTTGTCGTCGTACTCGGAGAAGAAAAAAGTTGCGTAGTCGCCGTCGGCGGTATTCTCGTAAAACAGATGATTCACGGAACGCAAGAAACGTTGCGGATGATCCGAGGCAATCGCGCACTGACTGCGGAGGCTCGCTTGCAGATTGGCCATCAAAAGAGCGGCCGCAATTCCTTTGCCCGAAACATCGCCGATCACCAAGCCGAGCCGCTCCTGGCCAAGATCGAGAAAGTCGAAATAATCCCCACCCACTTGACGAGCCTGAAAACATACACCCGCGTATTCAAGGGTCTTAAGTCTGGGATAGATTTGTGGGAACAGCCTTGACTGGACCTGCTTCGCAATTGCCAGCTCCTGCGCGGAGCGGCGTTCGGATTCGAGTCTTTGGGCCAGAGCGCGGCGTTGCGTTTCAACACCTTGTGTCAGTTCATCGAAGCCGGCAAGTCCGAAGGAGTTTCCGTCCACATCTTCAAATCGCGTGAAAGTTCCGCCCCATTCGGGTTTCTTTGGCGGAAACTGAAAGCGAACGCCACGATTGCTCCATTCGGAGAATTTGGCGTTGACATCTTCGGTTATGAAATAGATCTGAGTGTCGCGTCCGACGAGTTTGTCTGCCGGAGAGTCGGGCGCCGCAAGGGCCAAGGAGAGGCTCG
>WNFJ01589049.1_pt1 | contig 19132 bp, 12 predicted proteins | sample 5400461 | NCBI WGS metagenome assembly WNFJ01 (sample SAMN13153349, study PRJNA577476) | soil metagenome | isolation source: 115 cm saprolite on Douglas fir-dominated hillslope | place: USA:California | collected 2013-09-17
ATTTGGTCTACGCTTTATACGTTAACTCGGGCGTGGACGATCCTTCGGCTGTAATGAATATCAATGGCGTCGATGTAGCTGTTCTATATAGTGCGGAAGATACGCAAGTGCCCGCCAATAGATGGACGCACCTTGCAACCACTTATGACGGATCCACCTTGAGACTTTACGAGAATGGTCTCGAGGTCAACCATGTCGCTGCTGCCGGGCGGATTACTGTTTCCTCAGGGCCTCTGCGAATCGGGGGCGATTCCATCTGGGGTGAGTATTTCGACGGACTAATCGACGAAGTACGCATTTACAACCGCGCATTGAGCCTACCGGAGATTCAAGTAGATATGTACACATCCGTGGACCCACCCGCCCTGACCCGCCTTGCGGCATCGCCGGGGACTTTCATAATGCCGGTGGCGGGTGCGTTGCAACAACTGACCGTCACGGGGACCTATTCAACCGGCTTGCAGCAGGACGTGACCCTAAAGGCTGGGATCACGTACACTTCAATCACGTACACTTCGAGCAATCCAGCAGTTGCCACCGTGAGCACAACCGGCTTGGTGAAGGCGGTTGCGAACGGCACGGCCACAATTACGTCCTCGTACGGGGGCTTTTCAACAACCTCAACGGCCACGATCTTCATCACGAGTGATCCCACTCAGATCGGGCAATGGTCGCAACCGGTCGAACTTGGCGTCGTTGCCGTAAACATGATTCTTCTACGCAACGGTAAGATCCTCGTATATGGGGGTCCATTGTTGAGCGGGAAGAACGCAACGATATTCGACCCGGTAACGGGAAGTATTACAGCGGTACCGAACAACCTGACTGACATTTTCTGTTCTGGCCACGCAGCACTCGCTGACGGACGGCTCCTCGTAGTCGGCGGATATGACTCCGTGAACAACATTGTTGGCGTCGCTGACGCGAATATCTTCGATCCGGCTACGCAAAAATGGACGTCGGCTCCAAAGATGGCTTATCGCCGTTGGTATCCAACGGCCACGACTCTGCCAGACGGCCGCGTTTTGGTCACATCCGGCGCCACCACTTGCTTTGGGTATGACTGCCTTGCAGACGTACCGGAAATCTACGACCCGGCCACAAACCTATGGACTCAGCTTAATAACGCGCACCTTCCGCTTTGGTACTATCCCTACTCATTTCTCTTACCTGATGGGAGAGTACTCTTAGCTGGAACTAGCGAGCAGCCGAGCGTCACTCGCGCGCTTGATGTTAGCGCCCAGGCGTGGACTACGATCGATCCAGTTGTGGTCGATGGCGGGGGCGCGACGATGTATACGCCAGGAAAGATCATGAAGTCAGGAACTTCTTCAGATGCTGGTGTCCCTAATATCCCAGCGGGGAACACCACCTATGTGCTCGACATGGCCCAACAGTCTCCCGCATGGCAGCAGACCGCACCTATGGCCGCCCCACGTGCCTTTCACAATCTGACGGTCTTACCGGATGGCAACGTGCTCGCGACGGGCGGTGAGCTAACGCTAGACGGCAGCAGCATCTCACAGGCCGGCTATCAGGCGGAGATGTGGTCGCCAGCGCCCCAAACGTGGACGACGCTTTCACTCGAACAAGTTCCTCGACTCTATCATTCAACGGCAGTTCTGATGCCAGACGCTCGAGTGCTCGTAGCCGGCGGTGGGAGCGCTTATCCTGCACCGGATGAGACCACGGCGGAATATTACTCCCCGCCCTATCTGTTTAAGGGGCCGCGTCCCACGATCGCATCGGCGCCGACAACGATTCCATACGGAGCGCAGTTTGTGGTTCAGTCCCCGGACGCAACGAACATCACCTCGATTTCTCTCATTCGGCTCGGTGCCACCACACATCAATTCAATCAAGACGCGCGCTTTCTGAGCTTAGCATTTCAAAAGTCGGGAAATGCATTGACTGTGCAGGCGCCTACGACTTCGAAGCTTGCGCCGCCGGGCTACTATATGCTTTTTCTCGTCAACAATAATGGTGTCCCCTCAATCGCATCGTTCGTCAAGGTCCAATAATTGCCCAAAATTGGCGTCATTGCTCGTACGACCCGCGGGGGCAGGAAATCGCGCTTGACGCGAGAATGTTGCCTGGTCTTCGCAAATACAGGGTTTAAATCCTGAGTTCCGCACAATGCTGTCTTTTGTGAGCCATCATGAAAAAGCCGATCATACCAAGGTGTAAATTTCTAGTTCTCGGTCAGGCTCTGGTCTTGGCGGTTGCCGGATTGGTCGCAACCGCAGCTCGAGCGCAGACGTTTGGTTGCACTCCTCCCATGGCGAATCCAATCGTTTGCGAGAATTCAAAACCTGGCAATCCGTCCAGCCAGTGGGATATCAACGGCAGCGGTGATCCAAGTATCCAGGGTTTCGCGACCGATATCAGCGTCAACCAGGCCGAAACAGTTCACTTCAAGATTAACACCGACGCTTCCGCTTATCGCATTGATATTTATAGGCTAGGCTACTATGCAGGATTGGGAGCCCGCAAGGTGGCCTCGATCCTGCCATCCTCCCCGCTTCCGCAGAATCAGCCGAGTTGCCTTTCCGACGCGGGGACTGGGTTGATCGACTGTGGTAATTGGGGAGAATCTGCCTCCTGGGTAGTTCCGCAAAATGCCACCTCGGGAATCTATTTTGCTGTGCCTGTGCGGCTGGACACAGGTGGGGGAAGTCACATCTTCTTTATCGTCCGGGCCGACAGTTCGGGCTCGGCATTACTTTTCAAAACGTCTGATACGACTTGGCAAGCGTACAACGGCTATGGCGGCAACAGTCTCTATTTCGGATCACCAGCCGGACGCGCGTATAAGGTCAGTTATAATCGGCCGTTCGATACTCGTGGAGGCGGGGCCGGCCCCTCGTCGAGTTGGGTTTTCAGTGCCGAATATCCGATGGTCCGATGGCTCGAGGCCAACGGCTACGATGTTAGCTATTTCACAAGTGTGGATGCCGATCGGTACGGTTCGAGGCTGCTCGGGCATAAGGCCTTCCTCTCCGTTGGGCACGACGAGTACTGGTCTGCGGCGGAGCGCTCCAATGTGGAGTTAGCGCGCGGGGCAGGCGTCCATTTGACTTTTTTCAGCGGGAACGAGATTTTTTGGAAGACTCGCTGGGAGAACAGTATTGACGGCTCTAACGCTCCCTACCGCACGCTCGTCTGCTATAAGGAGACCCACGCCAACCAACCCATCGATCCCGCCGACCCTACAAAATGGACAGGGACTTGGCGCGACCCGCGCTTCAGCCCCCCGGCGGATGGTGGGCGTCCGGAAAATTCGCTAACGGGTACGCTCTTCTCAGTAAACGGCACGCGAAATGACGCGATTAAGGTACCTGCGAGTTATGCGAATTTGCGCTTGTGGCGCAATACAAGCATCGCAACTCTCACAGCAGGTTCCACTTATGCATTTCCTGCAGGGACGCTAGGTTATGAATGGGATCAGGACGTCGACAACGGTCTCCGCCCGCCCGGCTTGTTTCAACTTTCGTCTACAACTCTGGACGTCTCGGGATACTACTTACTCGACTATGGCTCTACCTTTGGAGGAGGCACCGCAACCCATAGTCTGACCATGTATCGGGCTAGCAGCGGTGCATTGGTATTCGGGGCCGGAACAACTCAGTGGTCTTGGGGACTCGACGGCACGCACGACAGTGGGGTCTTTGGCCCAGACGTGAACATGCAACAAGCAACGATAAACCTTTTTGCAGACATGGGTGTTCAGCCTGCGACTCTTCAGGGCGGGCTGGTTCCCGCGAGTGCGTCAACCGACACCATGCCGCCCATTTCACAGATCACGTCGCCAACTTCTGGTTCAAACGTACAAAGCGGTCATCCTATTGTCATAACGGGCGCTGCGACCGACGCAGGGGGAGGGGTAGTGGCATCTGTGGAGGTATCGGTCGATGGAGGAACGACGTGGCACAGGGCGGCAGGGCTCAGCGCCTGGACCTATAATTGGACGCCTGGCTCAGTTGGCAATGTTAGTTTGAAGAGTCGAGCCGTTGATGATAGCGGAAATCTGGAAATTTCTTCAGTTGGTGTAACACTCGCAGTGATCCCGAATACATCAGCGCCCAAAATCAGCGGGGTTCAGGCGAACCCAGTCACAAACACATGGGCGGTGATTGCATGGAGCACGGATGAGCCAGCCGACAGCCAAGTCGAATTTGGTACGACTACGGGCTATGGTGCGTCGACGACACTCGATTCGACGCAGGTGACAAACCATTCGGTGACTCTGGCCGGGCTAGTGCCCGCAACGGTGTACCATTACCGCGTCAGAAGCACCGACTCTGCTAGCAACCTAGCGATCTCTGGTGATTTTACTTTTACAACGACGTCTACCAATTCGACGCTCACGATTACTTTCGACAGCCTACCCGGGTGGCAATCATTGAATGGGCAGTACCCGACCGGGGTGATCGACTGGGGCAGCGGTGTTTGGTGGGTCGCTCCGCCTTGGGGTCCGTTCACTGGCAACAGCATATCTTATGGATCAGGATTTTTCAGCGGCAGCTTCACTTTTTTAACGCGATTCCGCTTGCTTTCCATAGATGCCTACAATGGTGATACAGGTCCGACGACGCTGACCATAACCTGTCCCGGACAGTCGAGCACGCAAGTAACGCTGGTGGGGGGCCAACTTTCAACCATCGCCACTAACTGGAACGATGCGTGCTCACCTGTGACCATTGCCAATACAAATGGTTGGAACACGAATTTCGCCAATTTGGTGATTGATTCGCCGCCTTCTTCGCCCCCAGTAATTAGCTCCGTGCAGGCCACTGGGATCACTTGCGGCAGCGCTACGATTACATGGAACACTGACAAATTATCTAGCAGTCAGACTGACTACGGTACTACCATCACGTATGGCAATTCGACACCTCTCGACTCGACCTTCGTGACCAATCATTCGGTGCCTTTGAGTAGGTTGACGCCGAGCACTCTTTATCATTACCGAAGCAGGAGTATGGACGGCTCCGGCAATCTGACTGTTTCTGGTGATTCCACGTTCGCAACCACTGCAGCGAGTACCACGCCGCCAATAATCAATTCTGTACAATCCATTGCAATCTCGAACAAAAGCGCTTACATCACTTGGGGGACAGACGTGTCCTCCGATAGTCAGGTGGACTACGGCACGTCCACTGCCTATAGCAACTCCACTGCACTCGATCCCACTCTAATCGGTAATCACTCGGTATTACTCAACGGGTTGACACCGAACACGTTGTATCATTATCGAGTTAAGAGCAAGAACGTGTGCGGGAACCTAGGTACTTCCGCTGACCTCACATTCAGCACGACCGTGACCCCGCCAGCCAGTCTTTGGAATGCTACGACGATACCAACAGTAATTTCCTCGAGCGACACTGCTGCTGTCGAACTGGGGCTAAAGTTCACCTCAGACGTCGCCGGATATGTTATTGGAGTGAGATTCTACAAGGGCAGCACCAACACTGGAATTCATCTTGGCAATCTGTGGACCGGCAACGGCGCCTTACTGGCTAGCGCAACCTTCATCAACGAGACCGCTTCCGGCTGGCAGCAGGTAAACTTTGCTACCCCAGTAGCGATCACGGCAAACACCTTCTACGTCGTCTCTTATCACACGAACGTCGGAGGCTATTCCGACGGTCAAGGGTACTTCGCACTGGCTTATGACAATCCTCCACTACACGCCTTGCGCGACGGAGTGAGCGGGGGAAACGGTGTGTATGCATACGGTGCGGGCGCGTTTCCGACGCAGTCATTCAACCAAAGCAACTACTGGGTTGATGTCCTCTTCGTCCCTAGGTAGGCTTTATTGCGGCATGGGATAGAGTTCGCCACCCAGCAAAAACAAGATGGTTCTAGCGAATCTTTATTAACGTGCGGATTAGTTGCCCGGATCACGCGTGAGGCATCCAGACGCAACCTTTTGAGGACTTGGGGCCTTGGCTTGTGGAGTGGCCAATCGATTGCTGCGAATAGTTATGTGCCATGAGACTGACGGCACTGCGCTACTTCACTTTTGGGAGCTGCGAATAAGGTCTTTCGCTTTCAGTGAGTTACAAGACGGCTGCACCTAAGGTCGGAACTCGCTTTGCTCATTTTCTTGCTACAGGCTCCGCCGCTGGGGATGCCCTGTCAGGAAGCCACATTCGGAAAAACGATAGCCGACATCCGCGTATGTTTGAGTAAGAAATGCGGGAGGAATCAGTGAGCCGCGGCCGCAATACATTAGAATGGAAATCATAGGGAGGAAACATGCCAGTCGCTACCATAGATCACCGCGAGGAGTTCGAGGAACAGGGGTACACTACAGCCCGAGGTTTCTTCAGTAAAGAGGAAATGGATGGTCTCATCCACGACATTCGAACCGCCGACCCGAAGAATCCTCAGCCGAGCGGTCTGAACAAGGGCGAATTGATTTTTTATAGCAACATTTTTTTTCGTAGCAAGAAGCTTCAAGACTTCATTTCGCAGCCTCGATTGGTGGATTTCCTCAAGCAGGTGATCGGTCCGGACTTTTGGGCACGCTGGGATCAGGCGGTGTTCAAGGGGCCAGGTTCAGGCGAATTTCCTTGGCATCAAGATAATGCGTACAATTTTCTTAAAGACCAGCACTTCCAGCTGTGGATCGCCCTAAGCAAGATGAACCATGAAAGAGGGGGTCTATGGCTGCTTCCGGGCAGTCACAAGAACGGGCTGTTGCCTCATAAGACCGTGGGAACCCATATGGCATACAATGGACCGACCGACAAAGCCGTGTGCCTTGAGGCCGAAGTAGGCGATGTCGTTCTTTTTTCTTCCTTGATGCTCCACTACACTGCCCCCAATGCTTCTGTGTATGACCGGTGGGCTTATGTCGTCGAGTACATGAACCTAGACCACTATGACCCTTACATCAAACCCCCGTTTTTCGTCGTGGCCCAAAACGGGAAATCACGACCGGAGTTCGTCCGCCATTACCGCGGTAGCCTACGTCCTATGAACCACGTGAAATATTTTGTGCCGCGTTTGAAGCGAAGCGTAGGAGGGGTTCGGTCCCTATTAGGCCGAGGTCTCAGGGCAATTCGCGGGCATGAGGCGTAGCGCATATTTCATGAGCTTCTTGCAATTAGTTTTTCCGGGAAGCGCTTTCGAATTGTGATGAAGCATTCTCGAGGAAGATTTGGAATTTCGCATTCTCGGTAGGACCAACCTTCGAGTGTCGGCGCTCAGTATCGGCTCATGGCAAATCAGCGGACCACTTACTCTAGAAGGCCGAGCCGATGGCTTTCCGGATCCCGGTCGGCGCCAGGTGATAGACCTCATCCGGAGCTGTGAAGACCTAGGTCTGAACCTGATCGACACAGCGGAATTATATGGCGACGGCGAGGGGGAGCGGCGCATTGGCGAGGCGGTCCGCGGAAGAAGGGATCGCTGGATCCTGGCCACCAAGTTTGGGATGCGAAAAGGGGCCTCCGGACAAAGGATCGTGGATTCTCACCCAAGTGTTATTCGGCCTAGCCTGGAATCTAGTTTGCGGCGCCTTCAGACCGATCATGTGGAGATCTACCTCTACCATTCTCCCCCCGACACAAACACCATTCCCGAAGCGCGCGAGACTCTGGAAACTCTTAAAAAGGAGGGGAAAATACGCTTCTATGGGATCTCTACGAATGACCCAGGTGTTTTGCGCCAACTCGTGAATCACAACGCGGTAGACGTGGTGCTACTCTCTCAATCTCTTTTGACCCATCCTTATGAGCTTCTCAAGATAGCCAGAAAGCACAATCTCGGTGTAATGATCCGGGGAGCTTTGGAGCGCGGTTGCCTTTCCGGAAAATACTTTAAGCTCAAGCCGGAGTTTTCCGAACAGGATATCCGCAGGCGCGATTTTCGACACGTCGATTTTACGCGCTATTGCACTTACGAACGGATTCTCCCACCGGGCGCGTCGATGTCTGACTTTGCGCTTCGCTACCTCATGGACTTTGACACCACACATACCATAGTCTTGGGGGGGAGGTCCATCGAGCAGTACTGCAGTGCGGTTCGTACACTGGGTCTTCCTCCCTTGAGTCCGAAGACTCATCGCGAAGTGTGCAAGATTCGGCGGAGACTATTGGGCAGTTCTCTCCCGTCAGAATTCCTGCGTCGCATTTATCGCGAGGTCAAGCAGCTGCTGAGTCGAGCGTGAGTCCGCTCAGGGTCTGCGGCGGAAGTTGGAGGAAAACGAGCGACCGGAGCGGAATCTCAACTATGGTCCCTGCGGGAACAGACCGAATCAAAGTCGTGCACTCGGTAGAAAGTTGGCTTCCGCAAACTCAAACCTGGCTCTATAACCATTTGAGACTGCTTCCGGAAAAGATTGAAACCCATATCGTTTGCCAGAGCACGCAGAATCTGGGCCAATTTCCCACCAAGTACTTAAACTCGCTTGAGAACAACTATTCGCTGCGGTATCTTTTTTCGAAATCCCTTTGCCGTGCGGGGCTGCGAGATTATCGACAAGCGCATTTAAGGCTGCTCGAAAACATGATCATCAAGTTGAAGCCACTGGTACTACATTCACATTTCGGACATTTCGGCTCGATTAATGCCACGCTTGCGAGAAAGTATGGGATCAGCCATGTCGTGAGTTTCTATGGCGCTGACGTCCACTATTTGCCAAAGGTTGAGCCGAAATGGGCTTCACGCTATCGCCAGATGTCGAGTTTGGTAGACCTCGTACTATGCGAAGGACCTCATATGGCGGCCTGCGTAGCCAAGGCGGGTATTGACCCGTCAAAGATTCACATATTTCGGTTGGGCATCGATCTTGAGCGGCTCGTGTTCATGCCGCGCGATGTTCCGGACAAACGAGCAATTCGCGTTCTCATTGCGGGTTCCTTTCGCGAAAAGAAGGGCATCCCCTATGCCATCGAGGCGCTGGGTTTATTCAGCCAATCTCACCCGGACATTGAACTTACCGTGGTTGGAGATGCCGGCAGCAGCGAGCGAGAGGTGCGAGAAAAGCAAAACATTCTAAGTGCATTAGAGCGTTCTGGACTTCGATCCAAGACGTCATTTCTTGGCTACCAGCCCTATGATGTTCTAGTCAAAGAATTGTATCGCAATGATATTTTTCTCTCCCCCAGCGTTACGTCCTCTGATGGCGACACAGAGGGAGGAGCCCCAGTAACTATCATCGAGGCTGCTGCGAGCGGCATGCCGATTGTTAGCACGCAGCATTGTGACATACCTTTTGTGCTTTCTGAGAGAAACAGACCCTACCTTGTGCCGGAACGAGACTCACTGGCGCTCTCGAAAGCCATCCAGTCCCTTGTCCAGTGTGGAGACTGGCAACCAATCGTTTCGGCAAATCGACAATTGATTGAAGAAGAACTCGATGTCAGACGCCAAGCGGGAAAACTCGCTCAGCTTTATCAACTTCTAGGGGCGAAACAAGAACGTGCGGTTTCTTCGGTTGTATGAGGTGAACCATATGGCGGGTCGGCCGTGGGTACCCGCGGGCCGAGGTCTGAAAGCATGAAACTAGTCGCAAGATTCTTCCTGGCAAGCTATCGCAGTTGGCACCGCCTTCGATCGAAATGTTTCTCCCTGTTGATTTCTGGAGCGTTTGCCCAGTTTGGAAAACGAACCGTCCTGACCGAACCAATTCGCTTAGACGGTGAGAGGCGGATTGCAATTGGCAATGGAGTTTTCTTGGGTTCCGGTTGTTGGCTTCAAGCACTGCCGGATGGAGAAAATCAGACCGTGGCGATAACTATCGGGAATGGTACGAGCATTGCCGGCAGCTGCGTTATCTCCGCTGTGCGCAGCGTCTTGCTTGAAGAGCATGTGCTTCTGGCCCGCAACGTTTACATTTCAGATCACATTCATGAATATGGGAAAACCGACTTGCCAATTCTTGCTCAAGGGGTCAGCAAGGTTAAGCCCGTACGAATCAAGCAGGGCGCGTGGCTGGGTCAAAACGTCGTGATCTGCCCGGGAGTCACCATCGGGAGAGGAGCGGTGATCGGAGCAAATTCCGTCGTCAACCAAGACATACCGGACTTCTCGGTTGCGGTTGGTTCCCCAGCCTTCGTTACAAAAATGATTAAATAAGATTATTTATATCTGATGATAAGAATTCTTTTTATTTCATATTTCTTCCCCCCGATGGGAGGAGCAGGCGTCCAACGCTCGCAGAAGTTCGTACAGTATCTGCCTGCCGAAGGATTCCTTCCTGTTGTTGTCACGGGTCCGGGTCTGTCTAACAGCCACTGGACTCCCGCGGACTCGACCTTACTAGCCGGGATTCCTTCGCATGTTTCTGTTCATCGAGCGGAAGGACCCGTTCCGGAGTCGACTGGCATGCTCCGAAGCAGGCTAGAAACTTGGCTGGGTTTGCAGAGCGCGTTCTCTAAGTGGTGGACTAAATCTGCGATTGAGCTTGCGTCCGAAGCCGGTAGCGACGCACGCTTGATATTCGCGACTATGTCGCCATTTCAGAGTGCGAATGTGGCTTGCGCTGTTTCACGTCGGCTCGAAATTCCTTGGGTTGCTGATTTGAGGGATCCTTGGGCATTGGACGAAATGATGGTTTATCCGACAGCGTTTCATCGGCGGGTCGAACTCAACAAAATGGAAAGGCTGCTGTCCACTGCCACGCTAATTGTGATGAACACTCCAGAAGCAGTCACCGCACTAAAGTCTGAACTACCTCGACTTCGTGATCGTGCAATTGTTAGCATCACTAATGGTTTTGACCAAGACGACTTCGCCCTGCCAGTCGAATCGAGGGTGGATTCCAGGTTTCGGATTGCTCATTCAGGATATCTGCACACGGACCTTGGTCTCCAATTGCGAAGTAGACGCTTTCATTATTTGCTCGGGGGCGCGCGACCGGGCGTAGATATTCTCACCCGGTCCCATGCCATCCTTTTGGAAGCAACAGAGCGCTGGTGCACGCAGCGACCGGAGGTCCGCAAAGATCTAGAGATCGTGTTTGCCGGGAAGACTTCCGGGGAGGATCAAGCCCTCGCCCAACGATCGAATTTGTCCCCTCTGATCCGCTTCACAGGCTACTTGTCTCACGCGGAGAGCCTTCAGCTGATCCGGACGGCGGACCTGCTTTTTCTTCCGATGCACAACTTGCCTTCGGGGAAACGGTCCCGAATCGTCCCGGGCAAGACGTACGAATACATGGCCTCGGGACGCCCTATCCTTGCAGCAGTTCCCGACGGGGATGCACGTGATTTTCTTAGCCAAGGTGGCACCGGCTTGATTTGTCGGCCGGATGACCCGCTAGCCATGATCCAGATTCTCGACCGGGTCTATACCGCCTGGAAGAGGGGGCAATCCATCATCACTCCAAATAAGACATTCATCGCGCAATTCGAGAGGAGGTACCAGGCTCGAGCTCTGGCAAAGGCTCTAAATGCAGTTACTTTAAATGAGGCGGAAAAATTCCAGCGCGCACCCATTCACGCAGCCTAGTGCAGATCCCCCTACGACTCTTCAGCACAACTACCCTCCGAACCTTCGGCCGCTAACTGGCTTCATCAACTGGAGAGAATTCTCCACCCCTTCTTGAGCAGGAAACTGCGCATTCAAACGATCTATTTAAATGAACACGGACGGAATTGCTAAGTCGAACTACATCCGAACTCGGGGCACATGTCCCGTTAACAGGAAAGACATCATTCTCGTCGCCGTCGGATAGCAAGTCGTTTATGGTGATATCCTTGATCTCGGGTGCTGCAATGGCTCAAAGAGACTCTAAACAACGGCTCACTAACTTCTAGATTCACTTCACCAACGGGGCAGTCACAGTTTCCCCAACAATACAGGGGTTTCGTTGCAGGCGATAAAATAATGAGAGAGAATGCATGGCACATTCAACCTCGAAACACTCAGCTGAGAGAATACGTTAGCGTGGTTCGCCCAACCAATCTCAATGGGACGCCTCGCAGGTAGAAGAAGCCGAACAACCGTATGGAACGAAATCTATCGGAATATTTTCGTTTACCACTGGACTCGGAATGCTTCATACGATCCGCAGCCTCTGGGGAGTCCGGATTCTTTCGATTCGGATTGACGACCTGCTACGGTCAATGCGCAACCGGAACAACCTCGAATATCACTGGCCACGCTATCCATGACGCCAAGAAAGATGTGCGTTTCGAGGGCTCCAAAGTTTGGCTTCCCATTGATCCCTCACAAGTAATAAACAACCTTCGCCACGAACACTACGCTAAGCTTGTGTTCAATGGGCATAACCGAATTGCTAGCCATGCGCTGATTCGCAAGTCGTACTATGCAGTGAGAGAATTGTTGCCCATTTCGGTCCGCCGGCATATTCAAAGGATCTACTTCAGCAACTGGCGGGAATTGGGTTTCCCAAGTTGGCCCGTCGATTGCACCGTGGACACGCTTCACGAGGAATTGCTGAAGCTCTCCATGCGCGCCAAAGGTGTTCAGAGAATGCCGTTTATCTGGTTCTGGCCGGACGGCGCGGCGAACTGTTTGGTCATGACCCACGATGTCGAAACTTCGACTGGTCGCGATTTGACTCCCAAACTTATGGACCTTGATCAATCATATGGAATCAAAGCCTCCTTCCAGGTTATACCGGAGGGACGATATGAAGTCCCGGATGAATACGTGAACGAGATTCGCAGTCGCGGGTTTGAATTCAACATTCACGACTTGAGCCATGACGGCTCCCTATTTCGAGCGCAGGAAGAATTTCTCCGCCGCGCAACTAAAATCAATGAATATATTCGGAGATATCAGACACGCGGGTTTCGTTCCGGTGCCATGTATAGGAATCAGGATTGGTACGACGCTTTCGCGTTCTCCTACGATATGTCAGTGCCATGCGTGGGCCACCTCGAGCCACAGCGTGGTGGTTGTTGCACTGTGATGCCATACTTTGTTGGGAAGATCCTCGAGATCCCGCTGACCGCAGTGCAAGATTACTCGCTTTTTCACATTTTGAATGAATACTCGATTGAACTGTGGAAGGAACAATGCGCGCTCATCAAGCAAAAACATGGCTTGATGAGTTTCATCGTGCATCCGGATTATGTGTTCGAACCGCGCGCCCTAAAGGTTTATGAGGCTTTGCTCGACTACCTGCGGAACCTAATTATGCAGGACAACGTATGGATGGCGCTGCCTGGCGAGGTTGATCGGTGGTGGAGAGCGCGAAGTCAGATGAAACTTGTGCCCCAGGGAAATGACTGGGTAATCGAAGGGCCAGAAAAACAGAAGGCACGAATAGCTTATGCCAATCTTGAAGGTGGTCACCTAGTTTACGAGATGACGTGAGTTCGAAAGCGAGCGCTCTTGGGCGATACGATACGCGTGGCTGAAGAGTGCAGCAGGATCCGGTCCAGCCTAGCGTTGGGGATCGTAGCCTCTTTCCACTTAAGAATAGAGTTTTCAAGCCGATATCTATCTGAGTTCAGGCGAGAGCTGCTGCCTCCCTTTCTCAAGAACCAACTAAAGGCGGGGCGTTCTCGCTGGCCAAGAGCCCCGTTGTAGTACAGGCATGTAGACCTGTCCACGGGCCCGTAAAAGTCCTCCGATTGTCCGGAGAAAAGAGAGTAGTTGCACGAAGCCGTGTTATCGAAGGAGTTGGTCCATGGAAGCTATACCGCAAGGAGAACCTCCGGATAGGCTAAGGAAGTCTTCAGGTCAAATTGGTGAAGGGTTTTCCTCAGTTCACGTCTCTGCCCCCGCTTCGCGGGGAAAATAGTTCTCTTTTCGTAAGCTACTGAAAGTTATACACTTATTCGCGTGATGGTGTTTCTCCTAAGTCCGGTGGCACAACAATTGCTCTACAATTGCTGCAGTGCCCGGCGGCGGATGAGTGTATGTACGGTTCCCGCCGTGCCTGTTCCAGTGGGGCCGAGAAAAACTGTCACTTGGCGAAACGTACCACATTAGAACCAATCACCGCCTTTGGCAGGCTAGGCCAAGCTGCCAAAAAGAGTTACCTGGATGTAAGGGATTAGAGGAGAGACTTATGAAAGGTGTCGTTCTAGCTGGTGGGACAGGAAGTAGGTTGCTTCCGCTCACTAAGGTGACGAACAAGCATTTGCTTCCCGTCTATGACAAGCCCATGATTTATTACCCGATTCAGACACTGGTGAATGCGGGCATTCGGGATATTCTTTTGGTCACAGGGGGGAAGAATGCCGGCGAGTTTCTTCGTCTGCTCGGTAATGGCAAGGAATTTGGTCTCAAACACCTCAACTACACCTATCAGGAAGGCGAAGGAGGGATCGCCCACGCGCTGGCTCTTGCCGAATTTTTTGCCGATGGCGAGCCTATTTGTGTCATCCTAGGCGACAATCTCATCGAATACAATATTTGTGAAGCGGTTGAGAAGTTCAAAAATCAGGGCGCGGGCGCTAAGATTATCCTGAAGCGGGTTCCCGATGCGCACCGTTTCGGCGTCGCAGAGCTTAGTGGTGAGCACGTAGTGGGGATCGAGGAGAAACCCAAGCTCCCGAAGTCGGATTACGCGGTGATAGGAATCTACCTATATGATGGGAGCGTCTTCGAAAAGATCCATAGGCTGAAACCTTCTGGTCGCGGAGAACTTGAAATCACCGATGTTAACAACTTCTATGTTGCAGAAGGAACTCTCACATACGAAAAACTCGAGGGTTGGTGGACCGATGCCGGCACCTTCGAGTCGTTACTCCGCGCTAATAACCTGGTGGAGGCGAGCGGAGCCAATAATACGGCGCTCGCGACGGCCCCCACGGCCGTGATCGGGGCCTAGGGATATCATCGATGAAACTTCTTGTGACAGGTGGAGCAGGCTTCATCGGCTCGAACTTTATTCGCCACGTGCTCTCGCTTGGCAAGAGCTACGATGTGGTGAATGTGGATGCCTTGACCTATGCAGGCAACCTTGCGAATTTGGTCTCTGTCGCGAGCGACGCACACTACCGCTTTATAAGGGCAGACATTTGCGACGCAGCAGCTATGAGCCAAGCTATGAGCGGGTGTGATGCTGTTATCCATTTCGCTGCCGAGTCACATGTGGACCGTAGTATCTATGAACCTGCGCCTGTTATCGAGACCAATGTCACTGGCACATTTGTCCTCTTGCAAGTTGCTCGCAAACTAAACATTCGGCGTTTCGTTCATATCTCCACGGACGAAGTGTATGGTGATCTAGCTCCGGGAACCGTTTCTGATGAGAACGCTTTCCTGCGACCCAACAGTCCGTATTCAGCCTCGAAGGCAAGTGCCGACCTAATCGTCCGCTCCTTCATCCGTACCTACGGTTTCCCGGCACTCATCACCCGATCCTGCAATAATTACGGCCCACATCAGTTCCCTGAGAAGTTTCTCCCCCTCTTACTCATTAACGCCCTTGAAGACAAGCCGCTTCCAATCTACGGGGATGGCCGCCAGGAAAGAAACTGGGTGCACGTCGAAGACAATTGCCGAGGGATTTTGGCAATTCTTGAGCGGGGTCGCGACGGAGCAGTCTACAACATTGGTGGGGAGGATGTTCTCGAGAATCTGGACATGGCTCAACGTCTACTTCGACTCATTGGCAAACCTGAATCACTCATGCGGTATGTTGCGGACCGGCCGGGCCACGACCGTCGCTACGCTTTGGATTCTTCGAAAATGAAAGCGGAAGTAGGTTGGCGACCGCTCATTTCTCTCGAAGACGGGCTCCAGCAGACTGTCGATTGGTACCGGAGCAACTCCGCATGGGTCGCCTCGGTGCGCGACGGTGGTTACCGCTCTTACTACGAAAAGTACTACGAGAACCGGGACGCTTCATTGCAGGCTATTGCCTCGGTCAACGAGCGCCCAGTGACCTAATCGATCGGTTTCGTTGTCCGCGCGTAGTTAGTATCACCAAGTGCGAATGATCCTGTGGGGAATGGTCCGCCTTTCGGCGAATCGGAGAGTGGCTGCCTTGAACCGCGTCGAGACAAGTCTTCCCGGGGTTTTTCTAATTGAGTCAAATGTTTGTCAAGACTCGCGGGGGTTTTTTCTAGAAAGCTACCACGAAGCAAAGTTTGCCGAGCTAGGAATTACGGACCATTTTGTTCAGGACAACCACTCGTGCTCTGGAAGAGGTGTCTTGCGCGGATTGCATTACCAACTCCGCCATCCACAGGCAAAGCTATGCCGGGTGATCCAAGGTGAGGTCCGGGATGTTGCTGTAGACATCCGTGTCGGTTCGCCCACCTTTGGCAAATGGGTGAGCGTGAACCTTTCCGCCGAGAAGCACAATCAGATTTATATCCCTGCAGGAGTCGCACACGGGTTCCTGGTTCTGTCGGATTCCGCTCAGTTTCTTTACAAATGCAGTGACTTCTATGATCCCACCGACGACCGAGGCATTTTCTGGAATGACTCCAATCTGAATATTGCCTGGGGAAATCCACATCCTTTGCTCTCCCTAAAGGACATGCAGAATCCAATCTTGTCTAACATTCCTCAAGACCTCCTGCCGCGTTACCAGTTGTGATTAAGCCTCGGATTTTGCTCATCGGTGGAACTGGCCAACTAGGCTGGGAACTGTATAAACTCTTGCCCCGGCTTTACGAAACGGTCGCACTAAATCGTCGGGAACTTGATCTGACAGATCTGCGCGCTATTCGTCGCCGCTTGCGTGAGATAGGCCCGCAGCTAGTCATTAACGCTGCCGCTTATACGGCTGTGGACCAAGCCGAGTCTGACGCCGTGGCCGCCCGCGTGATCAACTCTGAGGGTCCCGCTGTGATGGCCGAGGAAGCCAAGAAACTGGGGGCCGGGCTGATTCATTATTCGACAGATTACGTATTTGACGGCTGTAAGAGAACTCCCTATGAGGAAGCCGACCCTCCCAACCCGATAAACGTTTACGGGGAGACAAAGTTGGCCGGGGAGCAGGCGATTCAAGGAGTGGGTCTTCCACATTTGATCTTCCGTACTGAGTGGGTGTACGCGACCCGCGGCAAGAATTTCCTTCTCACGATCCTACGTTTAGCAACGCAAAGGGAAGAATTACGCATCGTGGACGATCAAGTAGGAACGCCCACATGGAGCGGCGCGATTGCTCTGGCGACCATGCGCATTCTGAACCAAGTTTCTTCGCGAAGTGTGGCGTTCTCACGTCTCGCGGAATTCAGTGGGCTTTACCATCTTACTGCCGCTGGTCAAACCACTTGGTGTGGCTTTGCCCGGGCCATTTTGGAGGAGTGTTCCGGTGGAAAAGAACCTAGTCCTTGGTTGGCTTCAACGATCGGAGGCAGGGCGCTCGTTTGCCAGCGGATTGTTCCAATCGCCACACGCGACTACCCGACTCCCGCTCGTCGGCCGTCCTATTCAGTGCTTTCCAACGCGAACCTGCGTCAGGCCTTTGGTATCGAATTGCCGGGCTGGCGGAGTCAACTACACTTGGTCTTCCGCGGGTCTGACGCCGACGATTTCACAAAATAATGCTGTCGCTTAACTGCCATTATAATTAATTCCGGTTCTACCTAGGTCGTCTCCTAACGATCCTTTGGATGAAGGAGGATCCAGACGGATCCGCAGAGTGGGCTTGGTTCGGAATCATCCATTCCTCAGGTCGCCCAAACAGCATAATGTCTCGCGCGAGCGGCTACGATCTCTCGGGGCTGGCAGACTGCCCGCGACAAATGACACCTTGAGAGAAGATGGATGACCTTGCCTGGGAGGTTGATCGTTGGTGTAGTGCGCGCGTTCAGATTAACCCTGTGCGTCAGCGAAGCGATTGGTCGATGGAGGGGCAGAAAAGAAGAAAGCGAGTCTAGCTTATACATTCTGAAGAGCGGACGTATGGTGCAAGTGAATACGTAAGTTCTCGGGATCGGGGCGTTTTCTGTTACTGTTTCTCCGTTCCCCCATTGTGTGAACGTGATGCCAATACATCAAATCGACCCTCTCCATGACCCGCGATGGGGCGTGTTCTTGGAAAGACATCCGCGCGCATCGGTCTTCCATTCAGTTGCGTGGCTCGGGGCTCTGCACCGAACGTATGGATACGAGCCGGCTGGATATACGACATCTGCTCCGGGGCGGGATTTGAGGAATGGTATTGTCTTTTGTCGCGTCAATAGTTGGCTGACAGGGCGCCGACTCGTCTCGCTACCCTTCTCTGACCATTGCGAACTGCTAGTGGATGAGGCGTCAGACCTACTTGATCTCTTTGCGCTTTTGGAACGACAGTCTGCTGAGAAAAATTGGCGATATATTGAGCTTCGCCCCCTCCATCCACTTGACAGAGCTGCAGCTCTTTTCCACGACACCGAGAGTTACTGTTTTCATCAGCTGGATATGAGTGCGAACACCAACACGCTGTTCAGCAGCTTTCACAAAGACTCAACACAAAGGAAAATCCGGCGCGCTGAGCGCGAGGGCTTGACTGAAGAAGTGGGCCGGTCTGATAGATTAGTCGGGATTTTCTACCAACTGCTGCTACTCACCCGGCGACGTCACCGGCTGCCTCCGCAGCCCCTTAATTGGTTCCGTAATCTGATTGACCAGTTCGGCGAAGCGCTCAAGATTCGCGTGGCCTTTAAAAACAAGCAGCCCGTCGCGGGCATCCTAACCCTTCGCCATAAGGATACACTAGTCTACAAGTACGGTTGCTCCGACGCCCAGTTCAACAGTCTGGGTGGCATGCATCTGTTGTTCTGGAGATCGATCCAGGACGCCAAAGACTGTGGGATAAACGTTTTCGACCTGGGTCGTTCGGAGAGCGACAACGGCGGGCTAATCACTTTCAAGGACCGCTGGGGGGCCAAACGGTCAACTCTGACCTATGCGAGATACCCCGCGGACCATTCTCAACTGCGTGGCGCAAACTGGAAGTGGCGAATCGCAAGACAAGTCTTTGCGCACGCGCCCGATAGTTTTCTTTCTGTGGCTGGCCGCCTTTTGTACAAGCATGTTGGCTAGGCGTGACATGGGGTACTTTTCAGACTTGGCCTCACAACGCGTCTCGGCCAGCCGACTCCCGGGAAGATATAAATGTTCCTTGACTTGAGAAGCCTGGGTTCCGAACCCACATAACCTAGTCTACTGAGTCATAAATAGATTGCATAAATAGAAGTTTGGGTTTATCGTGGATCATGCCCCATCCACGAGGACGTCCCAGGAAGCGAGATCTCGT
>WNFJ01373517.1_pt4 | contig 19130 bp, 13 predicted proteins | sample 5400461 | NCBI WGS metagenome assembly WNFJ01 (sample SAMN13153349, study PRJNA577476) | soil metagenome | isolation source: 115 cm saprolite on Douglas fir-dominated hillslope | place: USA:California | collected 2013-09-17
AGAGCGGCTCCTTGGTCACGGAGCGCTGTCCACACGTCTTCATCGAACCAAGATGGATGACGAAACTCGAACGCGACCTTCAGGTCGCGTGGCACGTGCCGAAGAAACTCGGCCAAGCGCGGGACGTCTTTGCGAAGAAAGGGCGGGAGCTGAAAGAGAAGCGGTCCAAGGCGCGCTCCGAGCGTGCGCGCGACTCGCACGAACACGTCGAGCGTGTCGGCTGCATTCTGCAACTTTGCGATGTGAGTGATGCGTTGCGGTGCCTTCATCCCGAAGACGAAAGCGTCGGGCACCTCACTGCTCCAACCTTCGACGAGCTTGCTTGTGGGCATGCGATAAAAAGTGTTGTTGATCTCCACCGTGGGCAGGTGCTCCGCGTAGAAGCGCAGAAACTGGGCGGCGGGAAGATCCTTCGGATAAAAGGACCCCTTCCACTCTTTGTACGAGTACCCACTTGTGCCAACTAGGACCCGCATTACTTCACCTCTAGCCTGCTGGGGGGTGTGGGGCATGCCCGCCGTGGCTGAATGCCTGGGCCGGAACGGAGCCGGAGCGAAGCGGAGGCAGAGTGAGGCTCATGGTGAACTGGGTTTCTTGTTAAGGTAAGGTGCCTCTCGTGACGGACGACGCGAAAACCGATCGGCGCAGCGCCCTTCGTACCATCGCGGTGGGCGGTGCCGTGGGATGCGGGGCGCTGGCGGTTCCCACCGTGCGCTTTCTCATTGCGCCCGCTCAGGGTGGGGCCGGCGCGGGTCGATGGATCAAGACCGTGCCGGTCGATTCGCTAAACGAGCGTGAACCGAAACGCGTCGCCCTCGTTTCCGACCGTCGGGATGCTTGGACGCTCGACAAGAACGTAGAGCTCGGGGCTGCGTGGCTCGAGCGGCGCGAGGGCAAAGTGCTCGCGTGGAGCACGGTGTGCCCGCACTTGGGATGCGCGGTCGACCGAAGCGCGGCGGGCACGGGTTTCTACTGTCCGTGCCACGATTCTGCGTTCGATCCGGACGGCCGTTGCTTGACGGGGCCGTCACCGCGCGCGCTCGACGAATTGGCCACACGCGTCGAGGATGGCTTCGTACTGGTCGAGTTCCGCCGCTTCCGGCAAGGAACGCCGGGCAAGGAGCCGATCGGCTGACGATGGCGGGCCTTCTTCGACAGCTCGGCGATTGGATCGACGAGAGGACAACGTGGCGCACTGGGGTGAGCGCCTGGGTTGATTCTCCTGTGCCACGTGGCGGCGGACTCGTGGCCGGGCTGGGCGCGTCCGTGGTGGCGTGTTTCGTCGTTCTCGCGCTTACCGGCGTCGTCTTAATGATGGGGTACGCACCGTCACCGCAGGCCGCCTGGGGCAGCGTGCACTACGTGCAGTTCGTCCAGAAGGGCGGATGGATATTGCGAGGCCTGCACTACTGGGCCACCCAGGCTCTCTTCGTGCTTGGGGCGCTTCACATTCTTTGCGTTGCGCTCCTCGCGAGTCCGCGACGGCCTCGCGAGATCGGCTGGTGGTTGGGGCTCTTGGGGCTATTGCCTTGGGATCAGCGCGGATGGTGGGCCCGGGTCGTCGAGGGCAACATTCTCGGTCTTGCGCCGGTCATCGGCGGGTTTCTCGAGCAGATGATGTCAGGCGGGTCCGAGCTCGGTGCGCTCGGACTCTCCCGCGCGTTCACGGCGCACGTTCTTTTGCTACCGCTCCCCATCGCGATCGCACTCTGGGTTCGGCACACCCTCGTTCGCCGGCACGGATGGCGCGAGCCGGCGCAGTCCGGCGATGTGGAGCCCTACCTCAAGATGCTCGCGCGCGGCGTCGTGGTCTTTGTCGTGGTCACACTGGCGCTATTCGCAGTGACCGGACGTTTCCGCGGTGCCCCCCTCGAGGCTCCGGCCGATCCGCTGAGCGACTACCCGGCGCGGCCGGAATGGTTTCTGTACACGCTCTTTCAGCTTCGCAAGTTCTTCCATGGCCCCGCCGAGTTCTTGGGGACCACGCTTATTCCCGGGGCGGCGGCAGGGTACTTGGCGATTCTTCCCTTTCTCGACCGCTCGCGGCGGTGGCATCCCATCGTCGTCCTGCCCGTTCTGGGAATCTTCAGCGCCGCCGTCGGGCTCGGCGTCATGGCATTGCGTCACGATGCGCGCGACGCGCAGTACCTCAAGGCGCGCGCCAAGTGGGATCGGCACGCGGCCGCTGTGGCCAAGCTGGCGATGAACGGCATACCTCCGGGGGGGCCGCTCGAACTCGAGCGGCACGATCCGGAGCTTCGCGGTCGCGCCTTGTTCGAAAGGCATTGTGCCAGCTGCCATGTTCTCGACGACCTCGGGGACATCAAGAAGGCGACCGCGACGAAGCTCGACGGTTGGGGCACGACCGCGTGGATCGAAGCGATGATTCACGATCCGGATGCGCCCGAGTTCTTCGGGCGTGGGCCCTACGCCGATCAGATGCCCAGTGTGGACGTACGCCCGAAGAAGAAGCCTGCGAACGAACCGTGGACGCCTATGGTCAAGAACGACGCCGAAAAGAAAGCGGTGGCCCTGTTTCTCGCGGCCGACGGAGACGAGTCCGGGGATCCACCGCGCGCAGCTCTCACGCCGGCCGTGAGGGCCCAGGGAGAGAAAATCGTCAGCGAGCGTTGCACGACCTGCCACTTGTACAAGGGCGAGGGAGACGACGAGGACAACGGGCTCGCGCCCGAGCTCTCGCATTACGGGTCGGTCGCCTGGACGCGCACCCAGGTCGCGAACCCGGCGTCGCAGCAGACCTACCGCAAGAAGGCGCTCGATCCCGAATTGAAGAAGCACATGCCGCGCTTCGACAAAGACTTGTCCTCGGAAGACATCGACATCGTTGCGCGTTGGACTCGGAGCCACGGGCGCTTCGGTTCGCCGTAGCCGTACCGGTTGCGGTAACCGTTGCCCAGACGCAGGATGTGGGCATGTCGAAGACTCGGAGCGAAGTGCTGGAAGAGTCACGCCGCAAGGGGATGTTTGCCGGAGCCTCGGCTGCAGCCACGGTTGTGCTGGGCGCGCCCATCGGGCTGCCGGTTGCCGTCGTAGCCGCGGTTCCAACCGCCTGGTTCGGCTGGCGCTGGTGGAAGCACCGAGCCGAAAACGGGATCAAGTTCTGAGGGGCGCATTCCACTGACACGAGAATCACTAGGTGCGCTATTGTTGGTAGCCACCGGAGTTGACGAACTCGAGCCCGCGCGGTTGTTTTATACGACCGATGCACGTCGAGGCGCTGTCACGAGAGTTGGCGAAGGGCCGCCTCAATACGACCTGGAGCGCTCTTGAGCAAATCGGTGAAGGCGCCACATCCGTTGTTTGGCGAGCTCGTCATGCGGTCACCGGCCAGCATGCCGCACTCAAGGTAGCCAAATCGAGCGCTGGCTGCGCCGACGCGGTAATGCGGGAGGCGTCCGTGCTCGCGCTTGTTAATCGGCGCTGGGGACCGGCGCTCCTGGATGCGGCTCCAGGCTTTCTCGCGATCGAATGGATCGATGGCAGCGCGGTCGATCCTGCAAGGGTTTCCGGTCGCCGCGAGCAGGTGGCTGCTGTTGTCGCCCACGCCGTGGGTCGAGCGCTCGAGGAGCTGCACGAAGCGGGCGTTCACCACGGCGACGTTAAGCCTGCGAACATTCTCTTTGGCGGCCGACTTCCGGTGCGCGACGCTGCCGCCGATCGCGGCGCGACGCTCATCGACTTGAGCCTCGGGGGGGACCTGAGCGCGCCGGCCTCGGGCGCGACGGCGCGCTACGCGGCTCCCGAGCTGCGCGACCGGGCGGAGAGCGGCCCGGCGGCCGATTTGTGGGCGCTCGGCGTAACGCTCGCCGAGATTCTCGACGTGCGCGTCGTCCAGTCTCCCGATGCGCGCGAAGCGATCGCGAAGTGGAGTCCGAGCGGTGACAACGATCTGGCGCGTTGGATTCAGGTGCTCGTTTCGCCGTCGCCGGGGGGGCGCCCCAGCGCGGCGTGGTTGGCCGCAAGAGCCGCGCGCTGGCTGGGTCTCGCTCGGGACGAAGAGGAACGATCGCGTGCTCGCGAAGAGAGTGTGCGCCGCGCGTACCTGAGGGAGCGGGCACGTGAGATTGTCGCCAGCGCAGCAGTCTCGGCCGAGGTCGGGCAGCCGGCATGCGGCTGGCTGGAGCGGGCTATCGAGTGGGCCGACAAGCTCGACGTCACTTCCGCGGCGGGGCAAGCGGTTCCCCGCATCGTCGGTCCGCTCCCCCCTGTGCGTCGCGCTCGTTGGCTCGTGTCGCTCGTCGGGCCCAGCGCCGCAGCATGGCCGCTTGGACTCGGCGGCGCGGGCGAAGGGGATCTTGCGGCCCGAGCCATGGAATTGGCGCGCGCGCGCGAGCCGGCTTCGTGGACGTTGGAAGACCTGTTGGGGCGCGGGCAGGTCCATGAAGGGCCATGGGTTGCGCAGGGCAAGGGCGATCTCGTGGCCCGTTTGGTCCGCGAACTCGCGCGGCCCTCGCCCGATCCTCGAGCGTTGGCACTGGCGGAAGACGAAGTGGCTCGGGGGGCTGGGTCGCCTACGCTCGTCGCTCAGGTCGCCGTCGCTCTCACGCGCGCGGGCGAAACGGGGCGCGCGTGGGTTGCGCTTGCCGGGGCGCAGGGGCCCGAGCTGGATGCGTTGCGGGCCGAAGTGGCCCGCCGTCGCGGTGATCGCGAAGCGGCAGCCTCTGCTGCGAAGCAGGCCATGGCATCGGACGAGGGCGCCGACCGCTGGAGCGGGCAGGCAACGCTGGCGCGTCTCGCGTGGGACCACGGGGACATCGACCTCGCGGAGCGTGCGCTTGAAGGTGCGCGAGGCGTTGCCGCCGCGGAAGTACGCGCTCTGATCGAATGGCGACGAGGCGCGCACGATCGAGGGCTTTCTGCTGTCGAGCACGCACTCACGGAGTCTATCGAGCCCGAGGCTCGGGCCCGTCTCGAGGGCACCCGTGGGCTGCTGGAGCTGGCACGTGGAGCGTCGGCCAATGCGCTGCAGGCGTTCGGTCGCGCAGTGGAGCTGGCGACTCGTGCGGGAGCAGTCGTCGACGAGGCAACGTATTTGACGAGCGAGGCGGCAGCGGCGAGCGACAGCGGCGAGCTTTCGAAGGCGCTTGCGAGCGCCACTCGTGGCGCGCTGCTGTGGGAGCGACTGGGTCAGGCGCAGCACGCCGGGCGTGCGTGGCTCGCACGCGCGGCCGCTCTCGCGACGATGGGTGCGATGCATGCGACCGACGAGGCGGCGGAAGAGGCACACGCGCGCGCGCGCGAAGCCGGCGACGGGCGTGCGGCGGCCTATGCGCGCTGGGCGCAGGTCGAGGTTCGATCACCGGGTGACGAAAGCGCGCGGAAGTGGGCCGTCGAGGCCGCCGAAGCGTTGCATGGGACGACACCGGAAGACGAGCTGCGAGCTGCGGCGCGGTTGCTCGTCTGGGCGCCGGATGCCATCGACGCTCAAGCGGTAGTAGCCAACGACAAGCTCGCGGGGGCGATGGGACCGGCCGCGCGGTGGGAATGGTGGGGTGCGCGCGCGCGCGCCGCGCTGGCCGGACGGCATGAGGCCGACGGCGCGGTGGTCGCTTCGTTGCTCGCTCTCGTGGATGTGCCGGCTCCTCTCAGCTCCCGCGGACCCGCGCTGGAGGCAGCGGGGCGCCTGGCGATGCAGCGGGGCGACGGAGAAGCGGCGCGTCGCTTCAATCTCGCACGAATTGGAGCGGCGCGAAGCCTCATCGAGACCACGCCTGCCGAGTTTCGTCCTTCGCTCGGGGCCGTCTCGTGGGCGAACGTGCCTGCGACGGAGGTGGCTGGCGAGGTGGCGTTCGCGCCGGCGCAAGTCGCCCAACTCGAGGCTATCGTTCGCGCGCTGTCCGGCCGCGACCGCCTGCGTCCGCTGCTCGAGCAGGTGCTCGACACGATGGTCATCTGGACGGGAGTCGAACGCGGCCTCCTCTTGCTGCGCGCCCCCGACGGGCGCCTCGTCGCGCGCGCCGCGCGCAATCTGGCCCGCCACGACCTCGTCGGCGATCAGCTCGCCCTGTCGCAGACAATTGCTCGCCGCGCCATCGAGACAGGCGACGCCGTCGTGGCCACCGATGCGCTGGCGACCCTCGGCGACGTGCACGCGAGTGTGCACGCGCTTCGACTTCGCAGCGTGCTGGCTGTACCGCTTTTGGCCCGAGGCGAAACGCTGGGCGTCGTGTACCTCGACGACCGCGTGAGAAAGGGCGCGTTCGGGCCTCGGGAGCTCGCCTGGGTTCGGGTGGTGGCTTCGCACGCGGCGATGGCGGTTGCCGATGCTCGCGACGCGGTCTTGCTACGCCGTGCGGCACGCCGCGCCGAGCGGGCGCGGGCACGTCTAGAGGCGATTCTGGGCGAGCGCGAGATCGAGCTCGATGTGACCCGTACGGAGCTCGAACGGGTGCGCGGAGCGCGTGCGACACGCTACCGGTACGACGACATCGTCGGCCGCAGTGAACCTATGCGCGAGCTCCTGCATCTAGTGGATCGTGTCACCCCGAGCGACGTTCCGGTCCTTGTGGTCGGCGAAAGCGGCACCGGAAAAGAACTCGTTGCCCGCGCTTTGCACGACAACGGCCCGCGGGCCCGGCGTCCGTTCGTTAGCGAGAATTGCGCGAACGTTCCCGAAACGCTGCTCGAAACCACACTCTTTGGCCACGTGCGTGGCGCTTTTACCGGCGCCTCGTCGACGCGCGCGGGGCTCTTTGATGTCGCCGACGGCGGTACGCTCTTTCTCGACGAGATCGGCGAGATGTCGATTGCAATGCAGGCGAAGCTTCTTCGCGTGCTTCAAGACGGCGAAGTGCGACCTGTCGGCGGCGAACGGGTGCGCAAGGTCAACGTGCGCGTCATCGGCGCGACCCACCGCGACCTGGCCGCGCTCGTGGCTTCCGGCGGCTTTCGCGAGGATCTCTTGTATCGCCTGAACGTGGTCGCGCTTCACGTGCCGGCTTTACGCGAGCGAGCGGAGGACATCCCGCTGCTCGTCGAGCACCTGGTACGCAAGCACTCTCCGGAGCGCACGGTGAACGTGACGCGTGCTGCGATGACCAAGCTCACGCATTTCCCCTGGCCAGGCAACGTGCGCCAGCTGGAGAACGAGGTGCGCCGCGCGCTTGTCCTCGGCGATGGCGGAATCGACGTGAGTGACCTTTCCGCCGACGTTCGGCGGGGGGTCGCGAGCGGGTCGCACGCGGGCGGGCTCGACCTCCGCTCCCGCGTCGATGCCCTCGAGGCCGAACTCGTGCAGGAGGCCCTCGCCAAAGCTCACGGCAACCAAACGCGCGCCGCGAAGTTGCTCGGCCTGTCCCGGTTCGGCTTGCAGAAGATGATGAAGCGGTTGGGCGTCAAGGTGTCGTAGGAAGAACCCCGGTTCACCCTGGAGCGCGTTGAGCGCCCTCTCGGCGGCCGACATTTCGGTGCTCAGAGGCGGCGGGGCCCGGTCGGCGGGCCGCCCGCCGACCACCGATGCCCTGGTTTCTTGGGCGCCTCTTCCGCGCCGAAACGTCGAGCGCAGCTGGTCGCGCAGCGACATGCTCCTCGGCTGGTACCGTGCTCTAGGGGTTGCGAGGAAAAGGCTGCCAAAGTACAAGGTGGGCCGCGTTTCTCGAGGTCGATCCCGTCGTTTTCTTGGGGCTGTAGCTCAGATGGGAGAGCGCTTGCATGGCATGCAAGAGGTCAGGGGTTCGATCCCCCTCAGCTCCACGAACATTACGTAGCAGTTCTCGCTACTTATAGATCTGACCTCCGTCGGTTGCCGCCAGGTTGCCGCAGTCGTGCGCTCGAGCTCCTTGTCGGTCGGTGCTAAGCGAGTGGGGGCGAGCCGCACGCTCGACCGGCTGGAGCTCGCAAGGCCGGGAACGGCGCCCGGGCGCGGCGTCGCGAGGCTTGGAATCACCGTCGCGACCTCCCCGATCGATACCGCGTGCCTCCAGAACGGCGTCATGGGGAGGTTCGCCCGCGTCGAGGCGTTCGCGTCCGCGGGCGCGTGGCCCCTTGCAGGAGCCGCGAGCCACGAGTCGCGGTCAATGCGCCTGCGGCGCGTTGCTGCCGTGCTTGCTTCGCCTCCGGCGCCGGGCGAGGCGGAGCATCGCGAGGCCCATAAGCGCGCTCAGCCCGTGCGTTCCTCTTGAATCGGTGCTCACGCGGCACCCGCAGCCGGCACCCGCGTTGGGGAGTCCGTTGCCGTTGGTGGCTCCATTCGTGACGGCCGCGGCGCCGGACGCCGGGGCTCCGCTTTGACTGCCGGCGGTGCCATTCGCTGCGAGACTGCCTGCACCCCCGTTCGCGCTTCCTGAGCCTGCGCCGGAGCTCACCGGACCTCCGCTCGATCCGCCGGAGCTGCTGCCCGAGTTGCCCGAACCACCGCCCAAGCTGGGTGGAGCTGCCCGGCCCGGCATCGTTGCCCCCGCCGGCACCGCAGCTTGCCGGTCCAGGCGCAGTCAACGTCATGCCGTCGATGCACGTGGGGGCTGTTCCCGCGCCTCCCTGGATATCGACTTTGATCGTCGCCTTGGTCGTGTCGAGAGACTGCAGCGTGATGCTCACGCCCCCTGCGGGATCGGTGAAGGTCTTGCCTAGCGCGAGACCGTCGAACGCCGGCGTGCTCGGATCCATGTCGAGCAAGTACGACCAAATGCTGTGCGCCGTAGGAGGGTGGATATCGTCGGCGGCGTACACGAGGACCGTCGGGCTCAAGTTCGAATCGAAGACGCCGAGGGGCTCGCGCAGCTCGACGTAGTAGTTCTTCAGCGGAACTGTCGCCAACTTCTGGGGGTCCTGAATCGAACGCGTCGCAACGGGCATCGGAATCTGAAGCGCCTGAATGCCTCCGCACGGGCCGATCTCGAGCGGCAGCAATGTGAACGTCCCGCTCGACGTCACCTTTACGCCGTTGCAGCCATCGAGCCATCCTTCGTACCACTTCTCGTACACATTCAGATTGTGGCAACCGTGGCCCATGGGCGTGTACGGGTTGCCGTATTCGTTGTCCACGCACGTGCTCGGATCGTTCGCGAACGGAGCGTTGGGGCAGGCGAGTGTCGAAGCGTGTCGCAATCCGAGGTTGTGCCCGGGCTCCTGGGCAAGAACGACGCATCCGGTCGAGCCGTTGATCCACGTATTGCGTGCCGGACGGTTCACCGACCCCTCAAGCGCCAGTCCCGTAAATCGGCAGCTCGCGACCTTGGTGCCGAAATAGTAAACGTAGTGATCGTAGGTCTTCGGAATCTGCGGCCGCAGAGCGGTCGCGAGCGCATCGGGACCACCCGAAGCTCCGGAATCGCCGGAACCGCCTCCGTTGATCGCGCAGTTTCCGACCATGTTGTACGTGAGGGGTCCGTAAACGTCGCCGGTGACCGTCAGGGCGCCGAATGACGCTTCCTCGTAAAATTGTTTGAATGATTTGTCGTTCGGATTGGTTCCGAACATGACTTGCTGCGCCTGCGCCGTCGTGAGGCTCACCCCGCCGCCGACGTCGACCAAGACGAATGCGAAGCTTATCGACTTGGGAGTTGCAGGGGCGACTGTGAACGTTTCAAACGGAGGCGGATTGGGATCGATGGTCTCGTAGTGCGCGACGTGAATCCCTTCGTTCGTTTCAGCGCCCCACACAGCCATGCGACTCGAGGGCGCCCATGCCGGTGCCCCGTCGAAGAGGAGGCGATATTGGCTGCCATCGTCCCGTCGCAGGAAGAACTCCCGCTCCGACGTGGCATTTTCGTACGTCGCTACATAGGCGAGTAGCTCGCCGCGCATCGCAAGGGCATCGTTCGGATCTCCGTTCACCGATCGGGGACTGGCGTCGGAGCACGAGCAGAGCTGCCATGTGAGCGGTAACACAAGGGCTGCCGCGGATGCCCGCGCAATCGTTCGCCAGCTCGGGTGCAAGGCTGTGTTCTTGGCCATCAGATCCTCCGAGTCGTTTCGCGAGCTCGATCCGTCGTGGGTCATGGGGCTTCTGCCGACCCCGAGGATCGCCCTCCGAGATAGTGGACGGCTTTGGGCTCTGGGTTGCGAAAAAGGGCTGCAATTCGCTGCCGGCAGATTTTTGAAACACCGCTCCGATCGTGCGCATCAATCGTCGTAACTTATCGGGCGAGACACTACCCTCTTGCGAGTGCGTTCGAGGGTGCTTGCAGCGGCGGCCATCGGCGCGTGGACAGCTTGGACCGCGCCTGCTGAAGCGAACGGACGATTCCCACAATCCAATCAACTCATTTTTTCGCCCGTCGATTCGCAGCTTATCGTCGTGCGCGCGACCTTCGGCCTGCTTGTATCTCGGGCCGGCGGCTCCAGCTGGAAATGGCTGTGCGAGGCCGCGGTCGGCTATGGCGACGGCGGCGCTTCAGAGGATCCGTCGCTCGCGCTGACGCAGGGTGGCGCGCTCGCGGCGGGCACGCGGGAGGGCTTGTCGATTTCGCCGGACACAGGGTGCAATTGGGCCTTCGCTGGCGGCGCACTCGACAAGCAGGCCGTCGTGGACATCGCCCTACGCCCCTACGCCCCCCACGCCCTCATTGCGCTGACGTCCAGCTACGTAACCACGACCGACGCAGGTCAGACCTACCGATCGCAGCTCTTCGAGAGCGTCGATGACGGAGCGCACTGGGCGCCCAAAGGCAGTCCGCTCAGTGAGGACGTCTTTCCCACCTCCGTGGAGGTAGCTGCAACGGATCCCAGCCGCCTGTATGTTTCAGGCGCGCGCGGACGGGGGCCCATGCGAACCGGCTCTCTGCTCGTGTCGACCGACGATGGCGCAAGCTGGGGCGACCGGCCCGTGCCGTTGGACCCTCTGCGCGAGGGCGCCGTATTCATCGCCGCCGTCGACCCGAAGAACGCCGACGTCGTTTACGTACGTTCGGACAGCCAGTCTCGATTGATGGTGACGGACAACGCGGGAGGATCCTTCCAGGTGGCTTCTTGGTGCACCACCTCAACGTCCTGTACGCCTTCGCTCACGGGTCTGATGCTCGGATTCGCACTGTCGCCGGACGGTTCGAAGATCTACGCGGGAAGCGTCGAGGACGGACTCTTCGTGGCGACACGCCCGAGCCTCTCGTTCACGCTGCAATCGAACATGAGCATCCAATGCCTAAGCGCCCGCGGCACCGAGCTCTGGGCGTGCTCCGACGAGATGACCGGCGGGTTCACCGTCGGCGTGTCGGCGAATGACGGCGTCGCCTTCACGCCGAAGCTGCATCTTGCCTCGATCGACGGACCTCTTGCTTGTCCGACGGATGCGGGCGCGACGCAATGCAAGCCGCAGTACACGGCGCTGTGCCAGACCCTTGGATGCCGTGTTATCGGCACCGACGGAGGCTACGCCGGCGGCATGGACGGCGCGGTGAGCGGTGGAGCCCGCATACCTGACAGGACTGCGCGTTCGTCGTGCGGGTGCTCGCTGCTTTGCGCTCGCCCGGCGAAAGGCTGGTTGGTCTCCGCGGTGATCGGGGTGGCGGCGGTCAGGAGACGAACCCCGCGCCAAATGAGGCAACGAAGGTTGCGAGGGGTNNGAGTCATGAGCCCAGCGATCGCCGCCGTAGGCAACTGGCCGTGCCCAGTCCATCCTAGGTGCAAGATTACATCGAACCAGTATGCGCCGCCGAAAGCCCGGCCAGGCGACGCAGGCGGCGCGAGAAGAATGTGCGCCGCACGTTCATTTCACCATGGCGCGACAACGTAGGGCAGCGTACGCGTTCGTATTCGTTCCGACTACGCGACTGGCGCTTGAAAATCGAGGCTGAGCAATGGCGACGAAGGGACACCGGGGGCGCGCTTTGGTGATCGCGAGGCTACGGCGTTCGTTCGGGTTGGCACTTCTGCTCGGCGTTTCGGCTTGCGGGAAAGAGGCAATCTTCCTCGACACGCCCGACGGGAGCGACGCTGGGCCTGCGACTACCGATGACGGTGCCTCATCAAGCGATGGGGTCGCAGCGTGTTCCCACTGCGGCAGCAGCTGCGTCGACTTGGCCAAGGATCTCAACAACTGCGGCAGTTGCAATAACCATTGCTCGGCGGGGCAGGTCTGCAGAGGTGGCCAGTGCGCTTGCGCGGGCAATCAGGAACTCTGCGGCACGGGCGCCAATGCGAGTTGCGCTGACCTCATGGCCGACCTGTCCAATTGCGGCGCATGCGGCAACCAGTGTGCGGCCAACACGACCTGCCACGCGGGCAAGTGTGTGTGCCCGGGAACCGGGATGCTGTGCGGGGCCGGCGTCAACGCGGCGTGCACCTCTCTGACGAATGACCACGCCAACTGCGGCACATGCGGCAGCGCGTGCCCTCCCGGCGCAAACTGTGAGAACAGCGCCTGCGTGTGCCCTGCGGGCCTGCAAATGTGCGGGAGCGCAAACACGGCGATTTGTGCCGACACGATGAGCGATCACGCTAACTGCGGCGCGTGCGGTACGCCTTGCGCCAGCGGATCGGCGTGCGTCGCGGGCAAGTGCATCCCGTGCGCTGCCATGACGTCGGGCAAGATGTGCGGAACGCCGCCGGTATGTGTCGACACATCGACCGACCGCGGCAACTGTGGCATGTGCGGCGCGCCGTGCCTTCCGAGTGAGATCTGTCAGGGCGGCAATTGCGTGTGTCCGGCGGGCGAGATGCCCTGCGGCAGCGGTGGTTCCCAGGCCTGCGTGATCGTTTCGAGCGACCAAAATAACTGCGGGGCGTGCGGCAATGTCTGCAACGGCGGCAAGCTTTGTCAAAGCTCGGTGTGCGCCTGCCCCGCGGGCTTTCACAACTGCAGCGATTCTAAAGGGGGGACCTGCGTTCCCGACAACTCGAGGTCCACGAGCTCGTGCGGGACGACATGCCGCGTGTGTCCCATTCCGAGTGACGGCAACGCGACGTGCGGTGGAAACCCTCCCACTTGCAGTCAGAATTGCCCCGCCGAGCACCCGAAGCTCTGCGGCAGCGACAATAGCGCGTGGTGCGCAGATACCGCGACCGACACAAACAATTGTGGGGGGTGCGACCATCAGTGCAGCTGGAACCAGGCAGTGCCGAGGTGCTCGAACGGGAATTGCTCCATCGCCTCGTGCACGGGGGCGTTCAGGGACTGCGACAACAATCCCGACAACGGCTGCGAGACTGACACGAACTGGGACTCGAACAACTGCGGGGGGTGCGGCATCCGGTGCGTCCCGACCAACAAGTGCGATCAGACGTTCACCTGTCAAGGAGCCGTCTGTAAGGCCTCCAACCCGAAGACGTGCATGCCGAGCGACGCGTGTCACCTGGCCGGATGCGACCCGACGACCGGGTGCACGAATTCCCCCAAGACTTGTCCACCGCCTAGCGACGCGTGCCATCTCGCCTCGTGCGACCCGTCGACTGGCTGCAATCCCGCGAAGACCTGCCCGCCGAGCGACGCATGCCATCTTGGCGGGTGCGACCCGAACGCTGGATGCACGCAGACCCCGAAGACGTGCATGCCAAGCGACGCGTGTCACGTGGCCGGATGCGACACGACGACCGGATGCACGCAGACCCAGAAGACATGTCCGCCATCGAGCGACGCGTGCCATGTCGCCGGGTGCAACCCGAGCACCGGATGCACGGAGACCCCGAAGCATTGTGCGCCCCCAACGACGTGCCAGAGCGACGGCTCGTGCGCGTGCTCGCCCCCCACAACCCATTGCGGACGCGCCTGCGTGGACCTGCAAAGCGACAAGAACAACTGCGGCATGTGCGGCAAACGTTGTCCGGCGGGGAGAGATGCAGGTCTCTCGGGGGGGTGCTCCGCTGGACAGTGCCTATAGCGAACGCGACGAGCGCTCACTCAAAGCATCGGCGTGAAGGGTGAAGAAGCTCACGGGTCCAGCTCGCGTAGCACTTGGCTCACCGGCAGGGCCGAGAGACGCGCCAGCTCGGTGTCATTGGCGAGCGAGCGCGGGATCATGCGGTCGACGTAAAGGGTCCCGTCCAAATGATCGACCTCATGTTGCATGATTCGCGCGGGCCATCCCTCCGCGGGCACAAAGACATTCTCGCCCCGCGCGTCGACTCCCACCACGTTGACTTTGCTAGCGCGACGCACGAGCGCGCCGTAGCCACGTACGCTGAGGCAGCCTTCGTAGAAGGTAGCCTGGTCCGCCGTAACGACTTCGACCGTTGGATTGACTACCACCGTAAGTGGCAAAGGCGTGCGGCCGCGGACGGCGAGTGACTCGGGCGCCAAACGCTGCAACCGCTCTTCGGTGTCTTCGGCAACGAAGAGGCGGAGCGGGACGCCGATTTGCGGAGCGGCCAGTCCGACCCCGGGGGCAGCACGCATCGTCTCGACCATGATTTCCACCAACCGGCTCAACGCGGGCGTTCCAAGAAGCGAGGCCGGAACATCCGCTGAGCGGCGGCGCAACACAGTGGCACCTGCCTGGACGATGGGCGCGGGCACAGTGGACGAGGCAAGCCAGGCTTCAAGATCGGTGGGCATGGTGCTCACGCAGGCGGAGAGCAGTAACATGGAGTCCGTGGACGTGAAACCGAGGCGAGCTTGTGTCGGTGCAGCATTGTTCGCATTCGTAGCATCCGTCGCACACTGCGGGGCGGAGCCGCCCGCCATTGAACAACCAGCGCGCGGCGACGATGGTGGGAGCACCGCCGGGAGTTCAAGCGGAAGCGGATCAGGAGGCGCCACTGCCGGCAGCTCGGGCAGCGGCAGCGGAGCGACTGGCTCGGGCGGTGGAAGTGGCTCCCCGAGCGGATCGGGGGGAGGAGGGAGCAGTTCGGGGGGCAGCGGCAGTAGCAGGAGCGGCGGAGGAACCTTCGTCGGCCCCCAGAACCCCGACTGCAAGCCCTGGGGAGGGACGGCCGCCGACCCCGGAATGTATCCAGAGACGAGATTCGATTCTCAGCCTGCCTACATCCCGAACAACATGATCGTCCTCACCCTCGACGATGCGCCGGACGGTAGCGGGTGCGTTAGTGAGGCAGACGCCGGCTCCGCAAGCTGCACGGTGCTCGACGATCAGCTCCTGAACCAAAACGGCATCAAGGCCGACTTCTTCATCAACACGGACAATCGATGCGCCGTCGCGATGCAAACAGGTTGCTGGACGTACGTTCAACAGCTATTCGCGCATGGACACTATATTGCGAATCACACTGTCAATCACTATCACCTCGCCCCGGGCGGCAGTTCGACTGACGGGATCATGCACTGCACCGGCGCGACGTGCATCGATGCGCAGCTAGCGGGTGTCGAGCGGACGGTAAGTACGCTTACGATCGGCGCGACGCCGCACCTCACGCGCTTCCGCGCTCCGTTTGGTGAGCCCTATCAGGGGGGCAGTGCGACGGACTTGGCTCTCGTCGAACCGATAGTGGCAAACTACGCGGTAGAGGTTGATTGGAATTTTGATTCCACTGACTCGAACGGGACGCCGTGGGATCCGGCTGCCTTGTTCCAATACGTAACGACCGTGATAAAGACCCCCGGCAAGGGATCGTGGGGCATCATGCTCATGCATGCGGTTTACCCGTGGACGTATCACATGCTCCAGATGCTGATTCCCTACCTAAAGCTGAATGGCTTTCAGCTCGCCTCCGTCGAAGACGTCATCTGCTGGAGGTTTGGCAAACACTCGTGGCAGATCATTCCAAACCGGGTTCCCAACTAGGCACAGAGTCACCTTCGGCGTCCGTTGCCGCGTCGGCCGTCGGGCATGACGCATCCAGGGTGGCAAGGAGTGGGCTGATGGACAAGGATCCCCGGCACGAATCCGGCACCCGCCCGCCAATAACGGTAAATGAGGTGTTGTTGCAGAAGCTGGTGATGTCGTTCTCCGCTTCGACGCCGACCAGGGTTCCCGAGTCGACACCGTCGTAGACGCATACCTTCCAGTGGCTTTGCCAATTGTAGGCTACGGCAGCAAGACCCCCGCATTGGCCGGCCCGCAATGCAGGGGCAAAGGTAGAAGGTATTCCGCAAACGAAGGCCACGGCGCCCTCGTAGGTACTGGGGCAGTCCATCCCGTAGGTCGCGCTGACGGTGGCGAGAGAGTCGGTGCACGGTCCGGCATCGCCGTCTGCGCTATCTGCGGTGGCAGTGCCATGGGCGTCGCCATCTGCGCCGTCCGAGGCTTCGTCACCGGCGCCCGAGGCATCGAGGTGATTCGATGGGGTGTCCGTCGTCGTGCAACCATCCGCCGCTACGACTGTGGTCGCGATGGCTAACAATGCCGCAAGCCGCTCACCGATGGCCGGTCGACCCGGCAAGCGTCTAGTCTCGTCGACAAGCTGCACGGGGGGCACGTCCAGCACTAGAGTCCGGGCCTTTTCCTGCGTCAAGTGCCCTTCAAGATGCAAGGCCGTCAGCGCCCCAGTGCGGATAGCTACAAGAGGACGCATGTCTCGAGGAGAGACACGTCTGTCAGCCCGTGAGATGCGTCCCCGACGCGCGACGAGACGTCCCCAACGGGCGAAGGGTCGTCCCCGTCTCGCGGTGGTTCGTCCCCGTCTCGCGGTGGTTCGTCCCCTATCGAGCGGGGACGTCCCCGACGGACAGAGGAGGCCCTTTCTCGCACAGGGGAAGGCTTCGCGCGCGGCGGGACGGGGATCGCTCACCCCGAGTGCCCCTGAAACGCAGTGCTACTGTGGCGATCGCTGCGCTCTTCGATACGCCGCCGGCGAGATACCGCGCCAACGCCGGAACGCGCGGGAGAACGACGCGAGAGTCGCGTAACCGAGTCGCTGGGAGATTTCGGCGAGCGATAGATGCGACCTTCGCAGGAGTGTTAGCGAAAGCTCGTGGCGGGACTCTTCGATGAGTTTCTGCAGGGAAGTGCCTTCCTGTTCGAGTCTGCGCTGCAACGTCCTCTCGCTGACGGCAAGTCCCTTCGCGAACCGGGAAAGGTTTATCGGACCCGATCGGAGCGAGCGGAGGAGATGCCTGCGCACAGAGTGAGAAAAACTCTGCGAACTCGGTATCCGATCGAAAAGATCCGACAAGTGCCGGTCCAATACCGCGCACAAGTTGGGGTCGGCCGTGGTCAAGGGAGCGTCCAGCCATCGCGCCGAGAATTGCATCTCGTTGACGGGGCTGCTGAACTGGACCGGTCCCTGAAAGATCCGTTCGTGCTCCGAAATATCGCGGGGGCGCGAGTGTTGAAAGGCGACGCCCGTGACGGGCTCTTCACGCCCGATCGCGTACCGCGCCAGCGTCAAGACGCTCGCCATGAGGGCTTCGCACCGGTGGCGGTTGAGGTCCGCCTCCGCGGCGTCGATTCGGTAGCTGAAGACGCCGACGCCGTCGGCCGCGGTCAGCGCGATCTCGCCTTCCGGATACAGCCTCGAAATGAGGGGCTTGAGGTCCTCATACGCCTTGGCGAGTGTCGGCCGACTGATCATGGCGAAGTCGACGAGATCCACCATGGCCGTGCGAGCGAATTCGCCCACGTGCAAGCCGATTGCGTCGTCCCCGCTCCGTTTGGCCGCTTCCTCATAGATCTGCGCAATCTGCCGCAGAGGAATTGTCGCAATGGGGTCCTCCAGCTGGGCCAGGTCCATTCCGACGGTCGCGCACAAGTCGCGCGCGGGGACGTCCAACACTTTTGCCGCGTCGATCTCTCGAATCGCGAACTGCGCGCGCAGGCTCGGAACCATCGGTCCCGCCCGGGAACTGAGCGGCATCACCACTCAAGCTTAGACTACAGCTCCCCTTCGTGCCGCCACGCAATGGAACGACTCTTGCGCCGGCAGGTGGCGAACTCTAGAAGCGCTTTTCGACGTTCACGTCGAGGATGCCGATCCACTGCGTATATTGACCACCGGCGTCCTGCTTCTGCGTCGGTGTCTGGCCGGCAGAAAGCGTGCTCCGCCCGGTATTGTCCCGATCGAAATATTGCACGTGTGTGTAGGACACCCCGAGGTGCATCCAACCTGCGATTGGGAACCGAGCGCCGAGCGCTAGCCCAAGGTTGTCGGCATCGATAAAGTTGGCCTCCATCGTGCTATCCGGCACCGCCGCCGTCTCGAATCCAACGCCGCCAAAGAGCTCGAGCTCCGGCCGAATCCAATAGCTCCCGCTCACGCGCACGCCGTAGGTGTCTTTCCAGTAGCGCTTGTAATTGGCGAGCACTCCGCCGCTCGCGTCGGATCCATCGGCGTACACGGCGCATGCATAGCCCTGGAGCGCGACGCATTGCGTCTGCATGACGCTCCAGCGCGTGTAGTCGGCGAACACGCGCAGCTCGAGGTCGCTTCGCGGGCGCGCTCTTGCGCCCACGCGGTAGATATCGGGAAGAGCCTGGTTCAGCGTGACATTGAAATTTGTGGCACCCGAAGGAGACGTGAGCGCTAGCGTTCCCTTGAGCGCCTGAGCCCCAAGGCCAGGCTGCGCTTGGTACGACGCCCCAAACCAGAGGCGATCGGGAATCGCCTCGAGCATCGCGCCCAAGGCAAAACTCGCATCGATTCCGGCCACGTCGATATTCGCGCGTCCCTCTCGCTGCGTATCCGGCAAACCGAAGCCGGTCGGATTCCTGGCCTGGGAAGTCATCACAAACGAGCGAATCACGTTGAAGGCGGCTCCGAGGCTCAACGGGCCAAGACGGTACGCAGCCCCTGCCGTCAGATAGATCGACGCGACGGTCCCGTCGATGATGTGCCACCGCTGAACCCCTGCCGAAGCGAGCGGATACGGGGAATTGTCGAAACGGTGGTTCTTGTCCCAGCTCTCCATTCCCCCGAAGGGCACGAAGAGGCCGAGGCCCAAGCCCAGGCGGCCTATCTTCGTGGTCGCACCCAGCGCGGGACCGCCAAATAGGTTGAGCGCGGAAGCGTGGCCGGTGTTGGCCCCTTCGCCGCCGGGCGGATCGACTGGGTCCGACGGAGCCCTGGGGTGATCCCAGGTGATGTGTCGCAGCGCCAATTGGCCATCGACGAATACGTCGGTGCCCTCCTCGTAGGCGATCCCGGCCGGGTTGTAGTAGAGCGCCGTCGGGTTCCTGGCCACCACGCTTCCCTGCTCACCGCCGAAGCGCGCGCTTGCAAAGGCGGACGCATTCGCAGTGCTCGGGCAGACGAGGGCCGAGACAGCGATTGCCGCCGCCCCGATGCACCGACACGCACCTCGCGAAACTCGGTTCCGGCTCAGGGTGAACTTGGTTTCTTAT
>WNFJ01589603.1_pt1 | contig 19125 bp, 19 predicted proteins | sample 5400461 | NCBI WGS metagenome assembly WNFJ01 (sample SAMN13153349, study PRJNA577476) | soil metagenome | isolation source: 115 cm saprolite on Douglas fir-dominated hillslope | place: USA:California | collected 2013-09-17
GTTGGTGTGGCAGTCCGCGACCGTGAGCCGCCGGATATGGCCGCCCACAGCTGGGCTCCCGCTCCACGGAAGTCCCCGAGGTGGCTGACGGGCAGACTTCACGAGCGTGCCCGTGTGTGCTCAGAGCACAGCGGTGGCTGACATGTCAGCCGGCGCTGACCGCCGTTTGCGACAATCTGCTCACCCACACGCAGTGGACAGCGGGCCGGAATCAGGAACGCCACACCCGCACCGTCCGCGCCCGGAGCAACTGCCAGCGTGGCATCTGCAGCGTGTGCGAACCCGGCTGGGTAGGCGGAACAGGACTGGAAAAAGGGGTGGGCCGTGCCAGCGTTGCCGGACCAGGACGTTGAACGGGCATTGGTCATCGTGGCGCACCCCGACGACGCCGAGTTCTGGGCCGGCGGCACGATCGCCCTGTCGTCCTGACCGACGGCAACGCCGGCGGCTACGACCCGCACGTCCCCCGCGCCGACATTCCCGCCATCCGCCGCGCCGAACAGCGCACCGCCGCCGCCCTCCTGGGCGTCACCGGCGTGCGGTTCCTCGGCCTGACCGAAGGCGACCTGCGCCCGGCCAGCCGTAGCCTGCACCAGACCCTCGTCCAGATCATCCGCCAGGTCCGCCCCCAGCGGGTGATGACGTGGAGCCCGGAGTGGAACTGGCAGCGGTTCCGCAGCAGCCACCCCGACCACCTCGCCACCGGCACCGCCGCGCTGGCCGCCATCTACCCCGACGCGGGCAACCCGTTCGCACTGCCCCACCTGGCCGCCGCGGGCCTCGGCGCCTGGACGGTGGCCGAGGCGTGGCTGCTCAACAGCCCGGCCCGCGAGGTCAACCACTACGTCGACGTCACCGCCACCTTCGACCGCAAAATCGCGGCGGTGCGGGCGCACGCCAGCCAGATCAAAGACCCCGAAATTCTTCCCGAACGGCTAGGCGCGCGCCGCGTGCCCCCAATAGCCGCCCTCGTCGAAATCGAGCCACTCCGGCCAGCGCCGCAACTTCGGCACCGCACACCACACGCCGCCACGCGGCCTACCCCGGCGCAGCCAACGAGTGACCACCGCACCCCGTGGCGATTCGGAAAGGATGGGCCTGTGGTACCCCCCGCTGCTACATTTGCGACCTTTGTCTGCACGACGTGCCCTATGACGGCCGCGACTACTTCACCCTCATCTACTTTCGGCCCAGGCACCGAACGCCAAGATCGCCCCCCAGCCGGGCTATGGCCGACCTCGGCCGCGCCGGGCACCCCGCAACGCCGTCTGGTTCTGCCACCAGCACACCGGCCTCGCCCGCCAGCACGAGCACCAGCGAGGGCCTGGCCGCCATCGACGCCGCCACCGGCCGCACGCCACGCACACGCCCCACACACGATGACCCGCTGACCAGCTACCCACGGTCAGCATCAGCGCATGCCACATCGCCGGGCACCCAGTCTACCGCCGGCGGGCATGTTCAAACCCGTCTGCCACAACGCCGGAAACCGCTGCCATCGAATGCCCGCTATGAGCGGCAGATGCCGGACGATAGGGCTCAGCACGACGGTCGAACCACGGTCAAACGATCTTCGGCTGATCCACAAGGCCTGAGATTATGGCTCTGACCTGCACTTTTGCGTGGAGCTGAGGGGATTCGAACCCCTGACCCCCTCGATGCGAACGAGGTGCGCTACCGGACTGCGCTACAGCCCCAAGAACGCCAGTCAGCGTAGCAAACCCGCGATGGTCTTCGCGCATGCCGTGTGTCACCCCGGATCGCCGGACCGCACAAATTCGGCGCCGCCGCGCCGCTGCCGAGCCGCCCAGCACAACGAGTCAGCCGCACAGCGGGCGGAGCGACGACCACACCGGCTGCTGCGACAGCCGCCTCGTTCATGATCGCGGTAGCTTTGGCGAAGGATACGCGCCGAAGTTACCGCGATGATGAAATCAGCGGTTGCCGTCCAGCGGGTGGCGGCGGAAGGTGCGGCAGAAGGCAGGGAATCGGTGGGTTCGTGAGCGACCAGCGGTTCCGGTTCGCGGTGCGGGTCAAACCGGGTGCCCGCCGGGATGAGGTGGGCGGCCGGCGGGACGGCGTCTCGGGGGCGGCGTTGCTCGTCGCGGTGGCGGCCCCCGCCATCGAGGGCAAGGCGAACGAGGCGGTGCGGCGCGCCGTGGCTGGTGCGTTCGGTGTGCGGCCGCGCGACGTCAGAATCGTGTCAGGTGAGCGCAGCCGGGACAAGCTCGTCGAACTCGACCCTGTCCCCCCCGGCGCCGCAGCGCGGCTCAGCGCCCTGCTTGGCCCGCCGCACGACTGACCCGCCGCACGACTGACCCGCCGCACGACTGACCCGCCAGACCGCCGGGCGCGGCTCAGTCGCCTACGGCGCGCAGTTTCGCGTCCGCGTACTGGTCGTAGAGTTCCTCGTCCACCCGCGACGTGATGTCGACGACGTCGGCGGTCCCGGTCTCGTCAGCAACGGCAGCGCCGGATGTAGCGACAGGAACCCTGGCCGGATCGGTGCCGGTCCGCGCGTGGGCGGCACCGCCCGCGGCCGCGGCACCGCCCGCGGCTGCGGCGCCGCGCACGCCCGCCAGTTCGGCGTCGGCGCGTGCGGCCTCACGCAGCAGCGCGACGTACCCGGCGAGCATGCCAGCCGGGGGCACGACGACCCACCAGGTGGCCAGCCCGGCGGCCGCCATCGTCGCGGCAGCGAAGGCGAGCGTCACCAAGATGCCGAACAAGCGCCGTCGAGCCGCGATCGCGCGGGCCCGCCCCCGCCTGCTCGGCTGCCATCCCGCGTCGCTTCCCCGCTGCGCCCGGGCGTCCTGGCCGGCCGCCCGGCTGGGCGCTGACTCAGGCACGCCGCCCGGTGCGTCGGCAGGCACGCCAAAAGAACCGTCGTCGCCGCCCGCGGTATCCCAGGCCGCGTCAGCGCCGGCCCGTTCGGCTTCCGGCGCCGTGGCGGCCCGCCGCGAATGCGATGACGCCTCGCGATGAGGTTCACGCCGCAGCCATCTCGGTACGAGCACTCCAGCCCAGATGGCGACGATCGCGAGGTAGAGGATCGTACTGCTCAACGGTCCTCCTCGCAGGCATGCCCAGGCCGGGCGCGTTCCGTGAGTGGAACGCGCCCATGTCACGCAAGGTAAACGGCTGGGCCGGCCTTGACGAGTATTCGGCCCGGTGTGTCGTGAGATCGGTGGAGGTCGGGCTTCCGTGGCGGCCCTTACCGCCGTTCATAGATCGCGCGAGTCACGCGCGCGGCACAGAGCGTGCGCTGCGCCAGCGGGGCAGCAGCCCGCCCGGCGCGTCCTCGACGGTGAGCGCGTAGCACAGATGGTCCCGCCAGGCGCCGTCGATGTGCAGGTGGCGCCGTCGCAGGCCCTCCTCGCGGAACCCGAGCTTCTCCACCACCCGGCGGCTCGCATGATTCTCCGGCCGGATGTTGGCCTCGACCCGGTGCAGGCCGACCACGAAGAAACAGTGGTCCACGGCCATCGCGAGCGCGGTCGGCGCCACCCCGCGGCCTGCGCACGCCTCGTCGATCCAGTAACCGACCTGGGCGGATCGCGCCGATCCCCACTGGATGCTGCCGATGGTGAGCTGCCCGGCGAACCGCCCGCCGTACGTGATGACCCACGGCATCGCGATGCCCTGCCTGGCCTCGCGCCGCATCGACCTGGCCATTGCCACGTATGGCCCGAGACCAGACCTGTACAGCGGCGTCTCCGGGTTCGTCGGCTCCCACGGCCGAAGCCAGGCGGCGTTGCGCAGCCGTGTCTCGCGCCAGGCCCCGGCGTCGCGCACGCGGACCGGGCGCAGCTCGACCGGCATGTCGAGCAGCACCGGCTCGGCCAGTGTAACCGGCCACCCGCGCATGCGTTCCACACCTCAATCATTCCCCGGCAGTCGGCCTGGGCGCCACACCATCGCCTTGTCCGCAACCGGCCTGCTGGCCGCGCCGTGCCTGCCCCCGGTCAGACCAATGGTCCCGAACGGCTGCCGCGTATGCGCCCACCCTCGCCCGCCGCGTCACTCCTTGGGTGGTTCCGCGCGTCCAGCCGGCCGGCCAGGCGTCAATCCGGCCGGCTGGGGCCGGCCAGGCGTGTCACCAGGCCGACCGCCGGCCAGGCACGGCGGCCAGGCATCAATCAGCCGGCCGGGCCGGTCAGGCGTCAATCCGGCCGGCCATCACCCCGGCCGCGGATGATCGCCGCCGCGGACCTGGTCCACCGCGTGCGCGAGCACCCGTGCGAGCACCGCCATCCCGTCCCTGACGCCGCCGGCCGAACCGGGCAGGTTCACCACCAGGGTCCGCCCCGCGAGCCCGGCCAGCCCGCGGGACAGGATCGCCGCGGGCACGGCATCCGCGCCTGACCCGCGGATCGCGTCGGCGATCCCCGGGATCTCGGTGTCGAGCACGCGCCTGGTCATCTCCGGGGTCCGGTCGGTCGGGTTCAGGCCGGTGCCACCCGTCGTCACGACCACGTCGTAACCTTCCGCGATCGCCTCGCGCAGTGCCGCCTCGACCGGCTCGCCATCCGGGACCACAACCGGGCCGTCCACGGCCGTGCAGCCGGCCGACCGCAGCAGTGACACGAGCACGGGCCCACTGCGGTCCTCGTACACCCCGGCGGCGGCCCGATTCGACACTGTGACCGCGAGCGCCCTGATGGGGCTGCGCGGGGCGCCCTCGTGACCGTTCACCCGCGTCCCTCATGGCCACTCGCGAGGCCGCTCACGGCGCGTCCCCGCGCTGCCAGGGCCCGGTTGCGCCGCCGGTCTTCTCTTCCACCTGGATGTCGGAGATCACCGCTGCCGGGTCGATCGCCTTCACCATGTCGACGAGCGCGAGCGCCGCGACGCCGACCGCGGTGAGCGCCTCCATCTCGACGCCGGTCCGGTCCGCGGTCCGCGCGGTGACCACGATCGACACGCCCCAATCCTCGACCGCGAGGTCAACCGTGACACCATGCAGCGCGATCGGATGGCACAGCGGGATGAGGTCAGGAGTGCGCTTCGATCCGGCGATCCCCGCGATCCTGGCGACCGCGAGCGCGTCGCCCTTGGGCACGCCGCCGCTGCGCAGGGCCGTGACGGCCGCGCTCGACAACCGCACCCGGCCAGAGGCGCGAGCGGTCCGCGCCGTGACGTCCTTGGCCGACACGTCCACCATGCGCGCCGCACCGGTCTCGTCCACGTGGGTCAGCCGTCCGCTGTTCATGGCAGGCGCGTCACCTCCCGCGCGGTCACGGCAGCCACATGACCTCCGCCTCATCGCCCATCGCCAGCTCCGTGACGGATTCGGGGACGATGATGAGCGCGTTCGCGGCCGCCAGGGTGGCCAGCTGGTGAGAACCCTGCCCGGACAGCGGGGTGACCACCGAACGCTCCAGGCGCGCCCGCGCGAACGACCGCCTGCCCTCGGGAGAGCGCAGCGGTCCGGTCAGCATCGCCGACACGGTGCGCAGCCGTTCGGGATCAATCCCCTGAAGCGCGCGCAGAGCCGGGCGCACGAACAGCTGGAACGACACGTAGGCGCTGACCGGGTTACCCGGCAGCGTGAAGATCGGCGTCCGGTCGTCTCCCACCACGCCGAAGCCCTGCGGCATTCCCGGCTGCATCGCGACCTTGGTGAACTCCACGCTGCCGAGCCTGCTGAGCGTGTCCTTGACCACGTCGTGCTCGCCGCCCATGCTCACGCCGCCGCTGGTGACAAGCACGTCGGCGCGCATGAGCTGGTCCTCGATGGCCGCCATCAGCGCGCGCGGCTCGTCGCGGACGGCGCCGCGCCGGTAGGCGATGCTGCCGGCCTGGCGGGCAGCGGCCGCGAGCATGAAGCTGTTGGACTCCCAGATCCGGCCCGGTGTCACCGGGCTTCCGGGCTCCGCGAGCTCATTGCCGGTGGAAAGCACGGCGACCCGGGGCCGCGGCCGGACCGGCACGGCGGAGCGCCCTGCCGCGGCGAGCAGCCCGAGCTGCACTGGCCCGACGCGCGTTCCCGCGGCGAGCACCTGGTCGCCGGCCCGCACATCTTCGCCGGTGCGCCGTATCGCGTAGCCGGGCTCGGCCGCCCGGCGCACCTCCACCTTGGTCGCCCCGCCGTCGGTCCACTCGACCGGCACCACCGTGTCGGCACCCGCGGGCAGCTGCGCACCGGTCGTTATCCGAACGGCTGCGCCCGTTGTGACCGCGTAGGCTCCGGTGTCGCCCGCGACGACCTCGCCGACCACGGGAAGGGTGACGGGATGCCCGGGGCCTGCGTCCGCGACGTCGTCGGCGTGGAGGGCGTAACCGTCCATCGCCGAGTTGTCGAACGACGGCAGGGGATGGGCGGCGGTGATGTCCTCGGTCAGGACGCCGCCCTCGGCTTCGAGCAGGCCGAGGTCGATCGGCGCGATCGGGCGGACGGTGGCGAGAATCGTGGCCAGGTGCTCGTCAACGGACCTCATGGCTGACCCGCCAGGTACTTGCGGAGCCAGGGCACGAACTCGTCGGCGAGGTCGGGACGCTCACACGCGAACTGAACGAGCGTGCGCAGGTAATCCAGCTTGTTTCCGGTGTCGTACCTGCGCCCCCTGAAGAGCACTCCGTGCACACCGCCGCCGGACGTGCCGCGATCCTGGCGTGCGCCGCCCAGGGCGCCCGGGCCGGCTGCCGCGGTAGTGCCGGCGGCGCCGCTCCTGGCCGCGGCGCTTGTCCTGCTGACGCTGTTCCTTGACGCGCCGCCTGACGTCCCCCCACCGCGGGCCAGTTCCCTGAGCGCGTCGGTGAGCTGGATCTCGCCGCCCCGGCCGGGCGGTGTGTGCCGCAGCACCTCGAAGACCGCCGGATCGCAGACGTACCTGCCGATGATGATCCAGCGGCTCGGCGCCTCGCCCGGCACCGGCTTTTCCACCAGGTCGGTGACGGTGACCACGTCATCCTCCGCGGTGGGGCTGATCGCCGCGCAGCCGTACTGGCTGACCTGCTCGGGGTCCACCTCCATGAGCGCGACGACGCTGCCGGCGTAGCGGTTGCGTACCTCGATCATTCGCGTGAGCAGCGGGTCGCGCGGGTCGATCACGTCGTCGCCGAGCAGCACGGCGAACGGTTCGTCCCCGACGTGCTGCGCCGCGCAGAGCACGGCGTGGCCGAGGCCCCTCGGGTCGCCCTGCCGCACATAATGCATGGTGGCGAGCTGGCTCGATTCGCGGACAAGCGCCAGGCGGTCGGCGTCGTCCTTGGCGGCAAGCGCTTCCTCGAGTTCGTAGTTTCTGTCGAAGTGGTCCTCGATCGACCGCTTGCTGCGGCCGGTGATGAGCAGCATGTCGGTCAGGCCGGACGCCACCGCCTCCTCGACGACATACTGAATGGCGGGCTTGTCGACGATGGGCAGCATTTCCTTGGGCGTCGCCTTGGTCGCGGGCAGGAACCTGGTACCCAGACCTGCTGCGGGGACGACCGCTTTGGTCACGGCTGCGTTTTGGGCCATGCTCGAACCCTAAGGGGTCACCGGGGTTGGCCGCGCGGGCCGGGTACCCGGATGTGGATAAGGAAAACGGCATGTGGATATAGCATTGCGCGAGCTGTGGATAACGACGTCGCGCTCGAGAAGGCCGCCCTGCGGGCGCGGCTGCGCGCGGCACGCGCGGCGCTGACGCCAGGCGAGCGATCCGCGGCCGGGCGCGGGCTGCGTGACGCCGTGCTTTCGCTGCCCGAGGCGGAGATGGCGGGCACGGTCGCCGCCTACCTCTCCGTGGGCACAGAACCAGACACAAGGGGGCTCGTGTACGCCCTGTGGAAGCGCGGCTCGTACGTGCTGCTCCCGGTGCTGCGCGACGACGGGGATCTGGACTGGGCGTCGTATGAGGGCCCGGACTCGGTGCGGCCTCGCGCGGACGGCTGGCGCGGCCTCGACGAGCCCACCGAGCCGCCGCGCGGGTTGGACGCGATCGCCACCGCGGCGCTGGTGATCGTTCCGGCCCTCGCCGTGGACAGGCGGGGGATGCGGCTCGGCCAGGGCGGCGGCTGCTACGACCGGGCGCTCGCCCGGGTGAGCCCGGCAGTGCCGACGGTGGCCCTTGTGTACGAATCCGAATTCGTCGACGAGGTGCCGTCGGCGCCGCACGACCGGGCGGTCCGGCTGGTGGCACGATCGGGCGGCGGCACCGCCATGCTGGCCAGGCTGCCGCTCTAACCTGCGTCAAGCGGGCACTCGGTGCCCTCGAGCGGAGGGTATATTTAGCAGTCGGGAGGCGCGAGTGCCAGGCGCCGCCGGAGGGAGGGCTCGTGCCGACATACGAGTACGCGTGCACCGAGTGCGGCGATCAGTCCGAGGTCGTGCAGAAATTCACGGACGACCCGCTGACCGTCTGCAAGGTGTGCGGTGGACGGCTGCGCAAGGTCTTCTCACCCGTCGGCATCGTCTTCAAGGGCGCGGGTTTCTACCGCACCGACAGCCGCGCCGCCGCGAAAGAGCCGGTCGGAGCGACCCAGAAGCCGAACGGCTCCGAGCCCGCCGCGAAGCCATCTGGTGACTCGAAGTCCGGGGAGCCGTCGGCGCCGGGTGCCAAGGGCGGCGCGTCAGGGAACGGCTCGCCAGCCGGTAGCGGGTCCGGGAGTGGTGCCTCGTCCGGAAATGGCTCTTCTGGCAGTGGCTCGTCCGGCGGCAGCCCGTCGGGCGGCACGTCGTCGTCGGCCAAGGTCGCCTGACCGCCCGCGCCCGCGATAACCTCCCCGACCGTGGACGTTTCAGCGGAGATCGGCGTCATCGGTGGGTCCGGGCTCTACGAGTTCCTCGGTGAGGCGCAGGAGGTGCGGGCCGAGACACCGTTCGGGCCCCCGAGCGACGCTGCGGTCGTCGGCGAGGTCACGGGCCGGCGGGTGGCGTTCCTGCCCAGGCACGGCCGCGGTCATCAGTTTCCCCCGCATCGCATCCCTTACCGCGCCAACCTGTGGGCGCTGCGCTCGCTCGGCGTCCGGCAGATCATCGCGCCGAGCGCGGTCGGCTCGCTGACCCCGAAGTACGGGCCGGGCACGCTCGCGGTTCCCGATCAGCTCGTGGACCGGACAAGCGGGCGCCCGCAGACCTTCTACGACACCGGCGGCGCCGTGCACGTGCCGTTCGCCGACCCGTACTGCCCGCGCGGCCGCGCGCACGCCATCGAGGTGGCACGGGCGGCGGGTTGGCCGCCCGTCGAGTCGGGCACCATCGTCGTCATCGAAGGACCGCGTTTCTCCACCCGCGCCGAGTCGCAGTGGTACGCCGGCCAGGGGTGGACCCTCGTCGGCATGACCGGCCACCCGGAGGCCGTGCTCGCCCGCGAACTCGCGCTCTGCTACACGCCGCTCACGCTCGTCACCGACCTTGACGCCGGGGTAGAAGAGGGGGAGGGCGTCACGCAGCAGGAGGTGTTCGCGACATTCGCGGCGAACCTGGACCGCCTGCGCGACCTGCTCTTCAAGATCATCGAAGGCCTTTCGGCCGAACGCACCTGCCCCTGCCCCCACGCGCTCGACGGCGTCCGCCTGCCGTTCGAACTGCCCTGACCCCCGCGGCAGGAGCGGCCGCCGTAGCCATCGCAGCGATCGATGGGCTGCGGATGTGGCCCGGCAGCACCCGCGGGTCATCGCGGGCTACAGTCCGGCCAGGTAGGCTGTGCACCGCCCAGCCCCGATAGCTCAGTGGATAGAGCGAGTGCCTCCTAAGCACTAGGCCGCGCGTTCGAATCGCGCTCGGGGCGCTACCAGCGGAAACGCTGTTCTCCCGGTCTGCACTGCGTTGCTAGAACGAGTGCCTGTAGGTACTGTCGAGCTAGGTAGACGGCAGTCCTGGAGGTCCCGATGCCCGCAGTGCCCTTCGATGACCTGATCAGATCCTGGTTAATTGATCTTCGTGGCCGGAACCTGTCGACGCAGACGGTCACCACCTACGGCAACGCCGCGCGACGCCTGCTCGACGGGCTGCCCGAGCGCTGTCGTAAGGACGCGACCGAGATCGGCCGCGACGAGCTGCGTGCCTACTTCGCGCAGATCGCCGAGACGCGCACGCCTGGAGGCGTGAGCGTCGATTGGCGCGCCGTGCAGCAGTTCTTCAAGTGGGCCGATGAGGTAGAGGAAGAGATCACGCCTAACCCGATGGCGAAGATGAAGCCTCCCACTGTTCCAGACCCAGAAACACGGGTGCTGCGTCCCGAGGAAATCAAGGCGCTGCGCAAGGCGTGCGAGGGCCGCGACTTCATGGCCCGCCGCGATCTGGCTATCGTCTCGCTGTTCCTGGATACCGGCATACGCCGTGCTGAACTTGCTGGGCTTGAGACCGAGCACGTCAACATCGAGCTACGCGAGGCGTACGTCATGGGCAAAGGGCGGCGTGCCCGTATCGTTCCCTTCGGGCACCAAACCGCGCGAGCACTGGACAGATACGAACGTGTTCGCAAGTCCCACAAGTGGGCCAGCCTGCCTGGCTACTGGCTCGGCGAGCATTCACGGGCCATGACCGGCGACGGGATAGACCAGATGATCCGTCGCCGTGGGCGGGAAGCCGGAATAGCTGACCTGCATCCTCATATGTTCAGGCACACCTTCGCCCACTTCTCCAAAGACGTCCTCAACGACGACGAGTTAATGCGTCTGGCAGGATGGAAGTCACGCCAGATGCTCGGCCGCTACGCGGCAAGCACGGCCGAGGAACGCGCCCGCGAAGCAGGCAAGCGCTCAGCCTTGCTCGATCGCCTCTAGCATGGGCTAGAATGTCCTTCGTAGACGTGGCGAGGCAAGGCTTGGCGAGGCTAGGCACGGCAAGGCGAGGCGAGGCACGGTGATAGGCCGAACCCCCGCGCATGGTGAATGTGCGGGGGTTCGGTCTTTTGTAACACGCGGTTAGTGGGCGTGGTGGCGGGCGTTTACGGAGCGCTTGGCGAGGCGGAGCATGTGGGCGCGCAGGGCGTGTTGGGCGCGTCGGTGGCGTTCGTCTGGTGGAAGGTCGTCGTCAGGATCGATTTCGCGTTCGAAGCGCCTGAGAAAGGCATCGCGGGCGGGCTTGGTACGGGCGCTGCGGTCGCGAGTTCGGCTCCAGGAGATCTCGGCGGCGATTCTCTTGTTGATGTCTTTCGCTGGTAAGGCACTCACCTCCTTGCGTCACGTGGTGTGATCGTCCGCCCGTCCGGACGAGCTGGGCGTGTGGCCCAGCGTGCGCAGGCACGCGCGAGCGGACGGACGGACGACCATTACGGATGGTTACCGGGGTGCGGTGGTGGCGGTCATGCGTTGGCCTGGCCCGCTCGGGGGCCGTCGGCATCGATGGCGCGCCAGTGGCCGCGTCTGGTCTGGACGGCTCGGCCTGCAGCGATGTGTTCGCGTAGCCGCTCATAAACCCACGTCCGGCCCTTGCCCGTGAATTTCACAAGCGCGCTGACGGAGATCCCTTCGTTTCCGGCGCGGCGCAGCGCGATCCAGAGCGCGATTTCTGGGCCGCTGAGCGGGTCGGAGCCGCCCGTCGATGGTTCGTTGTCGCCTTGGCCATGTTCGGGCGTCTGTGGCGATTCTGGGCGCCCCGGTTCGCCGTCGCGCCCGTGCAGGTGCGGGCGGTGCCGGGCACATGTGGCGGCGTGATTGCTTACGTGAACGTCGGTGATCAGATATGCGCGTGCCCGGTGGGGTGTGGTGTGTTCGCGTGCCGAGATCAGGAACATTCCCGGCTGATTCAGGGTGTGCGCGTGCCAGCCGGAATTGACCGATCCTTGGCCGAGGATCAGATCCACATCGCGGCGTTCCCGAACGCGCAGGCAGATCCGCACGTCCATTTGGGACCGCACGGTGTTGCTGCCCATGACTTTCTGGGTCGGCCGCTGGGTGGCGGCGATCAGGTTGACCGCGACGGCCCGGCCGCGCCGCGCGATCGAGTCCGCGTAGTCCTGCGCCTCGCCTGGCAGTTCCGCGTACTCGTCAACTACGATGATTAGCGCGGGTTCCTCGGGTGTCGGTTCCCAGAGCCGTTTACCCTCGCCTGCCTTCTGCTTGGCGCGCTGGTTGAGTTCGCAGATAGCGTCTTTGAATAACTCATTCGCCTTCTGCGGTGTGGTGGCGAGCCGGTCGAGGCAGGATGCCCAGGGTTCGAGTTCCATCCCTCCTTTCAGGTCGATTCCCCAGATGGCCGCATCGCGACAGGCGGCGAGGTTGGCGAGGATGACGTTGAGGATTCCGGATTTCCCGGAGTCAATGATCCCGCCCACCAGAGCGTTGCGCCGCAGCAGCAGAACCTTCGCCGGTCGGCCATTTTCAAGCAAGCCGAGTTCCATTTCCTGTGTAACGCTCGTAACGGTGGGTCCGGGCCAGGGAATCGGGTGCGCGTGGGGGTCGGTTTCGATAACGCGCAACGTGAATCGGTCGGCTTTGTCGGGGTCGGGAATCGCGCGGGCGCTTCCTGGCCGCAAACCGAGACCCGATTCGATGGCGGGTAGTTTGTCGATTGCCTGTGCCGCGGTGGTGCCTTTTCTCAGGATGACGCGGGCGGTCCATCCCCACACGTCTACCACGATCGAGACGATCCGCGAACCGGGAAGGCCGATAGTTTCGGCTATTGCTGGCCAGGTTTGGATGGTGCGCTCGGCGCGTGCTTTGGCACGCCGGCGACGATGTGCCCACCACGGAACGCCAAGGATTATGGTGGCGATTGCTGCGACGGTCGGCAGTGGTTTGGTGCCCGGCCCGTTGGCGATTGCTGCTGCGAGCCATCCGCCCGTTGTGGCGATGACCAACGCCGCGTAGGCGCGTTCTTCCGGCCGCTCGATCCCCCACGCCTGCCAAACGCGGGAAAGCAGACCGGCGGTTATCCGCCCGGCTGGTCTTGTCCACACCGTCCGGTGCGGAATCGCCAGCAGGATGGTTACGAGCACGGTGAGGGTAGCGGTGACAAGCCAGTAGTGCGCGTGATGGGCGTGAGCCGATGCGGCCGTGACGAACGCGGCGGCCGCGATGACAAATGGCATGAACGCGGATCTGTGCCGGTAGACCCACCGGCCGAACGCGGCAGCCGCGATCAGCGACAGCGGTTCGTCCGGCCCGATCAGCAGGACCGGGTATTCGCCGTAACGGTTACGCCCATGCCGGCGCATCCGGCGCCGATACCGCCGGTAGGGGTCGTGGTGCATCATCGGCACCACTCCGCCCTGCGATCCTCGTCGTCGGCCAGCTCGTCCCGCAGGTACGCCAGCGGGTCAGTTTCTCCGTCAGATTCCGCGTGCAGCGTGGCGCGCATAGCGGCGCGCAGGTTCGCGGACTGGATACGCGTGTCGAGAAGCGCGCTGTAGAGCCACGTGATTTCGGTGAGCAGGTGTGCGATGTCGCCCACCAGGGCGGTAAGGGCGGCGTCGCAGTGCGGGCACGAGTCCATGCCCGCGAACGCGTCGAGATGTGCTGTTATCGCCTTCAGGTCGATCGTGAGTTTCGGCATATGCCGCGTTTCGGTCAAGGGCGATCACCTCCAAAGGATTGTGTACGTGTTCGTTCATGCAGTTCCTTTCTCGTGTCCCGCGCGATTCGCTGTAGCGCGGGACACGTCGTGATAGGTTCATCGGGTGAGCGTCTTTCCGGTCACCGCTTGCGCGTCAGAGCAGGCGGAACAGGCTGCGTGTGATCTGCGAGATGTCAGGCGCCAGGCTGGACGATGCGAGGTAAAATCCGAGCACGATGCAGACCAGTGCGTGCCACACACGCAGGCCCGCATATCGGCACAGAAGGAATACCAACGCGCCAAGCGCAGCTACGACCGAGATTGTCAGCGTCAATCAATCACCTCCTTTCCATCATCCGACAGCCGAACTGCGGACGGCCTCTACTCGCCGTCGCCGAACACACGCCGTGCCTTCCGGCGTAACCAGCGGGCACGTGACACGCATTTCTCACACGAGTCGGCACCATCGCGGGCCAGTGCGCCGCAGGCACACATCGAGCCGGAACGGCAACCGATCAGACGATCTCTCACGATCTGATCACCTCCTCATTTGCGCAGGCTGGGCCTCCTTTCGAGGATCGTTACGTGCGCAGCACGACGGTCCCCGGTACTATCCGTACCGGGGAACCGCCGTGTTCCCTGCCGGGCTGCCCCGACCTATTCCAGTGGGCTAGGGGCAGTCCGGCCTAATTTCCTTCCGCTAATGAGCCTCTCTTTGGGTGATTACTCCTTGGGCCGGTCCGTGCCGTAACCAGTCCCGGCACGGACCGGCGTCTATTAGCACGCCGGGCGGTCCTCACTCGTAAGTAAGCGCACGATCGTGTCTCTGATCTTGTCGATTCCAGTGCGGGTCTCGGTATCCCCGTGATGCTCCTCCCATGCCACTTTTCCGTCGTATCCGACGCTAGCTCGACCCTTTGAGGCATCTCGCGGATTTACGATGGTGAGTTCCACCAACTCAGGTCCATGGCGATATTCACGAATCTCAAGGCCACGACTCCTAAGCTCCTGAGCCATGGCCTCAAGCAACTCACCTGGCTTGTACCTGCCAGTTCGCTCACGTTCCGATTCACAATCCATCGCCGGTCGCCTCGGTGTGTTCTCATACACGGGTCGACTAACCTGCCACGCCGAATGGTCAGCGCCATACCCGCAGTCTGGAACTGCTAGCTCCCTAATCACATGGCACGGGATACGTAACTCGACGGCGAGGCGGTCAGGCTGTTCGGCATCTGGCGGTGTCTCCAGATGCAGGGACACCGATAAGCCGTCAACGTCACCGAGTCCAGTGACGCGTATGCTTTCAACCAATGTCGCCCTCCGGTTCGAACAATCTCTACCGATCAAGCGAGGCGGTTGTCTAGCTTGCCACAAGCGCCCACACCGCCTTACCGCCAAGTTCCGGTGGTACGTGCCAATCCCACTGCTTACTGAGGGCTTCCACCAACACCAAACCCCGGCCGCTCTCTGCCTCATCACTCGGATCTACGCGCATGGGTGGCTGCGGATTTGCGTCCCATACGACAATCATGATGCGCGCATTGTCCGACAGGAGCCAGAATCGTACTGGTAGGAGATACTCCATAGCGCGGTTGGCCTTTACCGCATTCGTGACAAGCTCCGATACGAGCAGCTCTACAACTTCGCTCAGTTCGGACTGTTTCCATTCCCATAGCAACTGGCGGGTATGTAACCGAGCACACGGAACCGCACCCGCGAGGGCGCCTAGTTCTAGGAAACTCTGACGCGGCCACTCATCCCACATGCTCATCCTTTGGAATTGAGAGGCAGAATCAGACGACATGCGTGGACGTGCAGCGCAGGCATTCGGTCTGAATTCCCTGTCGCGCGTACGGGCGCTCTCCGCCAGCGTGCCGGATGTCCGAGCGGATGGCATCACCGTATGTACGGCATGCACCCCTTGAGTCATCTGATCACCTCCCTACGTTTCACGTGGCTTCCGATCGTTGATCGCCGGGCTAGCGCGCCCCGCGCAGCGCCCTGGCCTCGCCGTTGGCCCTTGAGGTTTCCCAGCATGTGGCGGGCGACATGATCGCAAAAGGGCCCAGTCTGGCACCCATGGCGAGTAAACTTGCCAGTACCGTTGGTGACCCGACCGGCACGTCGGGCCGCTTCGAAGGGATCTGCCATGGTCAGGCATCGCCCACCGGACCATCTGCCGCGTGAGGTTCTCGGGCGAGCCGAATTTGCAAACGCATGCGACCGTCGCGATCTCGGCGCGATCTTCAGGTTAGCCACCAAATGGGGCGGCGTTGGTTTCACAAAGAGTCATATAGCTCGCCGCTGTGAAATGAGCGTCGGCCGAGTCGGCGACTATATGACAGGCGATAAACAAGCGCAGAGCATTGATGTATTCGAACGGGTCAGTGATGGCCTTCATATTCCGGGTGATATGCTGGGGATCAGTCGCCGCCCATGGGAGGAAGCAGGCGACATAACCGCTCTCCCGGAGGATCACAAGTCCGTGACCAGCCAACGTGACTGGATACGCGCACGTCAGCTACTCGATCGGAACCGCGCCAAGCTGACGCAGGTTGCGCTAGACCTTTATCCGGATTCTGTGCGAATTGGTCGGACAGGTTTCCTCATTCCGAGCAATTGGAGGCTTGACAATCCGATCGACCTAAGCTCGGTTGATATCGAACTGATCCATCCGCCGATGCCGATCGTGACAGGCCACCATGCCGAGACACTTCCGCTGCGGCCGCTCATCTCTCCAGGGAAGCATTACGACTCCTACCATCGTGTCATGCGCGACCTAGACAGGCCGCGCCTGTTTGAGAATCGAATCTGCTACCGGCTTCTCGATGCTCAGTGGTCCGACAACCGAGGGCGGCTCGATCTTGGGTACATGCGTTATTTCGACATGATCGACGTTGGCGAGGCGCTAGCTCATGAACTGGCCCTAGCGGCAATCGACCAAGAAGGCAAGATCAGGGCGGACGATTCGCTTTGGGATAAGCTACCGTTCCGTAAGCTGATTCCCGATCCGTTCGACCTGCGGACGTATCCGCTGCTCCTGTCGATTAGCACGCTCACAATCCGCCGCAGTCGCGCAGGCACGACCTTCGTGCTCTTGAGAAGGGGAGCCGGCCAGGTCGCAATCGCGGGTGGAATGCTGAGCGTGATGCCCACTGGTGTCTTCCAGCCCGCGTCAATTCTGCCTACGCACGACTCGTCAGACTTCGACATGTGGCACAATATGATGCGCGAGTACAGCGAAGAGTTCCTAGGTAACCCGGAACATGATGGCGATGGCGACCCGATCGACTACCGCCAGGAACCGTTCCGCTCACTCGACGCGGCGCGCAACGCGGGCAAGATCCGTGTCATGTGCCTAGGAGTCGGTATGGATGCGCTGAACTTTGTCAGCGATGTCCTGACAGTGGCGGTCTTCGATGCTGATGTCTTCGACGACATCTTCGACGGCCTGGTCGAGTCGAATGAAGAGGGCACCGTCACGAGCAAGGGCCAGAACGGCGAGCAGTTCAACTTCGACGCCGCAACAATCGACCGCCTCCTGAACACAGAAGCCATGGCCCCAAGCGGCGCCGCCTGCCTCTCCCTAGCCTGGCAACACCGTGAAGCAATTCTGAGCTGACTTTTAGCGCCACCAGATGTGTGGCATTATGGAAAGATCGGCATCAAGGAGGTGGCGCACAGTAGTAAAGTTCTGACAATGAGCCCATCGTCGGTGGCTCGTTGGTTGACGTTACTTATGAGAAGAGATCTTTGCGAGCCGCTTCGAGGAAGTCATTTCGTAGTGATTGCGGGATGGCTTGGGGACCTGATTGGTTCCAAGCTGCGGCAAATAGAGCGTCTGCGGCGGCACATACGTTGGAGGAGCCAAGAAGGATCGTAGCACCATAGGCGGTCCTAAGTTGGCTGTCAGATTCGGGCGCGAGTGCCGCTTTCCCTCGAAGTAAGAGAAAGCCTGATGCGGCTGAGAGGAGCTGGGCGTAGGCGAGGCGTCTTGCTTCGGCTAGAGCCCTTTGCCTTTCGTGCCGTCGTTGTCTGATGGAATTGGCGAGAGTGAAGAAGCCAGCTATTGCTGCGCCGCCCGCAGCCGAACCGAGGATTGTTAGGACGAGGGGCACGGACGATAGTGTCGTGCCGCCTTCGGCCAGATTGGTCAAGAATGCCATGGACCACGTAACTCCATTTCCGGTGTATCGGCCAAACGAGGAATGACTGGTACAAGCCTGCCAGAGTTGAGGGCCGTGGGTCATCACGACGCCTCGCCCGAGTGGTCGTATGCGTAGACTCCCGGGTGTGGCACGGAGGCTCCGTGCTTCCCTGCTGGTTGCTGGAGATCGTTCAGAGACCGAGTGCCGTTTGCCCTGTCGCTCCTCCATGACCTGCGTTTTCCCAGGTCAGCACAGCGCTTGGGGGCTCATGCCTCCTAAGCACTAGGCCGCGCGTTCGAATCGCGCTCGGGGCGCCAGAACTGGACAAATGTGTTTGGTATTACCGATCGTTCCGGAGCTGGCGTTGTGGCCTTTGCGACGCATGGCTACAGGGTTCATGACCTAACACAACTTGACCTGACGGGCATTGTGAGCGGTCTGCGCCTGTCTTGTTTAGCTTAGCGTTCGTGCGGCCCGCTGTGCCAGCGGATCGGCACGCGCCGGCAGGGTCGTTAAGGATCTTCCTTGCACCGCCGCCGTCCCGGCCGTGCCGGGACGGGTTGGGGGCCCACTTTGCCCGGTTCGCTCGGGCGCGCCTGCTCGCTGTGGTGCGCATATGGGCCGTTGAGCTGGCCGTTTTGCGATTCGGTCCCGGGGGTAGCCACCGGTTCGCGTTGTCAAGACGCACGATCTGACCGTCAGGAACGGTCAGATCGCGGGGTGTTCAGGGTGTTTTGGCTCGATCACACTCGGAGTAGTCCGTGCGGCCGTGTGGTGCTGGCGGGCCGTGTGTGCTGCTTTCCGAGTGCTGAGGAGCGGGCCGTGAGTCGTGGGCGGGTGCTGGGTGCGGTGCGCAGGTACGGCCCGCTGGCCGTCGTTTTGACGGTGCTGGCGCTGGTGGCGGGCGGTGTGCCGCCGGTGGGGTTCACCGGTCATCCGGCCGGCCGGCCGGGGCCGGGAATTCTCGCGCCGGGGTCGGCCGGGTCGATCGGCCAGCATTCCTGGTGGGATCCGCGGGGCTGGCTGGGCGGCGGCGGCAGCGTGCCGCAGTCGCGGGTGCTGGCGGCGGGTGGGGGCCCGCAGGTGGGCCGGATGCCGCGGCAGGTGGCGGCGCCGGCGCCGCGGCGGGTGCGGGAGCTGACGGCGAAGCGGACCGCGGACACCCGGGTGTATCAGCTGGCCGACGGGCGGCAGCAGGCGGTGATCTCGGCGGTGCCGGTGAACTACCGGGACGCCCGCGGCGGGTGGCAGCCGATCGACACCACGGTCCGGCCCGCCAGCGTGCCGGGCTATTCGTATGCGGATGTGGCGAACACGTTCGGCAGTTTCTTCGGGGCGGCGGCGGGCCGGCTGGTGCGGTTCGAGGCGCCGGGCGGGGGATCGCTGAGCATCGGGGTGGACGGCGCCCGTCCGGGGCGGCCCCGGGTGGCGGGGAACACGGTCACCTACCGGGGGGTGGCGCCGGGTGCGGACCTGTCGTATCAGGTGACGCCGCAGGCGCTGAAGGAGTCCATCACGCTGGCGTCGGCGGCCGCGGCGCCGTCGTTCTCGTAC
>WNFJ01750963.1_pt1 | contig 19122 bp, 15 predicted proteins | sample 5400461 | NCBI WGS metagenome assembly WNFJ01 (sample SAMN13153349, study PRJNA577476) | soil metagenome | isolation source: 115 cm saprolite on Douglas fir-dominated hillslope | place: USA:California | collected 2013-09-17
CCCATTTCAACCTGAAACGTGCTGGGGAATTTGCGCAACTTGATTCCCCCGAGATCTTCAGTATCTACACAGGGTTACAAGCCTGGAGCGGAAGTCCTGCCGTACCGAGTAAAACTTAGTTACTCGACACTGAGATAGCCGACATTTGTTAGAGACACCCACGATCCTGCACTACTCATCCCATCTTCGTAAAGCGTGGTCCGCGCCATCGTACTTGCAACTGAAATATGAGTTTGTGCGTTTGTGCCTTTTTGTGCCTCCCAAAAGTCGACAAATGTCTAGAAATATAAGTCTGCCGTGAAAAATTAAATTGGTGAGCGCGGCAGGAATCGAACCTGCGACCCTCGCATTAAAAGTGCGATAATCTACCGACTGAGCTACGCGCCCCGAACCATTGCCTCAATCAGGCATTGCTCAACCAATTGCTTCAAACATAAGATTCGAAAGACCCTGGCGCACAGCTCTGCCTTAAAAGGGCGCTCCATTGCCACCACGCTCTATATGTTTCAATAACTTCGAGTACGAGCAGAGCTCAAAAAGCCGCACTTTTGGCAATAGTTGGACGCAACTTGGACGCGCATAAATGGGGTGAACCCCTAAGCTGTTCGCTTGTTCGATTCAGTTCTAGAAAACGGTTTCGCGTTGCGCGTCTCTTGCCGAGTCAGGGGCAACCCTTCCCCAATCCGTTGTGGAAGGGTTGCTGACGATCCACGAAGTAATTCCTGATTCTTCAGCGGCCGCGATCCGGGATTTCCACGCCATCGCGAAAAATGTCGGCTTATTTCTCAGCAGCGGTGAACAGCGTTAAAGAACCACCGCCGGCTGCGGAACGGCTTCGCCGTCCGAGGGGGGGTCACTCGCCCCATAGTGTGTGCCTGTATTGTCGTCCATGACCGCCTGCCGAAGGCCGAATGGGCCACGTCACTGTGCGGAAACACTTTCAGCTGATGTCCCCATGGTTGTCGCCGGTTTGACACCGACACCTACTCTCGCGGCGGCAACGGGCGTTCATGGAGAATCATCCAGTTGATACCGAACCGATCTTGCACCTGCCCAAAGCGGAAGGCGAAGAACGTCTCTCCTATCGGCATGGTGACCCGGCCCCCGTCGGAAAGTGCGGCGAAAACGCGCTCTGCCTCTACGTTGCTATCCATTCTCAACGTCAGGTAAGCGCTGCGCATCGGTTCAGCGTTTGGGATGTCCGCCGCCATCAGCTCGTTGTCGCCAATCAAAATGCGGGCATGCAGCACGGCGTCCTTCCATTCTGGGCCGACACGGCTCTGGTCGGGCGACTGCCCATGCGTCATCATCGTCCCAACCTGTGCTCCGAGATGCCTCTCGTAGAAGCGAAAGGCCTCGGCGCAATTGCCTCGGAAATTCACGTAAGTATTCATTCTCATAACTCAGTCTCCTTGTTTCAGAATTCTCCCGATCTTGCCCCCAAGATTTGTCTGTGCGGCAAGATCTCTCACTTCAACACCTGTATTTGTCCGTTTACTCGTGAACCGCAAGTGTGACAATTCTCTCCGCTTCGTCGAGGCCATTACTTTTTTGGCGGCCTTAAGAACTTTCTGCGAACGTCTTGCCAGCTTGCGACGCGTTCGTATGCCGTTTCCCGCAAGTTGTGAGGCGCAGAAAAAAGGATTCCAGTCCCACGAAAATTGCAGAAGTGTCTCGCTTCGTCATCGATCAAGTAATCGGCATCAATGATTCTTTTGTCGCCACAGAAAACGATGTTCCTCATCGAAATAAATGGGAAATGCCTCCGCAGCCAACGGTGCTTTGCCACGAATGACTCCGGGATTTCCATAGCTGCAGACACGATGAACACCTCGTGCTCGCGGGCAAGCTCGCCGATAACCTGTTGCGCTTCCTCGATGATGTCCAGGCAATCGAAAAAAGATTCATCTCGAATCATGCTCCGCACGACCTCAGAACGATCTAAAGGTGCGAATTCGTCGAGGTGCTTGCCATATAGGTCGTCCGCAGCGATCTCTTCAGCGAACTCAGCGTTGTAGCGGCGGATATACTCCTTGAGGCTGTCTGCAATCGTCTCGTCCATGTCGATGGCGATGCGCAACCGTTTCTTTTCGGTCCGGCTTGGCGCTTGCTTTTCTTTCATTAGCTTCAGGACCAGGCAGGTACCGGCGAACACGATGGAAGCCGCATTGGCAACGCTCAATGCTCTCGCTCCAATTGCCAAGCCGTAGCAGAGCCAAAGCGTTACGCCCGCCATGTATAGCGACAGCATGAGATAAGAGACGTCTTTGCCGCCGGTTTTCCGTATCTTCGTTATTTGGGGCACAAAGGCGACAGTGCTCGAGGCTGCGGCAACTGTACCTAAAATCGTTGCGGCTAGCCCTGTATCCATAAGATCCTCGACTTCAATTGTCGCGGCTCCCGTCCATTACGTCCAATGATCTGTTGTGCAGATTATGATAACTTGTAGTTATGGATCTGGATTTGAATCAAATGCGCTCGATTGTTGTCCTCGCAGAGCATCTTCATTTCGGCCGTGCTGCTTCCGCCCTATACATTTCCCAGCCCGCTCTCACGAAGCAAGTTCGCAGAATCGAGGAGACATTAGGTGGCCTTCTCTTTGTGCGAAAGCCACGTAAGCTGACGCTTACTCGGGCGGGTGAAGTTTTGGTCGAACACGCTCGTTCCTTGCTTCGCGACGCGCAGCTTGCCATTGATGTTTCTCGAAGCGCTGTGAGGGGAGAAGCCGGGCTCTTGCGCATTGGTTTCGGTCTCCCTTCGCTTGCAACCGGGCTCCCTGACCTCGTTCAACGATTTCGTCGGCGTTTTCCCGGCATACAGATTTCCATGCGAGAAATGTCAACTTCCCCGCAGCTGGAAGCCCTCGAAAACCGCACATTGGACATTGGGTTCGTTCGACTTCCAATCCAAGCTAGCGAAATTTCTAGCTTTCCACTCTTTTCTGATCGACTCGTAATTGCTGTTGGTCCTCAGGGAGGCAAGAACTCACGCAAGGGATTAAGATCGTTTGCTCGCGAGCCTTTCGTTTTGGTGACTCGCTCAGCTTCGGCTAGCCTTCACGACCACATTGTTCGAACCTGTCACGCAGCGGGATTCTTGCCTCGGATTCTGCAGGAGGTCGGAGAACTCTTTACGGTACTCAATTTTGTTCGTGCAGGCGCGGGAGTCTCGCTGGTCCCAAATTCATGCAAGGTCATGAATGTTCCTCGCGTTCGATACCTCGAAACAGGGATTCCTGCTGGTGTTTGGAATATTGGTGTCGCCTTTCACAAGTACTCCGCTTCTGATCCAACAGTTCGCAATTTTGTATCGCTAGTACGCCAGGACCTTTGCGCTCCTCGAAGATGAGCTGCCAACGAGAACGCCTCCGATCGAGATCCACTCCGCCCCAACAATCTGCTCCGAGGCGTTTCCCATCAAGGCTANNCGATTCGGGAATTGAGAGTCTTGCGCCTTGGGCTCACGCCGGGCTGCGTTTCAAGCGTGAACTTGGGCTACTAACAAGCAGAAATGGAGAAAAAAATGAGCACCAGAAAACGGGATGGACTATACCGCCGCGGGCACGTATTCGCGTTCCGCTACAAAGACGCAGCCGGCACGTGGTGAGAGAAGCAAACTGGAAAACGGGATCGGCAGGAAGCTAAGAACGCAAAAGCTGAATTCTTAAACCAACTCAAGGACGGCACATTGCCCACGCAGATGGCCGACTGGGATTTGGAGCCAGCCCGTTCCTGGTGGATCGGATTTCGCAAGCCCCGCATTGCCGCTGGCACGCTGATTGCGGAGGGATACCGCCTTAAGCCCATGATCCGTATTCTTGGCAACGTCCGCCTGAAGCAGATCACCAACGTTGAACTAGACAACTACGTGACCAAGCGCCTGTCGGAGGAAATCGCCCCCTGGTCCATCAACAAGGAAGTGCTCGCCTGGTCGATGATTCTGAAAAAAGCCCGGCTGTGGCGCCGCCTCGAGGATGATTACAAGCCGCTAAAGACAAAGGTTTCAGACATCGGGCGCGCACTCACGCGCGATGAATTGCGCCATCTGGCCGCAGTCGCCGTGACTGACTTAGATTGGCAAGCGGCGTTCTATGGCTCTACGCTGGCAGCAAATACCGGGCTGAGGGGTGGGGAGATCAAAAAACTCCGTCTCAGTTGGATCTCGAAAAACGGCAGCTTCGGGTGCGCCGTGCCAATACGAAATCGGATGCCGGAGCCCGCACGATCGAGTTGAATCGCGACGCCACGGAAGCTGCAGCGCTGCTATTAATGCGCGCCGGAAGCCTGAAACCCCCCGCGAAAGAACCAGAACACTACTTGATGCCGAAGCACCTGTCCCGCATCGCGTATGGTGCACACAAAGGCGAGCGCGGCTACGATCCTGATCAGCATCAGCAGTATTGGCGCTCCGCGTGGCACAGTCTTCCGGAAAAGGCGGGGTTCCCTGGGTTGAGGTTTCACGATCTTCGCCACACATTCATTACTCGCATGGTGGAACTCGGGGTTCCGATCGGCGTGATTCAGACCTTCGTGGGCCACATGAGCGCACGGATGGTGCGCCACTATACGCACGTATCGAGCTGCGCCGCGCGCAAAGCGGTTGAACTGCTCGACTCTGATCCAATCCTTACGCCAGCAGCTCAGAATTTAGAGCAAGAGCAAAGGGTGTACCGTGCCTAATTTGTGGGGATTTTTGTGGGGAATGCAAGAACAGCGAGTTCCTGCCCATGCCAAGTTGTTGAAACCTATGGTGAGCGCGGCAGGACTCGAACCTGCGACCCATGCCTTAAAAGGGCGCTCGATTGCTACCACGCTGTATATGTTTCAATGACTTACAGCACGCAAAAAGCTCAAAAAGACGCTCTTTTGGCAATGGTTGGACGCAACTTGGACGCGAATTTTTGGGCCTCCCTGCCAGAAGTCGCGAGTTGACATTACACCTAGCAAAGCTCCCAACGGATGGGTGATGAGTACGGGTGTCGTCAGTTTCGTACCGCAATGGATGCGGCGTAGGATGCTCCGCTGGTTCTACTCTTTGATCGCGGATAGGAACGGCTAGATATTTGCCATCTGGCGTGACGGCGAACTAGTCGGTTCCCCGCCAATTTGACCGTACCAACTATCTGCAGGGTCACGGCGTCGATGGTCTTGACAGTCTGGTCGGACTCAACCGTGGCAAATAACTTCTTGCCGTCAGCTTGAACGCACACTCCGTGGATATGATCGCCAGCTTTGATTTCCCCGATTACCTTCAACGAAGCCATGTCGATCACACTTATGCTATCTCCGCGGCTATTTTGCGACGTAAAGTTTGAAATCGTTGCGCCGCGAGATCTTCTGCGCCCAACGGCAGGACGCAAATGCAGACCACTTCCGGCAATAACGCACGTCTTTTTTGCGCCATCAACTTCTCCTTAGCCCTCCGCTATCGGACTGCCCTCTCCCGTCGCATGCTGCCTTCCTATGGCAAGCATTAGGGTGCCTGATAAGAACAAGCTCCCTACTAGGTATAACAAGCCGGGAGAAAAGGAATGAGTACGAGTGGCAAGATAGCCAATCACCATAGGCCCGACAAATCCACCCAAATTGCCCACCGCGTTAATGAGTCCAATTGACGCTGCTGCCGCAGACTCACTCAAAAACAGCGTTGGCACAGCCCAGAACACAGGTTGAAAACCGTAGAATGAACCGCCCGCCAGAATAAAAAAACCGAGAGACACCGCCAGGTTCGAGCGGTAAACAACCGCCAAAGCGATTGCCAACCCGCATACGAAGACAGGTATCGCCGCGTGCCAACGACGTTCACGCGTACGGTCCGAATGCCAACTGTTCAGTTGTTGTGTGATGAAAGCCGCCACGTAAGGCAGCGCTGCGAGCAGCGTCACGGTAAGATCGCTTTTCCCAGAAAGTCGCTTCAGAATGGTCGGAAGCCAGAATGCTATCCCGTAGCTTCCACTCATAGCGCCGAAATAACATATCGTCAGCAGGATTACATCGCGGTGGCGAAGCCCCTCCCACACACTGTACGAGCCACGCCGGATCTTGGCTTCCTTCTCCCGTTGAAGTTCGGTAGTAATCCAGACTTTTTCGTCGGCAGGAAGCCAGTCGGCCTGCTCCGGCCGGTCGGTTAAGTACCAGATGGTGATCGCGCCAACCACTACCGCGGGAATCCCTTCCATAATGAACAGCCAACGCCACCCCCTCATCCCGAGCCACGAAAGGCCGAGCAGCAAACCTGCCAATGGGGAACCGATTACGTAAGAAAGAGGATTCGCAGCGTAGAAAAATGCTACGGCTTTCGCGCGATCTTCATAGCGGAACCAATGTGTCAGGTAAACAATTACCCCCGGCAAAAACCCGGCCTCTGCGGCGCCGACCAGGAAGCGCACCCCATAAAACTGCCGTGCCGTGTGAATGAACGCCATCAGCACGGTCATGAAACCCCAGGAAATCATTATGCGTGCAATCCAGCGGCGAGCGCTCCATCGCTCCACGATTAGCGCCCCAGGGATTTCCAGTAGGAAGTAACCTAGAAAAAAGACTCCGGCGCCGAACCCGATCACGCCCTCGCTGAAGTTCAGGTCGTGAGGCATCTGGAGCGCAGCCGCCCCAACGTTCATGCGATCAAGAAAGGCGATAAGGTAAAGTAGGAACAAAAAGGGCAGGAGGCGTCTGGCGATACGATGGCGGGCGCGCCGGGCGACCTCGGAAGCCGCAGAAGAAGTAGTCTTGGCTGGCACAGCACGGTCAGTGTCTTCGCGTGTTGCGCTGGTGGAATTTCGCAATATCCCTCCGCGACTTCAATGCTTCAGTGCAATACCAACGTATTCATACGCTTTGGTACCTCTCCGACGGGGACAACGGCTATTTCTTTCAACGTATTCGCGTCTATGGCGGACACCGAGCCCGCTGCCGAGTTCGAAACATATACAACTCTACTGTCCGGCGTAAATGTGATCCACTCTGGCACTGAGCCGGTTAGCGGACGACCCAGGGGATGAACTTCGGGCAGAGTTGCATATCCCATCAACTTGAGACCAGGTAGTGAGTACTTGAAGACAGCATTGGCTAAGGTGCTGTTGACCCACAGCGATTTCCCATCAGGCGCCGTGCCAATTCCGTGCGAAGGAATGCCGAGCCGGCCCTCGAACATCCCGAATCCACCGGGTTTCTCCGGCAGCTTGATTCTGGCCACCTCCGCACGCTTCGCGAAATCCACGACAGCAAATCCATTAAAGCCTGAGAGCTGGACGAAAATACGGCTGGTCGAACCGTCGGGATTTGTTTCGAAGGCCATCGGACGGACTGGCCTCTCGAACTTGACTATCCAAGCCGTCTTCTCCGTACTGAGGTCGACAATGGTGGCGCTCTTTTTTTCTATTGAACCGCTGACCGCGTACTTACCATCTGGCGTGACGAACACGTTATGCACGCCGCCATCCACGGGAATGCTCTTCAAGCGCGTCAGCGAAGCCGTGTCGATCACATCAATGACGCCCGAGCCGATTCGAATACCTACAAGTACCGTGCTTCCATCTTTCGTAATGGCGAGATTGTTGGGCCGCGCACTGAGAGAGACCTTCCTAAGAATTTTCCCGCTCTGCCGATCAACTACGTCGAGCACACTCTCGGATTCGTTGCTGACGTAAATACGCGCTCCATCAGGAGAGAAAACGATGCCATGCGGCAACTCTATCCCCTTGATTACTTGCAGGACCTTATTAGTTGCCGGATCGATCGCATCGATAGTGTCGCCGGCGCTGTTTGTGACATAGATCAGCACTTTCGCTGATGATGACTTAGAGACGGCGTGTGTCGGGATCTTGCGCACCCATTCCGCGAGAACAAGCCAGTCGGGATCGTTCTGGGATCCGAACTGCCTGCCGCCTGAGTGAAAGGCATCTCCTCCGGCCTCAGGCGCAAGGGGATGAAGCAACAGCCTGCTGGAAGCAGGATCTCCTGGCACGACATGCTGCAAAACGTGCTGGAAGTTACTTTGGGACTGCTCCTCGTTCCATTCTGTGGTCCCCGGAGATAGCGACTCGAGATGAAACCCCCGGTTGGGCAGGATGTGGCAACCGTAGCAGCGAGCGTGTCCGGGGCGCTCTTTCAAGAAAATCGGCTCGACTTTGGTCTTAAAGGTTTGGAAGTCGAGAGCAGCAGTGTCGGTGGAATGCGATGCTGATTGAGTGGTGGGCAGAGCCGCACCTTGTGGGCCTCCCGCTCGCACTCCTACAGGGCCAGAGAAAACAACAACCACCAACAGCAGTATTGGCCCGGCTTTTCTCAGGTGCTTCATTTCCAGGGTCCGGTCAAATATCGTTCACTCGCCAGGTGCGTACACCAAAATTGCCGCACCTTCCTTGTCATTGGCGGGAGCGGCGACGTAGTAACGGTCTAATTCGGCTGACCAGAAGGAGGTGCCCGCACCCGCCCGTGTAGGTAACCTGCCCACAGTCTCGTAGCGGTCAGCATCCTTCTGTTGATAGACAAACACAAAACCGGACGGCAAATCTCTTCCTCCAGAGACGTACACACGCTTTCGTTTCGCGTCAAAGGAAACGCCGTCCATACCCTCGGCAGTCGGGAGATTCGCGACTTCCTTCCCTGAGTTCGAATCCATCACAACCATTTCAGGAGGTGTGTGGGTACCAATGAACAGCCGAGAGTCTGATTCGTCGAATGCTGCGTCGCCGGGATGCTGGCTGCTTACGTGCCAAGTTGAAACAATCTGTGGTTTATTGACATTGATAACCTGGAGTTGGTTGGCGATGGAGATGAAAACAAATAGAGTGGTTCCGGATTTGTTCAGAAGAAGCTCAGATGGATGAGCGGCAACCTTGATGGAGCCAACAACTTGGTTATTGCGAGCGTCAATGACTCCAACTTCGCCATAGTCTTTGCCGGCGTCCTTCCCGCCATAACCCACATAAACAAGTTTGGAATGAGGCTCGTAGACGACCCGATTCGGTCCCGGCTCAAGCTGGATCGAAACAAGAAGATCGAGCGTCTTGCCTCGAAAGACCCGAAGCTTCCCGTCGTCCCCGCTCGCCACAAACAGCTTGTCTAGTTCCTGAACGTACAGGGCACCCTGTGTCTTCTTGAATCCGGGGATGCTGTGTATCCAGTTAGCTGACTTGAGATCCACCACCTCCAGCGAGCCATTCTCAAGACCTGCAACGAACAGGCGCTTGCCTTTGACGTCCACATCCATATGGTCAAGGCGACCTTTGACATTGGGCATGGGGATTGTCTGGACCAGGCGTAACGGCGGCTTTCCCCTCTCTTGAGAGTTTGCTGAGCGGGTGGCGCATCCAACCAGGAGAACGACCGCAGCCAGGCAGGTAACCGAAGGCTCATGCATAGTGTCACTCAGTCTTCCGGCGCATATACCCACAATGCAGCACCCTGTTTGGAACTAGCGGGCACAGCCAAATAGAATCGGTCTCGTTTTTCATACCAGAGCCCAGTGCGCGCTCCGACCGTCGTCGCAATTTTCGCGATGGACTGATAATGATCGGCGTCGGTTTGTTCGATGACGCTGATGAAGCCCTCGCCTCCAGGAACATAGATACGTTTTCGGCCAGCGTCGTAGTACAGGTCATCGGAATCGTTCACGCAAGGAACACTCGCCACCGTCGTGCCGTTATCAGAATCCAGCACTACAAGCCTTGCCGGCTTTCTGGTCACCACGAAGACGCGATGGTCGGCCTCGTCCAGCGCCATCGGATAATTTGCTTTTAGTGCCTTCAAAGGCCAATCGGTGACTTGACGCGTATTGCGATCGATGACCACAACCTTCGCCTTGGTAGCCATGTTGGCATAGATCACCGGTTTTGACTTAGCGATCTGAAACGATTCCGGGTGAGCATCGAGCTTGGCGACGTCTTCCAGCCTTTTACCGCTCGCTGCATCAATCACCGCAATGCCACCGACCTCGTCTCCGCCGAAAGCAACATACACCCTTTTCTCTGCCGGATCATATCGGACATTGTCGGCGTCCTCCCCGATGTCCACAGTATTCAGTAGCTTGAACGAACCTCCGTCATAAATCCTGAGCTTTCCATCGGTACCGTTCGCGACAAACAGCCGGTCTAACTCGCTTACGTAAACCAGGCCCTGAGGATTGGCCCCGCCGGTGATACTGTGTATATCCTTACCTGCAAACGTGTCTACGATTTCGACCGTGTTGTTGCCGAGAGCAGCGCCAACAACGCGTTTACGTTTTGCGTCGAACGTGAAGTGGTCTATGCGGCCTCCCACGTTCGGCAGAGGAATTTCCTGGACCAGGAGCAGGGGTGCTCCTTTATCTGTGGCGGGCTGGTCCTGTGGTGATGCAAAAGGTACGGACATCGTTATCACGAGAGAGAGTATGGCTATGCTTTTCATCTTCGCTCCAACCTGATCAGGCACGTGAAAGTAATGGACGAAGTTCTCGGATGTCTTTCACCGTGTCCAGGGCGAGCACGCGCTCGATCAACTTCGAACAGGTTTCGGCACCGAGGACTGGGGTCATCAACTCGTTCGCCTTTGCCACCACTTCTTCGCGAGTCATCGGATTTTCAGGAGTGCCGCGAACGTGCTCAACACGCTCGGTCAGTTGGGTGCCATCCATTAGAGTGAGTTCAACAACGGCCACTCGCACGGGAATCATCTTTTCCAGGTCGGCATCAGGGACAAGTTGCACTTTAGCTCGTTCATGGAGAACCGCCGGATCTTGCATGCGCGCCTTGTCGTGGGCTGCGCGGAAGGAGACCGCCTTGTCGAGCAGCATTACTGCCACCAGGTGCTGCAGGCAGATGTCAGGCATATCGCGATTATTGACGGTGTAGGCCGCGCTGGTAGCGACACGCACCACCACTTGTTTTACCTCGTCCGCCTGAAAGCGACGGCGCTTGTGTAGGTTCTCCAGAGCGTCCAGCGGCGCTTGGACGGGCCCTCCCGTGGTCCACTTCTTGAGCGTCGTCAACGTCACCCCATAGACCTCGCCCAACTGATCGATCATTCCTGTTGCATCCGCTTTGGGATTGTAGGATTCCACAAAGTTGTTCGGACCGGAGAGAATATCGTCAACTCCAGTCCAACCAGAATGGACCATCAGGGCGGCGTTGACTCCATTGCGCGCCCCCATAGCGCCAAAGAGGAAACCTTTCTCTATATGGTCGGTGTCGCGCCGCCAGGCGCCGATGCCGGCGCCAGCCTGTTGCGCAGCGTAGTCGAGAAGCCAGCGCATCTGCTGCGCATTGAGACCAGCGGTGCACCCCGCCGCGGCCGTCGCTCCCATGGTCCCCACCAGATTGTGGGTCTCTTTCATTCCAGGGCCGACGGTCCTCATGGCTCGCAGCGCGATGTCGTAGCCGAGCGTGGCGGCCCGCAACAAATGCGCGCCACTCACGCCGAACTGCTCGCCTGCAGCGAGCGCCGCGGGTACGACGGCGCATCCCGGATGCGCTCCTCCCGTAGTGAAGTCATCGTCGGTTTCATCGGAATGCGCGAGTTCGCCGTTAGCCAATGCCGCCTCGATAGGTCCACAGAGAACGTTAGAAGCCACTACCGTGGCGATTTTCTCCCCCCCGTAAGAGCGAGCGAATTCGATCGCCATGCGGCCAGGAGGGAGGTCGGCCCCGGAAACCATGGCAGCGATTGTGTCGAGGATGTGATGCTCTGTCTCCTGCACTATATTGTCTGGCAGTGCGCGATTGCGGGCCTCCGCCATATATGCGCTGAGCTTCTCCATCACGGGACTGATGTCATGCGCAGCCGCTGCCGCTAAGCGTGGAAATATTGAAGCGACGGCAATACACACGGAACGCTGCAACAAGCTGCGCCGGGTTAGAGATTGCGGATGGAATTGAAACTGGGCGCTTGGGCCTTGATCTTCCGAATTCACCGTTCACCTTGGTTCAGAGGGAGTTCATCTTAATTACGACCACGATTTAGCAGGTAAAACTGACGGTTGAAAACGGCGCGTGCCTCCGAGGGTTGTGGCGGAAAGCTGAATAGCAACGAGCCGATGAGTGAGGAACACCGACCCCGCCTGCTGCATTGACTGGTGCCGACACTAGAAAATCACTTTGACAGCGAATTGAATCTCGCGTGCTGTAGTCGTGGTTCTGGTCACGACACCGGCCCCGGCCGACGGCGCCCCCGTCCCGTCGAAAATGTCGGTGTTGGTGGGCGTCGCGGGTGGCGCAAAGTTGGCGTGATTGAGAATGTTAAAAATCTCGGCCCGGAACTGTACGTTAAAGCGCTCCGAGATGCTTTTGACGTAGTTGTTCTTAAACACGGAAAAGTCCAACTCGGTGATTCCCGGACCGACTATGGTGTTCCGGCCCGCATTTCCGCGAAGGTTGAAGCATGCCAACGGCGGGAGCCATGGAGTGGGAGGCTGTGGTTGCCCATTAACAACGATACTGTTATTCGGATTCACAGGATCGAATGCTTGTCCCAGGCTAATCGGCGCGGGATCGCAGTTCGCGTTCCAAAAGGCTAAATTCGGCGCCGTTGGGACGGAAAAGCACCCAGTGTTAACGTAGTTGGGACTACCCGGGTTCGTGAGACGTTTGCAGCCGGAGCCGCCTTGACGGTTTACGAACGTCCAATCGTCACTGCTGAGGCTATTTAGGGGATCGGAGCCTGTCCCCCAAGTGGGGCTGAAGGGCACACCGCCGCTGGCAGTGAAGATGAGGCCCAATTCCCATCCTGCAAGCGCCCACTGAGTCGGTCCAGCGAACGATTTCGGTGTTGGAACCTCCCAGGTTCCGTTCAACACAAATGTGTGTCCAACATTGAAGTCTGAAAGGCCGCGGCTTAATCTCAAGTCGAACCACGGGAGACTTGAGATCGAATTCCCGAAAGAGTCCCCGGCAACTGACGCCGAACTCGTGTCAATACTCTTACTCCAAGTGTAGGTGCCTTGTAGCTGGAAGCCGTGGCTCATGCGCTTCGCCAACTGGGCCTCGAAGGCGTTGAAGTAAGAGTGTCCCTCATAAAACATTCCGCGCACGGACCCAAAGTTGGTGTTAATAGTATTGGGGGGAAGGCATTGGCCCGGGTCAGATCCATTAGGATCGAGTTGATTGCATTGTGGCGTAAAGATGTTTCCGAGTGCATCCACCTGCGGCCACAGATATCCGAAGGGAGTCTTGGCAACAGGCAGTACAAGATCGGCTTCGTCAACCCTGAAGGGTTGATGAATGCCGCGCGATCCAACATACGCGACCATTGCAGCCAATCTCGGCGTAAGCTGCTGCTGGATATTGAGATTCCATTGCATCACATAGTTGCGCTTGGGGTGTTGAATGTAGGTGGAGCGAAGCGTATTCGCAGGGAACGTGATGTTTTGACCCGGGAAGTTAGGGAACGAACCCGGTGCGGGGTTATTGATCGCTGTATAGGAAAAGAAAGGCGCGGCCTGGGTGGTCAAGAGTACGAATTGATAAGGCAGGGGAAGCACATCGAACATCCCAATTCCTCCGCGTACCGCTGTTTTTCCATTCCGAAGCGGGTCCCAGGCAAATCCGAACCGAGGTTCAAAGTTATGAAGGGTCGGATTCCTGAAGAAAGAGCCGGTACCTGAACACCCACCCGGCACCAACCTTCCACAGACAGGCAATGGGTCCATCAAGTTTCGGAGATTGACCAGTTTGCCGCTGGTTTCTGTTGGTACGGTTGACATTTCATAGCGCAGGCCCAGATTGAGAGTCAGGTTCGGCCGCCAGCGCCAATCGTCCTGAACATACAAACCGAAAATGCGCTCGCGCAGATTGCGCGGTGAAAGTGTGCTCGCGATTCCTCCTTGGAACTTAGTGGGAATGTTGGTGAGGAAACCTTGAAGGTCGGCGAACCTCCAGATGCCATTAGGATCGGTGTCAGCAAGAACGTTGAGCGGCATCCACTCGGCCGCAACCCCAAATTTCGCGGAATGCGTGCCCTTGGTTAAGAATGCGTCGTCGTAAAGTTGAATCGAATTCCAGTGATAATAATAGGTGGGGCTTCCGCCAATTCCGCCGGTAAAGTCCGTGACGCCTCCGCCGATAAGGACCTGCGGTGCAGCCCGGCCCGCAAACGCAGTCCCGCCTACTCCCAAAGTTGTATCAGCCGCAGCCGAAATAATCGCTTTCAGACTTTGGTTATTGTTGACGGCTTCATGATTGCCACCAATTCGGATCGAATTCGCAAAACCCGAGGCGAAGATGTGAGTCTCCTCCACCGAAAGAAACTGTCTGGAAGTCAGGGTAGTGAATTCAACGTTATTCAAGCCGTCCGGCGACGAATACGGGGTCCTATCGAACATGTACGAGCCGAACAGGCGGTTCGTCTCCGAAATCTTGTGGTCAACTCGTGTGGTGAAGAAGTTTTCGTTGACGATCTGTTGTCCGGGAAAGGTGTAAATTCCAAGATCGCCATTGCTGCCGGCAACCGGCCCATTGTTGGGTGGCTGGTAAAAGGGGAAGAATGCTTGCGCGGCAGGGTCCACCTGTACATTGCTCGGGCTACATGTGCTACCCGGATCAGGACTCGAGCACAAAGCCCCTCCCCGCGCTGCCACGGAGGGGACAAAGGTTACGGTCGTGATGCCCTTCGACTGCCGGATGCCTTCGTAGTCGGCGAAGAAGAAGGTGCGGTTCTTGACGATCGGTCCTCCAATCGCCCCGCCAAACTGGTTGCGCTTGAAAGGGGGGATCGGCATTGAATGATCGTCAAAATAGTTCCTGGCGTCGAGTCGACTATTTCTGAGGAACTCGTAAACACTGCCGTGAATCTGATTGGCGCCGGACCGCGTAATCGCGTTGACTACCCCTCCCGAGGTCTTCCCGTATTCAGCGGAGTAGTTGCTGGTCAGGACGGAGAATTCCTGAATGGCATCCACGCCCAGGCTTCCTCCAAGAACGCTTCCTGGCGCCCCGTTTGCGTAATCGTTGAGGCTAACGCCATCCAAGCGATAATTGTTCTGCTGCGGCCGTGCTCCTGAAATGGTCAACTGCTGGCCGAAACCACGGTTTCCGCGATCCGTGCCCTGCGCAAAGGTTGGTTGCGTCTGGATTGCGTTCACCCCAGGCTGCAGTTGTGCCAGATCGGTCCAACTGCGCCCGTTCAGCGGCAGTTCGCGGACCGTCGTCGCATTCACTACCGCGCCGATGTCTGAACTGTTGAGTTGTATGGCGGGGATCTCGGCAGTCACCACCAGTACTTCCTTGGCGGTTCCAACCTTTAGAGTGAGATCAAAGACCTGCTGGACCCCCACCGTGAGCGAGATCCCTGTTCTTTCTTCGGTAGTGAATCCCTGGGCTGATACGGTGACGGCGTAGTCTCCGGGGAGCAAGTTCGCCGCGGTGTAAACGCCGTCCGAGTTCGTCGTAACCTCCATTGTGACTCCGGTGGCGACATTCTTAATAATGACCCGCGTGTTCGGAACGACCCTACCGGAGGAATCTGTGATCGTACCGGACAGAGTTGCGCCCGCGACCTGCGCGCCCGCTGGGATTGAAGACAGAATTCCGAGAAACAAAATCGCTGCCGCTAGGCTTATCGATCTTCCACTGGGCACGGGATCACCTCCACATTGTGGCGGAGGCAAATGTACGCCTGTATGGTCGTTAATCCAAGATTAATTTCTGTTCAGGTTTACTTTCGAGATTGCTTGCGGAGTGAGTTGCAGGCAGAACCACCCTGAAAGTTGAGCCCACGCCCGGCGCACTCTGACACTCAATGGCGCCACCCTGGGCACGAACGATGGCCTGAGCGATGGCCAAGCCTAGCCCCCCACTGTGAGTTTCCCCGCTGCTGTGTCGAACCGCACGATAGAAACGCTCGAATATGAACGGCAACTGCTCGCTTGAGATTCCGATTCCCTGGTCTTGAAAATGAACTCGAATCTTACCCGCATCTTGTTCTACAGTTATGAGGACTCGAGATCCTTCGGAAGAATATTTGATGGCATTATCGAGAAAGATCAGAAATAGCTCGTGCAGAAAAGCCTCGTCGCCAGAGTAAGGAATCTCCTCGTTTAGCTCTCGAACGATGACAATATTCTTTGCGAGTGCGCGTGACGTCACGAGCGCACAAGCTTCTTCCAGCACCTCATTGATGTAAAGAGGCTCGGACATTAACTGAAGCTGGCCGGCGTCGGCCATGGACAGCGTGAACAGTCCTTCCACGATCCGGTTCAGCTTCTTGAACTCGTCACCAAAGTCGGACAGCGTCTTTCGATATTCCTCTGCACTTCTGGGCTTAGACAACAGCAGTTCAGTCTCGCCGTGAAGAACGGAGAGCGGTGTGCGCAGCTCATGCGAAGCATCAGTCACAAACTGACGCAATTGCCCAACCGCTGAGTCAATTCCCTGGAACAAGTGGTTGAAAGTCTCAGCCAGGCGACTCAGTTCGTCATAGGGAGACGAAACGGGTAGTGGTGACCAGAACCCACTCCGATTGGTGACTCTCCTCGCCATCAGAGCGGCGTGTTCGGTGAGAGCTTTGATGGGCGCCAGACTTCTCCCTACATAAAATGCCGAGATGCTGGCGGTAAGCGCAAGACTGAGGGGGAAGAGCAGCAGGGCAACCCTGCCAAAGCTGTCGAGCACACTATTCGTACCGAGTGTGGGAATCGCTACCAACAAAATACGGGTTTGATTGCCTTGTTGAAACGGAACCAGTGCGATGCGGATTGATTCGTGGCCGATGGTCGCACTGCCGAAAGTCGGCTCCGAAAATGTAGGCTTGATTCCGTTCAATTCGATTGGAGCGGTAACATTCTTGGAACGTTGAAGGACCTGCCCAGCTGTGTTCAGGAGTTCAAAAAACTCTCCGGGAATGTCCAAACGATTCACATCCTGTGCTTTGGGTTCGGTGTTGATGTCAGCAATGATTGGCCTAGCGGTCTCCAGTAACTGGCGATTCAGTTGGGTACGAACCGCGCGGATCAGGAGGCCAAAGAATGCAAGATACGAGCCGGCCAGGAGAACCCCGACCACGGTTGTGAACAGCAACATCATGCGAAAGCGAAGTGTCTTCGCACTCATTCGGGCATCCCGAGGCGGTAGCCGACGCCACGAACCGTGTGAAGCAGCTTTACCGATTGAGCTGGCTCAAGCTTCTTGCGCAGACGGTTGATATAGACTTCCACGAGATTTGTCTCGCTATCGAAGTGGCAATCCCACACATGCTCGACAATTTCGCTACGAGTGACCAGCTCGGGGGCGCGAAGCAGAAAAAGCTCAAGCAGCGCGAATTCCTTGGAGGTCAGAGGAATCAATTCAGGGCCACGCATGGCGCGCCGCCGATGACGATCCAGGGAAAGGTCCGCGTAGCTCAGTTTTGCATTGCCGCTGTGGAAGCCCCGTCGGACCAGAGCACGCACGCGTGCGAGGAGTTCTGCCAAGACAAAGGGCTTGGTTAGATAGTCATCAGCGCCGGCATCGAGTCCCTCGACCTTCTGCTCCGTCAGACCCCGTGCCGTCAAGATCAGAACGGGCGACTCGATTCCCCGCTGCCGCAACTCACGGCATACTTCAATCCCACTCATGCCAGGTAATCGGACATCAAGAAGGATGGCGTCATAGTGGACGTCAGCTCCTAACTCCAATGCCTTCTCACCTGTCTCGGCTATATCCACTGCGTAAGTATTTTCCTTCAAAGCACGCGCAATAAAACTTGCAACCTTGCGTTCGTCTTCTACCAAAAGAATGCGCATACAAGCTTTACAAATATCATCGTACACCGAAGCTCACCACACTCTATTCGCCGCGGGCAACCAGTAGGTGTTCCCTGCAGGAAGTTCCCTCAATGGACCTCGAATACGAGAATCTTGGCACTATCCGTTTCGTGCTGCGGTACCGCCACGAAATATCGATTGAGTTCAGGAACCAGGCGCGCAGTTTTCCCAAGCGGTCCGGTGGGAACGGTTCCAAGCTTTTTGTAGTTGTCCACGTCCGTCTGCTCATAAACATCGACGCTTCCGTCGCCGGCAGCATAGATACGTTTACTGGTGGCGTCGTACTTCAAGTCGTCAACGCCCTTGGTAATTGGCAGCGTCATGACTTCCTTTCCCGTTTGAGTGTCCACTACAGAAATTTGCCCGCTGCGGCAAGCCACAAATAACCGATGGTCTGCTTCATCCAAACCTATGGCGACGTTCGTCTTGCACTTGGTGACCGGCCAGCTCTCAATGACTGCATGCTTTTCCCGGTCAATGACATCAACTTGGTTCTTGGCTTTGTTATTGACGTATATTTTCGGGCTCGATTTCTCCAGAGCCATGGCTTCAAGTGTGTCTCCGTCGACTTTGATATCGGCCCGCTTCTTGCCAACCGTGGTGTCGACAACGCTGACCATCGAATACGTCTGGTGGATATCGCCACCGCCATTGTCGATGTATAAGTATTTCGTCTCCGGGTCGTACCCGATGGAATCAGCGTCCTCGAGCAATTTCACGCTCGAAAGCAACTTGTAGGTTTTACCGTCAAAGATCTTAAGATCGCCGGCCTCACCATCCGTCACATAAATGCGGTCGAGGTCTTCGCGATAGAGTACGGCATGCGACTTCTCAATTCCAGTTATAGTGTGGATGAGCTTGCCAGTCTTGAGGTCGAAAACGAGAACGGATTTGTAACCCTCTGGAGTCGCAAAAAGCCGTCCACCCTTGAGATCGACTTCAAAATGATCGAAATGCCCCTTGATAGCAGCAGGTAGTGTGATGGTTTGGACGAGCTTGAGCGGCGCGGTGTCTTCACCTTGGACCTTTATGCCTAGCGCAATGAAAACTACCAGAGGAACGAATAAAAGTCTTTTCATTTTCTCTCCCTAAACTGTGTTCTAGTGTGTAACGAATTTAAAACCTGTTTGATCTTAGTGCGGCCCGAAGACCGCGCCAGAACCAGCGCAGACAGCATAATTCATCCGCTTCCGAGCGAACTGAAACCAAAATTAATTTCCGTTTAGCTGACGGTTTGGGACGCTAGCGATTTCGCTTGAAAATACGCTACTTCGGTTTACTGCACGGCTTGTTTTTTGTTCACTGCCGAGAAGATACGTTGACTCGGTAACAAACGTGGGATAGCATTCGCCGTCGAGTGCCGGATTTCGTAGATTGCCGCACGACACTCTCTGGAGAAAATTATGAAGC
>WNFJ01373517.1_pt1 | contig 19120 bp, 22 predicted proteins | sample 5400461 | NCBI WGS metagenome assembly WNFJ01 (sample SAMN13153349, study PRJNA577476) | soil metagenome | isolation source: 115 cm saprolite on Douglas fir-dominated hillslope | place: USA:California | collected 2013-09-17
CATTATCGACGGCGCCAGCGTTTAGCGGCCCCCGTCGGCTCCCATGCTCCGCGTGTGCCACGCTCGCAGCGCTTGGCGGGCCTGCAGAACGCGCTCGTCGTTCTCGCCGCCCGAGTCGAGCGCCCGCGCGGCGTCGAGCTTCTCTTCGCATTGCGCCCAGCGCGCCTCGGCGCACGCCGCCAGTCCTTGATCACGGAGCGCCGCCGCGTGTTGCCGCAGACCGGCCCCCACGCGGACATCGACCCGCTGTTTGACGACGACCGCAACGCCCAGCGCAATCGCCGCTCCCGTCGCCAGCGACGTGGCCCACGCAATCGCTCGCGCGCGCGGCCTTCGCACGCCCGCCGCTCGCGGAAGCGCTCCGCCGATCTCCTGCCCGACTTTCGCGGCCTGCCCCGGCTCGATCCCTGCGGCACGTAACTCGCGGTCGACCTCCTCTTCGCTCAGCACTTCAATGCGCGAGAGCTCGGCCTGCGCGGCGACGTCTTCGATCGCGCGCCACAGCTCGGCATCGCTCCGTTTGCGAGGTGCGCTCATGGCTGCCCCTCGGGTCGGCCGCCCGACCCTCGCGATGCGTTCTTCACAAGGTCAACATGGTACGCGATGCGCTCGTTCGCACGATAAATGTCCTTGGTCGTGCATCCGAGCCGCGCAGCCTGCTCGGCCGCGTCGTCGATGCCTTCTCGCATCAGCTCGATCTTGCCGAGCGCAATCGTGTCGCCCGCGAGGCGCTCGAGAAGGTCCTTCATCCAGCCCTGCAACCGGGCTGACTCAAAGCGGGGTTGCGTGGTGTGGAACAAGGCCTCGCTCCCCGTCGCGTATCGCCGCTAGCAAGATTCAGTAGGGGTCTGCGCTGGTAGATCCGCAACGTCGCAATGCGCTTGGGCCTCGGTGTGCTGGTCAGCTTCGGCGAGCGTCAGCTCAAAACGGGATGCGGTCGGGTTGTCCTGACGCGATGACTCCTCACCATCTCTCGGCGGCTTGGCGGCTCTCTCCGCCTCTTTGTTCACCTCATGGAACGGCGTTCTGCGGAACCCATATTCCCCAGGGCGCTTGAGTCGTGCTTGGTGCCGCTACAGCGCGCGGTTCATATCGACGTCAAATCCTGCGGCCTTGAGCTCCTTAGCAAGCTGCATCCTCCACATGCCCGCGTCGTCGAGCGGAACGAAGACCACGCCGGAGTAATCGGATGGGATCTCGACACCAGCGACGTAGAGAGGACACACGCGGGCACGCGAGAGGCGCCCGATGAAATAGCCTAGCTCAAAGATGACGTTCTGCCGTGCGCGTGGCTGTAGCTGGTCGGTGGCCGCTTCCGCCAGACCGCCTTGATCGTCGGGTGTCAATAACACAACCGCAAAGCCGACGTCCGCGTAGTCCTCGAACTTCTCGATGATGTGTGAGACTGGGGAGTTACCCGAGCGCGTGCGCAAGCACGCCGGATGGTTTGGCTGACCCAACAGTTTGCTCAGGTGTACGGGGTGGGCTGGGTAGTCGGCGATCACCGTGTTATCGGCTCGCGTCTCTGATGGTAAACACGCACCACTCGCAAGATGGCTTCGTCCCGCTGGTAGTAGATTCGGAAGGGACGTAGCGGCCAGCTGTTAACCTTCTCTCCGGTTCTCAGAACGCGAACGGGACCTTCGAGGGGCTCGGATGCGAGGCGCTCGACCAGACTGAAGACGGCCCCGGCGAGCGCGTTTGCTGCCTCAGGATTCCGTTCGTGGAGATAGGCAACGGCCGCCTCGAGATCCTCGACCGCCTCGGGCGCCCAGACGATCTTCAAGACTAGGCGCGCTTCAGAACGCGAGCGCGTGCTTGCTCGTGCTCGAGTCCTTTCCCAGCTCGGAGAGACGCCAATGCTTCGATCAGCCCCTCCTCCTCAGCCGACGAAAGAGAAGGTTGCTTATCGAGCGGCTCAACCACATAGCGGCCCGCCGGCAAGTGGCGGAGCACTTCCGGAACGTCGCTGCCATTCCAATCGATAATGGCCATGGGAAAAGTTACCTCGTTGTGACGGAGGGTGCCAGGTCCGCCCGTACGCGTTAGAGCGCGATAAAGAACCCACCTGCCCGTCGGGCGCAGGTTCGCTCCGGTTGCGCGTCAGCCCCCGTAGTTAAGGCGCGGCCAAACCGCTTTCCAACCTCTCACACGAACCGGTCGGCCTGCGTCGCCTGCCCGGTTGCGCGTTACTCTCTCGCCATGCACCCTCCGCGCCTCGGCAAGGCTGCGCTCGAGCGCGGGCTCGCGAACGAGCGGCGCGTCCTCGAGGCGTGCGGGCTCGAGAAGCGTCCCGAGTGGATGCTTCGCGCGCGGCGGGCCAGTCAGCTGCTCGAAGAAGACTCTGGGGCAAGCCAAGGCTGCGTGGCCCCACCGCTGATTCTAGACTTCGAGGCGCTCAACGCCATCGCTCGTGCGAGTCAGCGTCCCGAGCCGCCTGAAGACCTGCTCCGCCTCGCGTCTGGATTTCGTCAGGTGCGCGTGTTCGCCGTTTGAGACGGCCGTCCCCTTTCGTCAGCCATACGGCTTCCGCACTTTTTTTCCGGAAACCTCCCGGGTCCGGAACTCTCCCTTATTGAGACCGATGCAAGGCGGCGCATTGTGCTCCGCCAGTCGGCCTCGTCTCGAATCGGAGGTTTTTCAAATGTCTACCAATCGTTCAACAACGCAAGCCCACGATGGGCAGGTCATCGTGGGAATCAAGGGTCACCTGCAGAACGTGTCGAGTTTGCCCCTGGCCGGCTCGACATTCACCATGGCCGAATTGGAGCAGCTCATTCAGAGCCGCATCGATGCGGCCAACGCAGTCGCTGGCGCAAAGGCCCACTGGCACGATGCGTCGGCGACGTACAAATCGCTGAACAAGCACGTATCGCAGGTCGCTCGCGCCCTGCGCCAATACGTGATCAACTCGTTCGGCGAGAGCAGCCCGGTGCTCGCGGACTTCGGCTTCACGGCGCCCAAAAAGGCGACTCTGACGCCGGAGCAAAAGGTGGCGAGGGCCCTCAAGGCCGCCGCGACCCGAAAAGCCCGCGGAACTATGGGCAAGAAGCAGAAGGCGCCCATCAAAGGCACGGTGACCGTGCCTGCGACGTCGCATCCTGCTGTTCCCGTGCCCGCGGCGCCGCGTCCTGGTGCTCCCGCGCCCACGGCCACGCCCGCACCCGCGGTCGTGACCGCACCGGCGCCGGAGCCCACGCAGCCCACGCCGGCGCCCAGACCTAGCTGACGCTGCGCGGGTGACCGAAAACAAGAGCAGGGGGCGCTTCCGAGAAAGTCGGGACCGCCTCCTGCTCGCCTTTTGTCAGCGAAAGCACTCGCGATTGGGACTACGGCGCCGAGTTGAATGTCACGGTGCGCACTTGCATTGCGGTAATGGCTCCGCCAGACCCGAAGTGCGCGTCCACCTGACCGGAGCGCGCGCGCGTCAATGTGATCTGCGCCTGGCACGTGACACCACTTTGCGACGCACCCACGGGGACGAGTGTTCCCTTGGCGATTGTGAAGGACCCCGTGTCTCCTGCGACGTTGCCTCCAACGAGCCCTTTGACGCAGCCGCCTCCAATGCTCCAGGTCATCGAGTCTTGCGTACCGACGTTATCGTAGGTGACCGTGATGTCGCTGTTCGCTCGGGAGAAGATGCCGTTGCCAGTGGGCGCCGTGACGTTGAACGGTTTGGGCAAGACGCAGATGCTCGAAGGCGCGCCCACATCGTTCGCCCGGTTGAGCGCGATCGTGTACTGCATGCCGTCTGTATCGAGGCCGTTGAAACTCGTTCGGTAGCTAATGACGCTCAGAGCGTCGATGCGCGCCATCGGCTGCGATCGCGCCCCGGCCGTCGCGACAAGCACATCGCCGGAGCTCAGGTCGACGAAGTCGGTGGAATTGCTGCCCACATTGAGCGTTGCGCTTGCCGTTGTCTGCCCGGTGCCGTCTGCCACGACTTGCATCGAGGCGGACATCCCGGATGTCTTGATGGAGCTTGATTGAATACTCGTACACGCAGTCGACAATGCGACCGCGGTCCCAAGGTATGACAGTCTCATGCGATCCCTCCTCGCGTGACCCGAAGGCACGCTAACCAGCAAGACCTGCGCCGTTCGAAAGCACGACTCTTGTGCGCCCAGCAAGGCGGTGTCGAGCCGGAGCGCGAACATCGCTCCACTAGGGGTCTGATCGGAGGATCACGGTGGGTCGGCAACCTTCGAGTGATGGTGGCTTGTCCACGAGCCTCCAACGGGAAGTAAGCTACTCCACAAATGCATGCATACGAAGGCGGCTGCCATTGCGGGCGCGTTCGGTTCCGGATCGTGGACGACTTGTCGCGCGTCACCGAGTGCAACTGCTCGATGTGCGCGAAGAAGGGCTATCTGCACGTCATCGTGCGGCGCGCTAGATTCGAGCTCGTGTCGGGCGAGTCGGACATCGTTACGTACACGTTCAACACCGGAGTGGCGAAGCATTACTTCTGCCGCGTGTGCGGCGTCCACAGCTTCTACGTGCCGCGGTCGGATCCGGACAAGGTCGACGTGAACGCACGTTGCCTCGACGGCGTCGATATCGATGGGCTTGAAGTCACGCACTTCGATGGCAGAAATTGGGAAGAAGCAATTCAGAAGCGCCTACCCTGGCGGGATTGAAAGCCGCACGTGGTCCGCCGCGACGAGTGTTTCTCGACTCACCCCAGCAGTTCGGTTAGTCTGGCCGGACTCGTGCGTGCCGAGTTCGCGCGCTTGAAGCTTCAAGGGGAGGGGCCTCATGAAAAAGGGGAGCGTCGTTTTCGTCGCGCTCGCGGTCGCTGCCGCGCTGGGCTGGTTCCAGGGGTGTGCCGGATCGGGCTCGAGTGTCGGGGGGAGCTCTGGAGCCTCGCACTCGGGAACGCAGAGCGGCGGGCCTTTGGGCAACGGCATCTGCCTGGCGTCGTGCGACAAAGAGTGCGCGACCGACAACGACTGCGATACGCAGAGGGGCGACCTCTGTTGCGACTATGGGGCGGGGGGTAAGGTTTGCCAGAGCGCAAAGACCTGTCCGATCTTCTGCACGACCGACACCAAGTGCGACACGACGATGGGACAGGGGTGCGTGATTCGGTCGCTTGCCCCCATGGCGCAAAAGGTCTGCGAGCCGGCGGCTCAGGGAATCAAGCTCTGTCAGGCGGATTCGGACTGCTCGGGGTCGAGCACCAAGTGTTGCACCATCTACAAGACGCCCATCTGCACGGCGGCCAACGATTGCCCAACGGCGTGCGCCTCCGACGCCGCCTGCAACACAGCAAACGGAGAAATCTGCTGCACTTCCGTCGCCGTTCTCGAGACCAACCTCAGCGCCCAGGGCCTCTGCCTGAACCCAACGGCTACGCCCTGCCCGAAGGCATGCACGCAGTCGTCCGATTGCAACGGCTCGGCGACCACCCCGCTTTGCTGCGGAGGGTTCTGCGCGGCCACCTGTCCCAAGAGCTGTCAGCAGAGCAGCGATTGCACCGGGCAAATCTGCTGCAGGGCGGCGTCGCAACTGCTTCCGGCGGCGCCGCAGATTTTCCACGTGCCATCCTGCTCAGGCACAGCGACGCTCTCGAGCTGTTTGCAGTGTCAGGGCAGTGGCTGCATGTGTCCCGGATGCGGCACCGAGGCCGGAACGGGCACGTGCTTGGGCAACCCGCTTACCTGCGCCGTGTGCGGTTCAGCCTATTCGTGCAACATGACCAATTGCCCGGACTGCGCATCGGGGACCGTGACCGCGTGCACGGGCAATCCATCCCCCTACGCGAGCTGTGCGACGTGCCCGAGCACTTATTGCGGCACTCCGATCGGCATGTCGAACGGCTACTGCGTGGGATGTACATCCATCGGGAGCTGCACCGGGTCGTCGTACGCCCAACGATTTGGGTGCACCTACAACACATCAGCGGCCGTCTGCACGGCGAGCGGCTGCACTTGGAGTGACGCGGGCCTGCCCGCTTGTGGCGGGGGACGCCGACGTCATGCGCCGCCGATACGGGGTGCCTGTGGCAAACAACGGCGTGTACAGGAACGGTGACGCCCTGCAGCGCAAACAACACGCAGCAGATGTGTCAATCCGAAGGCGGGTGCATTTGGACCACCACGAACTGTTCGGGCACGCCCATGGCATGCAATCTTCAGACGACGGCGAGCAGCTGCCAGGCAAGGACGGGGTGCAGCTGGAACGCAGGCCTGGCAAGCTGCACGGGCGCGATCACTCCGTGCGCCATGATCTCCTCGCAGGCAACGTGCATGATGCAGCCGGGATGCAGCTGGAAGTAGTGGTTTGACCGAGCCGGACGGCACGGCTCCTATCTATGGCGCCGTGCCCTCGGGCTCCGAAAGATGCTCTCTTACGTACTGGACGGTCATCGGATCGCTTGCGGCGCCCTCGACCAGCGTGCGGCCAAGCTTGCCTTGCAGGGCAATGAGCGCCTGCCCGACACTCACGACGGCCGCTGCGATGTCGTCGTCGGCCGCGGTGGCGCGGTACATGGCGAAGAACTGCCTCATGGCCGGTACCTCGCTCGGTCCGGCCAGGATGGCGAGGGCAGCGGCGATCTGCTTGATGTCGTCTTCGGTGTCGTTGGGATCCACCAAGTGCGCGGCGAGCAGCGGCGCCGCAGACTTCGCTTTCATTGCGCCCAACGCATCGGCGATGGGGCCTACGGGAGGGGCGCGCAGAACGTCCTTCAAGTAGTCGTAGTGGCGTTTGAGCGCCGCCTCCATGTATTCGGCGCCGCTTCGGCGTTTGGCGATCGCCGCGCGAACATCCAAGAGCAAGTCCGGGCTCGTTCGCGTGTCGCTTGCCAGATCGATGAGCGTCTTGGTCACCGAGGCATCGGCAATCGCTACGAGCTCGCGAAGCAGAACCTTCTGCGCCGCTGCGAGCTCCGGATCGTCCGCCGTCACGGCCTCTTCGAGCTGCTGCACGAGCGGCTTGGCGTCTCCGCCGCCGCGCAGCCGAGCCGAGTCCGCGCTGGCGATGCACGACCGGATGGGTTGTCCCAGCGTCGCTTCCGAGAGAACGCCCCCGGTTCTTGCGTCGAGCTCGGTGACCTGTCCGCGTTCGTCGCAGAGAACGAGCCCACCCGATCCGGCCGCGCCGCCCAGAAGATCTGCCGCGTGAAGATGAACCCATGAGAGCTTGGCGCCGTCCGCGTCAAAGCCCATGGCGAGACGAAAGTACGTGGCGTAGTAGCGTCGGTCTTCGATCGAAGCGCCCGAGTCGCCTCCCGCGGGTCGCGCATACAATCGCACTCTGTCTTCGGCGTTGGCGGCCACCTGCGCCGGTGCGGCGCCCCTTGGGAGGAGTTTCGGCGTCCCCGGCAGGTCGCGCGAGGCCAAGCGTGCGACCGACGCTTTCCCATGGGAAGCCTCGTGAATGCGCTCGTCGAAGCGGAGAAAACTCTCCTCGCCGAACCAGAGAGATCCGGATTCTGCCCATGCACGAAGCGTATGCTCGCGAAGAGTTACGCGTGCCGTTTCGCCTCCGGTCGACAGGTCAATGACCGACACGTATTGGCCTGCCCACGGAACAAACGCCATGCGGCCGAGAACCGCGGGGGCGCCTAGCTGCTTTTCGGTCTCCGTTTGAGTCAAGAGTCGGCCGTCGCGCGTGACCGCTAGGAGCGTGCTTCCGACCGCGCCAGTTCGCTGGAAAACTGCGACCGTGACCGTCCCGTCGTCGCCCGCGCCGATCAATCGGAGCCCTGTAGCCGCGCGTTTCCAAACGACATTCCCAGTGGCGGCGTCGAGCGCAAACGCCTCGCCTCCACCCGACGCTACGATCAGGTTGCCCGCCACGACCGGGCGCGTGTCGAGCGCGTGCGCAAACGTCCACGTTTCGCTTCCGGCGGACAGCGGCAGGCCGATCAGGGAGTCGCCTTGCTGCGATATCCCGACGACAATGTCGGCCGACCGCGCGACCGGCGATTGGGCGACGCGCTGCCAGACGCGGCCAATCGAGACGCCCCCGTCGTCCTCCCAATCGGTGGAGAATAAATTGAGTCGCGTATTTCCCGCGGCGCCTCCGCAAGCCAAGACCGTTGCAAGGACCGCGGCTGCGCTGCGCCTCACGGCGAGCCCTCCGTGCTTCTCGATCCGGGCGAGCCAGTGGTGCCCGTCACCGCTTGATCGATGGCTTGCTTGACGTGCTGCGATCCTCGGGCGGGCCAACGCTTCTGGACTCCCTTGAGGAACCGATTCGCTTCGGCCGTAGCGACGCCGCGAACGCGCTCCACGATGTTGATCTTGGCGTTGTCGCTGACCTCGCTCGATGGACGCAAAAGCGCTTCCTCAAGACCGCTGGTCACGATGTCGAAGGGGATGCTGCCCACCTTGGCAGCGAGCCGCTCGCAGTCGTTGTCCGAGCAGAGCTCGCCGATGGCCGCCGATGCCTCTGGCACCTTGTGATCGAGCGCGGTGAACAGATCCGGTACCGAGTCCTTGGTCTTCGTGCTTCCGAGGGCCGTGGCGGCAAAACCACGAACGGTCGCGTCCGAATCGGAAAGCGCCGAGCGCAGAGCTTTGACCGCCATTGGGCCGCGCGTTTTCGCGAGCGCCTCGACGGCGGCGCGCCGGACCTCGACCCTGCGATGGCGCGCGTACCAGCTGAGCACATCGCTTGCCGCTTCGTTTTCAACGTCGCCCAGCGTTTCGACGGCCGCTTGAGTGAGCGCGGGCGAGGTGCCCTGGCGCAGCAACTCGATAATCGCCGGAGCCGCGACGACGCCCGCTCTTCCGGAGGTTCGAACGTCGTCCAGGGCGCCTTTCATCTGCGCAGGATCACCGCTTCTTATTCGCTTCACGACGTCGGCGGGCGGCGGAATTTGCGGTCCGTTGAGCTGCGCAGCGGCGCCAGCACGCGGGGGCTGGCGGGTCTCCTGCCCGTAGGCCCTGGCCGAGCCAACGAGCGTGCATACGCTCAGCACCGCCAAGGTCAAGCTACGTGTCATCCGACGAATGGTCGCGCCGCGCAGGGGGCGATGTAAAGCCGCGTTTTGGGGCCATCAGCCACCCATTCACGCGCGTGACCCAGGCCAGCGGGGCGTGCCGGGCGGCAAAGGCGGCAATCCGGTTCAGCCATCCGGCGATCACGAAGCGCCGCCTTCGTTCGAGCGCGCGCAGCGCGATGGCGACGCATTCGGCGGCGCTCATGTACATCCAGCGGGCGTCGTGCGCCGCATGGACCCCCGCGGTCTGGTTGAATTCCGTGTCGGTGAGGCCGGGGCAAAGGGTTAGGACCCGCACTCCGCGTCGACCCAGTTCCTCTGCCAGCGCCATCGAGAAGCTCGTCACGTATGCCTTGGACGCGCCATAAACTGCCAGCCATGGATCCGGCTGCAGACTCGCGGTCGACGAAACGTTGATGATGTCGCCCGATCCGCGTTCGGCCATTCGCCGGCCCAGCGCCAATGCCAGTTCGGTGAGAGCCAGAACGTTTACGCGCAGTAGCGCCTCCACACGCGCGGGAGAGTGGTCCGGCGCCCATCCGTACATGCCCACTCCAGCGTTATTGACCAGGACCTCGGGCGCGATGCCTCGGGCGTCGAGCTCCTGCAGGAGCGACATCACGGCGCCGGCACTGGCAAGGTCTTGTTCCAGGACGACTGCGTCTCTCCCGCGCGACGAGAGCTCGGAGGCGAGCTTCTCGAGGCGATCGCGACGTCGAGCGACGAGTGCGACGTCGTAACCCTTGCCGGCAAGCTGGCGAGCGAACTCGGAGCCGAGTCCTGACGACGCGCCTGTTACGAGCGCCCAGCGCGGTTCCGCTTTCGTGGCTCCTGCCATCGCAGCGCGTACTAGCATCATCCACGCATGTTCGAATCTGCTGAGCTCGGGCACACGGTTGGCAAGCGCCATTACGACCGAGAAGCCCCGAAACTTCGTGCCGATCTTCTCGATGCCCAACTTCGGATTCTCGAGAGCGCGAAGTGCCAAGTGATTCTGGTGGTCGCAGGCTTCAATGGTGCGGGGACGGGCGATGTCGTCAACCTTCTGCTCGAGTGGATGGATCCTCATCACGTGCAAGTGCACGCCCGGCGCGCGCTGACGGATGAAGAGCGCGCCCGCCCGCCGATGCGGCGGTTTTGGAGGATCCTGCCACCACGCGGCAAGACGGGAATCTTCTTTGGATCTTGGTACGCGGATCCCCTCGAAGGCCGGGTTCACCACCGCCTTCACAGCGCCGAGCTCGTCGTCCGCCTCGCGGAGGTCAGGCGCTTCGAGCGAATGCTGGTGGACGAAGGTGCCCTGGTCGTCAAGGTGTGGCTCCATCTGACCAAGCAAGGACAGCGCGAGCGCCTCGAGAAACTCGAGTCCAACCGCGCGACCGCCTGGCGGGTTACCAAACAGGACTGGCGCAATCATCGGCTGTACGGCCGCTATCGCCGTGCCGCCGAGCGCGTCATGCGTGACACGAGCTTCGCCGAAGCTCCGTGGGTGGTGATCGAAGCCACCGATCCGCACTACCGCAACCTGACTGTTGGCCGCTCGCTGCTCGATGCGATGGCTAGTCGGCTCGAGCGCGACCGAGTCACCGCGCCGGTTCGTGCGGCCTCGCCGCCTGCATCGCCGATTGACGCCCGCAACGTAATCGAAGAGCTCGATCTGACCAAGTCGATTACCGAAACCCAATACGAGAAGAACCTTCCGCTGCTGCAGGGGCGCCTCAACGCGCTCGTTCGTCACAAGCGCTTCGGCCGTCTCGCGGCTGTCTTGTTATTCGAGGGGTTCGATGCCGCGGGCAAGGGCGGGACCATTCGCCGTATCACCCGTGCTCTCGACGCGCGTACCTACGACGTGGTTCCGGTCGGGCCGCCGACCGAGGAGGAACGCGCGCAACCCTACCTTTGGCGCTTCTGGCGGCACGTTCCCGGAAAAGGGCACTTTGCCATCTTCGATAGGAGTTGGTACGGACGGGTTCTCGTCGAACGAGTGGAAGGTCTGGCTCCCGAGCCCGACTGGATCCGCGCCTACCACGAAATCGTCGACTTCGAGGAATCCCTTGTTCGTTTCGGCATTGTCGTCGTTAAGTTCTGGCTGGCCATCAGCCCGGACGAGCAACTGGCGCGATTTCGATCACGCGCGAAAACGCCGTTCAAGCGTTTCAAGCTGACGTCGGAGGACTGGCGCAATCGGAAGAAGTGGGCGCTCTACGAGCGGGCTGTTTGCGACATGGTCGATCGCACGAGTACGGACATCGCGCCCTGGCATCTAGTCGAGGCCAACGACAAGAAATGGGCACGCGTGAAGGTCCTTGAGACGGTTTGCCAGACCCTGAAGGACGCAATGAAGTAGCGCGTAGCGCATCGAGGCGTTTCCTCCCTGGAAAGGGTCCGTTGCGCACGGAACACGGGCTTGCTTCGCCGCAGCGACGTATGTCACCGCGCGTGGACCTCCCTTGTCCATCCTTTTGGAACGGGTTCTCGTTCCTGTTTCTCTGGGGTTGCTCGGCTGGCGCACCCTCGGGGGCGTCGCCGCAGAGGGCAATGAACGACGGCTCCGCGGTCGGGGACGCGAGCACGGCGACCGCGGATGGCCCGGTCGCGGACGAGAGTCCCGACCTTGGCGAGTCGAGCGTCGTGCTTGGCGACGAGCCGCCTTCTTCGATCGGCGACTCTCTTTCGCCCAACGATGAGGGGTCGGACCCCCGTGACGCCGAGCCCGTGCCGGCGGAAGCGGCGGAGGCAGGGGGGTGCACGCCGGGCCCCCTCGTGGGCGACTTCCCGCTTGACGTCGGAGGCGCTCTCCATGCCAAGTGCCAAACGTGTCACCGCAGTCCGCCCGTTTCCCACGCCCCATTTCCGTTGCTCAACTACGAGCAAGTCATCGTGCCCTTCGCGGGTCAGGCGGGCGCGATTCCGCGCTGGCAGCGAATGCAACAGGTGATTCAGCCGGGCTCGGTGCCGCACATGCCGTTGGGCGTGGCGCCGCCGCTTACGGACGTCGAGAAACAAACGCTCGACGCCTGGTTCGCCGGGTGCGCGATTCCTGTCCCAGAGGGAACCGGGGGCGACGTCGATAGTGACGCTTCGGCCCCAAGATAGATGCATCAGCAAAGTGAGGATTTCATGTCAACTCGTTTCTTATTCCCAGCTCCTCGTAGGTACGGTCATCTTGCCATCGCAACCGCGCTCGGCTGTGGCCTCTGCGCTTGCGACTCGAGTTCAAGCACACCAGACAATGGGAGCGGGCCCGATGCTGGGGACGCGACAGCCGCGGAAGCCTCGAGCGGCCCGGACTCGTCCGGGAAAGCCGATGTCACGGACAGCGCGACCGTGCATTTGCCCGACGCGACGACCGATGCGCCGGCAGCAACAGACGCAATAAGCGATGTGGCGTCCGACGGCGACGTCTCGGTTGCCGCAGAAGGCGGGCCCGACGCGAGCGAGACCGGTCCCGAAGCCAGCGCCGATGCGGGCGAAGCCGGTCCCGAGGCCGGAGAGGCAAACATCATTATCGCCGATCAGTTCAACAACCGCGTCATCGAGATCGATCGCAAGGGGCACATCGTCTGGCAATTCGGCGATGGGAAAGCCAAACCAGGCCCAATGTCGGTCGTCGGCCCGAACGATGTCGAACGATTGCCCAACGGCCAGACGCTGATCTCGGGCACTGGGGTGCCTGGGGCAGCGGCAGGCTCGAGCACGGGCGATCCCGCATGCGATGCGGTCGACGCCGGCACAGCAGGATGCCCCGACAACCGTGTCTTTCTCGTCGGCGCAGACGGCGGGATCAGCTGGGTTTACGGCGCTAATGGCGAGCTCAATACGCCCGTTTTTGCCGCGATGATGGCCAATAGCAACGTACTCATTACCGATCAAGGCAACAACCGCATCGTTGAAGTGAGTCAGGACGGAGGCGTCGCCTGGCAGTTCGGTCCACTGCCTGACGGCGGATCGCTCCTGAACAACCCCAATAGCGCGCAGCGCCTACCGAGCGGTGACACGCTCATCGCGGACGAGAACGCGAACCGCGTTATCCAAGTCCAGGGCGACGGCGGAATCAGCTGGCAATTCGGCTTGACGAGCGACGGCGGATCCGTGCTCAGCGGGCCTGCATTCGCGAGCCGGCTTCCGAGCGGCAATACCCTCATAGATGACTCCGGACACAATCGCGTTCTCGAAGTGGACTCCCAGGGGGCCGTCGTCTGGAGCTATGTGACGACTTCCCGCTACGCAGCCGATGCCGGAAACCCGAATGGTCCCAACCCGACGCGGGCCGTGCGTCTGGCCAACGGAAACACCCTCATTAGCGACCAATTCAATCATCAGGTCTTCGAAATCGATCACGCAAGCCCCCCCAACGTTGTCTTCAGCTACGGCCAGCTCAATGTGGCGGGCACCGGCGCAGGCCAGCTCAATGCGCCCTACGACGCCAAGGTCGTGGGAGACTTCACCGGCTTGACGCTGCCGCCGCAATGACCAACTGATTTCACTGGTCACTCGCTCAGTTGTTGCCCAGTCGTCACCGGGGCCGGTCACCATGGTCTCGTGCATTTGCGGACACGCGTCGTGCGTGGGGTCCTCGCAGCCATCCTGGTCGTGGGTGCAGGGACGCTGCTCGTGCATGCTTTTGCGACGGTGGATGTGCGGTCGGTAGCGTGTGCCATCCATCAAATCGGCGCGCTTTCGCCGCTGGCGCTCGCACCATTTCTCGGCGCCATGGTCTTCGACTCGATGGGCATGCATGTGCTCCTGCGTGCCCTGGGCAGAGACGTGCCCCTTGCTGGTCTCGTTCCGATTCGAGTTGCGACGGAAGCGCTGCACTTGACCGTCCCCGCCGGCTTCTTGGTCGCCGATGCAGCCACAGCGACCCTGCTCGACGTCCGCTGCCAAGTGCCGGTGAGCGACGGGGCGCTGCTTGCGGTCGCGCGAAAGTGGCTCGTCATGCGCGCGCACGCGGCGTACATCGTCCTGGGAACATGTTGCGGCGCGGGCCTTCTTGCGCACATTTCCGAGCAGCACTTGGGCGGGAGGTGGTTGCCCTGGGTCGTGGGAGCCTCTGCTCTCATTCCACTGGCGCTTTCGTTCGGGCTGGGGGCGGGATTTCGCGGGCGGCCGGTGGTGACGCGCCTGCAAGCCGTGTTCTCCAGGCTTCCGTGGCAAGCGGTCCGCGAGCGAACTTTGCGCTGGCGCGACAGTGCGGTCTCGGTCGATCAGCGCCTTGCGCGCATTGGGCACGCCCACTCCTCAGTTTGGATCGCGTCGGCCGCGTTCTTTGGCTGTTGGTTTCTGGAGTCGTTGGACACGTTGGGGATCCTGCGCCTCTTGGGTGGTCCACCCGATCTGGGGTTTGCCATGGCGGCGGAGGTCGGCGTTTCCCTCCTACGCTCGGCTGGCAACGTCGCCCCCGCCGGTCTTGGCGTCCAAGATGCCGGCTACGCGACTCTGTTTCCTGCGATGGGCATGAGCCCCGAGAGCGCAGCCGCGTTCGTCCTGGTCAAGCGGGCCAAGGAGCTCGTGTGGGTCGCCGCGGGCTACGCCTTGCTCGGATCGCTTCGCTACCGCGAGTCGTCCCAGACCTCTCTCAGGCCCCGGCGACGGTCGCTCGGGTCGATGATGACCTCCGTCGACCCGCGTCTAGCGAGCCGTCCATGGCTGGGGACTACAAAAACCACGGAGCTCTGAGAATCGCTTTGCGTCCGTCGTGTGGTTCGGCCCTGCTTCGCTCTCGGCTTCATGGGTTTGCCTCTCCCCACACGATGACATGACCCACCCCTCGGGCCGGCATTCCTGGCGTCTTTGTAACCAAGAGTTCACAAGCTGAGCCGTGCTACGGAGCGTCGAAGCCATAGCCGACGCCTCGCACGCTGCGGATGTAAATAGCTGCTTCTCCTAGCTTTTTTCGCAGGCGTTTGACGTGGGTGTCCACCGTGCGTGCGGTAATGCCGCGCTCGTTACGCCAGACCTCGCTCAGCAACGCCTCGCGGGACTGCACGCGCGAGCCCCCATCGAAAAGGGCGCAAAGAAGGCGCATTTCGAGCGCGGTCAGGCGAACGTCACGGCCCCGGACAAAGACCCGGTGGGCGGCACGATCAATCCAGAGCGGGCGCTCCATCGATCGACTTGGGGGAGCGCTCGACGTCCTTCGAATTAGCGCTTGCACCCGAAGCACGACTTCGCGGGCGCTAAACGGTTTCGCTATGTAGTCATCGGCCCCGAGCTCGAGACCGAGCACGCGGTCGACATCCGAGTTTTTCGTGGTGACAAACACGATGCACGCGCCGCGTGTGGCGTCGTCGCTCTTGAGCGACCGGCACACCTCGGTGCCCGAGATGTCCGGAAGAACCACGTCGAGGAGAACGACGTCCGGAGGCTGCGAGCGCGCCCCCACGAGGCCCCCGGCTCCCGTTCGTGTGACGCGCACCGAATGGCCTGCCGCCCGCAGGGCCGGGACCAAAGTGTCCACCGACGCTTCGTCAGCGTCGATCACGAGCACGCTGGCCACGTTCGAACCTGCTATCGGGGAACTGTGGCCTCCATGTGACGGACTGTTCACGCGCCGGAACCATCTTCGGGGTCTATGATTCCGGTCAACAAGCAAGGGTTGTGTGACGCAAACGTCACGAGTACGGCGCTCCGCGGTTGCACACCGGGCGGACCCTGCCGCCATGGCTCGCGTGCTCGTGATTNTCCTGCACTACAACCTGACGCAGGCGGGCCATCGCCCTTTTGCGGCCGCCACAGGCGAGGCCGGCCTCAAGCTCGCCCACGAAGTACGTCCCGAAGTGGTTCTGCTCGATCTGATGCTTCCGGACGTGCCGGGAACCAACGTTGCAAAAGCCTTGCGACGCGAACCGGACACGCAGCTTGTGCCCATCATCATGGTCACGGCCAGGGCGGAGGAGGTCGATCGGGTCGTTGGCTTCGAGCTGGGCGCGGACGACTACGTCGTGAAGCCGTTCAGCGTGCGTGAGCTGATGCTGCGAATCGATGCGGTTCTGCGTCGCGGGCGAGCGCCTGAGCAGCGCGTGATCGATGCGGGGGAACTGCGCATCGATCGCGAAGCGCATCGCGTAACTGTCAACGGTGAGGAGATCTCTCTCACGGCCCTCGAGTTCAAATTGCTGGTGACTTTGACCGAGCGGCGCGAGCGGGTGCAAGCACGAGGGACGCTCTTGAGCGACGTGTGGGCCATCGACGCGGAAGTTGCCTCGCGCACAGTCGACACACACGTGAAGCGGCTTCGGGACAAGCTCGGCTCCGCAGGGCGATTCATCGAAACGGTACGCGGAGTGGGGTACCGCTTCAGTGAGACCCCAGGCCCCGAGGAGTAGCCACTTGGTGGGTCGGGTGCACTAACCGGTAGCGCGCCTTTTCTTTGCGGCGCTCTTCGCCTTCTCCGTCTTCTCCGCGGCCGATTCGACAGCGTTCGACTTGGTCTTTGCGGGGCCCGGCTTGTTGGCGACCTGGATTGAGCGTGATAGCAGCTCGGCCAAGTCGATGACTTGCGCGCCCCTTGCTGGTGATCCGGTAGTCGCCGCGGCTTCGTCGGCCGATGCGTCGCGCGCCACCTGTCCGGCTTCGACCTTCTCGTCTACCGCCGCCAGTACGGCGCTTCTGTACTCGTCGGGGTGCTTGCCCGGATCGAATGGCCCGGAAAGCTCGTCGATAAGGTGCAGGGCAAGCTGCTTTTCGCGGTCACTGGCGGGTTTGCCCTCGCCGGGCGCAATCTCGTCGCCTGCGACTAGCTCCTCGGCGAAGCGCATCATGTCGAGCGAGAACAAGCGGCCTCGAGGCCGGAGCAAGGCGAGCCGGGTGCGCGTCCGGAGCTTGACCTTGGCGAGAGCGACCCTTTTGGTCTCGTCGAGCACGGAGCGCAGCAGTTCGTAGCCGCGGATGTTTTTGCCGCCGGGCCCGACCCAATAGCTCTTTTCCACGTAAGCGGGGTCGACTTCGAGGGGCTCGACGAATTCGACGATCTCGATCGTCCCGCCGGCATCGTCCCCTTCGAGCTTGGCCAGCTCCTCCTTTGAAAAGAGCGCGTACTCGCCCTTGGTCACCTCGTAGCCCTTGCCGATCTCTTCCCAGCCGAGGTCGCGGTTGCACTTGGGGCAGCGACGCACCAACGTGATCCGCGTCCCGCACTCCTTGTGCAACTGATGAAACTGCGGGGTCAGATCTTTGGTCGCTGTGTACAGCTTGGCCGGGATAGTAACTAGGCCAAACGCGATTTCACCGGACCAGAAGGAGCGCATCTCGAATTCTCCTCGCGCGGAAAAGCGTACCAATGGCGAATACGTCGAAAAAGCGCGCGCGCAACCCAAGCACTGAAAGGCCGAGCAGCCCTGGGGACCGGCTGGCGACGTACCGCTCCAAGCGCAGGTTCTCGGTCACGCCGGAACCCGCCGCCCCACCAGCGAGCTCGATCCAATCGAGTACGGGTGCAGGGACAGCGGCATTGGGATCGTCGCAGACGCGCACGCCCAAGGAAAAGAAATCGTCGGCGGAGGCTGCCGCGTTCGTCGTCCAGAAGCACGACGCGCGCCGTTTGCATTACGACGTGCGCTTGGAGATCGACGGCGCGATGGCCAGTTGGGCTGTTCCCAAAGGGCCGAGCTACGACCCATCGGTGCGTCGCTTGGCCGTGCAAACCGAAGATCACCCGATGGAGTACAACGCTTTCGAGGGCCGCATTCCGGAAGGCGAGTACGGCGCCGGCGACGTGCTCCTGTGGGACCGCGGCACGTACCAGACCGTGCCGCCTGGGCAAGAGCGCGCCATGCTCGACAAGGGACACCTGCACGTTCGCTTCTTCGGAGAAAAGCTCGTCGGACAGTGGCACCTGATTCGCACGAGCGGCCGCGGTGGCGATGACGGCGCCGGGGGAGCCGGGAAGGCGCAATGGCTGATGTTCAAGGCGAAGGACGCGTTTGCCCGGCCCGACTACGACGTGGTGGCCGAGCGCCCCGAGTCGGTGGTCAGTGCCCGGCTTGCGACACGCGGCCCAAAGCGGGTGGGTGCCTCGGATCAGGGCAAGAGCGCGCCGGCGCTGCTCGATGCCGTGGGCGAGCCCGCGTTGGCCACACCAGTCACTACGATGGCCAACCCATCAGAGTGGATGTTCGAGGTCAAGTACGACGGTTATCGGCTCCTGGCGTGCAAAGCCGGTAGCGACGCGCGTCTCTACACGCGCCGCGCGAACGACTGGACCGCTCGGTTTGCTCCCATTGCCCAGGCGATCGCGAGGCTGGGTGCGCGCGAGTGTGTGGTGGACGGAGAGGCGTGCGTGGTCGACGCACAAGGACGTCCGTCGTTCGCCGCACTTCAAGAGTGGCTCTCGGGAACCGGCGCGTCCGCCGAGCCAACGCGAATCGCATACGCCGCGTTCGACTTGCTCTGGCTCGATGGACGGGACCTGCGCGACGAGGCCATTGAGTCGCGTCGCGAGCTGTTGGAGCGGCTGCTCGAGGGCCATGGGGCTCCCCTCTCCGTCTCTCGCAGTGTGCAAGGAGATCTGCCGGACCTCTTGCGCGCCGCGAAGGAAGCCGGACTCGAGGGCCTGATTGCCAAGAAAAAGGGGTCTACGTACGTGTCCGGTCGCTCCGGCGCTTGGGTAAAGCTGCGCTTCGATCGACGCCAGGACGTTGCCATTGCCGGATGGATTCCTTTGGCCGGAACGACCGACTCGGTCGGAGCCCTGCTGGTGGCCGTCGCGGACAGGAAAGGACTCGTCTATGCGGGTCGGGTCGGCACCGGGTTCGACGATCGCACCCGGCGCGAGCTGGCCAAGCGCCTCGGTCTAGGTCACGCCACTGCGCCGACTGTCGAGGGGGCCCCCAAGGTGAAAGACGCACGGTGGATCGAGCCGGCGCTGGTCTGCGAGTGCGCGTTCACCGAGTGGACTCGCGACGGGTCGATGCGCCAGCCTCGCTTTCTCGGATTGCGAGAGGACAAGACTCCACTCGAATGCATTCGCGAGGGGGATCAAGCCTCGGCCGACGGCACGTCCCCGGCTCCGGAACCCAAACCACAAACCTGGGTGGAGCCGGGCAGAGCAAACCACGAGACGCCCAAGCTAGCCAACCCCGCCAAAGTGCTCTTCCCGCGCGATGGCTTCGCCAAGCGCGATATCTGGGACTACTACACCGCGATCGCACCGGCGATGTTGCCGCA
>WNFJ01663036.1_pt1 | contig 19119 bp, 30 predicted proteins | sample 5400461 | NCBI WGS metagenome assembly WNFJ01 (sample SAMN13153349, study PRJNA577476) | soil metagenome | isolation source: 115 cm saprolite on Douglas fir-dominated hillslope | place: USA:California | collected 2013-09-17
TACGCCGCGAGATTCTTGGGATCGCCCGAGGAATCCTTCACGCCCACAATGCGCTCGTGCCGCGCCAGGTCGACGAGCAGGTCCGGCGGCACGGACACGTGTGTGTACTTGGGAATGTTGTAGACGAGCACCGGAATCGGGCTGGCGTCGGCAATCGCGCGGTAGTAGTCGCCGAGCTGTGCCGGCGCGAACATCGGCGAGAAATAGCCCGGCGGCCGCACCAGCACCGCGTCGGCGCCCGCGGCGGCCGCGGCGCGCGTGAGCGCGATGGCTTGGCGGGTCGATTCGGCGCCCGTGCCCACGAGCAACCAGCGATCCTTGGGAATCGCCGCCCGGGCCCAACGCACCAGCGTGTCCTGCTCGGCGGGATCCAGCAGGGCAGCCTCGCCGGTGGACCCAGCGACGAGGATGCCGTCCAGGCCGGCCGCGAGCAGGCGCTCGACGTTGTCACGGAAGGCGGCCGCGACGGGATCGCCGCGGCGGGGGTCGAAGGGCGTCGTGATCGGTACGAAGACGCCCGCGAGGCGTCGCGTGCTCACTGCGGCAGCATGCTCGAGAGGTCGTCCGAAAAGCCGGCCGGCCGGTCGGGCGCGACGGCGGGCGCGATCTCCGCCGGCGTGACCACCCGCGAGCGGCGGCGCAGCGTGCGCATCTGCAGCTCGAAGTCGGCCGGGTTGGACGACGCGGCGAGCGCCACTTCGAACGTCACAACACCGTCGGCCACGAGGTCGTTCAAGTGCTGGTCGAAGGTCTGCATGCCGTACTGCTCGCGCGACTCCTTGATGTAGTCGTGCAGCTCGGGCGTGCGGTCCTTGTCCTTGATCATGTCGCGCGCGGTTCCCGTGACGATCATGATCTCGAGCGCCGCCGCGCGCCCGTGGCCGTCGGCCCGGGGCAGCAGCCGTTGCGACACGACGGCCTGCAACGATTCGGCCAGCCGCAGCCGCGAGATCTCCTGCTCCTCGGGCGGGAACATCGACACGATGCGGCTCACGGTGGTGACGGCATCGGGCGTGTGCAGCGTCGAGATGAGGAGGTGGCCCGTCTCCGCCGCCTTCATGGCGGTGTCGATCGTCTCGGCGTCGCGCATTTCGCCGATCAGCACGACGTCGGGGTCCTGGCGCAACGCCGCCCGCAAGCCCATGCGGAAGTCGTCGGTGTCCACGCCGACCTCGCGCTGCGTCACCGAGCAGCTGATGTCGCGGTGCAGGAACTCGATCGGATTCTCGAGCGTGAGGATGTGGCGGTGCTGGGTCTGATTGATGTGGTTGATGATCGCCGCCATGGTCGAGCTCTTGCCCGAGCCCGTGACGCCGGTGACGAGGATCATGCCCCGCTCCGCCGACGCCACCTGCGCCAGGGCGGCCGGCAGCTGCAGCTTCTCGAACGACGGCACGTCGAACGGGATCACCCGCATCACGATCATGAACGACGAACGCTGTCGCAGGATGTTGACGCGGAAGCGACCGACGCCGGGCATGCCCCAGGAGCAGTCGTAGTCGCGGATCTTGTCGATGTTGGCGCGATCTTCCTCGCTGGGAATCAGGCGCAGGGCGATCGCCTTGGTCTGGTCGGGCGTGAGGCGCTGCTTGGTGAGCGGAACGAGCTTGCCGTCGATGCGGGCGCGAAACACGTCGCCCGCCTTGATGTGCAGGTCGCTGGCGCCGCGATCCACCGCTGCCTTGATGATCTTTTCCATTCAGTATCCGGCCTCGAGGTCGACCACGTTCCGCAGCTCTGCCCCTGCAAGATAGCGCCGAATGTTGTCCAGAATGAGGCCCGTTTCGCGCTCCCAAAACCGCGTGGACACGGCGCTTACGTGGGGACTCACCAGCACCCGGGGGTGGGCCCAAAAAGGGTGCCCCGGCGCCAGCGGCTCGGCTGCGAATACGTCCAGCGCCGCGCCACGCAGGCGGGCGCGCTGGAGCAGGTCCAACAGGGCGTCTTCGTCGACGAGCCCGCCGCGCGACACATTCACCACCACCGCACCCGCGGGCAGTCGCTCGAGGACCGTCCGGCTAACGGCGCCCGCCGTGGCACCGGTCTCGGGTGCCGCGACCACGAAGCAATCGGATTCGCTCGCGAGGCGCGGCAGGTCCGCCAGACCCCCGACCCACGCCACTTCGGGCGCGCCGCCCAACTCGGGGCGACGCCGTACCGCCGCCACACGCATGCCGAGCGCGGCGCACCGAGCCGCGACCGCCCGGCCGACGCCGCCGAGCCCGAGCAGACCGACGCGTACGTCCCGCAGCTCCATAAGCGGGACGGCCAGGTCCGCGAATTCGCCCTTGGCCCAATGCGCGCGCCGTTGGGCAGCGAGCTGGTAGTCGAGGCCACGGGCGAAGTAGGTGATCGCGGAGAGCACCCAGTCGGCCATGGGCTCGGCGTGAATCCCGGCGGAGTTGGTGAGCACCACACCCGTGCCACGGAGGTGCGCGAGGCTCGATCCGACGCCGGCGGTGCCGCTGTGCACCCAACGCAACGTGCCACGGCCCGCCTCGAGGACGCCGCGCGGCACACCGAACCCGAGATAGATCTCGGCGCCGCGGGCGGCGCGGACGGACTCGTCGCTCCCGGATCCGCCATCGCCGTCACTCGCGGCGGGTGCGGCGACGTTCACCACTTCCCAGCCCTGCCCCAGCGCGTCACGAATCGTCGTCACCGACTGCGGCGGTACGCGCCAGGCGGCGCGCGGCGACTGCAGGTCGACCACGAGGCGGCGGGTCACTCCCCGGTCGACACCGTGCGGACCATGGGGTGATGCAGCACCGCGATGAGGGCCTGGTCGTGCAGACGCTTTGGTCCGCTCAGCTCGACGTCGATGACGAGGTCCACGTTCTCGCGGCGGCTCTCCTGGGTCGTGATCGTGAGGCCGGTGCGGCGCAGCAGCGTTTCGATGTCCTCGAGGACGCCGGGTTCGGGCCGCGCGTGAATCGTGAGGTGGCTGTGGGTGGACTGGCGCTCGACGACGACCTCGATGCGACCGAGCCCCTGCAGTACCACGAGCACCATCAGCGTCGTGAGCAGGGCTTCCGGGTAGTGTCCCGAGCCGAGCGCGACGCCGATCGCCGCGACCACCCAGATCGTGGCGGCGCTGGTCAGGCCCACGACCGCACCGCGGGCGTGAAGGATCGTGCCGGCACCGATGAATCCGACGCCCGTGACGATCTGGCCGGCGACGCGGGTGGCGTCCGCCGCCCCGTGCACCATGGACAGCGAGAGCTGCGTGTACAGGGCCGAGCCGATACAGATCAGGATGTTGGTGCGCAGACCGGCCGGCTTGCCGCCGAGCTCCCGCTCCAGCCCGATCGCCCCGCCCAACAGCGTCGCCAGCCCGAGCTGCAACAGCAACTCGAGATGGAACACATCCACGACTTGGTTCATCAGCTCGCGCATCAGACCTCCGCGCTCTCGAGGAATCCCATGCGACGACGGACCTCGGCGATCGTGCGCTGGGCCAGGGCGCGGGCCTTGGCGGCGCCGGCCCGCAGCACGTCGCGCACGCGCTGCGGTTTCGCCTGCAGCTCAGCCGCACGCTCGCGGATGGGAGTAAGCGCGGCTATCATATTGTCCGCGAGCACGCGCTTGCAATCGAGGCAGCCCCAGCCGGCGGTGCGGCACTTGTGGGCCACCTCCACCAGCGTCTCGGGCGGCGAGAATCCCTGGTGGATCGTGAAAATGTTGCAGATGTCGGGATTGCCCGGATCCTTGCGCGTCTTCCGCGCCGGGTCGGTCGCGGCGGGGCGCAGCTTCTCCCAGATCGCTTCGGGCGACTCCAGCAGCCCGATGGTGTTGCCGAGGCTCTTGGACATCTTCGCGTGGCCGTCGAGACCGAGCACGCGCTTGGCGGTGGACAGCTGCGCCTGTGGCTCGGGAAAATAGCCCGCGCCAAAACGTGCATTCCAGCGGCGCGCGATCTCGCGCATCATCTCCAGGTGCTGCAGCTGGTCCTCGCCGACGGGCACGAGGGTCGCGTGGTAGAGCAGCACGTCGGCCGCCTGCAGCACCGGATAAGCGAGTAAGCCGGCCGGCACGCTCTCCTGGCGCTGGGCTTTGTCCTTGAATTGCGTCTGGCGCTCGAGCTCGCCGAGCGGCGTGATGGTGGTCAGCAGCCAGTTGAGCTCGGTGTGCTCGCGCACGTGCGACTGCACGAACACGATCGCGCGCTCGGGATCGATGCCCGCGGCGAGCAGGCCGGTCGCCATGTCCAGGGTACGCGCGGGGAGCGCCGCGGGGTCGTACGCCTGTGTGATGGCGTGCAAGTCGACAATCGAGAACAAACACTCGTGCTGGAGTTGCAGCCGCACCCAGTTCTGCACAGCGCCGAGGTAGTTGCCGATGTGGAGTTCGCCGGAGGGTTGGATGCCTGAGAAAACGCGAGCCATAGGGCTCACAACCTACGGCGCCGGGTGAGGCACCGCAATATGCGTGAGGTCAACGACTTAGTCGACGTCGCGGTCCGGGCCGCGGGACGCGCCGCGGATTACCTGCGCGACGCGCCGCGACCCCAGGCGAGCGAGTGGACGGAAAAGAGTCGCCACGACTTCGTGACGGTGGTGGACCGGACGGCGGAGCAGATGATCGCCGACACATTGCTGTCGGCCGTGCCGGGCTCGCAGATCATCGGCGAGGAGCTGACGCCCGATGCGACTCCGCAGGCAGAGGTGGCGTGGGTGGTCGATCCACTCGACGGCACGACGAACTTCCTGCATGGGTATCCGCAGTACGCGGTGTCCATTGGTTGCGCGGTCGGCGGCGAGCTGTGCGGCGGCGTGGTCCTCGATGTGGTACGCGACATCGTGTACCGGGCCGTGAGCGGGCACGGCGCGTGGATGGGCTCGCAGCGGCTCGCGGTGTCCACGCTCGCCACGCCCGGCGCGGCGTTGATCGGCACGGGCTTCCCATTCAAGCGGCTCGACGGGCTCGATCGCTATCTCGGCCAATTCACGCGGGTGATGGAAGCGACCGCAGGCATCCGGCGCGCGGGGTCCGCGGCGCTCGATCTGGCCGACGTGGCCGCCGGCCGGCTCGACGCGTTCTGGGAGCTGTGGCTCTCGCCCTGGGACATTGCCGCCGGTGTGGTACTGATTCGTGAAGCCGGTGGCGTGGTGACGCGGCCCGACGGCTCCGCCGACGTGCTGGGCTCTGGCGCCATCGTGGCCGGGAATGCGACGATGCACTCGTGGCTGTTGAACCTCTTGAGGAACGAATAGATGGCACGGAGCATCGTCGAGTGCGTCCCCAACTTCTCCGAAGGCCGCGATCAGGCCACGCTCGACGCGCTACGCGCGGCGCTCACGTCCGTGGCCGGCGTGCGGCTGCTCGACGTGCAGGCCGACACATCGCACAACCGCGCGGTGTTCACGCTCGTGGCCCCGCCCGCGGCGGCCGCCGAAGCGGCCTTCCGCGCGATACGCGTGGCCAAAGAGCGCATCGACCTGACGCGCCATGCGGGCGAGCATCCGCGCATGGGCGCCACGGACGTGGTGCCGTTCATCCCGGTGCGCGACATCTCCATGGAGGAATGCGTGGCGCTCGCCAGAACGCTGGCCGAGCGCGTCGGCCGCGAGCTCGAGATTCCCGTATATCTCTACGCCGAGGCGGCCGCGCGCCGCGAGCGCGAACGCCTGCCCGACATCCGCAAAGGTGAATTCGAAGGCCTGCGGGAGCGCATCGGCAAGGACCCCGCGGCCGACCCGGACTACGGACCCAAACGGATTCATCCCACGGCGGGCGCCACGGCGATCGGCGCGCGGCCATTCCTCGTCGCCTACAACATCTATCTCGACACCGCCGACGTGGTGCTGGCCAAGGATATCGCGAAACGGATTCGCACGTCCGGCGGCGGGCTCCCCGCCGTCCAGGCGAGCGGCTTCGACGTGGACGGCCGGGCGCAGGTCTCGATGAACCTGCTCGATATCGATGTGACCCCGCCTGCGACCGTGTTCCACGCGGTCGAGGAGGCCGCGCGGCAGCGCGGCGTAGCGATCGCCCGGAGCGAGATCGTGGGGCTGATCCCCGAGCGCGCGGTGATCGGCACCGCCGCCACCTCCCTCAAGTGCCTCGACATCGCGGATCACATCCTCGAGGCCAAGATCCGGGAAGGCGAAGGCCCGACACTCGACGGCTGGATCGCGGAGCTGGCGGGTGCGGCGCCCGTGCCGGGCGGCGGCAGCGCGGCGGCGCTCGCAGGCACCCTCGCGGCGGCCCTGGTGGCGATGGTCGCGCGACTCACCATCGGGCGGAAGGCGTACGCGGCGGTGGAGTCGCGGGCGCGCGCGATCCTGGCGGAAGCGGAAACCCTATTGGCCGAGCTGCGGCGCCTGGTGGACGACGACGCGGCGGCCTACGCCCGCGTGAGTGAGGCCTACAAAATCCCCAAGGACGACCCGCGCCGCACTGCCGCGATCGACGCGGCGCTCGTGGGCGCGGCCGAGACGCCGCTCGAGATGGCGCGGCGGGCGGCGCGCCTCGTGGCCCTCGCTGGGGAGATCGGCTCGATCGGCAACAAGAACGCCCGCTCCGACGCCAAAGTCGCGGCAGAGCTGGCGCGCGCGGCGCTCAAGGGTGCCGTGGAGAACGTGCGGGTGAACGTCGCGTCCTTGTCGGACGTGACCAAGGGCGAAGCGCAGATCGAGGAGGCCGAGCGGCTCGAGGGGGGATAATCTCGCGATCTCAATGATTCTCTGCGAGACCGGCAACACCAAAGAAGCAGGGGGAACAGCAGCGGCCGCACGGCCCGCTCAGGCGTCCTGGGTGAGTATCCTGGGCGCGGCGCCGTTCTCGCCCACGGCGACGGTATGCTCGAAGTGCGCCGACAGCGACCCGTCGGCCGTCACCACCGTCCACTTGTCGGCGAGCGTACGCACGTCGGGCGTGCCCACGTTCAGCATCGGCTCGATCGCGATCGTCATGCCCGGCACGAGGCGCGGCCCGCGCTTGGGCTTGCCGTAGTTCGGCACCTGCGGCTCCTCGTGGAAGCTCGACCCGATGCCGTGCCCGACGAGCTCGCGCACGACCGCGTAGCCCGCCCCCTCCGCCACCGTCTGCACGGCATGCCCGATGTCGCCCACGTGGTTGCCCGCCCGGGCCGCCGCGATGCCCGCCGCGAGCGCTTCCTGGGTGACGCGCAGCAAGCGCTCGGTGTCGGGGTCGATCTTGCCCACCGGGAACGTCGCCGCCGAGTCGGCGTGGAGGCCGTCGAGCCAGACCCCGACGTCCACGGAGAGCACGTCGCCCTCCTGCAGCACGCGCTTGGACGACGGGATGCCGTGCACCACTTCCTGATTGATCGACGTGCACAGCGTGGCGGGAAAGTCGTACAACCCCTTGAACGACGGCCGCGCGCCCGGATGGCTGCGGATGTACTCCTCCGCGATGCGGTCCAGCTCGGCGGTGGAGACGCCCGGTTTGGTGTGGCGGGCGACGAGGGCGAGCGTCTCCGCGACGATGCGGCCCGCGGCCGCCATCGTGTCGATCTCGCGCAGGGACTTGATCGTGATCATCGCCCGATGATCCGCTTGATCGCCTCGGCGATCTCCTCGACCGTACCGCCGCCCGGCACGCGCTGCACGATGCCGCGCTGGCTGTAGTGGGCGATCAGCGGCGCCGTGTCGCGGCGGTAGACGTCGAGGCGGGTCTTAATCGCCTCCGGCGTGTCGTCGGAGCGGCCCTCCTGCGATGACCGGGCGGACATGCGGCGCACCGACTCGTCCTCGTCCACGTCCAGCAGCAGGATGTGATTGAGACGCTGGCCGCGCTCGGCCAACGTCTTGTCCACCAACTCGCCCTGCCGCAACGTGCGCGGGAACCCGTCGAGGACGGCGCCGTCCTTGGCTTCGGGCTTCGCCAGCTCTTCCTTGATGAGGCCGAGCACGACGCTGTCGGGGACCAGTTCACCCTTGTCATAGTATTTCTTGGCTTCGACGCCCAGGGGCGTGCCGTTCTTGATGGCGGCGCGCAGCAGGTCGCCCGTGGTGATCTTGGGCAGGCCGAGGCGCTCGGAGAGGAGTTTCCCCTGGGTGCCCTTACCGGAGCCCGGAGCGCCGAGGAGGAGGATGAACACGGCTCGGTCCGGGGGCTAGCGGCGCGACGGCCCGCCGCCCCGCATGAAGCCGTCGTACTGGCGGAGGATGAGGTGCTGCTGGATCTGCTGCACGGTATCGAGCCCCACACCGACGACGATCAGCAAGGCGGTGCCGCCGAAGCCGAACGGCATGTGCAGGCCGTTCGAGATGACGATCGGAATCAGGGCCACGGCCGAGAGGAACAGCGCGCCGGGCAGGGTGATGCGCGACAGCACCTCGTCGATGTAATCGGCCGTCGGCGCGCCGGGCTTCACGCCCGGAATGAATCCGCCCTGCTTCTTGAGATTCTCCGCCAGGTCCACCGGATTGAAGATGATGGACGTGTAGAAGTACGAGAAGAAGACGATCAGCACGCACAACAGCGTCAGGTAGACGGGCGAGTTGGTGTTGAAGTAGGTGCTCGCGAACTCCTTGAGCGTCGAGCCACCCACGAACTGGGCGATCGTGCCGGGGACGATGATGATCGACTGCGCGAACACGATGGGCATCACGTTGGCCGTGTTGAGGCGCAGCGGGATGAACGTTTTCTGTCCTTCGCGGATGCGGCCGCGGCCCATGACCTTGCGCGGGATCTGGATGGGGATGCGGCGCGCGGCGACCGTGACGGCCACCGTGAGCGCCACGACCGCGACCATGACCGCGAGCACGGCGATCAGCTTGGGGATGGTGATCGTGGAGCCCGCCGTGGTGAGCTCCTCGATGGTCCGCAGGGTTTCGGGCCAGATGCGCTCGATGATCGAAAAGAAGATCAGAAGGCTCGCGCCGTTGCCGAGACCGCGCTCGGTGATCTGCTCACCCAGCCACATCACGAACACGCCGCCCGTGCTGAGCGTGAGCACGGTGGTCATCCGAAACCCGAACCCCGGGTCGGCGACGGCGTTGGGCAGGCTCTCGGTGAACACCGCGAAGCCGTACGCCTGGAAGAAGCACAGCAGGACCGTGAGATACCGCGTCCACTGCGTGATGGTTTTCCGGCCCTCTTCGTCGCGCTGCATTTTCTCGATCACCGGGAATACCGGCGCCGCGAGCTGGAAGACGATGCTGGCGGAGATGTAGGGCATGATGCCCAGCGCGAAGATGCTGGCGCGGGCGAAGGTGCCGCCCGCGAACAGGTCGTACAGGCTGAACAGCGTCCCCTGCCCTTGGTTCTGGAGGTAGGCGGCGAGGGCGCTCGCGTTCACGCCCGGCGTCACGATGTGGGCGCCGATGCGGTACACGACGAGGCAGAGGAGCGTGAAGAGAATCTTCTCTTTCAGCTCCGGCACCTTGAACAGATTGGGAATCTGGGGCGCGGTCACGCGGTCAAGCCTCGATGGTCCCGCCCGCCTGCTCGATCTTGGCGCGCGCGGAAGCGGAGACGGACACGCCCTTCACGACGAGCTTGCGCTGCAGCTCGCCCATGCCGAGCAGCTTCACCGGATGGTCGGGCCGGCGGATCAGTCCGGCGCCGAACAGCGTGTCGGGCGTTACCTCCACGCCCTCTTTGAGGATCGTGAGGTGTCGCACGTTCACGACCTGGGCCGGCTGCTTGAACGGATTGGTGAAGCCGCGCTTGGGGATGCGCCGGATCAGCGGCATCTGGCCGCCCTCGAACCCCGGCCGCGTCTGGCCGCCCGAGCGCGCGGTCTGTCCCTTGCCGCCCTTGCCTGACGTCTTGCCGAGCCCCGAGCCGGGGCCGCGCCCCACACGCCGGCGCGCCGTCACCGAACCGCGCGGCGGTTTGAGGTCGTGCAGCGCGAGCTTCGCCTCGGGCTGCGCGGTCGTGGTGGGCTTCGCTTTCGCTTTCGCCTTCGCCTTCGCCATCGCCTACTCCTTCACCGGCGACACCGCGACGAGGTGCCGCACTTTGTAGAGCATGCCGCGGAGCGCCGGGTGATCCGGGTGGATCACGACGGCCTGATGGTGCTTCAGTCCCAGCGCCTCGAGCGTGCGCTTCAGGCGCGCGGCGTGGCCGCTGCCCGAGCGCACCTGGCGGATCTGCAGCTTCCCCTTGCTCACCGGCGGCAGGAGCTTGTCGCGGCCGGATTTGCGCTTGCGGTACTTCCGTGTCGGCGGATTACGTGCCATGGGCCGCTCCCTGGCGCGGCTTGTAGTGGATCGCCTCTACCTCGACGCCGCGCTCCTTGGCGACGCGCCGCGGCGTAGTGAGGTGCTGCAACCCGTCCATCGCCGCGCGTACCATGTTGTGCGGGTTCGTCGAGCCCAGGCTCTTGGTCAGGATATCGCGCACGCCGGCGCACTCCAGCACCGCGCGCACCGGACCGCCGGCGATCACGCCGGTACCGGAGGCGGCAGGCTTGAGCAGCACCCGGCCGGCGCCGTGATGGCCGACGATCTCGTGCGGGATAGTGCCGCCGGTGAGCGGGATCTCCACGAGACGGCGCCGCGCGGCCTCGACGGCTTTGCGCACCGCTTCGCTGACCTCGTTCGCCTTGCCGGTGGCGATCCCGACCTTGCCCTGGCCGTCGCCCACGGCGACGAGCGCGTTGAAGCTGAAGCGCCGGCCGCCCTTGACGACCTTGGCGACGCGGTTGATCGCGACGACGTTCTCGATGATGCCGTCGCCCTCGCGCTGCTCGCGGCCGCCGCCGCGCTCCCCACCCCGCCCCCGGCCCCGGCCGCCGCGTCCACCGCGTCCCCGACCGCCGCCCCCACCACCGCCACCGCCGCCACCACCACCGCCGCCGCCACCACCACCGCCGCCACCACCACCGCCGCCGCCGCCACTACCCGTACCGGTGCCGCCGGCGCTCGCCGTTTCGGGCGCGGCGGCTGCGGCGGCGGGCGCGTCAGGCGCGCCGCCGTCGGCCGGCGCGGGTGTCGTTTCCTCTTGCTCGTTGATCATCAGAACTCCAGTCCGCCTTTGCGGGCGCCGTCGGCCACGGCCTTCACGCGCCCGTGATACTGGTAACCGCCGCGATCGAACACGACGGTGGTGATCCCTTGGGTCTTCGCCTTGGTCGCGATCAGACGGCCGAGCGCGAAGCTCTTCGCGGTCTTGCCCTTGCCCTCGACCGCGATGCCCTCGCTGCGGTCGGACGCGCCGAAGAGCGTGAGGCCCTTGGTGTCGTCCACCAGCTGCGCGTAGATGTGCTTGGACGAGCGGAACACCACGAGCCGCGGCCGCTCTGGCGTGCCGCTGACTTTCTTACGCACGCGCAGGTGGCGCCGGTAACGCTGGTGCGCCTGGGTCTTGATCTTGTGGATCGATCGCATGGGTTACTTCGCCGCCTGAGCCGTCTTGCCGGCCTTGCGCCGCACCTGCTCGCCCTGGTACCGGACGCCTTTGCCCTTGTAGGGCTCGGGCGGCCGCACGGCGCGCAGTTCGGCCGCGACCTGCCCGACCAGCTCCTTGTCGACGCCTTCCACTTTGACCACTGTGTTGTTGTCCACCGAAATCTTGACGCCCTTGGGCGCCTGATACTTCACCGGATGTGAGTAGCCGACGATCAGCGTGACGCCGTCCTTGGTCGGCTCCGCCTTATACCCGACGCCCTGGATCTCCAGCGTCTTCTTGAACCCCGCGGTCACGCCTTCGACCATATTGGCGATGAGCGTGCGGGTGAGGCCGTGCAGCGCTTTGTGCCGGCTCTCGTCCGACGGACGGCGCACCAGCACCTGCTCGCCTTCGACCGCGACGGTGAGCTCGGCGTGGACGGTGCGGCTGATCTCCCCCTTGGGGCCTTTCACCGTGATCCGCTGCCCCGCCAGCGCGGCGGTGACGCCCTTGGGCAGCGGAACGGGCTTCTTGCCGATGCGTGACATGGCCCCTCCCTACCAGACCACCGCGAGCAGCTCGCCGCCGATGCGGGCGGTGCGCGCTTCGCGGTCGGTCATGACGCCCTGTGGCGTGGACAGAATGGCCATGCCGAGGCCGTTCTTCACGCGCGGGATCTCGCGGGCTTTGACGTAGCGCCTGAGGCCCGGGGCCGAGACGCGCTGCAGCTCGCGGATGACGGGCGCGTTGTTGTGGTACTTCAAGTACAGGCGCAGCAGCCCGTGCTTGCCGTCATCCAGGATCTTGTAGTCCTGGATGTAGTGGTTGTCGCGCAGGATCCGCGCGATCTCGACCTTCAGTTTCGACACCGGCATGTCGGCGCGGCGGTGGCCTGCGGCACAGGCGTTCCGCACGCGCGTCAGCATGTCGGCGACGGGATCAATCACGCTCATCTCGAGGACCGTCCTTTACCAACTGGCCTTGCGCACGCCCGGGATCTCCCCGCGCAGCGCGAGCTCACGGAAACAGATACGGCACAGCTTGAACTTGCGGAGCGTGCCCCGGCTGCGGCCGCACCGCTGGCAGCGGTAGTAGCCGCGTACCTTGAACTTCGGCTTCCGCTTGACCTTCTCGATCCACGACTTCTTTGCCATGTCCCAGGTCTCCTAGCCGACCGCGACGGGGGTCTCGCCGCGGAAGGGCATGCCCAACTCGCGGAGGAGCGCCAGAGCCGTGTCGTCCCGGCCCGCGCTAGTCACGAACGTGATGTCCATCCCGTGGATCTTCTCGACCTTGTCGTAGTCGATCTCCGGGAAGACCATCTGCTCCTTGATGCCGAGGGTGTAATTCCCCCGTCCGTCGAAGCTGTCCGACGGCAGCCCGCGGAAGTCGCGCATGCGCGGCACCGCGACCGTGATGAAGCGGTCGAGGAACTCGTACATGCGGGGCCCGCGTAACGTCACGCTGCACCCGATGGGCACACCCTGGCGCAGGTTGAAGTTCGCGATGGACTTCTTGGCGCGGGTCACGACGGGCTTCTGGCCCGTGATGCTCCCCAGCTCCGTCACCGCGACTTCCAGCCCCTTGGGGTTCTTGACCGCGTCGCCCATGCCGACGTTGAGCACGATCTTCTTCAGCTTCGGCACCTGGTGCGTGTTCGAGAACCCGAACTGCTGCTGCAGCTTGCCGCGCACGCGCTGCTCGTAGTAATCGAGCAGGCGCGCCCGCGGAGCGGGCTCCGCCGGTACCGCCGGGGCCTGCGGCGCGGGGGCTTCGCCCTTGGGCGCCTTGGGCTGCTTCGGCTGCTTGGGCTGCTTCGGCTCTTTCGGCTCTTTCGGCTCTTTCGGCTGCTTCTCTTGCGTATCGGCCATGTTACCTCACCCGCGGGATCGGCTGGCCGGATTTCACCGCAATCCGCTCCACCGTTCCATCCTGGTCGCGGCGGCGCCGCACTCGCGTCGGCTCGCCCGACTTGGGATCGAGCAGCATCACGTTCGCAGCCGCGATGGGCGCCGGGAACTCGATGATGCCGCTCTCACCCTGGGGCGTGGTCGCGCGCTTGTGGCGCTTCACGACGTTCACGCCCTCCACGGTCACCCGGAATTTCTTGGGGAATACGTGGAGGATCTTGCCTTCCTTGCCGCGGTGCTCGCCGCGGATCACCCGGACCGTGTCGCCCTTGGCGACGTGCAGCTTGTGGCGTACGGGCTCGAGCCCGCGCACGTTCCGGCTCTTCTTGTAGACGAGCGGCTTCATGTCAGATCACCTCCGGCGCGAGCGACACGATCTTCATGAACTTCTTCTCGCGCAGCTCGCGGCCCACGGGCCCGAAGATGCGGGTGGCGCGCGGCTCGCCGGTGTCCGTGATGAGCACCGCGGCGTTCTCGTCGAAGCGGATGTAGGAGCCGTCCTTGCGCTTCGTTTCCTTGGCCGTGCGCACGATTACCGCCTTCACCACCTCGCCCTTCTTGATCTGGCCGGTGGGGATGGCGTCCTTGATGGTGACGACCACGATGTCGCCCAGGCCGCCGTAGCGGCGCTTGGACCCGCCCAAGACGCGGATCACGAGCGCGCTGCGCGCGCCCGAGTTATCGGCGATCTTGACGATGGATTCCTGCTGGATCACGGTCGTCTCTCCGCTTTACTTGGCCCGCTCGACGATATCGACGACGCGCCAGCGTTTGGTCTTGGACAGCGGCCGGGTCTCCTCGATGCGGACCTTGTCACCCGCCTTCGCACCCACCGCATTGTGCGCCGCCACATTCTTGGTGCGCACGATCTGCTTGCCGTAGAACCCGTGCGCGAAGCGCCGCTCGAGTACCACAGTGCAGGTCTTCGTCATTTTGTCGCTCACCACGACGCCCGTTCGCGTCTTGCGCCGGCCCCTCATGCCGTCCTCCGCTCGCCCAAAATGGTCTTGATCCGCGCGATGTCGCGCCGGATGGTGCGGAACTGCAGCGGATTGGACAGCGCCTCGGTGCCCGCGCGGAACCGCAGGCGGAACTCCTCTTCCTGGAGCGCCGCGAGCTTCTGCTGCAGCTCTTCGGTCTTCTGTTCCCGCAGGGTCTGGGGCTTCAACCGCGCCATCTTAGCGCTCCTCCCGCTTCACGAACTTGGACTTGAGGGGCAGCTTCGCCGCCGCCAGCAGCAGCGCCTTCTTGGCGAGCTCCTCCTCGATGCCTTCCACCTCGAACATCACCCGTCCCGGCTTCACCACCGCCACCCAGCCCTCGGGATTGCCCTTGCCCTTCCCCATCCGGGTCTCGGCCGGCTTCTTGGTGATCGGCTTATCGGGAAACAGCCGGATCCACACCTTGCCGCCCCGCTTCATCTCGCGCGTCAGCGCCACGCGCGACGCCTCGATCTGGCGGTTGGTGATCCAGCCCGGCTCGAGCGCCATCAGCCCGAAGTGGCCGAACGCCACCGTGTTGCCGCGGGTCGCGAGCCCGTTGGTGCGGCCCTTGAACCGCTTGCGAAACTTGACGCGCTTGGGTGCCAGCATCGCTCAGGTGCCCGTCGAATAGGTGCGGCCGGAGAGATCCTCCGTCCGCTCGCCCTTGAAGATCCAGACTTTCACGCCGATGGTGCCGTAGGTCGTCTTCGCGGTCGACTGCGCGTAGTCGATGTCGGCACGCAGCGTGTGCAGCGGCACCCGGCCTTCGTGGTAGCCCTCGGTGCGCGCGATTTCCGCACCGCCCAACCGGCCGGCGCAGCGGATCTTGATGCCTTGCGCCCCCATGCGCATCGCGCTCTGCACCGCGCGCTTCATGGCGCGGCGGAACGAGATGCGCTGGTTCAGCTGGTGGACGATGCTGTCGCCCACGAGCTGCGCGTCGAGCTCGGGCCGCTTGATCTCCTCGACGTTGATCCCCACTTCTTTTCCGGTCAGCTGCGCCAGCTCGTCACGCAACTTGTCCACCTCGGCGCCGCGCTTGCCGATCACCACGCCCGGGCGGCCGGTGTGCACCGTGACGGTCACTTTTCCCGGCTTGCGCTCGATGTGCACGTCGGAAATGGCCGCGTGGACCAGCCGCGTCTTGAGGTAGCGGCGGATCAGATCGTCTTCCTTCAGGAGCTCGGGGAAGTTGCGGCGCGCGTAATAGCGCGAGCGCCACGGCTTGACGATGCCGAGCCGGAACCCGTAGGGATGTACCTTCTGGCCCACTTATTTGCTCCTCTTCTTGGTCTCTTGGCCGGCGCCTTCTTCTTGGCCGGCTTGTCGGACTTCGTCGCCTTGGCCGACGTGGCCCCGCGCGCCGCAGCCTTCGCCGCCTTGGGCGCGGCCGTCGCGGTCGCGCCCTTCGCGGCGGGTGCCGCGCCCTGGGGAGCGGGCGCCGCCTCGGACGCCACGTGGATCTCCACGTGGCTGGTGCGCTTCTTAATCGGGGTGCCCCGACCCATGGCGGCCATAGTGAACCGCTTGAGCGTTTGGCCCTCGTTGATCACCGCGTACTTCACGCGCAGGCGGTCGGCGTCGAACGCCTCGTTCTGGCGCAACGCCTTCTGCTCGGCGTTGGCCACGGCCGACTTCGAGAACTTCAAGATCGCGTACGCCTCCGGCACGGCGCGGCCGCGGATCAGATCGATCACCAACCGCATCTTCCGCGCCGACTGCCGGGCGGACCGCTGAATCGCTCGGGCTTCCATCGGTTATGCCTTGCCTCCGGCGGGCGGCGGCGTGGTCCCCGGGGCGCCGGCTTCGGCTTCCTTCTCCGCTGCCGACCCCTTGGCGCTGTGGCCGCGGAACAACCGCGTGGCCGCGAACTCGCCCAGCTTGTGGCCCACCATGTTCTCCGTGATGTAGACCGGGATGAACTTGTTCCCGTTGTGCACGGCGAGCGTGTGGCCGATGAAGTCGGGCGTGATGGTCGAGCGCCGGCTCCAGGTCTTGAAGACCTTCTTCTCGTTCTTCGCGTTCAGGGCGTCGATCTTCACCTGGAGCGACGGCTCCACATACGGGCCCTTCTTGACGGAGCGTCCCATTACTGCGTCGCCTTCCCGCGCTTGCGTCCGCGCACGATGAGTTTCGTCGACGCCTTCTTCTTGTGGCGCGTCTTCTTGCCCTCGACCTTGCCCCAGGGCGAGGTCGGCGGCCGGCCGCCCGACGTCTTGCCTTCGCCGCCGCCCAGCGGATGGTCGACGGGGTTCATCGCCACACCGCGGACCCGGGGCCGCCGACCCAGCCAGCGGGTCTTGCCCGCCTTGCCGACCGACAGCAGCTCGTGCTCCGCGTTGCCGACTTCCCCGATCGTGGCGAGACATTCGCCGCGGATCATCCGCATCTCGGTGGAGCGCAGCCGCAGCGTGACGTAGTTGCCTTCCTTCGCCACGACCTGCGCGCTGGTGCCCGCCGAGCGGCACAGCTGACCGCCGCGGCCGATCTTCAGCTCGATGTTGTGCACCGCGGTGCCGAGCGGAATCTCGAACAGCGGGACGGCGTTGCCGACGCGGATGTCCGAGCCCGGGCCCGCCACCACGCTGTCCCCGACCGTCAAGTCCTTGGGGTGCAGGATGTAGCGCTTCTCGCCATCGGGGTATAGCACGAGCGCGATGCGGCACGTGCGGTTGGGATCGTACTCGATCGCAATCACCTTGCCGGGGACCGCCGATTTGTTGCGCCGGAAGTCGATGCGCCGGTACTGCCGCTTGTGGCCACCGCCCTGATGCCGCGTGGTCATGTGGCCCTTGTTGTTGCGCCCGCCGGTGCGCTGCAACGGCTCGAGCAGGCTCTTCTCGGGCGTGCTCTTCGTTATTTCAGCGAAGTCCGACACCGAGCGGAACCGCGTGGCCGGGGTCACCGGCTTGAACTGTCGAATGCCCATATCAGCCCTCGAACACCTCGATCGAGTCGCCCTCTTTGAGCGTCACGATCGCCTTTTTCCAGGCCGGCCGGCGGCCGTGGTAGCGGCCGTAGGCGCGAGTCTTGGCCGGCGTCGTGATGGTGCGCACGGCGGTGACGGTCACCTTGAACAGCGTCTCCAGCGCCGCCTTGATCTGCGGCTTGGTGGCCTCGATGTGCACCCGGAAGGCGTATTCCTTCCGCGTGGCGTAGGCCGCCGACGACTTCTCGGTGACCACGGGGCCCACGATCAGGGCGTGGATGTCAGGCATCCTTGGCTCCTTCGGCGCCCAGCGCCGGCAGCTCGACCACCACCGCGTCGGACCAGAGGATCTCATAGGCCGTCGCGTCGGCGAACCGCAGCACCTGCACCGCCGGCAGGTTGCGCCCCGACAGATAGACGTTGGCCGCGCGCGCCGCGTCGTCGCTCGCCGTGAGCAGCAGGACCTTCTGCTCCGCCACCCCCAGCTTGCCCAGCAGCTCGACCAGCGCCTTGGTCTTCGGCTTCTCGAAGGCGAGCGGGTCCACCACCATCAGGCGTCCTTCCTGGGCGCGCTGGTTCAGCGCCGATTTCTTCGCCAGCTGACGCACCTTCTTGGGAATGCCGAGCCGGTAATCGCGCGGGTGCGGGCCGAACGCGACGCCGCCGTGCCGCCAGTGCGGCGCGCGCGTCGAGCCCTGCCGCGCCCGGCCGGTCCCCTTCTGCCGCCACGGCTTCTGATTGCCGCCCGAGACCTCGCTGCGGGTCTTGGTGTCGTGCGTGCCCTGGCGCTGGTTGGCGAGGAACGTCACCACCGCCTGGTGCATCACGTCCCGGTTGACCGTGCCGTCGAACAGCGGCTCGGGCAGCGCCATGGCCTTTTTCTTGGCGCCGGCCGCGGAATAGTGCGGGGCCTCAATCATGGCGGCTCCGGCCTCCCTGCTTGCGGACGGTGACGAGCCCGTTCATCGGCCCCGGTACCGCGCCGCGCACGAACAAGAGATTGCGCTCGGCGTCGATCTTCACCACGCGCAGGCCCATCTCGGTGAAGTTGCGCGCGCCCATGTGGCCCGGCATCCGCTTGCCCTTGATGATGCGTGAGGGGTCGGTGCCCGGCGCGATGGAGCCCGGCTTGCGGTGGCGCGTGTTGCCGTGCGTCGCCGGCCCGCCGTGGAAGTGGTGGCGGTGGACCACGCCCTGGAAACCGCGGCCCTTGGTCACGCCCGCGACCTTGACCCGGTCGCCGGCCGCGAAAATCGCGACCGTCACGGCCTCGCCCGGCTTGGGCGCCTCGCCCACCAGGTGGAAGCTCTCGAGAATGCGGGGCGCGGCGTCGAGCCCCGCCTTCTTGGCGTGGCCGGCCAGCGCCTTGGGCGTGCGCGTCGCCTTCTTCTTGCCGAAGCCCAGCTGCACACGGTCCCCCACCACCTGCACGACGGGGCATGGCCCCGCTTCGATCACGGTGCAGGGCACGTGCGCGCCGTCTTCGCCGAACACGCGCGTCATGCCGAGTTTGCGTCCGATCAATCCGGTCATAGCACCCTACTCGACTTTGATTTCGACGTCGACGCCCGCGGGCAGATCGAGCTTCGTCAGCGCGTCCACCGTCTGCGAGCGCGAGTCCAGAATGTCGATCAACCGTTTGTGCGTGCGCAACTCGAACTGCTCCCGGCTCTTCTTGTCGATGTGCGGGCTGCGCAGCACCGTCCACATCTGCCGCTTGGTGGGCAACGGGATCGGCCCGGACACCTGCGCCCCGGTCTTCTCCGCCGTGCGCACGATGTCCGCCGCCGCCTGATCGATCAGGGCGTGGTCGAACGACTTGAGCCGGATGCGGATCTTTTGCGCCATATGAGTCCTCGGCTACTTCAGGATCTTGGTGACCACGCCGGCGCCCACCGTCCGGCCGCCTTCGCGGATCGCAAACCGCAGCTGGTCTTCCATCGCGATCGGCGTGATCAGCTCGATCGTCATCTTCGTGTTGTCGCCCGGCATC
>WNFJ01641784.1_pt2 | contig 19118 bp, 9 predicted proteins | sample 5400461 | NCBI WGS metagenome assembly WNFJ01 (sample SAMN13153349, study PRJNA577476) | soil metagenome | isolation source: 115 cm saprolite on Douglas fir-dominated hillslope | place: USA:California | collected 2013-09-17
TCACAACCGATCTCCTTCGCCCGGTCACTTCCCTGTCAAGTGTGCCGGTACCGCGCCGGATCCGCAGTGACGGTACCCCCCAGATCAGGGGTGTACGTAGGTGCACCCCCAGGACACCGTTCAGCCGTATATCGCTGCCAGCGAGCGCTCACCTAGCGTAACCGCTGGGGCTGGGCAGGGTCCGGCCCGCCAGAACGCGGAACCAGGTCAGAAAGGGCCGTCATGAGTACCCAGATCACCGGCATGGGCGTGCTCGAGCTGCGCAGTGTGTCGAAGGTGTACGGCGAGGGGCCGGCCAGGGTGCAGGCGCTCCGCGGCGCCAGCCTGTCGGTCGAGGCCGGCTCGATGGTGGCGGTCATGGGGCCGAGTGGGTCAGGCAAGTCCACCCTGCTGACGATCGCCGGGAGCCTGGAGGACCCGACCAGCGGCGAGGTGCTCGTCGGCGGCGCCCCGCTGTCGACGATGTCGCGCAGCGACAAGGCCCGGCTGCGGCGCCGCTCGATCGGCTATGTCTTCCAGGACTTCAACCTGCTGCCCGGGCTGACCGCGGTGGAGAACGTCGCCCTGCCGCTCGAGCTTGACGGCGTGCCCGCAAGAAAGGCCAGGGCCGCGGGGATGCGGGCGCTCGAAGATCTCGGCCTGGCGGACCGGGCGCCCGGGTTCCCCGACGAGTTGTCCGGCGGCGAGCGGCAGCGGGTGGCGATCGCCCGGGCGGTCGTGGGAGAGCGCCGGCTGCTGCTGGCCGACGAGCCGTCCGGGGCCCTCGACTCGGCGAACGGGCAGGCCGTGATGCGCCTGATCCAGGCCGCCTGCCAGCGGGGGGTGGCCGCCGTGGTGGTGACCCACGACGCGCAGCTTGCCTCGTGGGCGGACCGGGTGTTGTTCGTGCGGGACGGGCGGGTGAGCGACAAGGCAGCGCCGGCCGGACCGCAGTCGCAGCTCGCGATGGAGCCGGGCCGATGAGCGCGGGGCTGCGCGAGCGCCCGGCCCACCAGGCCGCGGCCGCGGACGGTGGCGTTGCGGCCCGGCGGGCCGTCATCCGCTGGGCGTGGCGGCTGGTGCGCCGCGAGTGGCGCCAGCAACTGCTTGTGCTCGGAATGCTCACCGTCGCGGTCGCGGTGACGGTCCTCAGCGCGGGGGTCGCGACCAACACGCCGCCGTCATCGCCCAACGCGGCGGCGTTCGGCACCGCCAGCGCCCTGATCACCCTGCCCGGCACCGATCCGCACCTGGCCGCCGACATCGCGGCGATCAAGTCCAGGTTCGGCACCGTCGACGTGATCGAGAACGAGGCCATCGCCACCGGCGTGACCGGGGGTGCGCAACTGCGGGCACAGAACCCGGCCGGCCCCTACGGGCGCCCGATGCTCGCCCTGGTCTCCGGGCACTACCCGGCCGGACCGGGCCAGCTGGCACCGACCAGCCAGATCGCGGCTGCGTACGGCCTGCACACCGGGGGCGTCTGGCACGAGGGCGGCATTGCATGGCGCGTCACCGGCATCATCGAGAACCCCAGCAACCTGCTCGACGAGTTCGCGCTCGTCGCCCCCGGGCAGATCGCCGCGCCGGCCCAGGTGACGATCCTGCTCGGCACCGCGAACGGGTCGAGTTCCGGCCTGCCCGCGGGCGCGGCCGTCGCGTACCCGAGCCCACCGGGCGGCGGGATCAGTCCCGCCACGATCGTGCTCGTGCTGACGATGCTCGGGCTGATCTTCATCGGCCTGGTGGCCGTCGCCGGGTTCACGGTGATGGCCCAGCGACGGCTGCGCGCGCTCGGCATGCTCAGCGCGCTCGGTGCCACCGAGCGCAACGTCCGGCTCGTCATGGTGGCGAACGGCGCGATCGTGGGCCTCGTGGCCGCGCTGGCCGGCGCCGCGCTCGGCTTCGGCGCGTGGTTCGGCTACGTCCCGCATCTGCGGACGGCCACCGCGCACCGCGTTGACCCGGCCAACCTGCCGTGGTGGGCGATCGCCGCCGGGATGGTGCTTGCGGTCATGACGGCCATCGTCGCCGCCTGGCGGCCCGCCCGCGCGGTGGCCAAGATCCCCGTCGTGGCGGCGCTGTCCGGTCGGCCCGCCGGGCCGAAGGCGGTGCACCGGTCGGCCGGGCTCGGCGTCGCCACCCTCCTCGGCGGCCTGTGCCTGCTCGCGCTGTCCGGCGGGTGGGGCGGAAACAGCGGGTCGGCCACCCTGTTCCTGCTCGCGGGCCTGCTGGCCGTCATCTTCGCGCTGCTCGTGCTCGCACCGGTGTGCGTCGGGGTGCTTGCGGTCGCCGGTCGGCCCGCGCCGGTCGCGGTGCGGCTCGCGCTGCGCGACCTGGCCCGCTACCGGGCCCGTTCCGGTGCGGCCCTGGCCGCGGTCAGCTTCGCCGTCCTGCTCGCCGTGCTGACCGCCATCGTGGCCAGCGTCAGATTCTCCAACGTCCTCGACTACATCGGGCCCAACCTCACGGCGAGCCAGGTCATCGTCTACACGCCCTACGATCCCCGCGTCGCGGGACCGGGCTCGGGTGGCCCGGGCTCAGGTGGACCGGGCGCTGCACAAGCTCCAGCCTCGAGCGACATCGGGGCGCTGCGCTCACGCGTGGACAGCCTCGCCGCCTCGCTGCACGCCCAGTACGTCCTGGCCCTCGACCGGCCGACGGCCACGCTCATCCAGACGGGCACCGCGCACAACAACTATTCGGGTGCGCTGTACGTCGCGACCCCGGCGCTGCTGCGCCAGTACGGCATCAAACCCAGCCAGATCGACGGCGGCGCCGACATCCTCACCGTGCGCCCCGGCCTGGCCGCGGAGCCCCGCATGCAGCTCGTCACCCCGCCCGGCGGTACGCCCGGTCCCGGCCCCGGGCCGGGCCAAGCCGACCGCTGCCCGGCAGGCAGCTGCCTGGCCAACCCGAAGATCCAGGCCGTCGACGGTCTTCCTACCGGCACCTCCGCGCCGAACACGGTCATCACCTCCCGCGCCGTCCGCGCCCTCGGGCTGCAGTCCGTGCTGGACGGCTGGCTGATCCAGACGCCCGGGCCGCTCACTGCCGCGCAGATCACCGCGGCCAGGCAGATGGCGGTCGCTTCCGGCACCACCATCGAGACCAAATCCGGAGAGCTTGGGCTGTCGCAGATCAGCGACGGGGCCACCGCGCTCGGCATCCTCATCGCCCTCGGCGTCCTGGCCATGACGGTCGGCCTGATCCGCAGCGAGACCGCCAGCGACCTGCGCACCCTCACCGCGACCGGGGCAAGCGGCCGGACCCGCCGCACCCTCACCGGCGCCACCGCCGGCGCCCTCGGCCTGCTCGGGGCCCTGCTCGGCACCGCGGCCGCCGCCCTGGCCGGCATCGCCTGGGCCCGCAGCAGCCTCACCACGACGTTCGGCAACATACCGGCCGTTGACCTCGTCGCCGTCCTCGTCGGCCTGCCGCTGGCCGCCGCCGTCGGCGGCTGGCTGTTCGCGGGCCGGGAACCGCCGGCCATCACCAGGCAACCGCTCGAATGAGCCCGGTGCCGGCCCGGGGGGACCTTATCCCTCCAGGGACACCCCGAACCGCTGCGCCGCACGCGGCGCGTCCGCGGCAGCCGTTCGGGAGTATGCAGGACTCAGCGGCCAGCGGGTGGTCAGCTGGGCCCTGGCGGGAGGAGCTGGACCTGGTCGAAGGCCAGGCCGGACCAGCCGGGCCCGCGGCCCGGGCGCGTCCGGTGGGCGAGCCAGGTGAGGGTTGATCCGTCGATCCACCTGGTGCGGCGGAAGTAGCGGGTGACCTCGGCGCCCTCCCGCGGTATCGCCTCGTCGGCCACGAAGAACGGATGCGCCGGATCGAGCACGTTCGCGTACGCGTGGACGTCGCCGTAGGCCGGGCGGACCAGAACGCCGCGCCGGAAGTAACGCGCGCCAGCCGGCGTGACGATCGGCACCATCGGAATCCAGTTGGCCGGGGGGATCCGTTCGAGCACATAGGTCTGGGCCGGCCCGCCGGGGGTCCGCGGGGGAGGCGGCGGCTCCGGGAACGCGGCATCGAACTCGAAGGCGAGCTGCAGCGCGTCGACCGGCGCGTCGGCCGGCCCTTGCAGCTGGTGCTCGACGGCCCAGGACATCGCGGCCATGTCGTCGCGGAGAAAGTAGACGTCTTCCAGGGCCGGCCCCTCCATGACCGCGCCGCATCGCGGCGCCATCATGACGAAATCGGACCGGCCGGCCGGACCGGAGATCTTGAACATCGACCACACGCCGCCGCCTGCTGGCTGCGCAAGCTGCTCGGTGGGTTCGATGACGGTACGGACGCCGAAGGTGTCGGTGACGACGAGTGTGGTGATCGTCGACAGGGACCCGACGTCCGCTGGTACCGGCACGTAGAACCAGTCGTTGCCGAATACGAGGGCGAACTCCATGACGAGCATGGTGGCCAGGTCGACCTGATCCGGCTTGATCGAGCCGAAATCGGTGATCGCGTCCTCGAACTCCCACCACCGCGGCGACGGCATCCCACGGAAGGTGACGTGGTTCGGCAGGAAGTTGAACGTCTCGACCGCGGGCGGAGCGGGCGCGCCGCCGGGACCCTGGCCGGGGACCGGGCCGGCGCCGGCAGACGTCAGGGAGAAGGAGTACCAGTCAAGATCACCGCCGCGGAAATCGGGCGCGGTGAGGGTGACACCCGACGCGCTGCTGACCGAACTGACCGTCGCCGCGTAATCCAGCCGGCGCGGCTGCCAGGCCGCGTCGCCCGCGGGCTCGCTATAGAGGGACCCGCGGTAGGCAACCAGGCCGGCCAGCACCGGCGGGATGCCCGGTGCCGAGGCCTGCGGTGGCAGCGGGGGGACGGGCGTCCCGCCCGCCTGGGCCAGCGCATACGCGGCGGCCAGGGCGACGCCGTCGACGACCCGGCCGGCCAGGCTCGCGCGGATCGCCCGTCCGGCCGGATCCTCCGGCGCGTCGGCCGGGACGCTCGGGGCGATCGGGTAGGCGGTGCGGAGCGCGGCGATGACGCTGTCCGCGGTCGCGGCGGGGACGGCGGCCCTGATCGCCGCCTCCACGTGCCGGCCGAGCTGCGCGGAACCGCGAACGTTCAAGGTGACGGGCACTCGCTCGATGTGCGGTTCGAGCGCCACGGCCGGGTCGTAGGCGACCGGCCCGGTCCCGGTGAGCCCCGGCGCGTAGCCGGTCAGCGGCTGGGCCTGGACGCTCATGGTGGCCTGGACCGGCGAGCCCGCGTCCTCGCCTTCGAGCTCTGCCACCTGCCACTGGCGGGCAAGCATCCACAGCGGATCGCGGACCTGGGCCTGCAGGCTGCGCGCCATCGAGCCGTCGCGTGGATGAGGCTCCAGGCGGGTCCACATCGTCACCGATGCCACGGCTCAGCCCTGCCCGGCCTGGCCGGCCTGAGCGGTGAAGATCGCCGCGATGGGGGAGAGGATCATCGAGACCGTGTCCTCCTGCAGGTTGAACGGGAAGTAGAGGGCAGGAAGCACCTGCCCGACCTGGCCGACGCTGGCCAGGTCGACGGTGCGGACGCGGGCCAGCGCCAGGGTTTCCCTGAGTACCTGGGCCAGCGTCGCGTCGTCCCAGCCGTGCGCGAGATCGGGGCACGCGGCGAGCAGCAGCGCCTGCGGCGCCCGCGCCTTCGGGTCGTCGTGGTGGAAGGCGACGCCTGCGCTCTCGCGGCGTGGCGGCACGCGTTCGGGCCAGGCGTCGACGAACAACCCGGCCCAGGGCGTCGTGGCTGCGGTGGTATCGCCGGTGACCAGCGCCATCACGGCCACCCGGCCGAGGGCCGGCTGGCTGCCCGGCGTGGGCGGCAGCGCCAGCCAGCGGTCGCCAGGCACGGCCGGAAGCTGTGCGATCCGTACCTGCGGCGCCGCGGCGCCGGCCACGATCTCGGCGGTCAGCAGGGCGAGATCGAGCCGTGACACCCCCGCGCGAACGTGGGTGAGCTGCTGCTGCCAGCGCTCGATCGCGACAGGGTCAGCGCCGATCACCGCGGGATCCTGGGCGAACGCGGCGCGCAGGGTGGCCGCGTCCGGGGGCGTGAAGTGCGGCAGCACGAGCAGGCTCTTGCCGAACGCCTCGCTCAGCGCCGCCAGCGCGGGCGCGGGATCCCCCGGCTGCAGCGTGATCGTGGCCAGGCTCGCCGCCCGGGCGGCGAGCGCGTCGTGCAGCGGCTTGGCCTGGGCGGCCAGGGTCGGGTCGGGTCCGGAGCCCGGCCGGGAGCCAGGAATCGCCCCGGGCAGGCCGTAACCGGCGGCCGCGGCGGTCGCGGCGCGGGCGGCGTCGGGGGTCAGGCTCCCGGCCGCCGCGTTGGCCAGTTCGGTCACGAGCGTGCCGATCGCCGCGGCGGCCGCGGCCGCCCTGGCGTTCAGGTCCGCGACGTCGATGCCGGCCGGTACTGCCGCGTCCGCGGTGGCCAGGTCGCCGGCGGCCAGCGCCCGCGCCCCGGCGAGCAGGTCGTCGATGACGCGGGCGAGGGTGAGCAGGTCATGGAAGCTCAGTCCCGGCGGCGGCGCGTCGGGGTAGCTGATCGTGATGCCGGTCGCGCCGGCCGGTACGGCGTGATAGATGATCCGTGCGTCGAGTTCTGAGCGTTGTGCCTGAGCGGTGATCCGGCTCATCGCGAGGACGTCCAGCGGCCCGGCGGCCAGGTCGGCCAGGCGCACGGTGGCCGTGGCCGGCGGCGTGTTGCCCGAGGTGTAGGTGACGACCGCGTGGATCGTCGCGGGGTCGGGAAGCAGCGTGGAGACCCAGGCATCGAGCCACGGTTCGGCCTGTGACCGGGGCGTGGCAGGTATGGCGGCCCAGCTCGCCGCCCGCGCCGGCGGCCCGGCCAGCAGCGTGATCAGCCGCTGGGTGTGGTCGGCGCCGCCACGTGGGGTCGACAGCATCTGCGGGTCCGGCATCTGCTGTGCCTGCGAAAGACCGTCGAATGTCCCGCCCGCCCGGTCCGGGTTCCCGCGCATCGTCTGGTAGACCGCCTCGGCGACGCCGACGTCACTGATGGCGTCGACGGTGTCGTCGAGCACAGCGAACAGGGCGAGCAGCTTGTCGCGGTCGGCGCCGGGCCCGGGGAGCCCAGGTCCCCAGTCGGCGTTGGGGGCAAGCGTGCCGTCCCTGCGGGCCCGGTCGAGCGCGAGCGCGTCCACCACGTCGGAGGCGCCCGCCACCTCGTCGGTCGGCGAGACCGGGGTGAGCTTGCCCGTCGCGACCGGGTACAGGTCCCGCAACGGCTGGATGTAGGGGTCGAGCGCGGCGTCGTGCATGCCGCTCTCGAGCTGGTAGCCGAGCAGCGCGCCCAGCGGTTGCCCCTGCCTGACGCCGTCGAGCAGGTAGAGCGCGTTGCGGACCCGGTCCGACGACAGGTCGAGCGCGAGCAGCCCGTCCTCGGCGCCGCCCTGGTGCGACAGGTAGCCGCTGCGCAGCACGGCCGCGGTGGCCGCTTGGGCCATCGACGGCGCGTGGATGAACCCGCCATTGTCGGCGGGCGCCTGCCGCGGCGGGGTGGGCGCGGGGGCTTTCGGGTACAGCCTGGCGCGCCGCCCGTCGAGCTCGGCCACCAGCCGTGCGGCCGCCGGTCCGGCCGGCGCGGCGGGGGTGGCCGGGCGGAGGTTTTCCACGAACCCGTATGCGCCGGGGCGCAGCCCGGCACCGGGGCCCCCGTCGGTCCCGGCCGCCCGCTGTGCGGTCAGCCGCGCGGTCGCCAGCGACGTCACCCAGGTGTCGAGCCGGTGACTGCAGGAGTCGAGCGTCTCGGTAAGCAACCGGTCAAGCTCGGCGGTCGGCAGCGCGGCGAGGCGGTCCATGCTGGCGCGGAGTTCGCCGAGCCGCTCGAACGCCGATCCGGGCTGCGGCTGGAGCGCGACCAGGTATTCGGCCCAGCTGACCGGCTCGGCCGCCGACACCGGCCTGGCCAGCACCTCCCAGGGCGTGACCTGCGGCAATGACGTGGCACCGGCGGGCGGTGGCGCGGCGGGCGGTGTGGCGGCGGGGGGTGCGGCGGCGGCCTGCGCGGGCCCGGCGACCGTCGGGACGGTCGCGATGCCGACAAGCTCCTGCTCCCGGGTCTGCGCGATCGCCATCTCCCCGGTGGCGACCTGGGCGAACTGGGCCAAGTTCACGTAGTCGAGCAGCATCGACTGGCGCAGGATCTTGTAGAGGAGGGTGTCGGGGACCGCGGGGCCGGGATAGTTGTTCGCCCGGATGTCACTGATCGCCGCGGACCGCAGCCAGGTGATGTAGTTGACCTGGCCGCCGCCGAAGGCCGCGTCGGCGGGCAGGGGAGCGGTCTCCGACAGCGGGCCGGCCACGACGGTTGGCGACAGGACAGGAAAATCGGCCGGCGAAAGGCCGGTATGGATCAGGCGCGGATCCCAGGAGTTGTAGCCGACGACGTCGAGCTGGGTGCGGCCGGGCGCCAGATGCTGCTGCCACCAGAGGTTCTGCCCGGCGGCCGGCATGCCGAGAAACCCCATCAGGTTCCACAGCAACTGGTCGCCGAGCACGTGCCTGGCGCGAAAGCTCATCGAGCTGGCATCCATACCGAGCACGTGCGCAAGATCCGCATCCGGGTCACCTTGCGTCGCGCCGACATGAGCGGCCGCGTCCGCGCTCGCGGACCAGGTCGGCAGCAGCCGCCGCACCATCTGCAGCACCGCGGACTCGACCGGGTCCGCGTTGTTCCCCGCTGCCCACAGGGTCGTCGAGGTGGTGGGCAGTACGCCGTAAGGCACCGAGCCCGTGCGCAGCGCCGGCAACGGCCCGCGCGGGCGCACGTGCGCGACGCACCACTGCCTCGCCTGCTCGATGCGGTCCTCGGCCAGCCCGCCGTCACCCATCTGCCTCAAGAAGTAACCGAGGGTGGCCGGCCACACGGCGGTGAGCATGTCCGAGCCGTCGCGCTGGTCGTGCCGGTCGGCGTAGCGGACGTGGTCGAAGGTCGCCACCGGCAGGCCGAGCAGGCGCGCGGCCACCGGCCCGTCGGCGTCGGGCTGGCCGGTCAGGGCGGGTCCCCGCTCGACGGCGAAGCTGACCGCGGCGCCGGGATCGTCACTGCGGTAGGCGGACGAGGCGTCCTGGGTGTTGTTGGTCGGCGCGCCCTGCGGCACGAACGCCAGGCCGTCGCTGTGGTGGTGCGCGTCAAGCAGCGCCGCCACCTGCGGCGAGCCATCGCCCGGTGCGGCCAGCCCGTAGACGATGACACGGTCGAATCCCGCCTGCCGCTGGGGCGCAGTGATCGGTATCCGCAGCGCCATGCCGGCGGCCACCGCCGCGTCGAAGTCGACCAGCCAGCGCATCCCCGCATCGACCGGCATGCCATCGGGGAACCCGCCGGCCAGTGCCGGGTCAGCCGGGGAAAGCGAGAGCGCGAGGTCCGCGGCGATCGCGCCGCCGGTAAAGGTCGCGGTCGTGCCGTCCTGGTCGAGGACGACCGTCCAGAACGGCGGCAGCAGCGCCGCGGTCGCCGGCTGATGCCACGCGTCGCCGCTCACCGGCGGGCTCGGCGGCTGCGGCGGCGGTACCGGATCGTGGCCGGCCGGGGTGGGTGCCTGCGGCTGCTGCGCCAGGTTGACCGGGGTGGTCTGCCGCGCGATCCACGCGGCACGCGGCGCACCGTAGCGGGCCGCCAGCCCTCGCCACGGTGCCTGGATCGCGTCCGGGTGCGGCGGCGGGTTCCCCGCCCGCCATACGGCGTCCCAGTACGCGTTGCCCGCGGCAAGCTCAGCGGCGGTGAGTTCGGGGTGGTGCCCGTTGGCCGTGATCTGGTCCGGGTAGACGCGGACCCACAGTTCGCTCGTGTCGCCCCGGTCCGTGAAACGCGTCTCGATCCGGACCGGCAGGAGCAGCAGCGGCGTGGTGTCACCGCCTCCAGGGACCGGCACGGGCCTGACGGGTGCGGCGGCAGACGGCTCTGTCATGGCTACCTCGGCGGGAGGAGCGAGTCGGCATGGACCATGATGCGAAACGGCATCCGGATGGTGATCGCCGCGGTCTGGGCGGCGTCCTGGCCCCAGGCAAGCGCGGCGTCCTCGGGATTCGAGCCGTCGAGCGCCACCCCGCTCGGCGTGCCCGCGGCGGTGAGGAAGGCGGGCAGGGAGAAACCGGCGAGGACCCCGGCGAAGACCGTCGAGGCGACCCGGTAGCGGGAGATCTCGGTCGGGGCAAGCTCAGGGAACACGCTGCTCACCGCGGAGGATGGGAGGGTGCCCTGGCCGGCGCCGAAGCTCGCCTGGCTGGCCAGGTTCGCCTGGCGCTGCGCTGCGATGATCGGGCTGCCGAAGTTGGTCCAGGCCAGATCCTCCCAGCGGGTCACCGTACCGGCGGCATCGGGTTCGAGCCCGAACCGCGGCTCGGTCGGCTGTTCCTGGAACACGAAGAAGAAGCCGAGCGGTGACGCGCCGGTACCGCCGCGTGCGTCGTCCACCGACAGGTTGAACCCGAAGAAGGTGATGTCCGGGCGAAGCGTGCCACGGAAGATCGGGAAGCGCTCGTCGGTCTCGTCGAGCACGCGGCCGTTGTCACCGTTCGCGCCCGCCTTCGCCTTGCCCGCGAATATCACGGTGTTGGGGTAGCGGCGCAGCAGTTCGCCCCGGACGAGCAGCACGATGTTGTCGGCGACCACGTTCGGCCGGTTCTCGTTGAGGCCAAGAGGCTGGGAGCGCGGCCAGGTGTTGATCGGCGGTATGTCCTTCAGAGCTTCGGCGAGCTGAGCCGGATCAGTGGGGTCGCCGGGCTGCGGCACGTATCCGGAGACGTCCCAGAACTGCCTGAAGCAGCTGCCCCGCTGGTCGGTGGGGTAGCCGTTCCACAGCAGCTGGCGGGCCATCTCGTGGTTGAGCCCGACCATGTACGACTCGATGAATCCGTGGTTGGCGACCACCGCGCCGAGCGTGTTCGGCGGGATGAGCTCGACCCCGGGCAGCAGGTAGTCCTGGTTCAGGTCGCGCAGCGGCACGTACATCGGCTGCGGGAACTCCGGTGCGGCCATGATCGGCTCGATGGGGTCCGGGGTGAACCACGGCGCGCCGTCGCGCATCGCGACGATCGAGCTCATCCGGGCAGGCACGGTGGTGGCCGGGTCGAGCCGCGTCAGCACGGTCGTGGAAAGCGCGGCCATGTCGAGTGCCGCGGCGAGCGGCGGGTCGGCCGGTGCGGAGTGCACCGCGCCCCGCGTCCGGGCTGTCGGCACCGGCTCCGCCCGCGGCCAGGGGGGACGGCGCGGCGGGTGCCTGCCGCGGCGCGGCGCCGCCCGCGCCGCCGAGGCCAGTCGGCGGGACGGTGACAGCGAATGTGGCCGCGGGAGGGGCGGACGTCATCGTGGCCGGCGTGAGGTTCGCCATGCGCATCGTCTCGCTGGTCTGTTCGCCCGGGCCGATGCCGGCCAGCCACCATGCCAGCGCGACGGCACCAGCGACCAGGACCGCGGCGACGGCGCCGGTCACGATCCCGGGGGCGGCGAGGAGCACGACGGCCGCGATGACGAGCCCGGCCATGAGCACCAGGATCGGAAACCACTGGCGCAGCCGGACGCTGCCCGAGATGATCAGCGCGCGGAGCCAGCCAGGAAGCCAGCCGGGCAGCGCAGCGGCCTCGGTGGCGTCACTGACCCCGTCGATCGAGGTCATGCCGCCCGGCGGGGGCGGCGGCGGCGCGACCCGGACCTCATCGGCGTTGATCCGGTCGAGCAGCGGGGTCCGTGCGGCTGGCGCGGTGGCCAGCCCGGCGAGCGTCGCCGCGCGCCGGCCGAGCGGCCCGAGCGGCCTGGCGACCCGCCGGTAGGCGCCGGAGACCATCCGCTGCGGCACCCGGCTGGCGGCCAGCGTCGCGTACACGGTGCGCGGGCTCGCCATGATCCTGGTGTGGACCGGCGCGGTCATCGCCAGGGCCGTCGCGGGGAGGGCCGGTACCAGGTGGCTGATCCACAGCGCCGACATCGCGGCCCGGGACAGCTGGGCCGCGCGCAGCAGTGCGTTGGCCGCCTCGACCTCGGCGACCTGCCGCCAGGCCGAGGCCATCAGGGCGACCCGCTGGCCAGCCACGATCTGGGTGCCCATCCCGGCCGCGGCGCGGTTGCGCGGATCCAGGTTCAGGTCGGCCGGCCAGCCGGGCCGGGTGCGGTCCACGGCCGCGATCGCCGCGTGCCACTTGCCGTAGAACGGCGGGACGATATGCGGGTCGCCGGTGGCTGGGTGGTCCGGATCGTCCACCGCCGACGCCGCGGTCAGGTTGACCAGGTTCTGCACCGCCGCCTGGAACGCGTCGCGCTGAGGCCCGCTCCACGGTGTCGAGGTGGTCGCGGCGCTGCGCAACGCTCCCTCGAGCCCGAGCGGCCCGCCCGCGCTGGGGACCCCGGCCGCCGGGTGATCCACTGCCATCGGCGCGGCGCCCACGTCCGCGGGAAGCACGGTCGGCGTGAGCTTGCGCACCAGCGACTCGAAGTCCCCGGCGTCGCTGGTGCGGAAGGAGAACCGGTAGTAGACCGGCAGCCGCAGGGGCGCGGTCGTCTGCGCGGTCCAGGCCGGATCGGAGGCGTGCAGGCCGCTCACGTCCGTGCCGAGGCCGGCCTGGCGGCCGATCTCGAAAGCGGGGACGAGGAACGCCGTGTAGGCGGTCTCGGGGTCGAGCCGCCGCGGGCACAGCACACGGGAGATGGCCGCGGCCGGATTCGACGCGATCGTGGCGCCGAGGTCACCGTCCCCGCTGATCTGGGCGTGCGCCCAGTTCCACGCGTCACCGAGGGGCTGCAGCGCCGACACCGCCTGAACGTCGATCACAGGGAGCGGGTTGGGCACGACATCCGGCGTGGTGAACTCCCCGTCCTTCAGCGCGATGAGGGTGACGAAGGGCCGCAGCCGGTCGGCGTTGGGCAGCGCCGGGGTGAACAGCCACGGGAAGTCGGGGTGGTCGAACTCGATGCCCGCGAGGTAGTTCGGTTCGAAGTTCATCGTCCGGTCGCGGGGCTCGGTCCTGATCACATGCCGGGGATCGATGCCGATCACGTCGCCCGGCCCGTACAGGTGGACGGTGAGCTGCGGTGCGGGGGTGTCGGCGACCACCGCATTCCCCTGCACGGCGGTCACGTTCAGCGTGACGTCAAGGGCCGCACGGTCGGGCAGGCCAGGGCCGTCCACCGTGCCCGCGTCGGCACCGATGCCGCGCCGCACCCACGAGCGGAAGTGGTACTTTGCGCCGGGCGCGTCGGCGAAGTCCCTGACCGTCATGCCGCCTGTCCTTCCGGGACCTCGTGCAAGGGGATGACCTGCAGCAGGCCGGCGTCGGCCGGGTTGGCTGCCAGGTGCGCGGTGAGCGCGGCGCTCGCCGCGTAGTGGGTCGTGCCGGCCGCCGCCGAGACGTCGCCGCGGACCGACATGTCGTCCGTGCTGGTCACCACGTACTTGACGGCGCTCGTGGTCAGCACGCTGGTCATGCCCGGCTCGGCGTACTTGGCCAGGCCGGTCGTCTGCACGGGCGAAAGCGCGCCCGCGCCTATTCCGGTGCAGGCGGCGAGCATCTCGGCGGAGATGTTCGCGAGCCGGTCCAGGATCGACGCCTTGACCGGATCGGGAACGTAACGCCATTGCATGGTCACCGAGCGGACGGCGTCGTGGCCCCCTTGAACGGACGGGTCCCCGATCTGCACCCCGCAGTCGAACTGCTCGAAGGCGGGCGCCGACAGCTTGTCGTTGTCGGAAAGCTGCTGGAACTGCCCGCGCCCGAAGGCGTCCTGCACCGGGTTGCTCGGCGTGGGGTTGCCGCCGAGCGTCACGCCCGCGATGGAGAACTGGCTGCCGTCGGCCGGGGTGTAGTTCCCGAACTTGCCGATCGGGACGTCGAGCGGCACGACCTTCTCGCGTACGGTCAGCGACCCCATCGGGTGCACGATGATGTCGGTGCTGGCGGGCGGGAGCCCGCGCAGCGTCACCGCCTGCTCGGCGCCGGCCGGAAGCTGCGCCGACCAGCTCGCGGGCGCGGTGAGCGCCGCATTGAGCTGCGGCAGCACCGGCGTGGCGGGAAGGGTGATCGCATGGTCGTCGCCCCAGGTGAGGTCCACGCCCGCGCTGATGGAGAAGAACAGGATCTGGAATGACGCGCTGCCGTGCACATGCCATGGGGTGGGGCCGGACAGCTCGGCGTCCAGGTGGATGCCGAGCAGCGTCGCGCCCTCGAACTGCACGTCGACCCCGGCGGCGAAGTGCACGTCGAAACCGAACGGGTCGAACACGAACAGCGCGTCGAACCCGATGTAACCGTGCACGCTGAAGCCGCCCGCGGACGCGCGCAGGTCGACCGCGGCGCCGAACTGGAAGCTGTTGGAGGTCACCGCGATGTAGGAGGTGCAGCTCAGCTGCACGAAGTCACCCGCGCCGATGCTCACCGTCATCCGGCGAAGCGCGGGGAATCCGGGCGGGGGCAGGTAGCGGGGGTGGAACCCGCCCAGGGACACCGCGAAGTCGGGATTGTCGCCCCAGTTGAGCCGCAGCGCCATGTCGCCGTACATCTGGAAGAGCAGGATGTGCGAGTCGTATATCGAGCCGTCGATGGTCAGCAGCTTGGCCCCGAAGTCCAGGGTGCCGAGGATGTCGATCTGGATGAGGATGAGCGCTGCGTCGTCGGTGGGCAGCGCCATGTGCAGGCGCCCGAGCAGCGCGATCCGAACCGGGTCCGGCACCTCGAGGATGACCCCGACCTCGAGCGTGAGCAGGCTCGGGGTGCCCCAGCCCACCGCCAGCATCGGGCCGAACACGTACCGGCCGGACGCGGGCGGGAAAATCGTGCGGATGTCGCTGATGATCTGCGGTGCGTCCGCGACAGGGTCGGGCGGGAACAGGATGGAGTCCAGGTGATGGGCCCGCATCGCGTCGCGGAGCGCTTCGAGCACCATCGTGCGGTTGATCCCGCACAGCCCTCCGACGCCGTTGAGGGTGAAGCCGAACCCGAGCTGGATGGGCGGCAGGTCGAAGGTCAAAATGATCAGGAAGGAGAACCCGGGCGAGCCATCGGGAAGCTTGGTGTCGAGCACCCCGATCGCCTTGATCGAGATCCCGAGGAGCGACAGCTCGAGTACGCCCGAGTACTCGCCCTTGTCGGGGTCGAAGGAGATGTATCCACCGCCGGTGACGACGCCGGCATCCACGACGATGCCAAGGCCCGTCGGCGGCTTGAACTTGAGGTCGAGACTGGCGGGCCCGAGATTTCCTGGCGTGAAGCCGATGGTGGTCGCGGCACCGATCCGGTCGACCGACGCCGAGATCGGGCCGAGGGTGCCGCTGCCCGTCACGCTGGTCTCCAGGGCCAGCCCGCTGCCGGACCCGCTGAGTTCCAGGTGCACGCTGTCCAGGGTGAACGGCCCGATGGTCGCGTGCACGCCGATGGTCGTGCCGATGCCGGCGTTCCCGCCAATGAAAAAGCCGCGATCTCCGGCCCAGCCGAGCTGTAGGTCGAAGTCGACCTCGATGTCCAGGCTGGACAGCAGGCTCGCCACGAACCCGTCGGCGTTCCCGGCTCCGACCTTGAATTTGCCGCCGGTGATCGAGGCGCCGATCGCGAAGGCTCCGCGCGCCACCCCCGAGCCGCTGTCCCAGTGGAACTGGGCGCCGATCAAGGTCCCGATCGACGCTGCGTCCAGCGTGGCGACACCGGGGATACCGATGATCGTGATCCGGCCGCCCGGGTCAGGGGTCCTGGTCACGGCGATCTGCAGCGAGCCGTCCACGCTCGCGGCCGCGTGCAGCTCGAGCTGGCCGGGCGGCAGGATCCGCAGCTCGATGCCGGCGTCCAGGGTGCCCTTGGCGACGAGCTGCATCGTCCACCCGGGTGGCAGCACCGACGGGAGGGTGAGCGTCGCCCCGTCGCTGATCCCGATGCCGAGGGTCGCCGACAGGCCAGGCGGGCTGGCGCTCGTGACCGGCGCGAATACGAACGGCAGCACCGCCAGCGTGGTGGTCGCCGGGTCGTACGACGCCACCGCGCCGAAGTCGACGAGGAGGTCGCGGATCCGGCGAAGCAGCGCGGCGGCGTCCAGCGCCGGGGTGTTCCAGCCGTACAGGCCGAGCAGGTAGCCGGCCGGGTCGCTGACGAGGCTGCCGATGTTGGAGAGGTTCAGGTCATGCCGCCGGTAGGCGACCTTCGCCGGATCGCCTCCGCCGGGCGGGACCAGGTCCAGGTTGGCGATCCCGAGCACGGCGAGGATGCGCAGCAGGACCGGGCGGTAACCCGCCAGGTAGTCGACGATGACGTGCTCGAGCAGCTTCTCGGCGAACGTGCCGGCGAAGGCCGCCACGTCGCCCGGGTTGACCCCACCCAGGCTGCCGGCCACCGAGGCCAGCGCGGTGGCCACGTTGTCGAGCGCGGTGATGGTCGCGCCGACCGCCTGGAGCAAGGTGGCGGTGGCGGACAGGATGGCACCGACGTCGTCGGCCTCGACGGCGCTGGCCAGCGCGGCCAGCGGGGCGGCCAGGCCCTCGACCGCGGTGATCGCCGCGCTGGTCGCCGAGGTGAACGCGGGCAGCCCGTCAAGCGTGGGCGGCAGGCCGAGGCCCATCTCGGCGAGCAGGCCGCGGGCGTCGCCCGCGGCCAGCCGGGTCTGCAATGGCTGCAGCGCGGCCGTGAGCGCGCCGGCCAGTTGCTGGAGGGTGCCGTCGTCAGCCATCAGGCTCTCCGCCGTGCCCACAGCGCACCAGGCGCGCTACCGCCGACGGCTGCGCGCCCACCGGCTGCGCGCCCACCGGCTGCGCGCCCACCGGCTGCGCGCCCACCGGCTGCGCGCCCACCGGCTGCGCGCCCACCGGCTGCGCCGCGCCCACCGGCTGCGCGCCCACCGGCTGCGCGCCCACCGGCTGCGCGCCCACCGGCTGCGCGGCGGCCGAGCACGTTCTCGACGGCCACGACCCCCAGCGCCGCGGCCCACAGCGCCGCGATGCCAACCGCCGCGACCCCGAGCAACGAGGCGATCAGGGAGGTGACCCCCACCAGGGCGATCAAGAACATCGAGCGGCATCCGCTGCCGCCGGAGGTGCTGGGCGGTGGTGGGGCAGGCGCGGGCGGCGCCTGCGGCCCGACGAAGGCGGTCGAGGACACGGCGGAAAGAAAGGCCCACGCCGCGACGTGGATCTCCCGTTCCAGCTTGGGGTATTGCGTTACGTAGTTCGGGCTGAAGCCCCCCTCGTTCTGGTCGGCTCCCTTACCTGGATCGCCGCCAACCTCGATCGTGAACGCCATCACCGGGCTGACCGGCGTTCCCGCGGTCGCCGCGGTGAACCAGCGGCTGAAGCAGTAGTCGTCGGTCGCTCCGCTGGTGATGTAGAGGCTGGCCGACTGCATCACCGTGTACTTGGATCGCGCCTGTGCGGTGGGATCCGCCCCGCCCGCCTTGGCCAGGATCTCGTCGCTGATGCGCTTGGCCATGGCCGCCGCGGCCGCCGCGGTGCCGGTCGGGATGTATTCGTTGTATGCCGCGTGGTGGGTACCGTCGCGCTTGCCGTCCCATGCCGGGTTGGCGAAGTTCATGGTCGCGTCGGTGTCCTGATTGGTTTCGAGGCCCCACGAGAACAAGATGTCGCGCGAGAACATGTGGAAGTCGATGAAGAAGCTGATGTTCTTCGTGCGCATCAGGTTGGCGACGTTCTTGGCCTCCGGCTCCGACTCGGGCGATCCCGCCGTGATGTCGCCGACGTAGGTCTCGTCCCGCGGGTCCTTCGACGATCCGATATCGAGGTCGGAAAGCGCGGTGTTGTAATACTTTGGAAAGTTCCAGACGATGTCGAAGTTGCGGTTGATGTCCACGCCGATGCCCCAGGGGCTGGTCACCCCCGCTGGCGCGGGCCGCCGGTTCTTGCGCCACATCTTGTGCAGTTCCTGGACGGCAGGCGAAGAACCGGACGGCAGGGTGGCCAGGACCCAATCCCGCCCATCGTCGTTGACGAGGGGGGCGACGTAGAGATCGAGCCGTTCCACGACGCTCTTTACCCAGGGCCACGGGATGGTGAAGGAGCCATAGACGGTGCCGCTCACCGGATCCGTCCACGCCGGATAGGTGATCGCGCTCTTGGCGGCGTAGGCGGGCAGCAGCTTCTCCAAGAAGCTGACGAGCGCGTCCGGCGGCGCAAGTTCCCTGGCGTGGACGCCGCCGATGAGCAGAACGGCCCAGCGGGGCGAGGGGCTGAACGATGTGGTGGCACTGATCTTCACGTAGCCGCTCTTGCCGCCCGCCGTCCCGGCCGCCCAGTCTCCGGGCCCAGACCGGGTGCAGACCGTGGGATTGGCGGTGGCGAGCGCGTCGAGATGCGCGGAGACGACGGCCGAGGTCATGTAGCCTGCCATACCGCTCTCCTAGGCCACGGGTGGCTGGTTATCGATCTGGGTGTCGATGACCTGCCAGCTGCCAAGCTCGTCGGCGTCGTTCTCCACGACACGGACCGTGCAGCCGAGCGCGGTCAGCGCGGGGATGTTGGCCTCAGCGGTGTGCCCGGTAACGGTCCAGGTGCCGTCGCCGTTGTCGACCGCGGTGGCGTGTGCGAGCGCCAGGGGGAAGCTGGCGCCGATGGTAGGAAGCTGGCTGAGGACACCGGCAGATCCGGTGATCGCGATCATCGCCATGGCAGCCGCCTACCGTGCTGCGCCGCGCCATTGCGTATGGCGCGGCGCGGTCGGCATGAATGGACGCGACGGCGTTCTGCCGGACCGCCCGAACCGGCGGAATACACCACACGCCGGATTGAGCATGGCCCCACCCCCAAATTCGCAATGCCCCTGCGGTCGATCAAACGGTACGAGTGATGGTAACGCGACTTGATCGTCTAGAAAAGACAGACGGGCCTGTTGTTCAAAGACGTGATGTTCTTGCTGGCCGGCCCGGGAGACCCACCACAGGTGGTCGATGACGCGGGCCGCCGGCGGGGCTCAGGGGAGACCGGGTGACGCGACAGGCCGACTGCGCTGCCGCAGCCGTATGACGTCGAGCGGGGGAGCGGGCATCGGATCGCCGCGGCACCCGCCGACCGTGCCAAACTCGCCCTGTCGTTCAGGAGCGCTCGCCGGCTCGTCCGCCACGTCCGCGAGACCTCTAGCGCAAGTCGTTCACGGATCATCCTCCTGCGCGATCGCGGCGCTGACATCTTCCGGCAGCACCGGAATATGATCCCA
>WNFJ01478778.1_pt2 | contig 19115 bp, 20 predicted proteins | sample 5400461 | NCBI WGS metagenome assembly WNFJ01 (sample SAMN13153349, study PRJNA577476) | soil metagenome | isolation source: 115 cm saprolite on Douglas fir-dominated hillslope | place: USA:California | collected 2013-09-17
GACGCGTTCTCGGCGGCCAGTGCGTCATCCTCGACCGACTGCTCCTGCACCCTCGCCTTGTTCGGCATGACCCCTCACCTGTGTTGCCCTTTGCGCGCGCACCGCCGATCGAACGCTAGCCGGCTTTGCGATCGCGCTTGTCGACCTCCTCGAATTCCGCATCGACCACGTTGGGGTCGCTTTGCGCCCGCGCGCCGGCCGGACCGCCCGCCTCCGCGGTCGAACGGTTGACCGCCTCGGCGAGTCGCATCGCGCTCTTGTTCAGTCGTTCGCTCGCCTGGCGGATGCGCGAAACGTCCTCGCCCTTGATGGCATCCCTGAGGGCGGAGACGGCCTGCTCGATTTCGGTCTTCAGGTCGGCCGGTGCGCGACTTTCCGCCTCCTTGAGGCTCTTCTCGACGGTGTAGATCATCGAGTCCGCCTGATTGCGGGCCTCGACCAGCTCCTTGCGCCGCCTGTCCTCGTCGGCGTGAGCCTCCGCCTCTTTGACCATGCGCTGGATATCGGCCTCGGTGAGGCCGCCCGACGCCTGGATGCGAATCGTCTGCTCCTTGCCGCTGGCCTTGTCCTTGGCGGATACGTTGACGATCCCGTTGGCGTCGATATCGAACGTCACCTCGATCTGCGGCAGGCCTCGGGGCGCCGGGGGAATGCCGACCAGATCGAACTGGCCGAGCAGCTTGTTGTCGGCGGCCATCTCGCGTTCGCCCTGGGATACCCGGACGGTGACGGCGGTCTGGTTGTCCTCCGCGGTGGAGAAGGTCTGGCTGCGCTTGGTCGGGATCGTGGTGTTGCGCTCGATCAGCTTGGTCATGACGCCGCCGAGCGTCTCGATGCCGAGCGACAACGGCGTCACATCGAGCAGCAGCACGTCCTTGACGTCACCTTGCAGGACGCCGGCCTGGATCGCGGCGCCGACCGCGACCACCTCGTCGGGATTGACGCCTTTGTGAGGCTCGCGCCCGAACAGGTTCTGCACCACCTCCTGAACCTTGGGCATGCGGGTCTGCCCGCCCACGAGCACAACCTCGTCGATTTCGGAGGGCTGCAGGCCGGCATCGCGCAGCGCCGCCTTGCACGGCTCGATCGTCTTCTGGATGAGATCATCAACCAGCGCTTCGAGCTTCGAGCGGCTGAGCTTGATGTTGAGGTGCTTGGGGCCGTGCTGGTCGGCGGTGATGAACGGAAGATTGACGTCGGTCTGGGTGGCGCTCGACAGCTCGATCTTGGCCTTTTCTGCCGCGTCCTTGAGGCGCTGCAATGCCAGGCGATCCTTGCGCAGGTCGATGCCGTTCTCCTTGCGGAACTCATCCGCCAGGTAGCCGATGATGCGCATGTCGAAATCCTCGCCGCCGAGGAAGGTATCGCCGTTGGCCGCCTTGACCTCGAAAACCCCCTCGCCGACCTCGAGGATGGAGATGTCGAACGTTCCGCCGCCCAGGTCGTAGACCGCGATCTTGCCGTGTCCCTTCTTTTCGAGACCATAGGCGAGCGCGGCCGCGGTGGGCTCGTTGATGATGCGCAGAACCTCCAGGCCCGCGATGCGGCCGGCGTCCTTGGTCGCCTGGCGCTGCGCATCGCTGAAATAGGCAGGAACCGTGATGACGGCCTGCGTCACAGTGGTTCCGAGATAGGCCTCCGCGGTCTCCTTCATCTTCTGCAAGATGAAGGCGCTGATCTGGCTCGGGCTGTATTTCTTGCCCCTGACCTCGACCCACGCATCTCCATTGGGTCCCGGCACGATCCGGTAGGGAACCATGCCCTTGTCCTTCTGGGTCAGCGGGTCGTCATGGCGCCGTCCGATCAGGCGCTTGATCGCAAAGATCGTGTTTTCCGGATTGGTGATGCTTTGCCGCTTGGCGGGCTGGCCGACGAGAACTTCGTCGTTTTCCGCAAAGGCGACCATTGAAGGTGTGGTCCGGGCGCCTTCCGGATTCTCGATCACCTTGGGCCTGCTGCCTTCCATCACGGCAACGCAAGAGTTGGTGGTTCCCAGATCGATGCCGATGGCCTTGGTCATGACAGAACTCCCTTCAGCAAGGCGCCCGCAGGCACCAATGAAATTTGTGCCGCGCCCACCGCTGCGGGGCGACACCGCCAGCCCGCCATCCACCGCCGCCTCGGGGGCCATGCGCCAACGGCGTCACCAGGCGGCAAGGGATGTGCGGGCGCGCACCGGTGGGCGCAGATGTGCGATCCTGCAACGCCGGCACCCTCCAGCCCCTAATGCGCCGGTGCTCCTTGCTCGCGGACCGGACCGCGTCTGCGTCCACTGCAGTGACTTGACGAGACGTGCTCCGGGCGGAGGAGGGCCCCGGAGCACGTCCCGATGATGCCGCCGTCTCAAGCGGCGTCCTTGACCTCGATCTTCCTGGCCTGCGTCCTTGCCGGCTTGGGAATGGTGATCTTCAAAACGCCGTTCGACATCGTCGCCTTGACGGTCGAGGGATCGATGCCCGGGGGCAGCTGCAGCACGCGATAGAACACGCCGTAGCTGCGTTCGCTGAGATGGTAGTTCTTGTTGTTGTTGGCCCTCTTATCGGTCTTATCCTTCTTGTCGCCCTGCTCGGCTTCGAATTTTTTCTCGCCGCGGATCGTCAATACATCGTCTTCGAGCGAAATATCGACGTCCTTGCGCTCGAGCCCCGGCAGCTCGGCCGTGATCTCGATCTCCTTGTCGGTTTCCGTCACATCGACGCTTGGCACGATGTTCATCATCGCCGGCGTCGCGAACATGGGCAGGCCGCGCGAGAACTCTTCGAACAGGCGATCCACCTCGCGCTGCAACGAACCGAACGGATTTGCTTCGGGGCGTGCGAGACCGGAGCGATCTCGCAGCGGAATAAGCGACCTCAAGTTCATGACATGCCTCCTTCCGCTGTCTTGCAAATGAACGAATTCACGCGGCAATTCGCGCTCCGGACCACGCCCTCTCAGGGGCTCACGACAATTCGGTCTTCAACCTTGGTGACCCCGGGCGCCGACCAGGCGGCCCGCTCGGCTTCTTCGCGTTCGACCCACGATCGCACGGTTCCCTTGAGAATAACCTCGCTCCCGTTTGCATCGACGGTGATGCGATTGGCATCGACCTCGGCGAGGCGCTTGATGGCGCTCTCGATCTTTCGCTTGATGTCGGCGGGTTCGACTTGCGGCTTGAGGACGATGTTGTTGATGACACCGCGAACGCCCTTGATCCGGCGGACCGCGGTCTCGGCGGTGTTCTTCTGGTATTGCCATTCGACGTGGCCTTCGAGCGTCACCCATCCATTCTTGACGACCACCTGCATGTGCTCGGACGAGATCGGCAGCTGGCTCTTGATGGCAACCACGGCATCCCGCGCAATGTCCGGATCCGGTCGTTCATCGAGGCTGGGCATGCGGACCTCGAGGTCGTTCGCCACGCCGGCGACGCCGGCCACCCGCTTTGCCGCGGCCTCGGCTTCGTATTTATCGGTAAAGCTCTTGACGAACCCTGCGAGAGTGGCGACGCCCTGTTTCACCGCCACCGCGATGTCGCTCGCATCGAGGTCGGGATTCCACTCGAGCTCGTCCTTCACGTCTCGTTCAATTTCACTGTCGGACTTCATGATGGCCTCCCGTTCAATTCTGTGCAGCGGGTCTGGGAGCTCAAATCGGATGCGCACGAACTGAAGCGCGCATCGCGAAATTACCCAAGCGCCCGGTCGAGGCCATGATGATCGTCAATTTTTCGGAATTTTCTCCGCGAGTGGCCTGCTGCACAAGCGCCGGCGCACCCAACGCGATCAGAGTTGCGGCGCCCAGCACGACTGAAGCAAAAACCCGGACAATTCCTCGCATGGGCGCGCTTCCGGTCGGACTCCGTTACCAGGACAACGCGGCTTGCCGACCCGAGGCGGCCTGCCTGCGCTCGAAGAGATCCATGTCGTTTCGCTCGCCCGCCGGATTCAAGCCCGCGGCGACCACATCATCCACGTGTTCGAGCCACACGATCCGGACGTGCTTGCGCGCCAACTCCGGCACGTCCTCGAGATCCTTTTGGTTGCGTGCCGGCAGCAGCACGGTGGAAATTCCCGCCCGCACCGCGGCGAGGACTTTTTCCTTCACGCCCCCGATGGGAAGCACGAGGCCGCGCAGCGATATTTCCCCGGTCATCGCCGTATCGCTGCGCGCCGTGCGGCCCGTGAACAGCGAGACCAACGCCAGAAACATGGCAACGCCGGCGCTCGGCCCGTCCTTGGGGATGGCGCCGGCGGGCACATGGATGTGCACGTCGGATTTCTCGAACAGCGCGAGGTCGATGCCGAGCTCCGGCGCGCGCGACTTCACCAGCGTGAGCGCCGCCTGCGCGCTCTCCTTCATCACCTCGCCGAGTTGACCGGTAAGAATGAGCTTGCCGCGCCCGAGCACCCGCGTCGCCTCGATGAACAAGATATCGCCGCCGGTCGGCGTCCAGGCGAGGCCGGTTGCCACGCCCGGCACGCTGGTGCGCATGGCGACCTCGCGCTCGAACCGGGGCGGACCGAGGATCGCCGGAAGGTCTGCCGCTTCGATGCGCAGCCGGTCCGCCGCGCCCTCCGCGATGCGCAAGGCGACGTGGCGGCAGACCGCGCCGATCAAGCGTTCCAGGTTCCGGACCCCGGCCTCGCGGGTGTGGTCGCGGATGATCACGCCGATGGCAGTTTCGGCGATTTCGCACTGCGCGGGCGAAAGGCCGCTGGCCGCGAGCTGCCGCTTGACCAGATAACGCCTGGCGATCTCGAGCTTCTCCTCCTCGGTGTAGCCGGGAATCTCGATGATCTCCATTCGATCCCGCACCGCCGCCGGAATCGTGTCGAGAACGTTGGCGGTACCGATGAACATGACCTTGGAGAGGTCGAAGGCCACCGCGAGATAGTTGTCCCGGAAGGTCGCGTTCTGCTCGGGATCCAGCACTTCCAGCAGCGCCGCGGAGGGATCGCCGTGGAAACCGGCGCCCAGCTTGTCCATCTCGTCGAGCATGAGGACAGGATTGCGCGTCCCGGCCTTGCGGATCGATTGAATGATGTTCCCCGGCAATGCCCCGATATAGGTGCGCCGATGACCGCGGATTTCGGCTTCGTCATGCACGCCGCCAAGACTGAGCCGGGCGAACTTTCGATGGATCGCGCGCGCGATGCTTTGACCCAGCGAGGTCTTGCCGACTCCCGGCGGCCCGACGAAACACAGGATCGGGCTCTTGCCGTCGGGATTGAGCTTGCGCACCGCGAGGTATTCGAGGATGCGCCGCTTGACCTTGGGAAGGCCGTAATGATCCTCGTCGAGGATGCGCCGCGCTTGCGCGATGTCGATGCTGTCCGGGCTGAGCTTCGACCAGGGCAGCTCGATCAGCCAGTCGAGATAAGTGCGGACCATGCCGTATTCGGCCGCCGCCTCCGGCATGCGCTCGAGCCGCTTGAGCTCCTTCTTGGCCTGCTCCTCGGCCTCCGTCGGCATTCCGGCTTTATCGATCTGCTGGCGCAATTCGGCGATTTCCGCCGACTTGTCGTCGCCCTCGCCAAGCTCCTTCTGAATCTGACGCAGCTGCTCGCGCAAAATATGCTCGCGCTGCTGGGACGACAGCGAGCGTTGCGTCTGATCGCCGATTTCCTTCGAAAGCTTGAGCACCTCGATGCGTTGCGCCAAAAGACCGAGCACCTTGTCGAGGCGTTCCTTGACGTCGAACGTCTCCAGCACATCCTGCTTTTCAGCGGGGCTTGCGTCGGTGATGCCGGCGATGAAATCCGCCAGGGCGGATGCCGAGTCGATGTTGTCGATTGCCACGGCGATTTCCGGCTGTGCGTTCGGCAGCAGCTGGATCGCTTCGTGCGCGCGTTCTTTCAGCAACCGCAGACGGGCCTCGATTTCAGGTGTCAGGACTTCGGAGGTGCCGACCTCTTCGACACGGGCCACGAGGTAGGGATGGCCGGCCAGAAATTCGACGACGCGAAAGCGGCGCACGCCGTTGCAGATGACGTGGTGGGTGCCGTCGGGAGCGGTGACATAGCGCAAAATCCGCGCACTGGTTCCCACGCGGTGCAGCTGCTCCGCCTTCGGATCGTCAATGGTCGAATCCGTCTGCAGGATGACACCGAGCCGGCGCTCGCTACGAACCGCCTCTTGGGCGGCGGCGATGGACGACGGTCGCCCGATCGCCAAAGGCAAGGTGATTCCCGGAAACAAGACGGTCTGGCGCACCGGCAAGACGATCAGCGCATCGGGCGGAAGCGAGGGTTGGCTGTCGCTCTTGCCCGCCGGGTCCGGTGCGGTTGCATTCGCCATGATCGCTCGCCCGATGTCACAGCCGTTTTGTGAGGGTGAGAAAAAGGCAGCCGTTCACGAGCTCCGGGCGGCCGAGCTCGAGCCTTGCGGCCGGGAGCTGGATGCGGCGTTGGAAGCGGCCGTAGGGAGTTTCCAGCCGGTGGATCGCGGCGGTGCGCGCCGCCGGCGGCAGGCGCCGCAGGCCGGCGATGCTCAGCACGTCCTCGTCGATGGACAGCTCGAGATCGCGCGGCTCGACACCGGGAAGCGCGGCAATGATGGACAGCTCCCGCTCGGTTTCAAGGATATCAATTGGCGGCTCCCAGCTGACCGTGGGCGCGACAAAACGGCCGGGCTGAAAGAACTGCCGCTGCAGTCGCTCCGCCCGATCGATCAGCGCGCAGGCTTCGGCCCACATCCAGTTCCCCGGATCGCCAGCGCGCATCGCGCTCACCTCATCCTTGATCCGACCGGGTCTTGACCGGTTGCAAGAACGTGAGGCTACGAGGCCGCGCGCGCCATCGCCTTGACGGCCATCAAGATCACGACGTTTTTCATGAGCGGAACCACAAGCTTTGGGTCCCTGGCCGGAATCCCCGGTCGTGATCGTCGCCCTCTTGATGGTCGATTTTCATGTCACCCGCGCCCGGAGTTCCTTGCGTTAAGTAATCTTACGATACGGGTTTTTGCCAAATTCATTCCACCGGGGACTTACGGGATGCTCGCTGTCGCTGCTGGGTCACAGGGGATCGTTCACAGCGGGTCGCCCGAGGTACGGGCCCCGGACAGGAGTGCAGCCATGAAAACCGCCGTCAGACCAAGGACGCTTCCCAGGACTCCCCAAAGCCAAATCAACGGCCTCGCCTATTACCGTCATCTGCTGGCGAACCGACCTCATCCCTTGGAGAATCTCGACGCGCTGGCGGTCATGATGCCGCATCGCCGCGGCGAGGAAATCTGCAGTCAAGGCCTGCCGGTGGAATACTGGTACTTGGTCGTTACCGGCGCCGCGCGACGATGCGCGATCCGACCCGACGGCCGGCGGCAGATCGTCGATCTGCTGCTGCCTGGCGACTTCTGCGGCTTCGCGATCGGCGAGGAGTGGGACGTCACCATCGAGGCGGTGGCGGAGGGCACGGTGGTGGCCGCTTATCCGCGCCGGCGAATCGAGATGCTGGCGGATTCGGATCCGAAGATCGCGCGCGAGATCCGCCATATCGCATTCGCGGCGCTATCGCGATTGCAGGCCCAGCTGCTGATCCTCGGTCGCATTACCGCGCTCGAGAAGGTCGGCTCTTTCATCCTCGAGATGGCGGCGCGTCTGTCCGACGGTGATGCCGACCATGTCGCTCTGCCGGTCTCGCGGTACGACATGGCCGATTATCTCGGCGTATCGGTCGAGACCGTGAGCCGGTCGCTTTCGGACCTCAAGCACCGCGGCGCGATCAAGCTGTCGGGCACGCGAACGGTCAGCATCGTGGATCGCGACATCCTCGAGGAAGGGGAACGCCATGAGCACAGGTGTTCGGCCTGACCCTTCGATTGATCGAGGGATCAGCTTGCCGGTGGCTTAGCGCCAATTTGGGCCATGACGGCGAGACGTACGGCCTCAGCCAATTGACGCACGCCCAGGCGCTCCATCATGCGCGCGCGATGCACCTCGACCGTGCGCACGCTGATGCCGAGATCGAAGGCGATCGCCTTGTTGGGGCGGCCCGCCACCAGCGCATCGAGGACCTCCCGCTCGCGCGGGCTGAGCGCGGCGATTCGCTCAGTCGCCTGCGCGGCGTCGCGATCGACATTGGCACGGTCGGCTCCGGCCAGCGCCAACTCGATCGCATCGAGGAGCAACTGGTCGCTGTAGGGTTTCTCGAGGAAGTCGACGGCGCCCGCCTTCATGGCCCGCACCGCGCTTTGAACGTCGCCCTGGCCGGTCATGACGATGACCCGCCAGGAAACACTCCTTTTTTGCAGAAGCGCTTGCACCTCCAACCCATCTATCCCCGGCATCTTGATATCGAGGAGAACGCATCCAGGCGAGAGATCGAGCGCCGCATCAAGAAATGCGAGCGGCGTATCGTAGGACACTACCCGGAATCCGGCCGCATCCAACAGTTGTTCGAGCGATCGCCGAATCGCGGCGTCGTCGTCCACCACATGGACGGTCCGTTCAGCCGGCATGGATCTCTCCATCCGCCGGGGCGGCCGCAACGGTGAAGCGGAAGATCGTCCCCCCGTCGGGGTCCGGGCTGCTGCGCAGTTGCCCGCCATGCGCCTCGACGATCGAGCGGCAAATGGAGAGACCGAGCCCCATCCCGTTACGCTTGGTCGAAACGAACGGCTCGAACAGCCGATCCGCGACATTCTTGGTCAAGCCGGGCCCGCTGTCCGCAACCGCGATTTCGACCGTCTCCCGGTCGAGCAGCCGCGTCCTCACCTCGAGCTCGCGTCGATCGCCGCCGGCCAGGGCCTCGAGCGCGTTGCGCAAGAGATTGATCAGAACCTGTTGGATCTGAATGCGGTCGACGAGCGCGCGGGGGGCGAGCGGGTCGAAGTGGAAACGCACTTGGACGCCGAGCGCCTTGGCACCCGTCAACGCCAGCGCGCTTGCGTCCTCGATCCACAAAGTCGCGCAGCCGCCGGATGATCTGCCCGGCCCGCAATGTCTGCTCAGCCGCCTCGCTCATGATTTCCCCGACCTTGCCGTTGATCGACTGGCCGTTCTTCCCGAGCAGACGGCGGGCCGCGTTGAGGGAGTTGGTGGCGGCCGTCAGGGGCTGATTTAGCTCGTGCGCCAAGGTGGCGGCCAATTGCCCGGCCGTGTTGAGACGCGCGGCATGGAAGAACTCCAATTGCAATTGCTGCACGCGCGCATCCGATCGCTCGCGCTCGGCGATTTCGGCGACCAGCCGCTGGTTCGCATCCGCCAGTTCGGCAGTCCGCTCGCCGACTCGCTGCTCGAGCATTTCGGCCAGATGCAGCAACTGGGCTTCCGACCGCTTCTGTGCGGTCAGGTCGCGGCTGACCGTGGCGGTATTCATCGGGCGTCCGCTGCGCGGCTCGTCGATGCGGAACCAATCGACCAGGAGAGGGATCTCGGCGCCGGTTTCAAAGTGACAGAATCCGATCTCGCCGATCCAGCGTCCTTCGCGCATGACAATCGGCCAGACCTGGTCGCGCACGCGCGCGCGCTCCTGCGAAGCAATGAAGTCCAGGAAATGGAAGCGGGAGGCATGTTCCATCCCGGTCAGGCCGACAAGTCTCAGTCCGGAGGGATTGATATATTGAGGACGGCCGTCCAGGCTGGCGAAGCCGACGAAGTCGGACGAACGTTTGATCAAGCTTGCGAACCGATGCTGCTCCGCCTCCACATGCCACCGTTGGGCGACCAGTTCGCGAATGCATCGTCTCAATTCGTCGGGATCAGAAAGTTGCTCGACCCATGGCATGACGACTCGCCCTGTCCGGCCTTAAGGCCGACGCTTGTCATAGAAGGTTGGCACGTCGAGCCCGCAATTCGCGCAACGTAATACGTCCATCTCCGGGGAGGCGCTGAACTCGGTCGGGGTCGTAGGCACAGACCCTGACCAAATTGCAGCGGTTCGATCTCGTTCAGGCGACCGTGACCGCGACCACGACGGCTTCGCTGCTTGAATTATCTTGTGTGCTCGGAGTCTCCGCTCGCTGCCTTTTATCTCGGCAAAGCGGTTTTCTCTGTGCCGGGCCCAAGAGCCGCGTTGGCAAGCTTCAGCCCATGCCGCTTCGCTTACTCATTCCCGGCCGCCAGCTTGGTCATATTGAATACCGTCCCCGGACGATTGGCAATCGCAAAGCTGGTATGCGTGTCGCCGCCTCTCTTTGACGTGATGATCAACGATTGCTCGGGTCACAATTTTGTCGTCAGCGGGAGATGGCGGCGGTGTCGCCAATGGGGGAGGATCAGTGGGGTGGCGCGCAAGTGTCGTCTACCCGACTCAGCGGCCGGCCTGGGAATTCCATCGCATGCCTTCGCGCCTCGGCTGCGGTCGAAGCGTCGGCCAGGATCGAAAAACATGACCCGCGCCCTACTGTCGAGCGAACCTCGAGGCGGTGCCCGAGGAGGTCGACCGCCCGCCGGACAACGAACAGCCCAAGCCCCAGGCCGTCGGTCTGGGTCGAGTCCAGCCGATGAAAGGCTTCGAACACCCTGGCCAGCTTGTCGGGCGGTATTCCGATGCCGGTATCGTGAACTTCGAGGCGCACCCGGGACCCGCGCCGGCGGCATCCAACGAGCACTTGCCCGCCCGGCCCGGTAAACTTGAGCGCATTGCGGAGGAGATTACGCAGTGCGACCTCCAGCAAAAAAGGGTCGCTCGCGACCGCGACATCGGCCGGACGCACGCGTAGCGTCAGACCCTTGCGGTTGGCCATTTCCTCATGATCGCGGCCGAGGCGGGCGAGCATCGGAGAGAGCCAGACCGGGACCGGTTCGATCGTGGCGGCCTGCTGATGCAGACGCAACGCATCCACCAGAAGATCCAGCTGCTTGGTGAATTGCGCGAGCGCGAGCTCGCCGCGACGCAGATATTCCTTCTCGGAGGGGGTTGCGAGGCGGCGCGAAAGCCAGTCGTAGGAGCTCAACATGACCTGGAGCGGCTGGCGCAAATCGTGCCCCGCCATAGCCAGCAACACGGCGTGAAAGTCGTTCGCCTGCTGAAGCTCGCGCTCGCGCGGCGTACGATCCTTGCTCTCGACCTCGTCGGCATCCATCACACGGATCCCATTCGGAGATTCGCGCGCTCATCTATAAGCCTTGGGAGCGCCAATTCCAGCAAGGATCGTCCAGCTTGGCGGGTCGCTGGCCGGAAAGGTCTCTTTCAGGCTTTCGTCGACCTTGTCTTCGCGCCGATCAGTTACCTCGGTGTCGCGCCGGCCCGCTTGGTTGCGTCGCTTCGTCGGTCTTTGCGGGCGCCGCTCGATGGTCCAAGACTTCATGTCATGCTCTGCGCGGCCGCGGGATGCGAGCGTACGCCGTTGCGCGCCTTCAGACGGAACGACAAGACCAGGAGAGCGACGCCGAACACCAGCGCATAGGCGCCAAACCACCAGGTGAGCACCAGCGCACCGATCATCGGAGCAACAACCAGCAGCACGCCGTAGGCCACCGAGACCGCGCCGGCGAGCACCAGCCACCAGCGACCGTGCTCGATATTGAGGCGGAAGGCGGCGACCAGCACAAGACCGCCGGAAACAATGGCCCAGGCTGCGACCAGCAGCACGAAGGCGAGCACGGTGATGCCCGGCCACACAACCGCGATGCCGCCGGCGACGATGTCGGCGACGCCCTCCAGCGCCAGCAAGCCCCAGCGGTCGTGTTCGCGCGCCGCGCGCACCGCCGCCATGATGGCGAACACGCCATCGACCAGCATATAGGCCGCGAACACCAGCACCAGCGCCAGCATCGTGGCCGCCGGCAGCACCAGCGCAAGCAAGCCGACCGCTATACCGAGAACCCCGCGGATGGCCAATGCCCACCAGTTCCTGGCGAGAACCGCGCTCATGGCGTCCGCCTCACTTTCGTCTAGCCTGAAATTTCGAGCCGAACCGGCGGCTTGGCTATCCATGATGCCCTCCTGCTTGCGCTGGTGGAGACGCCGAACAAATCGCATGCATTTGCCGATGGACGCTCCGATATCGCCGGCCCGAGCTCGGCTCGAACGCATCGGCACTCGCCGCCATAGTGGCGAGCCGGTGGCGACGTGCGTTGACGGCCGTCAAATAATCTCGAATTCAGAGCACCGGAAGAGCACGCCAGACGAAGACCAAGCGCGCCGGGACGCGGTCGTCAATTCGTCCTTGCGATGCAAATTCAAAAAGCCTTTCCGGCGCATCGTTGCAGCACAGACCGCCGGTCGCGGCGAAAAGTTGACGACCGTCAAGGCGGAGAGCCTGCGGCTTAACCCACAATAGCTTGCCGCGTTCTCAAAGCGCGCTCATCTTACGACCGGGTGTCAATTGAGGAAAATTGCGTGATGAACTGCGCGCGCCGGAGCGCATTCACCGAGGATTCCACTTTCCCCGAAAATGCGCGAGCCGCAAGCTCGCCGGCAGCAGGGCGATGGCCCATCGCAAGGAGGCGCAGATGTCACAAACGGTTGCGGACGTCTTGGTGGCTGCGCTCGAGCGGGTCGGCGTGAAGCAGATTTTCGGGCTGATCGGAGACTCTCTCAATCCACTCGCGGACGCGATCCGACCCAGCCGCATAGAATGGATCGGGGTGCGCCACGAGGAAGGCGCGGCCTTGGCCGCCGCCGGCCAGGCCAAGCTGACCGGCCGCCTCTCGGTCTGCGCCGGCACCACGGGTCCCGGCAGCACGCATCTGGTCGCCGGCCTCTATGAAGCCAGCCGCGATCATGCGCCGGTTCTGGCTCTCTCCGGCGACATGCCGCGCAAGATGCAGGGCATCGACTTCATCCAGACGACCAAGCCCGATCTTCTTTTCCGCGACGTCTCCCTCTACACCGAAACCGTTTCCTCCCCCGCGCAGGCGCCGGGCGTAATCCACCAGGCCATCGCATCGGCCTATGCCGGCCGTGGCGTCGCCCACCTGACGCTTCCGCAGGATGTCATCGCAGCCAAGGTGGAAGGCGGCGTCTCCAGCGTGGAAACCCTGAAGCCGCGAGCGGAATTTGCGGCAAGCGAACAAGACATCGCTGAAATGGCCCGCCGCATCGACCAGGCCAACAGCGTCGTGATCATGTGCGGGGGCGGATGCCGCGGGGCGGCCGAGGAGCTGCGCGCCCTCTCGGATCGGCTCAGAGCACCGCTGATCCATTCGGTCAAGGGCAAGGACATCATGCCGTACGATGAGCCTTGCTGGATGGGCGGCGTCGGCATGATCGGCACCAAGGCCGCCTACAACGCCGTGATGCGCTGCGGGCTGCTGCTGATGGTCGGCACGGATTATCCCTACTCGAATTTCCTGCCGAGCAAGCCGATCGTCGTTCAGGTCGACGAACGGCCACAGGTGCTAGGCCGGCGCGCGCCGACCGTGCTTGGCGTCGTCGGCTCGGCGCGACCGACCCTCGAGCTGCTGCTCGGCCGGGTCGCGGGCAAGACCGACACCCGCTTTTGGGACAAGGTTGCCCAGGAGCGCCAGAAATGGGATCAGATGTTGGACAAGCAGGCGGATCCGGCGCGCAGCAAGGATCGCATCCATCCGCAGGCGGTGGCGCGCGCGGTCAGCGATCTGGCCAAGCCCGCCGCGGTTTTTGTCCTCGACACCGGACTGAATACGCTCTGGTCCGCCAATTGGATCCGGCAAAGCGGATCGCAGCGGATCATCGGTTCCTTCAACAACGCCGCCGTGGGAACGGCGCTCGGCCAGGCCAACGGGGTGCAAGCGCTGGATCGCTCGCGCCAGGTGATCGCTCTGTGCGGCGATGGCGGATTCAACATGCTCATGTGCGAGTTCCTGACCGCCGTGCACCACAAGCTGCCGGTCAAGGTCGTCATCTTCAACAATTCCGCTTTTGGATTGATCACGCTGGAGGCGGAGAGCGCCGGCCTGCCGCCATTTCAGAAAGGCATCGAATTTCCGAACCCGGATTTCGCCGCCCTGGCCCTGGCCTGCGGGGGTCGCGGATTTACCGCCAGAAAGCCCGGCGAGCTGAAGGCGGCGATCAGCGAGGCCTTCGCCTGCGACGGCCCCGCGATCGTTGATGCCGTCGTGCCTGCCGACGAGCTCCCGAACCTGCCGCACGTCGACTTGGAGACGATCGGGCGCTTTGCTCTGGCAAAGATCAAGGAGGCGGTGCTCGAGGTCACCGGAGCGTGACTCCGGGTTTCGCAAGTCGCGCCGCGCCGGGACGAGGTTCGCGCATGAGACGGCAACAAGCTGACGGCCTTGATCGCGAGACCCTGGACCGCGAGATGATGACGCGCTGCATCGCAGTCGCGGTGCGCTCGGGAGAGGCGGGCGAATACCCCTACGGCGTCGTGATCTGCCGCGCCGGAAAAGTGGTCGCCGAGTCCACCAACCGGGTGGCCCGTGAGCACGACGTGACGCGGCATGCCGAGGTGGTGGCGATCTCGCAGGCCCAGAAAGCACTCGGCACGGTGAGCCTCGACGACTGCATAATCTACGTGAGCGCGGAGCCGTGCGTTTACTGCTCCTATGCGATCCGGGAGAGCCGGATGGGCCGGCTGGTCTATGCGCTGCACTCGCCGCACATGGGCGGCGTTTCGAAATGGAACGTGCTGACCGACGAGGACCTTTCCAAGACGATGCCGGAGGTGTTCGACCCGCCACCTGAGATCATCGCGGGCTTCATGGCGCAGGAGGTCGATCAGGCTCTGCGCAAATGGAATCCGTTGGTGTGGGGGGTCATCATGAAGCGCGGCCTGTTCGTGGCGGGTCCGCTCGATACGGTGCGCACACGCGAACCGGACACGGACCCGAAGCGGAAGCTGGCCCGCCGGTTGCGGGCGCTCCTGCGCCGCACCGTGTTCGACCGGTTCGGCCGCAGCTAGGGCACGACCCGTCCATCACACCAATCTCAATCCTTCAACGACGGATAGCGAAGGATCGCGACCAGCGGGCGCGAGGAACGGAACGGTGGGGGCCCGGCAGGCGGGCGCGATGGACGCAGAGTCGCTCCGTTCCTGGCTTCGCCAGCACGCAGCATGATCCTTGTCGGCATTTCAGGCGGGCTGACACATTCCGTACCAACGGCGGCGAGTCGGAGGCTGCGCTAGTCTAAAAAATCGTTCCACTTGGGCAGGCAGAAAAGAGCCCCAGCGGGGGGCGCTGGGGCCAAGGCAATTGTGAAAGTTGCAAGATAGATAAATGACACGCATAACAAGTGAAGACCAAACCTGACATCAGTCTACCCTGACATCAATCCATAACGGGGCCGCCCGCTGAGGGCTTTCACTCAGAATTTTTTTCGCGCTTGCTTGTGCCTGTATCTGGCGTTCGATTTGATTTGCGAGCGTGACCCAGCTTCGCGCCATGTTGGAATAGATCGACCTCAATATTTGGTTGGCTTCCGTTCGAGCATGGTCAGCGCAGTCCTTCGCTCTCTCTCTACATTCGCCTGGCTCAATCATCGGGGTACGCCTACAACCGCAGAGCCCCACCACCGACCCACGCATCTTACGCTAGGCGCAACATGAACAAAAAGTTAATTATGCCGGACATTGAATGTGGAAATTACGTACAGTGAACACCCTAGGGGAAATGAGGACACTTGGCAGGGGCGCAGGGTTTCGACGAGTCCTGTGGCGAGGGTGCCGAGCGCTCCGTGGATTAGGGGGCTTTCATACCAGCTCCGCCCGCGCATGACGGAGGAGCGCTTCAAGCAGGGCCGAAGCGTCGACGACGATCATCGGCGGTCGCGTTCAGCCTGGCGAATCTCGCTGAGCAGATAATCGGAGAGCGACATGCCCGCCAGCGCCGCACGCGATTTGAGCCGACGATGCAGCGCATCCGGCACGTTACGAATTTGGATCATCGCGGTCATGCCGTGTGCCGTCTACTTGTTCGCCGCGGCGATCTTCTGCAGCACCGGCAACCACGTTTGCTGCTCCTTCTCGACGAACGCGAGCGCTTCGGCCGGCGACATCGCGCGCGAATAGCTGCCGATCTTTGCAAGCCTCGCCTTGAAATCGGGGTCGGTGACCACCCTGCGCAGATCATCGCTCACCTTGCGGATGATCGGCTCGGGCGTGCCGACCGGCGCCACCAGGACTTGCCAACCGGTTGCGGAAAAGCCCGGGATCGTCTCCGCCACGGTCGGCAGATCGGGGAACTGCGGCAGGCGCGCGGGCGAAGCCACCGCGATCAGCTTGACCGACCCTGCATTGACCGCGCCGACGATGCCCGAATAACCCTCGATGATCATGGAGACGCGGCCGGTGGTCACATCGCCGAGCGCCGGCGCCGGTCCGCCCGTATAGGGAACCGAGAGCAGCTTGATATCGGCGCGCTGCTGCAGCAATTCGCCGGTCAAATGCGTGAGCCTGCCGACGCCGGTCACCGCGATGGAAACTTTCCCCGGCTCCTTCTTGGCGAGCGCGACGAGCTGCGCCAGCGTGGTGACGCCCAGTGAAGGGGTCACCGCCACGAACATCGGATTGTCGGCGATGTACCCGATCGGCAGGAAGTCGCGCGGCAGCTTCAGCGGAAGATTTGGCGCGACCGTCAGCAGCGCCACGAAGGTCGACAGCGCAGGCATGAACAGCGTGTAGCCGTCAGGGGCAACCTCGGAAGCGGAACGCGCCGCAATGCTGCCGTTCGCGCCCGGATGATTGATCACCACGACCTGCTGTCCCCAGATCTTGCCGAGCCCGTCGGCGACGAAGCGGGCGTCCACGTCCGGGGTGGCGCCGGCCGCCGCGTCGCAAATGATCGTCACCGGCCGGTTGGGATAGTTGCCGGCTTGCGCGTGCGCGGCGGTCGCCGCCGGCAGCGCCAGGAGCCATGGGGTCAGGAGCACCAGGCCGGCAATGCGGAACCGATACCGACATCTCTTCATGGGGTTCTCCACGGACCGCTGTTCGTTGCCGCGACGGCGCGCGACGCTCCCGCAAAAATATCGCTGCGTGAACGCAAGGCCGCCGATGGGCAATCGAACCGTTGTTTCCAAAGCCGTGCGCGCACCGAGCCGGGATGCTAGCACAATATCCTGCCGATGGGCGACGTGAGCGAGGAGCGGATCGAGCGACCTCGACCAGCCACATGGCGGTGGCCCGGTGGCGGAACCAGTGTCGCGCGGGAGAGAGCCCAGGCAACTACCCGCAAATCAGGCTGGCCTCTGCACGGGCGAGCGCAGCATCGTGGCCGCGATTGATAGCTCCGTTATAGATGTGGCTCCAGCAGCTGCGCTGCGGGAGGGCGGGCCCGCGCGTCCCGCCATGCGAGAATGCGACGTGGGTGACGGGTGGCAACGGCTGCCGGGCGAAGGCCTCGGCGCCGGCGCAGAGCGTGAGGACGCCGGCCAAGAAGAAAAGCGAGGTTCTGATCATGGGAGTGCTCCTTGTTGGTACCTGTTGGTCGTGGCGAAGGCGGCGGGGGTTCAGGCGATGATGCGCGTCATCCGGGTTCCGTATCGGCGCAGTTCCTTTGTCGTGCTATGTTGTGAGCCGCGTGGCGTGGTCCGCAGGCGCCGGGGGAGGACTGCACGAGGCGGCGCGTGTTCATCACGCTTCTCGGCGGCGCGGCGGCGGCTGCGCGCGATGGGTGGACAACCTGGACCTGCGGCGGCGCGCGGCCGACTATGTGGACAAGATTCTGCGCGGGACAAAGCCGGGCGATATCCCGGTCGAGCAGCCGACCAAGTTCGATCTGGTCATCAATCTCACCACCGCAAAGGCGCTCGGCCTCGATGTGCCTCTGTTCCTGCAGCAGCTCGCCGACGAGGTGATCGAATGAAATGGCGGAGAACGTCTGTCCGTGGCGCAAAACGTCTTCCGCATACAGGGAGTAACACCATGGGTCGAGGTAGCATTGTCAGTTTCTTTGCCATGGCGGCGTTGGGCCTTGCTTTGCTTGCAGGCAGCGCAGCGGCGCAGGGGAAAAAGATCAACACCAAACAGCTTATTGGACACTGGACGCTTGTCTCCGTGGACAACGTGCGTCCTGATGGCAGCCGAGTGCAGGGATTCGGTCCAAATCCAAAGGGCGTCGCCGTGTTCGAGCCCAATCACCGTTTTTCCATATCCCTTGTCAACTCTGACCTTCCCAAATTCACGTCCAACAATCGCGACACAGGCACCGTGGATGAGAACAAGGCGGTCGTGCAAGGAAGCATCTTTTACTTCGGCACCTATTCCGTCGGCGCGGATGGCACCGTGGCGCTTGAAATCGAGGGGAGCTCTTTCCCAAACTGGATACATGTCAATCAGAAGCGAATAATAACCTCCCTCACGGCAAGCGAAGTGAAGTGGACCAATCCTGCCGCCTCGGTGGGGGGAACCGCTGAACTGGCGTGGAGGCGCGTCAAGTAGGCACAGGAGACAACGCCATGAATCTTCCCCGCCGCAAATTCTTGCATCCGGCAGCGGGCGCTGGCGCGTCGCCGGTCGGGCGAAATGGACAATTGACCAGGTTTGGCCAGGCGTTGTCAGAGGATGTTCGTCGGAACGGGACCTCAGCCCGCCAGCCGGAACCGCGTCGACCGGTGCTCGAAGCGTGAGCGGAAAATGGCCGCGTCCAGCGGATCGGCAAAGCAGTAGCGCACGAACACCGCGTATTCGTCCTCCACGTACATGTCGAACTTGCCCACATAGGCGTTGAGGAACTTCATGATCTCGTCATCGCTGCCGGAGGGCCCGCGCGGCAAGACCACCTGATAGGGGCATTCCTCGTCCAGCTTGCGCAGCCACTCGCCGCGTTTGTCCGCGCCTTGGTCCGCTCGATCGTCCGCGCCTTTGTCCGCCCGATTATCCGCCTGCATCGCCGCCTCCCTCTCGACTCCAGGCGGCATATGTTCTCTTTTTGTTCTCAAAAGTCAAGGCAAAAAATCAAAGAGGAATTATCGGCCGCTGCGAGGAATCGGCCGGCAATCGAGCTCCGCAAGCCGGGTCGATCACCCGGCTTGCGCAGGCGTGCGTGGGCTTGGGCTAATACTTGCCGCCGCCGCCGCTGCTCTCCTTGGCCGCCGGGGCGGCGGCGGGTTTGGCAGCGGTTTTTCCTTTGCACTCCGCCACATAGGCCTTTTCGGTCTTGTGAGCCGCCTGCATGGCCGCCTTGTCGGCTTGCCATTCCTTCTGGCACTCCTTGGCGGTCTTGGCCGAGGCCGGTGCCGACGCAAGGCCAACCAGCATCGCGGCAGCCAACGCGGTGAAAATTCGCATCCTCATTTTCGATCTCCCTA
>WNFJ01709570.1_pt2 | contig 19115 bp, 19 predicted proteins | sample 5400461 | NCBI WGS metagenome assembly WNFJ01 (sample SAMN13153349, study PRJNA577476) | soil metagenome | isolation source: 115 cm saprolite on Douglas fir-dominated hillslope | place: USA:California | collected 2013-09-17
CGTTTTACGTTGGCGTGCGCTGCCCCGCGGCTCGTCTGGCAGATCTGTTCAGCGGCAAATTGCCCGATTGAAAATCGCTTCTGATGAATTGGCGTTCGGGGTTCAGCGGCAAATTGGCTGATTGACGATCTTTGCTTCCAGTCAGTAGTCTTCTGTCATGGTCAAAGCGGTGCAGGCGGGCCAGGTTTGGCGCAATGACGAAAGCGGCGCCAATTTTCTGGTGACCAAGGTCTATCACGAGCTGTTTACGCACTACGCCATGTTGCGCCCGGCGAGCGTCAGCGCGCCTGCAGCGGAGACCATCCGCGTGAAAGTCTCCAAAACGGATGGAGGCATGACTCTTCCCGGGTATACCTTTACTCAAGACGAGTTCTAAGAGACGAATCCCTAGATAAGAAAAAAGTTCTGAAGAAATCGTGTTTCAAGAAGACCCCACCGGATGACCGACAAAATCATTTCCTGGCTCGCCGGCATCATCATTGCGGTCATTTCCGCCACCGGCTATTTGGGCGTGATGCTGTTGATGGCCATTGAGTCGGCGTGTATCCCGCTGCCTTCGGAGATCATCATGCCGTTCTCCGGTGCGCTGACGGTGCCGGAGATCGCGCTGCGCTATGGGCGTCCCGCCCTCTCGCTGCTCTGGGTGGCCACGGCCGGGGCACTGGGCTGTAACCTCGGCTCGGTGATCGCGTATGAGGTCGGCTATTTCGGGGGGCGTCCGCTGGCTGAAAAGTATGGCCGTCACATCTGGATCAGCCGCCGTGATCTGGAGATGGCCGACCGCTTCTTCCAGCGCTTTGGGTCGGCAGCGGTGTTTTTCGGGCGATTGCTGCCGGTGATCCGCACGTTCATCGCCCTGCCCGCCGGCGTGGCCCGCATGAACCGGCTGCGCTTTCACATCTACACCTTTGCCGGTTCCTGGCCGTGGTGCTTCGCCCTCGCCTGGGTGGGCATGAGACTCGGCGAGCAGTGGGAGGCCGACCCCCGGCTGCGCTTGTGGCTGCATCGGCTGGACGCGGTGATCGTGATCCTGCTGCTGGCCGGCTTGCTATTCTTTGTGCGCTCGCACTGGAAGAACAGGCTGCGGGCGACAGCGTGAGTCCGGGCGCGCAGTTTGCAAACTGCGCGCCGATACGAGAAGATAGCGAGTTTGCACTGACGCTCTTATCGCGCAGAGGAAGGAACCTCCACTTCTAATGGCTTCTACTGATTCCGATGAAACCCTCAAGGCGAGCAAAATAAGCCCGGCCAAGGGCAAGCTGGGCGTGATGATTCCCGGTATGGGCGCGGTGGCCACCACGTTTATGGCCGGAGTTGAGGCGGTGCGCAAGGGCATCGCCGAACCCATCGGGTCGCTCACGCAAATGGGGACCATCCGGCTGGGCAAGCGCACGGAGGGACGTTCCCCGAAGATCAAGAAATTCGTTCCCCTGGCCGGCCTGAACGATCTGGTTTTTACCGGCTGGGACATCTTCCAGGAAGACGCCTACGAAGCCGCCGTCCATGCTGGAGTACTGGAGAAGGACCTTCTCAACCAGATCAAGCCGTTCCTCCGCTCCATTAAGCCGCGCAAGGCGGTGTTTGACCGCAACTATGTCAAGAAGCTCGACGGCAAGCACGTCAAAAAAGGGAAGAACAAGCGCGACTTGGCGGAGCAGCTGCGGGAGGACATTCGCGATTTCAAAAAGAAGTCCGGTGCCGACCGGTTGGTGATGATCTGGTGCGGCTCGACCGAGGTTTTCCTGCAGCCGAGCGCGGTGCATTCTTCGCTCGAAGCATTCGAACGCGGCCTGGAGAAAAACGACGAGAACATTGCGCCCTCTATGATCTACGCCTATGCGGCGTTGATGGAGGAGGTCCCGTTTGCCAACGGCGCTCCCAATCTGACTGTGGACATCCCGGTGATGCATGAACTTTCGCGGAGCAAACATGCTCCCATCGCCGGCAAGGATTTCAAGACCGGACAGACGCTGATGAAGACCATCCTGGCGCCCGGCTTCAAGGCGCGCATGCTGGGGTTGAGTGGGTGGTTCTCCACCAACATCCTGGGCAACCGCGACGGCGAAGTTCTGGATGATCCCGGCTCGTTCAAGACCAAAGAAGAGTCCAAGCTCTCGGTGCTGGACCGCATTCTCCAGCCCGAGCTCTATCCCCAGCTTTACAAGAACATCCACCACAAGGTCCGCATTAACTATTATCCGCCGCGCGGTGACAACAAAGAGGGTTGGGACAACATCGATATCTTTGGCTGGCTCGGCTATCCCATGCAGATCAAGGTGGATTTCCTCTGCCGCGACTCCATCCTCGCCGCGCCCCTCGTGCTCGATCTGGTGCTGTTTCTCGACTTGGCGCAACGCAGCCACGAACTGCGAGGTCTGGGCATCCAGGAATGGCTAAGCTTCTATCTGAAGTCTCCGATGACCGCCCCGGGGCTCTATCCCGAGCACGACCTGTTCATTCAGTTGATGAAGCTGAAGAACACGCTGCGGCACCTGCGCGGCGAGCCGCTCATCACGCACCTGGGGCTGGAGTACTACGACTAAGGAGAACGTACCTGGCCGGTCCCGCATCACACAGCGTATGCGCGTGCGCTTGATGCGTTTGGGTTTTGTCCGCACATTTGGGACTGGCTTGCTGCTTTCGTTGCTTCTGCTGGGGCCCCGGCCTGCGATGGCTGTTGAGGGAATTTTCCAGGGCAAAGTGATCGATCCCCCGGTCGATGAGCAGGTCTCGCCTGGGTGGATCTTTGTCCAGGGACGCAACCATCTTTTGCGCCGCGTCGAAGTGGCTCACGCGGTGATTGTCTTCGGCCAGCAAGTTCCTTCCAGCCAGAGGCGGAAGTGCGGGATGGAGTGCCTGGAGCCCGGCCAGGAGATCCGCGTCACCGCCGAACAGGACGCCTCTGGCGAGTGGCGGGCCAGACGCGTCGAGATCTTGCATCTGACAACCAATAGGACCTGATGGCGCTCCCAAGCAGGTGGTCTTTCTCTTCCTCTTCCGCCTTTCCGCGGCACGATGGAATCCTTCGCGCTTCGACTTTGCCCTGGACTTGGTGGACTCTCGCAATTGGCCAAGTGCCCTGCTTTACGAAACTTAACCCCATTCTGGCCCGCGCTGCTGGCTAACCATTGTTGGCCGCAGGTGCATCCAACCAACCACGGAGAAATCCCTCTAAGCTAATGGTGATCCGGGGCTATAATGAACGTATATCCTGACCGAGGAAGGGTTCGTTCGCGCAGGAGTGCTTTTATGAAATGCCGTGCCTTAGTGCTTTCGTCAATTCTGGCCGCGGGGGTAAGTCTGAGTCTCCTTGCCCTGGCCCAGGACGATCAAAAGAAGCCGCAAACGCCAGACCAGGGGCAAACACAAGCTGCGCCGCCCGCGAACAACCAGGGGCAAACTGGGCAAGTGCAGCCTGCCACCACCCAAGATCAGAGCCAGCCCGCAGCACAAGGCCAGGCGCAGCCCGCAGACGAGACGTCTGCGAGCGATCAGGACCAGAAGAAGCAAAAAAAGGTCAAGCATGATGGCGGTAAGGACGACGTGGATTCCATCGGCAACCGCAAGCTGGGCGGCCTGGACTGGTATTCGATCGAGACCGACATCAAGATCGGCAAATCGTATGCTGCGCAGCTTGAAGCGAGCATGAAGATGATCACGGATCCTGTGGTCATCGAATACGTGAACCGGGTGGGCCAGAATCTGGTCCGCAATTCCGACGCTAAAGTGCCTTTCACTATCAAAGTGGTGGACGCCGATGATGTCAACGCCATGGCTCTGCCCGGCGGATTCTTTTATGTCAACTCAGGGTTGATCCTGGCCGCCGATGATGAAGCCGAACTCGCAGCAGTGATGGCCCACGAAATTGCGCACGTGGCTCGCCGCCACGCAACCCGCGGGCAGACCCGCGCCGACATCGCCAACATCATGACCCTGCCGCTGATTTTCGTCGGCGGCGGTATCGGCTACGCAGCGCGTGAAGCTGCCGGCATTGGCTTGCCGTTGACCTTCCTGAAGTTTTCGCGCGGCTTTGAAGCCGAAGCGGACTACTTTGGCCTGCAGTATATGTACAAGGCAGGCTACGATCCGAACGCGTTTGTGACCATCTTTGAAAAGCTCCAGGCGCTGGACAAGAAGAAACCGGGTGCGCTGGCCAAGGCTTTCGAAACGCACCCGCAGACTCCGGACCGCATCACGGCGACCCAGAAGGAGATTGCCAGCATCCTGCCTCCGCGGGACCAGTACATTGAAACGACCTCTGAATTTAACGATGTTAAGGCCCGTCTCGCCGCAATCGAGAACCGGCACAAGGTTGATAATCCAAATGAGAAAAAGCCAACTCTGCGGCGCACGGCCAGCGATAGCTCTTCGAAAGACGGCCAGCAGGATGATGGACGCCCGACTCTGAAGCGGCGCGATCAGTAGGCATCTTAGGAATAAAGCACAGGCGGCCTTTGGGCCGCCTGTTTGTTCTTTCGGCTGAATTTTGCGCCCGAGGCGCCTTTCAAGAGGTTAACAAGGCCCACACGCCTCTGCCCGGGACTTGTGCTGTGGCCGTTTCACCAGAAGTGATTGGTGGATCTTGCGGGCGGGGAATTAGGCCGCCTTAGCCTGCTTTGCCTGTAAGCTCTTCGGGCGGCTCGCCGAACCACTGATAACCTTCATCTGCTCCCAGTCATAGGCAAATTCCTTACCGCAATCCAGGCACACTATGTAGGTCCCAGTCACCGCGGCCGCACCGGAAAGTCGCTGACCGCGCTTTTTCGTGATGGGGAAACTGCAATTCTTGTGGCTACAGCCGAACAGAATATCAAGCAAACTTGCCATAAAATTCACCACCCCTGGGAAAACACTGAGGGCCCTTTTGCCGCTCGCTTCTTAGAAATCCGACACGGCAAATAGTGTTAGTGCCTAGCCTGGAGCGCGCATTGGGTCATGCCCAATCGTACTCACGTGAGGTTAGATTCAGAGCCGGGTGAAAAGGTTCGAACGAAGAGTCTAAAATCTAATTAAGAATCGTTCTGTCCTTAAGTCATTGATAAAGCACGTGATGCCGGTTCCTAGGCATTTTCCTTGCGCTGCTTGCTGCCTCGGCACTTACTCATAATGGCTTGGTGGAGGCGATTGCGAAGGGTTTCGGGGAGCTCATAAATCTTGTTATCCCGGTAGATCTCAATGGTCTTCTTGGTGGTGTTCATGACCACGTGGCACTCGTGGCACCAATGGAGGTGCTCGTCCAACTCGGCTCTCAGGCTTTCGTTGCTGGTGCCGTCAAGGTAGTCGGTTAACTCTTTTAAAAACTCAGTGCACTTCACCGCTGGCCGTCTCCGTTTTTCTTCGACCTGAAATACTTTGCCAAACGTTCACGCAGCTGCAAGCGCGCCCGCAACAGCCTCGACTTCACGGCAGGCACGCTAAGTCCCAGCATTTCTGCCGTCTCCTCGGTGGAGAGCCCTTCAACGTCTCGCAGCACAAATACCGTTCTAAAGCCCGGGGAAAGACCCTGAATCGTCTTCTTCAAAATGTCGCCCAGTTCCGACTGCCCGTACAACTGCTCCGGGTTTGGTGACCAGTCAGCCACCTCGCGGGGGATAGAGCCCTCATCGGTTTCCACGTCATCATCAAGCGAGACCGTCTTCTCGTTGCGCCGCTTGCGCAGCTTCATCAGCGCTTCATTGACGGCTATCCTGACCAGCCAGGTGTAAAACTTCGAATTGCCCTGAAACTGTCCGAGATTCCGATACGCCTTCAGGAAAGCGTCCTGGACCACGTCCTGGGCGTCTTCCTCGTTGTGCGTGATGTGCTGCGCAATGCGGAAGATGTTACGGTCGTACCTGTGAACCAGCTCGCTGAAAGCGTCCAGATCGCCCTTTTTGGCAGCCTGAACCAGCGCAAGCTCGTCGCTGACATCTTCCCCGGCCCTTTTTTGGATGGTTTCCATGCCGCTCCGACTCAAATTAATTTACTATGTTTCGCGATCTTATGGGGACGAAAGATATTCGAACCCCTCTACTAAATATAGACTCCAGACCGAACCTTTTGTTACCGGCCGGCTTACTTGCCTATGAATCGAAGCTTTTCTCTTGCCTTGTTAGGTTTCCTGTTTCTTGCCTCGGGATGCCAGAAGAAATCAGCAGCCGACGAACACATTCGCGTGGTGATGAGGAAATACAGCATCGAACCCTCCATTATCCGCGTGAAGCCGGGGGAGAGAGTGGAGCTGGAAGTCACCACGATTGATGTCCAGCACGGGCTGGATATTCCTGATCTGGGCATCAAAGAACCTGTCCAGCCGGGTAGGACCACCACCATCACTTTTACCGCGCCCGCCAAAGGCGAATACCGAATGGCCTGCGGCGTCATCTGCGGCCCGCATCATGACGTTATGGTGGGTAAACTGCTGGTGGTGGAATAGCCTCTAGGGCATGATTTTGGTGGCTTGGGAGAAAACCAGCTTCCACTCCAAACCCATCTTGATCCAGATCCGCGTGAACTGAAAATCGCCTGAGAGATTCTGCCCGCGGTAGGTGCCTTCGGCGGTCATTTTGCCGGTCACGATCACGGTGTCACCGCCGAAGATGCGGAGGGTCCGCTCGCTGAGATTCAGGGTTTCGTAGTTGAGCTGCGAGGACCGGTACATTTCAACAATCTCGGCTTTGCCGCTCACCTTGCCCCGGAAATCGGTATCTGTAAAGTTGTCGGCGAGGTAGTTGTCCCACCAGCCGGCGTCGCCCTTGAGAGCGGCCAAACGCGTCCCCTCCTCCAGTTTCTGGATGGCAGCGGCGATGTCCTGGTTCCGGGTTCCCGCGGCGGCCGGGGTCTTTCGTGTCTGCGCATGAAAGAGCAGGACGCTCGCCAGAAGCAGGGCCAATAGCAGGGTCTTTCGGGGTCGCATCATCGGTACCTCCCGCGGACGAAGCCGCACCGACGCTTTTCCGGTGCTGGCGCCGGGGTGAATACTAAGATACTAGAGCCGCCAACTTCAGTAACCTCACATGTTGACAGTGATCCTGTGAAACCTTAATAATCGCGGCCAGAGCAGATGCCGAGTCGTACCGAGATCCAGAACATTATTGAAAAGGCTGTGGTAGAGGTCTTCGCCGCCGTCCAGCCCGGCTTACGTGTGGAGATCGCGCGTCGCGCCGCCGCCGAGCTGGAGTCGCTGGCCCCCGCGCCGGGCCCGCCGGGCTCTTCTGCCAGTGACAATTTGAACGCCGCTATGGCGTCCATCCAGGAAGCGTCCGCTCAGACAGAAATCCTTCGCCACCTGTTGGAGGGAGAGGCCCGCTTCGCTGGACGAGTCGCCCTGTTCGTGGTCAAAGGCGGCGCCGTCAACGGCTGGCAGGGAACGGGATTCCAGGACAACGAGTTCGTCAAGAACATTAGCTTAGATACCTCGGCAGGTCTGCTGGCGCGAGCCGTCCAGTCGCGCGTGCCGGCGGTTGGTTCTACTGCGCAGTTTGATCCTGGATTTGTGGCTTGCATAGACTCGCCGGCAGAAGACAAGTGTCTGGTTCTGCCGCTGGTGGTCAAGGAAAAGGTCGCTGCCTTGCTCTACGCCGACGCGGGCACGGCCCCGGGCGGCACGCTCGATACCTCCGCGCTCACGGCCCTGACCCGCTGGGCCGCGCTTTGGCTGGAATTGAGCGCCTTGCGCAAGGGCGGGCCAGGCGAGGATGCCCAGCCTCCGTCCGCGGTGGTGGCGACAACCGGCGGCGCCGGCGCGGCCGCAGCTCCCGCAGCGGAAGAAACAGAACTGCATAAGAAGGCCCGGCGGTTCGCCAAACTCCTGGTGGAAGAGATTAAGTTGTACAATCAGCCCAAGGTGATCGAAGGCACACACAACCGGGATTTGTACGATCGTCTCAAAGAAGATATCGAGAAGAGCCGCGCGACCTACGAGAAGCGCTACGGCGAAACTCCCGCAGCTTCAGCCGGCTATTTCAATCAAGAACTTGTCCGCGTTCTGGCGGATAATGATGTTTCGCTCATGGGCGCAAGTTTTCCGCGGTGACTGAGAAATCTGTGGTGACCCGACGTTTAGCAATCTCTCTCTTCCTGGCGCTGTTGCTCTTGCCCGCCGGTTCGTTCACGCAGACCGCCAGGACGAAAAAGAAGAAGCCGGCGCCGCGCTCGCTGGCGGCAGGCAAGCTCGGACACATTCACCGGGCGTTCGTAGGTTCGGCTGATCTCAAGCCCATGGCGAGGCAGCTTTTGGAAGATCGCTCGCCGCAAGCCTACGCCGGCGTTGAAGCCTACGCCCGCAGGCAGGCTGCTGCTAATTCCGACGCGAGTGCGCTGGCCTGGCTCGTTGTCGGTTATGCCCGCTATCTCGACAAAAACTATCCGCAAGCGCGCGCTTCCTGGCAGCGCTCCAGCGCGCTGGAACTGGTACTGGGCGACTATCTTGCCTGGCTGAAGGCCAGCGCTTATCAGGGGGAAGGGAATCAGGCGGCAGTGATCGCAACCCTGGAAGGATTTGAGCAAAGGTATCCCGATTCGCTCAATCTTCACGACGTCCAGATGCTCTACGCCGGGGCGCTGGCGGCAAGTGGGGAGCCGCAACGCGCGGCCGAGTACCTGGAAAAGAGACGCCAGCCCTATCGGCCTGATCTGGAATTGGCCCTGGCCCAAGACTATCGAGGCGCAGGTCAGCAAGATAAAGCGGCAGAAATCCTTCGCCGTCTTTACTTCGAAATGCCTCTCAGTCCGGAAGGGGACGCGGCGGCCCTGGAATTGCGCGCGCAGGGTGAGACTAGGCCGGCCGGCGGCTTTGAGCAACGCCACGTGCGCGCTGAGTTGCTTCTGAAAGGGAAGCGCTATAACGACGCGGTCAGCGAACTCAGCACGCTGGTGGAGCAAGCCCCGACCGAAAAACTGACTGAGGTGCAGCTTGATTTTGCCGGTGCGCTTTACCACGCGCGCAAGAGCGATGAGGCCCGTCATCTGTTCGAGGACGTCGAGCGCAGTCAATCTGCCAGTGTGGACCAAAAGGCCCATGCACTGTACTTCCTGGCTGAGCTCGCGCGCGACAAAGACGATCGCAACGGCCAGGTCGATCTCATTTCTCAGTTGCGGACGCTGGCCCCCGACAGCAGTTGGCTGCAGGAAGCCCTGCTTTCGGCGGGCAACATGTGCATGCTACAGCACGACTACGAGAGTGGCGCGCGCTTCTTCGCGGAGATATACCAGCGCCAGCGGAGCGGCCGGTACTCCGCCCACGCCCACTGGAAGACCGCGTGGTTCGCCTACCGCCTGGGCAAGCGTGATGAAGCCAGAAGGCTTTTTGACGAGCAACTGGAGTGGTATCCGGCCTCCATCGAAGCTCCAGCCGCGCTTTACTGGAGCGGTCGACTGGCGGAAGAACGGGGCGATAAGCCGATGGCCCGGGCTTACTACCAGAAGCTCTCTGAGAATTATCGCTACTACTACTACGCTAATCTGGGCCGCGAACGCCTAGCCAAGCTCGGTTTGGTAGAGGTTGCCGATCCCCCGTTGCTGGACAAGCTGCCAGCGCCATCGGCTCCGCCCAAGGTTTGGGATCCGCCCGCCGACAATTTGCGCGCACAAAAAGCAAAACTGCTGGCGAACGCAGCGCTCTACGACTTTGCCGTGAAAGAATTGCAGGCTTCGAGCACCGGGTCGCCTCCCTGGCTGGCCAAATCCATCGCCGGAATGTATGCAGAGCAGGGGAGCTATATTCATGCCATCGAGGCCCTGAAGCGCGCCGTCCCCAGCTATTTTTCGGTGGAGATCGGCCAGCTCCCGCGCCCGGTGTGGGAAGCCTTGTTCCCACGGCCCTACTGGGATGAGTTGAAACGAAACTGCGCGAAGAACCAGCTTGATCCGTACCTGGTGGCGTCACTGATCCGGCAAGAGTCAGAGTTTAACCCCGCCGCCGTCTCCCGCGCCAACGCCATGGGATTGATGCAATTGCTGCCCAAGGTCGGCAAGGGCCTAGCCAAAGAGATGAAGATCAGGCGCTTCTCCAGCGATCAATTGCTCCAACCCGACACCAACCTGCAACTCGGCACGCACTACTTCAAGAAAGTGGTGAATCATTACGACGGGCATATCGAGTACGCCCTGGCTGCCTACAACGCCGGCGAGAACCGGGTGGAAGACTGGCGCAAGGACGCCGACTTCAAGGATATGGGTGAGTTTGTGGAATCCATACCATTCACGGAAACCCGCGAATATGTCCAGGCGATCCTGAGGAACGCGGTGCTGTACCGGTTGCTGTATCCGAAGGGTTGAGAGTAGCCGTTAAGTACGATACAGGCCCGTCGCCTGCCAAAGATGAAAATTCTCACCGCTGAGACGCGGAGCGCTGAGGAAAGCTAGACTCAGCGCCGTGCCGAGCCGACACTACCGTGAGCCAAATTCGACTTTATGATGTTTTGCGCTTGGCTCTTGCCGGTGCAAACAGGGCTCGCCACGCCAGGAGCAGAGCGCCGACCACGATCGCACTGTCGGCAATGTTGAAAGGCGGCCAGTGATGCGCGCCGACGTAAACGTCCAGGAAATCGGTTACCCGGCCCTGGGCCAGACGGTCGCACAGATTTCCCAGCGTGCCGCCGAGAAAGAGCGCGAGTGAGACCGTAGTCACGCTAATCACGCACAGGAGTATCGAGATTACGACCAGCGCCGTCAGGGAAAACACAATCAGCAGCCGGCCGGCCCAGGGCCCGGGGGAATCGGCGAAGAGGCTGAAGGCTGCGCCCGTGTTCTCCAGGTGCGTAATGCGGAACAGCCCGGGAATGACGTCGACGCTGCCGTAGAGTGGGATCTTCGCCTTCACCAGCCATTTGGTGAAGCCATCGAGCGCAAAAATTAAACCCGAGATGAGGAGAAGGTACTTACGCATCGAAGAGGATTAGGTAGATGAATAATTTGGTAATTGGGTAAATTAAAATCTCGTGTCCTCAATTACCCGATTACCAAATTACCCAATTTGTTCACCAGCTTTCTCTTCCTGCGGCGCGAGGAAGATTTCGCTCAGCAACAGCAGGGCGCCCACTACGATGGCGCTATCAGCCACGTTGAAGGCCGGCCAGTGATGCGAGCCCAAGTAGATATCCAGGAAGTCGATGACGCGGCCGCTGGATACACGGTCCCACAGGTTGCCCAGCGCGCCCCCGAAGACCAAAGACAAAGCGATCGCGGTGGCGTTCATGGCATTGCCGTTCTTCCATAGCAGCGCCGAAACCACGGCCAGGGCGGCCACCGAGAACAGGATCAGCATGCCGACTTTCCACTCCGAGGGCGACTCCGAGAACAGGCCGAAGGCCGCTCCCTGGTTCTGAACATGGGTGAGGCGAAAGAACCCGGGAACCACGTCAATGCTGTCATGCAGGCTGATCTTTTGCGCGATCAGCCATTTGCTCATCCTGTCCAGGAGGACCACCAGGCCGGCGATGATAATGTGATACTTTCGCATAGCTAAAGTTAAGAAGGCAGCCGGAGCTGCGCTCTTGGTTAGCGGTTCCCTCGCCGCACTCGGGAACTTGCCCTTGGCGGCTCAAACGCCGCCACAGCAAATCAACCTGACTCCCGGCGCCCCCTTCGGCTTCGCTCAGGGTAGTCCTCGGGCCCGTGGGCCTTAAGCAAAACCGGTTCAGAATCACGCCTTCGCACAGCGCTTGGCCCTGCGCGGCTCACTCTACTCAGAATGCTCACTCTCAATCTCTTCTAACGCCGCCACGCAACGCTCGCATAGTGATGGATACCGCTGGTTCTTGCCGACCTGGGTGGAGTAATTCCAGCAGCGCTCACATTTCGTGCCCGGGGCCTTGCTTACTTCTACGCGCAACGGCGCATTCCCGTTCCCTGCAGGAAGAGCTCTGACTTCCACTCCGGAGACAATCAACAAGAAGCGCAGATCGTCCCGGTAACGTTCGAGCGTTGGGTATAGGCTCTCCGGGGCATGGATCGTGACCACGGCCTCCAGCCCGCTGCCGATCAACTTCTCCTTGCGCGCGACCTCCAGCGTCTTCATGGCCTCATCGCGCACGGTCATCAGGGAATCGAAATCCGTCACGACGGCCTGAGCCTGGCGCTTTTCCGCCTTCCCGCCTGTGATGTCGCCCGCCTGGGGAAAGTATGCCAGATGCACGCTCTCCGGTCTGCCGGAAACAGCCGGCAGGTAGGACCATACCTCGTCGGCGCTAAAGCTCAGGATCGGCGCCACCAGGCGCGCCAAGGCCTCACCGATGCGCCACAGCGCCGTCTGGGCCGAGCGCCGGCCGCGCGAGCTGGGCGGAGAGGTGTAGAGGCGATCTTTGAGGACGTCAAAATACACATTGCTCAAATCTACAGCGCAGAACTCATTCAACTGATGATAGATGCGATGAAAGCTGAACTCCTCATACCACCGCTGCACCCGCTCGCTGACCTCGGTAGTGCGTAAAAGCATGTACTGGTCGAGCGGCGCCAGGTCGCCAAACTCCAGCGCGTCGCGGGCAGGATCGAAGTCGGCCAGATTACCCAGGATGTAGCGGAAGGTGTTGCGGAACTTGCGGTAATTCTCCGCCACCTGCTGCATGAGCTCCTCTGACACGGTGACATCTTCCTGGAAATCCACGGACGCCACCCACAGCCGTACGATGTCCCCGCCCAGGCGGTTGGCGATTTCGACCGGATCAATGCCGTTGCCAAGAGACTTAGAGGTCGCGCGGCCCTGGGGATCGAGGGTCCAGCCGTTGGTGGCTACGGCGCGATACGGCGCCTGGTTGCGAGTGCCCACAGCGCATAGCAGGGAAGAGTGGAACCAGCCGCGATACTGGTCGCCGCCCTCCAGATAGAGGTCCGCCGGCCACGGCAGCCCGGGCTCACGGCCCAGAACCGCGGCGTGGCTGCATCCGGACTCAAACCATACATCGATGATGTCGGTCTCCTTGCGGAAGCGCGTTGCCCCGCAGCCCGGGCATTTAGTGCCTGGGGGCAGAATCTGCTCCGCCTCGCGCGTATACCAGGAGTCAGAACCTTCGCGGGCAAACAACTCCACCACTGCGTTGTTGACTTCTTTGGATTCCAGCAATTTGCCGCAGGCTTCACAGAAAAAGACGGCAATGGGCACACCCCAGACCCGCTGGCGGGAGATGCACCAATCCGGCCGGGTGGCGATCATATTGGAGATTCGTTCTTCCCCCCAGGCCGGCATCCACTGTACTTTCTTGATCTCGTCGAGCGCGCGTTGTCGCAGCGTGCTGTTGCCCACAGGAGCTTCTATGGAAATGAACCATTGCTCGGTGGCGCGGAAGATCACGGGATTGTGGCAGCGCCAGCAGTGCGGATAAGAGTGCTCCAGCTTACCCTGGGCCAGCAACGCGCCGCGCGCCTTCAGCAACTCGATGATGGGCTGGTTGGCATGGAAAACTGTCTTGCCGTCGTATGCGGGCAATCCATTGCGCAGGCGCCCCGCTTCATCCACGTTGCAGGTCTGATCAAGCTTGTATTTCTGGCCGGTATAGAAATCGTCTGCGCCGTGCGAGGGGGCGGTGTGGACCGCTCCGGTACCTTGATCGGTGGTGACGTAGTCGGCAAGCACGCCCAGGATCGGCCGCTCGAGAAAGGGATGAACAAATGTCGCGTATTCGAGTTTGCTGCCCACGAAGCGCGCGATCTGCGCGGCGCCGGCGAGGTTCGTGCTCTCCGCCGTTTGCCTGGCCAGGGCTTCGGCCACGATGTAGACCTCGCCCTGATGTTCCAGCGCAACATATTCGAGTGCAGGATGAAAGGCCACCGCCATGGAGGCCGGCAACGTCCAAGGCGTGGTCGTCCAGATGATGGTCGAAACTTTCTTGCCCGCCAGCGCAGGATCAATCTTCGCCGGATCGCTGGTCAGGCGATATTTCACCCAGACGCTGGGGCTGGTGTGCGTTTCGTATTCGACTTCCGCTTCGGCGAGCGCGGTTTTGTCGTGGATGCACCAATACACGGGCTTCAGCCCCTTGTACACCGCTCCGCGTTGCATGAAGTCGAACAGCGTGCTCACGATCACCGATTCGTAGTCGGGCGCCATGGTGGTGTAGGGCTGGTTCCACCGTCCAAGAATTCCAAGACGCTTGAACTGCGCGCGCTGCAGGTCCAGATATTTTTCCGCATACGCGCGGCATGCCTGACGCACCGCGATTGGAGGCATCTCCAGCTTCTTGCGGCCCAGAGATTCATCCACCTTGATCTCGATAGGCAGCCCGTGGCAATCCCATCCAGGCACGTACGGAGCGTCAAAGCCAGCCATGGTCCTGGACTTGACCACAAAATCTTTCAACGATTTGTTCAGCGCGTGACCCTCGTGGATGGCGCCATTGGCGTAGGGCGGGCCATCGTGCAGCACGTACACCGGATTGCCTTTTCGCGACTCGCGAATCCTGGCATAGATACCCATCTTTTCCCATTTGTCCAGCCATTTAGGCTCGTTTTGCGGCAGGCTGGCCTTCATGGGAAATTTCGCTGAAGGAAGATTCAGAGTCGACTTGACGTCGAGCGGCGGTCGCATGATTTCTCCGGTTGCAGGTGCGTTAATTCTTTCATTATAACCAGAGCCTTTTTTTTGGGCTTAACCCAGGCGGCCGGCTCGGCGTTGATAATAATTTACGAATTCTTTACAAAATTCCAGTCGTCGCAGGGAGATACGGAATCGGACTTGCACAATCCGACCAAAGAAAACAGGCGTACCCGCGCCCAGCAACACAGAAACTTTCACAGCGAGTGCAACTTTGGTCCTGATTCGTTCATCTCTTATGAGTGAATCCGAACCACATGATGGCGGAAAAACGGTACTACGGGTCGGCCCATGGCGAATCAGGTTATTGTTCCTCCTCCCCAACGTCCCGGCAGCGATGAGAATCGGTTGCGCGATGCCCGGTCTCAACGTCCGGCCAGCGATGCTCCCAACCTGAATCTCCTGCCGGAGATGCACACGTCGCTGCTGGCTTCCCTTTATAGAGAGGCTAAGGACGCTCTGTTCCCGGAAAAGCTTCCGCCGCTGCGGCTCACTTCGCGTCCTGTGCCGGTCCGGGAGATTTGGACGCGCGGCAACCGCAAGAAGGCGACCACGGGTTCGCTCACGCTTCATATCATCGCTATCGGCGCACTGATTGCCCTTTCCATCCTCGGCTTGCGTTCGAAGCCGGAAGAGAAGCCGCGAGAGACCGTTACTCTGATAGCACCCCTCAGCGACTATCAACCAGTGATGCAGCCCAAGGTGGCTCCCAAGCCTCTGGCCGGCGGCGGGGGCGGCGGCGAACGTGCCAAGCTGCCCGAGCCCAAGGGGCATTTGCCCAAGATCGCGCCCCAACAATTCACGCCGCCCACCGTCGAGCTACGGAATGAGAAGCCCAAACTGCCGGTGGAGGCCACCATTGTAGCTCCGCCGAACGTCAAGCTGCCGGACGTCCCGCAGATTCCAAACCTCGGTAATCCCATGTCAGCCAGGGTCTCAGGGCCGCTGACCAACGGGACGGGCTCGGGCGGGGGCATTGGTTCCGGCAACAACAACGGTGTTGGTTCCGGCACGGGCCCCGGGCATGGTCCGGGGCAGGGCGGCGGCTATGGCGGCGGCATTTACCAGTTGGGCGACATTGGAGTCACGCCTCCCAAGGCCAAGTACACCCCGGAGCCGGATTTCTCGGAAGAAGCCCGCAAGGCCAAGTATCAAGGCACGGTAACGCTGTCCGCGATCATCGGGCCGGACGGCAAGCCGCGTAACCTGCGCGTGGTCCGCAGACTGGGCATGGGGCTCGACGAGAAGGCCCTGGAGAAGGTCAGGACCTGGTTATTTGAGCCGGGCAAGCGCAATGGCCAGCCGGTGAGCGTGGCCATGACCCTTGAGGTGGATTTCAGGCTGTTTTAGTACGCCTGTTGTAACGACAAGAAAGGGAGGCGAACCTGCCTCTCTTTTTTGTTAGTCACCGCCATTGGTGAGGGGTGGAGTGCGGAAGGCTGATGGCTGAATGTTAGGTTCTTTCGCGGCTGTCAGGCAACACTCGCCCGCCGGAATGGGGCTGCCGTGCGGGCACGTCCGCGGGTGCCCGAGGAACGAGCAGATGCTGTCTGTCGCTTCAGGCGAGAGGATGTGCTCGAATCTGCAGGCTTGTTCCGCGACTTCTTTTTCATCGTGCACGTGGAAGGTCTCCGTAAACAAGCGCTCCGCCAAGCGGTGACGACGGATGACGTCTTCAGCGCGTTTACGTCCCTTCTCGGTGAAGACGATCATGCGTTCGCCGTGGCCGGTAACGTTGGTGGTAGGACGGAAAGCAACGTGGCAGCGGTTGAGCACTTGCTTGTGAGTGTGTGGCTGGGCAACGTGCGCGGGCAGGTCCACCAGTCCCTGTGCCTCCATGCGCTCTAACGCCAGATGCATGGGCAAGGCGCCTTCCACTTCGATGCGTCCCAACTCGGCCGGCTCGCCGTTTTCGGCCAGGACCCACAGCTCCTCCAGCACTTCGTCAAACTGCTCCTCGTCAGACATGGTGAAGGTTTCCTGGGAAGCGATCTTGCCGTGATGGAGCTCGAGCAGGCGATCGGCCAGGCGCGCCACTGAGGGATCGTGCGTCACCATGATGATGGTGCGGCCCTGGGCGTGCAGATCGCGCAGCTGGCGCAGCACGATCTCCTCATTCTGGGCGTCGAGGTTGCCGGTAGGCTCATCGGCCAGGATGATGTGGGGATCATTGATCAGCGCGCGGGCGATGCACACCCGCTGCTGCTCGCCGCCGGAGAGTTGGGAAGGCAGATGGCCGGCACGCTCCCGCATGCCGACGCGCTCCAACGCAGCCAGCGCCTCATCTTTATCGGTCATGCTATGGAAATACTGCGCCAGCATCACGTTCTCCAGGGCCGTAAGATAGGGGATCAGGTGGAATTGCTGGAAGATAAAGCCAATTCTCTCCGCGCGAAAGCGATTCATCTCGCTCGCCGACATCTGGGAGACGTTGCACCCGTGGATCCACACTTCGCCGCCGGTGGGCTGGTCCAGGCAGCCGATCAAATTCACCAGCGTGGACTTGCCCGAGCCCGAGGGGCCCATGATGGCCAGCCACTCGCCCGGCGGTACCGAGAGCGAAACATCGTCGAGCGCGCGCACTTCAACGTTGCTCTTGTACACACGGGTCACGTTCTTCAACTCGATCGGCATTATTCCCCTCGCAGGATCCCTGCCGGTTGTATGTGCTGCAACGTCCGCAGCGACGTAGTGTAAGCCAGCAGTGCCAAGCCAATGCTTCCCAGCAGAACGGGAAGCAAGAGAGCGGGTTGGGGCAGGATAGCAGCATCGAAGTTGGCTTTGCCGATCCAGTAGGCAATTCCGCTGCCGGCAACGAAACCCGCCGTAGCGCCGGCCAGCGCCAGAAGCGCGGCTTCCGCCGCGAACAGGAAGTTGACCGTTCTATTCGACGCCCCCAGCGCTTTCATCACTGCGAAATCTTTACGCCGTTCTAGCACCGAACTGGTGAAGGTCGCTGCCATGCACAGCAAGATCAGAACTACCACCACGGCTGAGGATGCCAGTACCACCGAGCGCGTTTTCCCGACGACTGCGGCCTGGGTCTGAGTGATCTGGCGCACCGGCTGCACCTCCGCCTGAGGCAGGACCGCTCTGAGTTGACCGATGGCGCTTTGAATCTTCGCCGGTCGCCCTTCCACACGCACTAGAGCGATGTTGGGCTGAACTCCGGTGAGCGCGGCAAACGCAGCCGTGTCAAGGTAAATGCGGCTGTCATCTTCGGAGCCGGAAAGAAAGACCGCTTCAGGAATGACCTGGGCCGTCTTGGCGCCGAAAGTGATGGCGAATTCTTTCCCCGTGGGAGCGAACTGTTCAGCCGCCCGGGCGCCGATCAATGCGTGGCCATCGGAAAAATCCAGAGCGCGAATTGACCACCAGGAATTCAATTCGCGCAAAGCTCGCAGATCGGTTCCGCCCACCACGAGCCTGGCGTTGTTTGGGCCGGTCGCGACTGCATAGGCAATCGGCACCGACACACCCCGGTCTCCCAGCGCCGCGTGGATCTGGTCGAGCTGGCCGGGAGTGAGCGCGCCATTGCGGCTGGTGATGACGACATTCGTCCCGAAGCTGCGAAACTCGCGGCTGATTTTGTTCTCAAGATCGGAATAGACGGTCAACGCCGCCGTGGCGATTGTAGCCACCACTGCGACCGAGATCAGCGCGGTCAGGGCGCGGTCCTTCCGCACCCAAGCGGCCTTAAACAGCAGGCGGACGAAAAGCCGCAGGCGGCTCATCCGTCACCTCGCAGCACCACGGCCGGATCAAAACGCATCGCCTTGCGCACTGCGCCGGCGCTGCCCACAAAGGTCACCAGCAAGGCAGTGCAAATCACGACTGCAAAGATCACGGGATGAACGCCAATCGAAGAGCCAAAAACACCCTGCCCGATGCGGCGTGCCATAGCGGCCCCAGCCAGGAAGCCAATGGCGCCGCCGGCCAGCGCCATGAGACCGGCTTCAGTCAGGAAGAGGGAAGCCACCATTGCGTTACTGGCGCCTAATGATTTCATCAAGCCCACTTCGTTGCGGCGCTCCAGGATCGTCGCTGCCATGGCCGCTGAAACCGCAAGGGCCGAAGCCAGCAGAGCGGCCAGGGTCAGCAGTATCATCATTCCCTTGATACGCGATAACACCTTGCCCTGGTTTTGCTCCACCTGTCGGACCTGCTCCACGCGCACGTTGGGCAGAGTTTCGCGGATTTGAAAAGCGATGGAGTTGGCGTAGGGCGAGCAGTACCAGCGATCGTGGTCGACGGGCGTCATCTTGCCGGGATCACGACGGCCGAAGGCATCCTCCGGCTTGGTCAGCGCGCTGACGGTGACTCGGCGGACCTTGTTGGGCTCGCCCAGAATCTGTTGGACGATGTGCAGCGGAGCCACAATCGCCTGGTCTTCCGCTCCTCCTGTGTTCAGGATGCCGCTGACGAGTAGTTTCTTTCCGCCGACTTCAATGAAGTTACCGACCACAAGGCCATATTGTTCTGCCAGCTTGCTTCCCGCAAGAACCTGCGGCTGGCCCTGCGGCCAATCAGCGTAATCCGGCGGCCATTCTCCCTGCACCTGCCACCAGGGGTTCATTGCGCGCACGCCGGCGGCGAAACTCTCCTTGCC
>WNFJ01686970.1_pt1 | contig 19113 bp, 15 predicted proteins | sample 5400461 | NCBI WGS metagenome assembly WNFJ01 (sample SAMN13153349, study PRJNA577476) | soil metagenome | isolation source: 115 cm saprolite on Douglas fir-dominated hillslope | place: USA:California | collected 2013-09-17
CGCGAGCCCCTCGCTGCGGAGCGCCAGGGCCTCGCAGCACGCCAGGATGGTCGCCAGGGGGTTGTTGATCTCGTGCATGACGCCCGCCGCGAGCTGCCCCACGGCGGCGAGCTTCTCGGTCTCGGCGAGTCGGTGTTGCGCCTCGTGCCACTCGGTGATGTCCTCGCCGATCGTGATGACGTGCGAGATGTCGCCCCCGTCCTGGCGCATCGGGATCTTGGTGATGCGATAGTGCCGCACCTCGCCGCTCGTCCCCGACTCCATCTCCATCTGTTGCAACTCGCCGCTATCGAAGACGCGGTCAAATTCCCGCTTCAAGAGCTCGCGGGGCTGCCGATCCAGCACCTCGAAGATCTCCCGCCCCATCGCGTCCTCGCGGGACACGCCTTGCGTGCCGGCCTCGCGCTTGCGGTTCCAGGCGCGGATCCGGTAGCCGCGGTCGATCACGCTGCGCCTCCATTTCGTGGGTGCGCAGCGCGATTTCGGAGGCGAGGTCCTGCGACAGCTCGGTTGTGGCGATCAGCGGCGCGAGGATGCGGGCGACGACGACGACGACGTCGTGGGCGACCCCCTCGTAGCGGCCGGTGGGAATGATGACCTCGAGCGCGCCGAGCGGCTCGTCCTCGTAGATCAGCGGCAGGCGCACGACGGAGCCGCCGGGGACGCCTTCCCGCGTCATGCCGCGTCGCACCCAGTCGGCGATGGAGAGGCCGTAGCTCGGCAGCTCGGCTTCGTCGCCCGACGTCGTGACGGGCGTGTAGCGCGTGCCGTCGGGGGTGCGCAGCCAGAGGCGACAGCGCCGCAGATTGAGGCCGCGGCGCAGGGCGTGCACCACCCCCTGGAGCGCCTCGCCCGAGGCGAGGCCTGCCTCGAGTACCGATGCCACTTCGGCGATGACCCGAATGCCAGGATGTTCGGTATCGAGGGACGGGAGGGCCATCGCGCGCTAAGCTAGGGTTGCGGTTTCCCGCGCGCCAGCGCGGACTCGAAGCGGACGGCGATGAACGGGCGCACCTGCGTGACCTGACCGAGGAACACCGTCGGGCCCAGGAGCAGCGCGTACTGCGCCGAGTTGGCATTGCCGTAGCGCAGGCCGACGAGCGGGGACACCGCGCCCCAGACCGAGCCCAGGGGCAGCGGCGAGTGCGCGGCGGCGTACCCCGTCGCCTCGAGCGTCAGGTCGACGCCCAGGGGGGTGGGGGTCGAGTCGGCGCCCAAGTCGGCGAGTCGCGCCATCGCGGTGCGGCCCGCGAGTGTCAGGCCGAATACGAACCCCCGCGTGCCGCCGATGATCGCTCCCTCATCGGCGAAGTATCCGAGCCGCGTCGTGAGCGCCGCGACCGAGACGGGGCCGGCGCGCACGGCGCGGGCGTAGCCCACGTCCAGGGCCTCGACCTGCCAGCGGCTGCCCAGCGTTCCCGCGAGGCCGAACGACCAGCCGCCATCCCCGGGCCCGGTCACCGCCTGCGCCGCCGCCGGCGTAGACAAAGCCGCAAGGGCTGTCAACATTGCACTGATGGACCGACGCACGTTCGTGCTCCTTACCGGTGCCGCCTCGACCGCCGGACTCCGCGCGCCCGCTGGGGTGGCGCGTCCCGGCCGTGGGGCGGCGGGCCGGCTCCGCTTCGAACTGGACGACCAGCGTCGCTGGTCGCTCTGGTACTACGGCGACGCCGCGCCCGTTCCCGTGCTGCGCGGCGCCGAGCTGGTGGCCTGGGTGGGCGATCAGCCCTGCACGCTCGCCCAACTCGAAGATAGCACCGTAGGAAACCGCCGGCCGCCGGGGGGCGACGCCATCGTGGTGCGGGGGCGCGCCGCCGGCGTCTGGGTCGAGGCCGAGTTCCTGGCCGGGGACCCCGCGGCGGTGCCGCAGGCGACCATCACGCTCACGCTCTTCCCCGATCGCTATCTCCCCACGGTGCGAGGGGCGCGGTTCTTTCAGGTGGCCGCGGCGGACCTGCTCCCCGGGGACGGGCCGCTCGCCGCGCTGGTGAACGGCTACGAGTCGCGGGACCCGTGCCGCGTGGTCGCGGTCGGGGGCGCCGACGCGACGACGCTGACCAGTCATGGCGCGCTGGGGCTGACGCGAGGCGGCCGCGGGCTCGGCCTCGCGTTCGACGCCGGGGAGCCGGGCGAGGCGCAGGTCCGGCCCTGGCGCGACGGGCTCGAGGCCGTGACCGACTGGCTGCCGACCCGCCCGCTGCGACCGGAGGGCGACGCCTCTCGCCTGCGGGTCTGCTACCAACCCGACGGGGACGCGCTCGAGGCGCTGCGCGCCGCGTTCGTGCCGGCGTCGCCACTCGATCAGGAGCGCTTGGCGCGGGCCGTGGCGCCCGCTGGGTGGTGCTCGCGCTGCGCGCTCGGGACCGACGTGACGGAAGCCGCGGTGCTCGCGAACGCCGCGGCGTGTGCCGCGCACCTCGATCGGCGCTTCTTCCGCTACATCCAGCTGGACGACGGCTATCAGAAGGCCGCGGGCGACTGGGCCGCAAACGAGCGGTTCCCGCACGGGCATCGCTGGTTGACCGATCAGATCCACGGGTTCGGGTTCAAGGCCGGACTCTGGATCGCGCCGTTCGCCGTGTCCGAGCGGTCCGGGCTGCCGGCGGCCCACCCCGATTGGCTGCTGCAGGACGCGAGCGGGCCCAGCGCCTGGGTGACGCGCGCGGCGTGGGGCGGCAAGGTGTACGCGCTCGACCCGGCGCATCCCAAGGTACAGCAGTGGTTGTTCGACCTCGCGCGGACCGTCGTGCGCGACTGGGGCTATGACTATGTCGAGGGCGACTTCCTGCGCTGCGCCACGGGCGGTGGGGCGCATTACGGCGGGCTCACCCACGCCGAGGCCTACCGCGCCGGCCTCACGGCCCTGCGCGACGGGCTCGGGACGGAAACGCTGTTCGTCGCGAGCGGCGCGCCGCTGCAGCACGCCGCCGGCCTCGTGAACGGCATGCGGATCGGCCCCGATGTCGGTACCACGTGGGGTGGAGTCGAGGGCTCCGCCCGCGCCGCGGGACTGCGCAGCTTTTATCACCGCGCGTCCTGGCTAAACGACCCGGACTACCTGGTCGTCGGCCCCGCCCTGGCGCCGGCCGAGGCGGAGGCCTGGGCGGCACTCGTCGCGGTGGCGGGCGGCGCGACCTGGTTTTCAGACGACCTGCCGAAGCTCGCCGCGGCGCGGCTGGCGCTGTTGCGGCGCACGGGGCCCGTGGCGGCCGTGAGCGGGCGGCCCGCCGCTGGTCTCGCGCTCGAGTCCGAGGTGGCGCCGGCGATCGTGACCGGGGACCAAGTGTCGCTGATCCGGGGACCCTGGCGCTTCCGCACCGGTGACGACCCCGGCTATGGCGCGCGCACCTTCGACGAGGAGACGTGGGAGACGGTGCCGGTACCGAGCCGCTGGGGGGAGGCGGGGCATGCAGACTACGAGGGGTTCGCGTGGTACCGCACGCGATTTTCGCTGCCGCCGCGCGCCGCCGCTCCCGACGGTCGAGCGACGCATGTCGCGTTGGGCAAGGTCGCTGCCGCGGATCAGACGTTCTTAAACGGCGTGCCGATCGGCCAGACGGGGGACTTCCCTCCCAGCTACCGCGGCGACGAGCGGGCCTATCGCCGCTATGGGGTGCCGGGGGACCTGCTCAACTGGGGAGGCGAGAACGTGCTCGCGGTGCGCGTCTACGCAGGCGCGGGCACGGGTGGGATCTGGAGCGTGCGGCGCGAGCGGCCACCCCAGCTCTGGGTAGCCGAGGGCGCGGCGCGGTGGTGGACGGTGGCGTGCGTGAACTGGGACGACGCGCCGGCGGAGATCGCGGTGCCGCTCAAGGCCGCGGGCATCCTCGGAGCGAAGTTCGACGGCTACGACGTGTGGCGCGACGCACCGCTCGCCGCGGCGGGCGACCCCCTGGTGCTCGCGCTCGGGCCGCGCAGCGCCCGGGTCATGGCGTTGCGCGCCGCCGCCGCGCGGCCCCAGGTGATTGGGACGACGCGGCACGTGGTCCAGGGCGCGGTGGACGTTGCGGATGAGACGTGGGACGCCGCGACTCGCACGCTGCAGGCGAAGTCGGTCAACCTCGACCGCAGTGCCTACGCCGTGACGATCGCGGTGCCCAAGAGTCTGCGGCCCGGGACCTGTCAGGCCGACGTGGCCTGCACCCTGCGGCGCTTGGCGTCGGGGCACGCCGTGCTGGCGTGGCCGGCCGGCGGGGATGGGCGCGACATCCGGTGGCAGCTGCGGTTTCGCCCCGCTGGCGCGGGGGTAGCGGGCCGCGGTACCTAGCCTAGGGGTGGCGCGCGCCGGCCCGCGTGGCGAGGGCGATCCCGCCCACCAAGTGCCGCTGGGCCAGAAAGCATACCACGAAGAGCGGCGCCATCACCACCAGGGCGGCGGCCAGCTGGTACGGCTCGTTCGCGGCGTACAGACTGTGGAAGTTCGCGAGGCCGACCTCGAGCACGCGCATCTCGGTCGAGCGCGTCGCGACCAAGGGCCACAGGAAACTCTTCCACTGATCCACGAAGGCCAGCAGGGCCAGCGCGGCGAGGCCGGGCCGGGACAACGGCAGCACGATGCGCCAGAAGATCATCCACTCCGTCGCCCCTTCCAGCCGCGCGGCGTCCTCGAGGTGGCGTGGGATCCCCTGGAAGAACTGGCGCAACAGGAAGATGCCCCATACCGACACCAGTTCGGTCGAGATCAGTCCCTGGTAGCTGTCTCCCCAGCCGAGGCTGGTGATCAGCAGGTAGCGGGGCAGCACCAAGACCATGGCCGGCACCAGCAACAGGGAGAGATAGGCGCGGAGCGCCCAATCGCGTCCAGGGAAGCGGAGCCGGGCGAACGCGTAGGCGGCCAGCGCGCTCGTGAGCACCTGCCCAGCGACGACGCTCGACGCGAAGACGAACGAGTTCAAGAAGAAGCGGCCGAACGGGAGTCCGGTGAGCGCCGCCGAAAAGCTGCGGGCGTCGCTGAGCGCGCCGCTCAGCATATAGAGGAAGGGCGTGAGCACGGCGAGGCCGAGCAGCGCCACGAGTCCGGTGCCGAGCGGTCCGGCCCCGGGGCGGCGGAGTCGCCGTGGCGCTCCTCTCCGCGGCGCCGTTCCGCGTCGCGCCCGCTCAGGCATGGGCCCGTCGCGGTCCGAACGCCCGCACGAGCGCCGCGCTGACGCCGGCGAGCACGAGGAAGGCGAGCAGCGCCAGCGCGCTGGCGCCGCCGAATTGCCGGAACTCCCAGGCCACCTCGTAGGTCCGGAACACGACGACGTCGGTGGCGTGCAGCGGGCCGCCACCGGTGAGCACGTAGACGAGCGTGAACAACTGGAACGCGGCGACGACCCCCGTCACGAGCACGAACAGTCGGACCGGCCGGAGTAAGGGGAACGTGACCCGCCAGAACCGCTGCCACGAGTTGGCGCCGTCCACGCGGGCGGCGTCGTGGTAGGCCTGGGGAATCTGTTGCAATCCCGCGAGGAACACCGCCATCTGCCAGCCCAGGTGGGTCCAGACCGATACCACCATCAGCGCGGCGAGTGCGACCTTCGGGTCACCGAGCCAGTCCACGGGGCCGAGCCGGGCGAAGGACAGCAGGCGGTTCAGGGGGCCATGATCAGGACGATAGACGCCCTGCCACACGAGGGCGATCGCCACGAGGGACGGCACGCTCGGGAGGACGAAGGCGGTGCGCAGCAGCCGCGCTCCGAGCGACGGGCGGTTCAGCGCGAGGGCGACGGCGAGGGCCAGCGCCATCGACACGGGAACGTACAGCGTGTAGACGAGCGTATGCCCGAGCGACGCCCACACGAGGGGGTCTGCGAGCAGGTGGGCGTAATTCGCCAGCCCCACGGCGCGGCGTACCGGATCCAGCAATCCCCAATCGTGCAAGGACAGGTACACCGCGAACGCGAGGGGACCGAAGGAGAAGACGGCGAGGTGGAGGGCGGACGGCGCGAGGAAGCCCCACGCCGCGGTCGTCTCGTGGAAGGACCGTGGTCGCGGGGCGGCCGCGACGCCCCAGGTCGCCACGGTCATCGCGACGGCTCCCAAGAGCGCGAGCCCCGCCGTCGCGAGCACCCAGCCGCTCGTGGCCGCCTCCGCGGGCGCGGTCCGTAGCTCCGCCCATCGTCCCGGCGCGAGGCGCACCGCGACGGTCGCGCGCGGCAACCCCGCCACCTCGCGGCGCCGCAGCGCGCGCCCGGCGCTGTCGCCGGCCACCAGCTCGCCGTCGCGCGCGATCGTGGCGAGGCTGGCGGCGGAACGCGCCTGCGGGGCGTGGGCCGCGGCCTCTTCCAGCAGGATCCGTGTATCCCCGAGCCATAGGTTCGTCGCGTGGCGCGCCGCGGCCTGCACGTCCAAACAGGCGACGAGCGCGAGCAGGCCGGCGGCCGCCACGTAGCGCCGGGCCGCGAGCTGCGCCGGGATCGGGGGCCCCCCGAGCGCGCGCGCCGCCACCACCCCGGTGGCGAGGGCGAGCGCCACCGCGCCCACCAGCCAGGCGAGGAGCGCGCCCTCGGGAACGCCGGTCTCCGCCTCGACGGCGCCCACGACGTCCCATCCCGCGCGGTCCAGCAGCGGTGCGAGCGCCGTTCGGCCGGTCCAGCGCACCGCCCGCTGGCGTCGCAGCGCCTCGAGGAGGTCGCGCGAGAGCGGTGGGGCGGTCGCCTGTACGAGGGGCGCGGTGCCGTGGTAGACCTCGAGCCGCTCGTGCAACCCGGACAGTTGCTCGAGGGCGCGGGCCCGGATGAGCAGTTGCGCCAGATTGTAGCCCGCCCCGGTGCGCGCCGCAGGCGTGACGAGCGCCAGGTACGCCGCGGTCGACACCGCGCTGCGGGTGGCGAGTTCCCGGGCCTCGCGGCGGCGTGCCCAGCGGGTGATGCCGACCGGCAGGAGCGCCGTCGCGGCGACGACGACCAAGAGCCCCACGCGCCAGCGGGTGAGACCGTGTGGCTCGGTCATGCCAGCCGCGCTCCCGCCGCATCGAAGAGGTGGAGATGCAGGCGGCCTAGCTTCACGCCCGCTCGATCGCCGGGCCGAAGATCCGGGAGGCCGGGCAGCCGCGCGACCAGCGGCTGCCCCAGGGCGTCGAGGCGGACGAGCGTGTCGGGGCCGAGTGGTTCCACGGCCCGCACCACCGCGGTGACCATCCCTTGATCCGGGGCGCACAGGGCCACGTGCTCGGGCCGCACGCCGACGTGGATCTCACCTTCGTAGTCCTCGAGCGCGACGGGGATCGACCACCCGCCGCAATCGACGATGCTGCCCCCTTCCTTGGCGCTGCGGCTCCGTCCGTTCAGCACGTTCATCCCCGGACTGCCGACGAAGCGCGCGACGAATACGTCCGCCGGGCGGCCGTACACCTCCGCCGGGGCAGCGAGCTGGCGGAGGCGGCCGTCGCGCAGGACCGCGATGCGCTGGCCCATCGTCATCGCTTCGACGTGGTCCTGGGTGACGTAGATCATGGTGGCCTGGAGCGTGCGGTGCAGCGCCAGCAACTCGGCGCGGAGCTCGCTGCGGAGTGTGGCGTCGAGGTTCGAGAGCGGCTCGTCGAGTAGAAACACCTGGGGCTCGCGCACGACCGCCCGGCCCAGGGCCACACGCTGGCGCTCACCGGCCGAGAGCTGGGCAGGCAGGCGATCGAGCAAGGCGGCGATGCCCAGGCGCTGGGCCGTTTCTTGAACGCGCCGCGCGACGTCGCGCGGCGCGACCCGCCGCACCGCGAGCCCGAAGGCCAGGTTGCCTCCGACGGTCAGGTGGGGGTAGAGGGCGTCGCTCTGAAACACCATGGCGACGTCCCGGGCCGCGGGCGCGAGAGCGGTGACAGCGCGGTCGCCGATGTGGATCTCGCCTGCGTCCGGGTCCTCGAGACCCGCGATGCAGCGGAGCAGCGTCGTTTTGCCGCAGCCCGACGGCCCGAGCAGTACGAGAAACTCGCCCGCCCGCACCTCGAGCGAGAGATCCTCGAGCGCCGGCCTGGTGTCGGTGCCGTAGCGCTTCGTGAGGTGCCGCACCGTGACCGCCGCCATACGGGGACGGACCCGGGTCTCTAGCTGCGGCTCGGCCGCCGGAACTCGACGGGCAGCTGTACCCGGACTCGCACCGCCCGCCCCGCAATGCGGCCGGGGGCGAACCGGCTCTTGCGCACGAATGCCTTCGCCACCTCGTTGAAGCGCGGATCGGTCGCTTCCACCACCACGATGGTGCCTTCCTCCACGCGGCCGAGCGTGTCGACGACCGCCTGGACCACGACCCGGCCTTGGATGCCGGCGAGCAGCAGCGGTCCGGGATACGCGAGCGGCGGCGTGACGGTCGCGCGGGGTCGCTCTTGCACCTCGTTCGCCGTGTACACGTCGTCGAGCCGGTGCACGCTGGCGGGCGGGGAGGCGGCGGGGGCGAACGCCACCGCCAGCTCCAGCGTGACCTGCACGGGACGGCCCCGCACCCGAGCCGGCCGGAACAGCGTCTTCAGGACAAACGCACGAGCCGTGACGCCCAGCTCGGAGTCAGGCGTCTGCAGCACGACCGCGGTGGCCGGCTCCGGGTTGCCCGCCGTGTCGACGACCACTCGCACCAGCGCGACGCCCCGCTGCGCGGGCCCCGGACGATCGAGCGACTCGAGCGGCGGCGCCAGAACGACTTCCGCGGGCTCATCGACTTCCCTGGTCGCAAAGACCCGCTGCGGGGAGACGGGCGGGGGGACGTAGGTGGCCGGCGTGCACGCCACGGTGAGGACGGTGACGCTCAGCATCGTGGCGCGTCTCACGCAGCCGTCCGGGCCGTCACCGCTACGCGGCGCGCGACCCGAGCACACCTTGCGCGATGAGATACATGAGGGCGGCCGTCACGATCCCGGTCACGATCACGCCCCGCACCGTCTCGATCGGCTTCTTGGTCGGTCCGGCGCTGCCCACCAGCGCGTTGAGCTCCAGCGCCGCGAGCACCACGAGCAGGAGCAGGCCGTAGAGACCGCGGCTGCCCACCGGGTTGAACGTGAAATGCGACGCCGCGCCCATGAAGAAGAGCATCGGGAACGACATCACGACGTTGGTCCGGGACACGAGGAACGCCCGCCGCGCCGCGCCGGCCGTGGCCGGGTTGGCCGCGCCGCCGCCCGCCGTCGTGACGGCGTTGGCGATCACGATCTTCTGGTTCGGCCAGATCACGAGCCAGACGTTCAGAAACATCAGCGTCCCGAACGCCGCACCGGTCAGGATCGTGATGCCCCAGGGATCGCTCGGGTTCGCGCCCCGCAACCAGAGAATCAGGAAGCCGGAGAGAAAGGTCAGCATCGCCCCCCACCGGAACCACCAGAGCGCCCGCGGGACGAGCTTCTGCGTCGCCACGCTCCTGGTCGACGCGTCCGCCTCGGCGAAGAACGGACCCTGCACGAAGTTGAAGTAGTAGAGGAGACCGATCCACGTGATGCCGGCGAGGAAGTGCAGCCAGCGGAGGAGAAACTGGATTCCCGCGGCTGAGAAGAGGGCCATCGTGCGCCTCCCATGTCTGGGGAACGGAGCAACTGGCTCGGGAAAATACGGGCGCTGCACTCGGAAGCAAGCGGGAACATTCGCCCCGGTGTCGCGGGTTTACCGGTGACGAAACCCTCATCAGACAAGGAGCGTCTCATGGCCGGAACCGCCACGACGGGGGAGCGAGTCACGAAGTACACGCTGCCTCCGCTGCCGTACGATGTCGCGGCGCTGGAGCCGCATATCGACGCCCAGACGATGCAGATCCACCATGGCAAGCATCACCAGGCGTACATCAACAACCTGAACGCCGCGCTCGACAAGCACCCCGAGCTGTACCAGGAACCGCTCGACGACCTGTTGCGCGGCATCAACAGCGTGCCCCAGGACATCCGCACGACGGTGCGGAACAATGGCGGTGGCCACCACAACCACTCGCTGTTTTGGGTGATCATGGCGCCGGCCGGCAAGGGCGGCGGGGGCCAGCCGAGCGGGGCCGTGGCCGACGCGATCGAGCGCACCTTCGGCGCGTTCGCCCAGTGCAAGGAGCAACTCACCAACGCCGCCACGACGCGGTTCGGCAGCGGGTGGGCCTGGCTTGCCGTGGCGAACGGCAAGCTCGAAGTCTTCAGCACCGCCAATCAGGACAGCCCGCTCATGGACGGGAAGGTCCCGGTGCTCGGCCTCGACGTGTGGGAGCACTCCTACTACCTCAAGTACCAGAACCGGCGTCCGGACTACATCACGGCGTGGTGGAACGTCGTGAACTGGGCGGAGGTCGCGAAGCGCTACGACGCGGCGATGAAGTAACGCGCGACCTCGAGCGGCGTTCCCGCCGACCGACGACTCAGGGGGCGGGGGCGACGCGCGCGAGCGCGGCGAGCAGTGCCGGCGGGTCGGCGGGGCTCACCAGCACCGCGTAGCCGGCGCGGGTCGGGATGTAGACCGCCCGAGTCCGGTCGGTGAGGAACAAGAGGGCTTTCTCGCCGCTCGCGAGTCGGAACCAGCCCGCGGCGTACCCCGGGAGCCCGGTGCCGAGGGTGCGCCGGGTCGGCCGATACTCGGGCGCCGTGCGGAGGTCGACCAAGCGGGCCGCGCCGCCGCGGAGCTGGGATGCAGGAATCAGGCGAGCGTAGAGGTCGCCCCGGAGCCGCAAACCGGCGGGCGACACCTCCATGCTAGCGCGCTGCGAACCGAACCAGGCGGCGCCCAGCAGCGCCATCCCTGCCAACAGCACGAGGAGCGCGGGGAGCAGGATCCAGAGCGGCCGCGTCCCGGCCGGTGCGATGGCGAACGATTCAGCGGTTGGCATGCGCGATTGCTCCCTCCGTGGTGATCCGAGACCCCGAGCCGGGATGTGGGGCGCTGGACGAGTGCCTGCGCTCTCGGCTCGGGGTGACGCGTCGGCCGCACGCCGGCGTCACGGCCGCCGTGCCGAATCCCCCGTCGCCACCGTGAGCGCGGCAATGCTCGCCTCGGCGCTGGCCAGCGGCGCCGCCCCACGCGGCGCGCGCTCAACATACGCGCGATACGCCGCGAGCGCCTGGTGCGGCTGCTGGCGCGCCTCGAGCACCCCGCCCAGCGTGAAGTAGGGCGCCGCGAACACCGGCTCGAGCGCCAGCGCCTGACGCAGTTGCGCTTCGGCGTCTGCTGTTCGACCGGCGAAGGCCAGCACCGCGCCGTAGCGATAGCGTAGCACCGCGTCGTCGCCGCGCAACTCCACGGCCTGCGCGTATTCGCGCACGGCGTGGGTGGTGTCGCCGTCGCGGAGCGCGAGCTCTCCCAGGGCTGCGTGGGCGGGGTAGAACGCGAGGTTCTCGACCAGCGCCCGCCCCAGGGCCTCGCGCGCGGCGGCCCGGTTGCCGCGGGCGGCCTCGAGTAGTCCCAGACTGTACTCGAGGATCTCTTTGGATTGGTAGGAGTAGTCGAGCCAGCGTTCGTCGCGGGCGCGCATCTCCGCGAGCAGGGCCGTCATCTCGGCCACGGCGCTGTCGAATTGCCGGACCGGGGTGAAACAGAGGGCCCGGTAGTAGCGGACGACGCCGCCGCGACGCGGGTCGTCGCGCAACACCTTCGCGAAATCGGACGCGGCGGCCGCGAACTGCCCGCGGGCATACTCGAGCACCGCGGTCGTGAAGCGGTCTCCCGACCAGCGCCCGGGGAGCTTGTCGTACACCAGGATGGCGAGCGTTTGCGGGACGAGCGGATTCCGCAGCAGCGCCCGCTGGTAGAGGGAGTCCACCCGCACGACTTGGGGCGACTCGAGCAGTTCGGGCTTGCGCTTGAGGTAGTCCCGGAACCATCCCGTATTGCGCATCCAGTAGGCGACCCAGCGGCCGTACAGCGGCTCGGCCCGCGTCGGATCCAGGCGCGACGCCCAAACGAACGCTGCCTCGGCGACGCGCGGCGCTTTGCGGAGCTGGGCGACGGCGTAGTCGAAGTACGCTTCCCAATCGTTCGTGTCGGCGGCGGCGGGGAGCCGCGGCCGAGCGTAGGCCTCGAGGTTCTCAAGCGGCGGCAGGTCTTGCTGCGCGGCCATCCCAACGGGCCCAAGCAGCAGCGTCGTGCCGAGGAGCCAGCCACTCCACGCTGGCTTCACGCGAGTGCCTCGTCCCCTCCCTCGAGCGCTTGGAGGGCCGCGTCGTGTAACAGGCCATTCGAGCTCACGAGGCTGGTCGCGTAGATCGACCGCGCTCCGGACAGGGCCGTGGCCCGTCCACCCGCTTCCTCGACCACGACCTGCAGCGCCGCGATGTCCCAGGGGTGCATCACGGGATCAATGGCGATCTCGCCTGCCCCTTCCGCCACGAGCATGTGCTGGTAGAAATCCCCAAACCCGCGCGTGCGCTCGACCCGCCGCATCAGCCCCGCAAGCCCGGCCGGGGGCCCTCCCTCCCCCGAGCTGAGGTTGCCGTGCAGCAGCAACGCCTGCGCCAGCGAGCGCACGCGCGACACGGCGAGGCGCCGGCCGTCGCGAAACGCGCCGGCACCGCGTGCCGCCTGCCAGCGCGCGCGCAGTGCGGGGGCGCTGACGACGCCCGCGACCACGTCACCGGAGGATTCGATCGCGAGCAGCGTCGCGAACACGGGAATGCCGCGCACGAAGTTCCGCGTGCCGTCAATCGGGTCGATGATCAGCCGCGTCTCGCTCGGGCCGGCGGCGCCCTCTTCCTCACCAAGCACGCCGAGCTCGGCGTGGCGCTCTAAGGCCTGTGCCCGCACTGTCGCCTCGATCGCTTGGTCGGCTTCCGTGACCGGACTCGCGTCGGCCTTCGTGTCCACGCGCAGCCCGGGCTTGCGGAACGCGGCGAGGGCGATGCAGTCTGCGGAGTCGGCGAGCTCCATCAGCATAGGCAACCAATCCGCCGCGTTCCTCGACACGCCGGGAAACATGAGCCCGCCGGCACGCAGCGGCAACGGCACGCGCGAGGGATGGGGCCAGTCTCGCGGAGCTGCGCACTTTCCCTCCCACCGGGCGCGGCGATTATCTTGCGCGGTGACCTCGAGCGCCCGACCCGACATGGTGGAACGCTCCGCCACCCCCGCAGCGGCCACGGCGCCCACGGCGCCCACCGCGCCCGCCGGCTCCGGTGCGGCGGCCGGCGTGAGCGACGCGGCCGCTTCCTGGACGCGCCCCGACGACGCCGCGCGTCAGGCTCAGCTCGACGCGATGAAGCGGCGGGCCACCGGGCTCTTGGCGCTCGCGGCGGCGCTGTTCGGCGGGGCGAGCGTGCTCGAGAGTCAGTATCCCTGGCTGGGCTACGTGCGGGCCACGGCCGAAGCCTCGCTCGTTGGTGGGCTCGCCGATTGGTTCGCCGTCACCGCCCTGTTCCGGCGCCCGCTCGGCCTGCCCATCCCCCACACGGCGATCGTGGCGACCCGCAAGGAGCGCATCGGGCGCATCCTGGGGAGCTTCGTGCAAAACCACTTCCTTTCCCGCGATGTGATCGCCGCCAAGCTGCAGGCGATGGACGTCGCCCGGCGGGCCGCGCACTGGCTCAGCCAGCCCGAGAACGGTCGGCGCGTGGCGCAGCAGGTCGCGAGCGCGGTCGCCAAGACGCTCGAGGCGCTGCCCGACGAGGAGATGCGCCAGCTGGTCCACCAGGTGGTGACGGCCCGGCTGCGCGCCACGCGGGTCGCCCCCGCCCTCGGCAAGACGCTCTCGCTCGTGCTCGCCGGCAACGGGCAGCAAGAGCTTCTCAACGAGGCGGTCCACCTCGCCGCGCAGGCCGTGCACGACAACCGCGACCTGATCCGGGAGCAGGTCCGCCGCGAAAGCCCGTGGTGGGTTCCCGGCGTCGTCGACGACAAGATCTACGAGCGGATCGTCGCAGCCATCGAACGGCTGCTGCGTGACATGGCGGCCGACCCCGACCATCCGTTGCGCACCGCCTTCGACGCCGCGCTGCGCGACTTCGTGCACCGCCTGGAGCACGCCCCCGAAGTGATCGCCCGGGCGGAGGCGCTGAAGGAGGAATGGTTGGCCGAGCCGGGAGCCGCCGAGCTGTCGGCGCGGCTGTGGGAGACGACGCGGCGCGCGATCCTCGCCTACGCGACGCGCCCAGGGGGCGCCGCGCCGGGGCCGCTCGCCCGCGGCATCAGCAGCTTCGGGGCGGCGCTCGCCGCCAACGACGCCGTGCTGGCGGAGATCAACGCGCGCGTGACCGACGTGACGGCGGCCCTGGTGGAGCAGTACCGCCAGGAGATCGGGGAGTTCATTGCCCAGACCGTGGCCGGCTGGGACCCCGCCGCGACCTCGCGGCGCTTCGAGCTGGCCGTGGGCCGCGATCTCCAGTTCGTCCGCATCAACGGCACGCTCGTGGGCGGGCTCGTGGGGTTGGCGATCTACACGATCTGGCAGCTTTGGCACTGAGGCGTATCTCCGCGCCGGCCCTCGGCGTGGCGGTTTGGGTTGCCGCATCCCCCGTAGCGCGGCACATTGGGCGCGTTCCAGCCGCCCGACGGCTGGGACGAGCGCGCGCCCGGCGGCGCTAAGGGAGCGGGTCGTCAGGGGGGCATGCTGAGGCGGTCGAGTCGGTCACTAGCGCGGGCGCTGCCGCTCGCGATCGCAGCGGGACTGGCGGCGCCGCAGGTCTCGGCTACGCCGCTCCCGATTCCCACGGACACGCTGCGGGGCAGCGTCACCGACACCGCGGGGCACCCCCTCGCGGGGACCGTGGTGCGGCTCGCCGACATGAACCTGAGCGTCGTCGTGGCGGCCGATGGCGGGTTTCAATTTGCCGCCGTGCCGGCCGGTCGCTACACCGTGATCGCGTATCGCGTGGGGTTTGCCCCAGTCGTGCGGACGCTGACTGTCCCGGGGGCCCCCGTGACCATCGTGCTGCGACCCAGCCTGCTCCATCTCGCGCCGGTCACGGTGACCGCCACGCGGGCGACCATCGATCCCCTCGCGTCTCCATTGCCGACGGCGGAGCTCTCCGGCGAGCCGCTGCGCCGCTATCAGCAGGTGTCGCTGGCGCGCGCGCTCGATGGTCTACCGGGCGTGCGGACTCTCAGCACGGGCGAGCAGGTGGGAAAGCCGATCATCCGCGGGCTCACCGGCCCGCGAGTCCTGGCCCTCGACGACGGCATCCGCCTGGAGGACTACTCCTGGAGTGATGAGGACGGCCCGTCGGTGGATGCCCGACTGGCGGACCGCGTCGAAGTCATCCGGGGGCCGGCGAGCGTGCTCTACGGGTCGGATGCGATCGGCGGGGTGATCAACGTGATCCCGCGGGAGCTGCCCGACGGTCGGGGGCGGTCCGGATTCGTGCGCGGGGCGGCGGAACTCTACGGGGCCACCAACAACGACGAACTGGGCACGGTGTTGCGCGCCGAGGGAGCGCGCGGGGCGTTTGGGTGGCGGGTCGCCGGCATCGGGCGTCGGGCGAACGACTTCCACACGCCGCCGGGCAACGACTCGACGCCCACGGGCGACCTCTACAATACGGGGTTCAATGCCATCAACGGCGAGGCCGCCGCAGGAATTCGCACGGACCGGGCGTCGATCGTGCTGCGCTACACCCGCGACGGCGGCAACTACGGACTGCTCGATGGCCCGCCCGTGCCGGCCGACAAGGTGAGCGGACCCCTGCGGCGGCTGTCCGATGACCGCGTGCAGCTGAGCAGCGACGTCGGGCTCGGCGCGTGGCGACTCGAGACGAGGTCGCAGTGGCAGCGGCATTCGCTCCAGGAAGTGTCCGATCAGAGCCGCACCGGCGATTCGACGGCGACGTTCGACCTGCTGCTGAACACCTATTCCACCGACCTGCTGCTGCGGCACGGTGGGGGCGGCCGGGTGAGCGGTACCGTCGGGGCCGCCGGTCTCTACCAGGACAACGCGACGCGCGGCGTGGTGCCGCTCGTGCCGACGGCCCGTACGCTGGGCGGGGCGGTGTTCGCGTTCGAGACCGCGACGCTGGGTCGCTGGACGCTGCTCACCGGCGCCCGCGCCGAGACACGCCACCTGAGCGCCGACTCGAACGCGACGCTGAAGCTCTCCGCTCAGACGCGCTCCGCGGCGGCGCTCGCGGCGGACGTCGGCGCGGTCTATCGCCCCACGCCGCGACTCGCCCTGGCCGCGAACCTGGGCCGGGCCTTCCGCGCCCCGACCCTATTCGAGCTGTTCACCAACGGACCGCACTTGGGCGAGGCCCGTTTCGAGATCGGCTTGCCGACCGCCGGACCGGAAAGGAGTCTCAACGCCGACGTGAGCGTGCGGTGGCAAGGGAGCCGCGTGCGGGGCGAAGTGGCCGCCTATCGGAACCAGATCAACGGCTATCTCTACATCGCCCCGACCGCCGCGCGCGACAGTGCGACGCGGCTCCCGGTCTATCGGTACCAGCAGGCGCGGGCGGTCCTGTATGGCGCCGAGGCGGGAGCGGAGGCCGAGGCGGCGCCGTTCCTCAGCGTGCGGGTGCGGCTGGACCTCGTCCACGGTCAGAATCTCGACACGCAGCAACCCCTGCCGCTGGTGCCACCGCCGCGGGGCGAACTCGAGGCCGAGTGGCACGCGACGGGCCTCGCGTGGGCGGAGCGCGCCTACGTGAGCGCGGGTGAGGAAATCGTGACGCGCCAGCTGCGACTGGGCCCGTTCGACCGGCAGACCCCGGCCTATCAGCTCCTCGACATCGGCGCGGGACTCGAGGAGACGGTCGGCGGCCGCCTGATCTACCTCGACATCCGCGTGCGCAACGCCACCAACGCACGCTACACCGATTTTCTCAGTCGCTACAAAGGCTTCGCCTACGGCCAAGGACGCAACGTGATCCTGCAGCTGTCGAGCGGGCTGTAGCGGTAGACGGCTGGTTAGACCGGCCGCGCGTGGAGTCCCTGACGGCCGCGACGGGGCGCTAGGAGGTTGCGCCTGGACGCTTTACGGCCCCGATCCAGGCGTCGACCGGGGACCCGGCAGCGGCGCGCCAGTGTAGATTACGGTCCCAAGAGCCCGTGGTCCCCGCCTCAAGGAGCGCCTGTGCACACTAGGTCGATCCGTGGTCCCGCGCCGCACGGCACCCTGGTCAATGAGAAGGTGGCGTGCCGACGTCCCCTGCGAGAGGCGAGTCAGGGAACTGCCAGGGGTAGGGTGCGGACCGCCCTGGCGGGAACCGTGGCGCTGGCCCTCTTCCTTGTGGGGCTCGTCCCGGCGCTCGGTGCGCAGGCCGCGTCGCCCGAGCCAGCGGTAATTCAGTGGTGGCAGGGAGCGGCGGTACTGGGCGGCATCGGGCTCGTGAGCGCCTTGGACGAGTCGGTGCAGCGCTCCATGCAACAGCAACGGTCTATTCGCGACCGTGCCCGCTGCCATGTTCCTCACCGGCGTGCTCGCGCGGCAACCGGCGCTCCGCCGCAGCGGCGAGCGCGTGGCAGGCTCGCTCGCGCTCGCGGGTGCGCTGGCGGTCGGGGGCAAGTTTCTCGTGGGCCGGTTGCGTCCCCGCCAGGTCGGGGAGCCCTACATCTCCAGGCCGTTCTCGGGCGCCGACGCGTTTCCCTCCGGCCACACGACGATGGCGTTTGCCTTAGCCACGGCGCTCGCGGACGAAATCCACCGCCCGTGGGCGACGGTGGGGCTGTTCACGGCGGCGACGGGGACCGCTTGGTCGCGCCTGAACGACAATCAGCACTGGCTGAGCGATGTCGTGGCCGGGGCAGTGGTGGGCGTCGCGTCGGCTCAGTTCATCGAGGGCCGCTGGACGCTGTTCCATTTGCGACCGCCTACGGTGTTCCGCTCGCACGGGCAGTCGGGTATCGGTTGGGTCATTCCCATCGGGCCCATCGGGGGGCGCTGAGGGCCAGCCGCGGCGGCTGAGCGGCTCGTCCGCCACGCAGCCCCGGGGCCGGCCACGACTGCCCGGCCCCGGGGGGAAGTAAAAGACGCGAAGGTTGCGCCGGCGAGCTAGTGATTGGTCCCGGTCGTCGCCTGATGATCGTCCACGCCGTCGCGATCGTCGTCTTCGAACGCCCGGAACGACCGCTCGATATTACGGGCGATGGCCGCGGCGTTCGCCGCGTTCGTGGGATCGACTACGGCGCTCCCATCCTTGAACCAGCTGGCGACGTCTACCGCCACCGTGAGGTTCGACGTCGTGGCGCCCACGGTGATGGGCGGCTGAAAGGCCGCCTCGATCTCCGCATCCACCCCTGAGGTGAAGGTGAAGTTGTGCGTCTGGTTGCCCGCGTCGGTGTAGACCCCGGCCACCTTCACGCTCACCCCCTGGAGGTCGGGGTGCGCGGTGAGGAAGGCCGCGGCGCCCGGTTCGTCGTCGTTCGCCGTCACAGCGTCCAGCTTCGCCTGCAGCCCGCTGTAGGTGCCGGTCGGCACCAGGGCGTCGAGGACCACTTTGGTCGTGCCGTCCACCGGTAGGGTTACCAGGGTGGGGCCAACCTGCAGCTCGTCGCAGTCGTCGGCCTCCCCGGTCGTGGCGCAGGTGCCGCTGGGCGACAGCTCGATTCGGGCGAGCACGATCTGAGCCTGATTGATGGTCAGCGAGTTGGCACCGCTCCCGATTTGAATGGCGCCGGAGGGCCTCGACGCGGCTGGTGCGGTGGACGCGGCCAGGCTGTTGATGGCGAGAGTGAGCGGCTGCGATGCCCGAGATTGGGTACCCGAGCACGCCGCAACAAGCGCGGCCACGGGCCACGGGCGCGATGGCGAGGGCGCGGCGCGCGGAGCACAACTGAGACATGGCGAACCTCGAGGAGTTTGAGGACTGGGTGACGGCACCGGTGCCGCACGCACGCGGCGGTGCGCGAGCGGCCGGTGCCCGGTGCGCTTCCTGTTTTCTCTGTTACCCCGCCCGGTTCCCGCGGCCCGACCCGAAGCCTGGTGACTGTCATCACGGTTGACGCGGTCGGGGGACGGCGCCCCGTCGGCGCGCACCCGCGGGCCAACGCGCTTCCCTCCCGCTGCGCTGGGCCGCGTGCGGTCCCGAGTGCGCCCGACTGGTCGGCTCAGCGCCTCCGGGCTGGACGTTCCGCCCAGCTGCCGCCGAGCGCCTTGTACAGCTGAACCGCGGCTGTGAGCTGCTGTAACTCCGCCTGGCTCAGCGCGAGCTCGGCGTCGAACAGGCCGCGTTCGGCGTCCAGCACTTCCAGGTAGCTCGCAACGCCGGTGCGGTAGCGGAGGGTCGCCAGCTCCAGGCCCCGTCTCAGGGCGGTGGCCTGCGTTTCA
>WNFJ01729706.1_pt3 | contig 19112 bp, 21 predicted proteins | sample 5400461 | NCBI WGS metagenome assembly WNFJ01 (sample SAMN13153349, study PRJNA577476) | soil metagenome | isolation source: 115 cm saprolite on Douglas fir-dominated hillslope | place: USA:California | collected 2013-09-17
GCGGCGATCTGGGTGTTCCGGCCGCACCCATGACCCGCGGGCAGCGGAATGCCGGCCTCGTGCTGTCGCTGATCCTGGCCACGGCGTGGTCGGGCGACGCCCTGGCTTATCGCCCCTTCGATGGTACCGACGCCGCCATTGCCGAGCCCGGTCAGGTCGAGATCGAATTGGGACCCGCGCAGTATCTGGAGGAAGGATCGGAGCGCTTCCTTGTCGCGCCGACCGTGATCCTGAACTACGGACTTTCAGAGCGATGGGAGCTCGTGCTGCAAGGCGAGGCCGTGCACTCGCTGATGGAGGAATCCCCCAAGTCAAGCCTGGTCGGCAACGGCCTGTTTCTCAAAGGAATTTTGCGCGAGGGCAGCTTGCAGGGCAAGCCGGGGCCGAGCATCGCCACGGAATTCGGCTTCCTGCTGCCCGACATCAATGTTGATCCGAGCAGCGGAACCGGCGGCAGCCTTGCCGGAATCGTGTCGCAGCAATGGCCGTGGATGACCGTCCATCTCAACGCCGCCGTCGCCACTACGAGACAGCAGACCGCGGACGCGTTCTTCGGGGTGATCGTCGAAGGCCCGCGCGATTGGCCGCTGCGACCCGTCGCGGAGGTCTTCTACGAGCGGGATTTCGGCGGCGTGACGACGACGTCGGCGCTGGTCGGCGCGATCTGGCAGGTCCGCGATAACATCGCATTCGACGTCGGCCTGCGCGGCGCGCAGGTCAACGACCAGCCGCTTCGAGAGGTCCGCTTCGGCGTCACGTTCGGCTTTCCGATTCGATGAAGGCAGCCACATTCTTGGCGGCCCGTCGTGCGTTTCACCAGTTTCTGACAGGAGCCTGCACATGGACGACCAACCGGCAAGATTGAGGGACCTCGCCCGAGTCTTTCTCAAGATCGGGGCCATGAGCTATGGCGGCCCGGCGATCATGGGGATCATGCAGAATGAAATTCAAGAAAGGCGTCGATGGCTCGGCAAGGAAAGGTTCGTCGAAGGTCTTTCGATCGTGAACATGTTGCCGGGCCCCGGCGCGACGCAGCTCGCCATTTTCATCGGCCACACGAAAGGTGGCCTGGCCGGCGGCATCGTTGCCGGCATTTGCTTCATCCTTCCGGCATTCGCGATCATGCTGCTGCTGGCGAGCGCCTATGCTGCCTTCGGCGCATTGCCTGCCTTGCGCAACGCATTCTACGGCATCGGCCCGGTCGTCGTCGGCCTCTTCGCCGTGGCGATCTACCGGCTCGCCAGGGGAACGATCAAGGATCTCCTACAGATTCCCATCGCAGTCGCTGCCGTCGGCCTCATGCTGTTCAGTCCGTTCGGCCTGGCCGTAACGCTGCTGGCGGCCGGCTCGGCCGGAGTGGCACTGTTCCATTCCTGGCGCACGGGCTCGGCGGCTCTCTTGCTGCTTGTTCTGGCCTTGGCTGGGGTTTACGCCGCCGAGGGATTTATCGTCGGTACGGTGCTGGCGGTTCCCGGTCCCGGGCCGCGATCGGCCGTCGGTATTGCGACGCTCTGGGACGTCGGCGCCTTCTTCTTCAAGGTCGGCACCTTCACCTTCGGCGGCGGCCTTTCGATGCTCGCCTTCATGCAGGAGCAGGTCGTCGACCAATTCGGCTGGCTGACGCCGCAGGAGTTCGTCGATGGCTTGGCGCTGGGGCAGTTGACGCCGGGGCCGATCCTGATGCTGGCGGCCTTCATCGGCTACAAGCTGTTCGGGGTTCTCGGCGCGGTGGTCGCGGCCGGGGCGATCTTCCTGCCGTCGTTCGTGATGGTGCTCTCGATCCTGCCGCTGCTGCGCCGGATGAAGGACCTGCTGTGGCTCAAGGCGTTCATGCGTGGAGTCGCCCCGGCGGTGATCGGCGCTCTTGGCGTGTCGGTGGTGCAGATGGCGCCATACGCCGCCCCCGATATTTTTACCTGGTGCCTGCTCGGAGGCACCATCACGATCGCCCTGTTCTCCAAGCTTGGCCCGTTCCCCTTGATGGCGGGCGGCGCGGCGCTCGGATTTCTGTCCTTGCGCAAAACCTGGGATTTCGTGCGGACGTTAGCGGGATAGGTCCGCCGTCCAGCGCCGCGGCCCATCGTGGTGTGACCTTCGCGCGCTGAGGCAGCTACATTTTTGGCGGCCAGTTGTGCGTCTCACCCTGGAGACTACGACACCAGGCAAAGAGCGCGTCATAACCCACCATGCCATGCTTCAGCATTTCGTGGTCGTTGGTGAAAACATGGCCAAGGCCGAGCGAGATTGCGAACAAGCCGGCTGATTGCGGCGTGAGATCGAGGCGCGACGTGTCGGCGCCCCTCACGCGATCGGCAGGCACGTAGACGAACTCGGGTTCCTTGTCGATGAAGCGCGCAATCAGCCAAGGACAGCGGATACGGTCAATCTTGAGGCGCTCGCGGGTCACCCATTTCATTGCCGTTCTCCTTCCTAAAGCGGTCTCGTCGACAGGTCGTCCGAGAGGCGCACCGTCGTCGACGGGGAGCCTGAGGTGGTCCTATGATACTACCGTTTCACGGTGTCTAGTCCCCGTTCTAATTGAAGTAAACGGAAAGTGATACTGACGTTCAGAGATAATTCTGCGTTAATGGTACAGGTGCATCATGTCCAGTTCGGGCTCTGCGGACGGCAAAGACAGCAGGGGAAATATGACCGACGTAACAGCATCGGATGCCAGGGCGCTGCCATCGCACGGCGTCCCCTTCGGAGAGGCGATGAAAGTGTGGGCCCGCGTCGCCGCATTGAGTTTCGGCGGGCCGGCCGGCCAGATCGCCGTGATGCACCGCATCATCGTCGAGGAGAAGAAGTGGATCGGCGAGCAGCGTTTCCTGCAGGCGCTCAACTACTGCACGCTGCTGCCAGGACCGGAGGCTCAGCAACTCGCCGTCTATATCGGCTGGTTGATGCACAAGACGAAGGGCGGGCTGTTCGCCGGCACGCTGTTCGTGCTGCCCGGCCTGCTCGCCATCATGGCCTTGAGCTGGATCTACGTCCTGCTCGGCAAGGTGACGATCGTGCAGGGCCTGTTCTTCGGGCTGAAGGCCGCCGTGCTGGTGATCGTGGTCGAGGCAGTGCTGCGGGTCGGCCGGCGCGCGCTCAAGAACAACACGATGCGGGGGTTGGCGGCTGCGGCCTTCATTGCGCTGTTCTTCTACAACGTGCCGTTTCCGATCATCATCTTCGTCGCCGGCCTCATTGGCTATTTCGGCGGGCGCGCCGGCCTGCCGGCGTTCCTGGCCGGCGGCGGCCATGGCAAGGTCGGCGACAAGCAGCTGGCCGACGCCGATTCCCTGCTCGGCGCGGAAACGCCTGAGCACGCCCGGCCAAACATCCGCTGGTCGCTTTCCATCACCGCGGTGTTCCTGGCGCTCTGGCTGGTACCGGTTGCGGCGCTCTATTTCGGCCTGGGCGGCGGCAACGTCTTCACCAAGGTCGCCATCTTTTTCAGCCAGATGGCCGTGGTCACCTTCGGTGGCGCCTACGCCGTGCTGGCCTATGTCGCCCAGCAGGCGGTCGACAACTACCACTGGGTGACGGCGGGCGAGATGCTGGACGGGCTCGGCATGGCCGAAACGACGCCCGGTCCGCTGATCATGGTGACGCAGTTTGTGGGCTTCCTCGCCGCCTGGCGCGAGCCGGGCGGAACGCCGCCGCTGCTCGCGGCGACCTTGGGCGGGCTGCTCACCACCTGGGTCACCTTCGTACCCTGCTTCCTCTGGATCTTCTTCGGCGCGCCCTTCGTCGAGGCGTTGCGCGCCAACAAGGCGCTGGGCGCGGCGCTCGGCGCCATCACCGCCGCGGTGGTCGGCGTGATCCTGAACCTCGCGGTGTGGTTCGGCTTGCATGTGCTGTTCGCCAAGCTCGCGCCCGTGCACTGGCTGGGCGTCTCGGTCGATCTTCCGGTGTTGAGTTCGGTCGACGTGCCTTCCCTCATCCTCTCGCTGGCCGCCGCGGTGGCGATCTTCCGCTTCAAGGTCGGAATGATCCCGGTGCTGCTGGCGAGTTCGCTGGCAGGCATCGTCTATTTCCTTGTCGTTGGCCAGTCCTAGCCTTTCAACAGGAGGAAAGAATGACCGCCGAACGAACGAGACGCGATGTGATGAGCGCCGCGACCGTTGCCGCAGCCGCAATGGCCGTGACGGGACTGCACTCGGCTGCACATGCGCAAACCGCTTCAGGAGGACCCAAGATGGAATACGCGATCAAGAAGCTGCCGTTCGATCCGGCAAAGGTTAAGGGCCTGTCCGAGAAGCTCCTGGTGAGCCACTACGAGAACAACTACAGCGGCGCGGTGAAGCGGCTCAACGCCATCACGGCGCACCTAGCCGCACTGGATGTCGCCGCGGCGCCGGTGTTCGTGGTCAACGGGCTGAAGCGCGAGGAACTGATCGCCGCCAATTCGATGATCATCCATGAGCTTTACTTCGACAGCCTGGCCGGCGAAGGCGACCCGACGGGGGCTCTCGCGGAGGCGATCAACCGCGATTTCGGATCGCTCACGCGCTGGAAGGCCGAGTTCTCCGCGACGGGCAAGGCGCTGGGCGGCGGCTCGGGCTGGGTGCTGCTGACCTATTCGCCACGCGACAAGCGGCTGATCAATACCTGGGCGGCCGACCATACCAATACCCTGGCCGGTGGGCGGCCGATCCTCGCGCTGGACATGTACGAGCACGCCTATCACATGGACTACGGCGCCAAGGCCGCCGCGTACGTCGACGGTTTCATGCAGGGCATCCGCTGGAGCAACGCCGCCCTGTTGTTCGAGCGCTACTCCAAGGAAGCGTGATGGGGGCTATCATGACGAAGATTGTTGCGGGCGCGGTGCTCGCCGCGCTCGCCACCGCCGCCCGCGCCGAGACCGTCAACTTCGACGCCGGCCCAACCGGCGCGATGCCGGCCGGCTGGGTGTGTGGCAGCACCGGCGGCGGCACGCCGCGCTGGGCGGTCGAAGCCGACGCTGGCGCTCCCAGCCCGCCCAACGTGCTCAAGCAATCCGGATCGGGTCCGTTCCCCTGGTGCGTCAAGCAGGGCACGGCAATCGCGGACGGCGCGGTCGAAGTGAAGTTCAAGCCGCTCTCCGGTCACGAGGACCAGGCGGGCGGCCTGGTGTGGCGCTGGAAGGACGGCGACAACTACTATGTCGCGCGCGCCAATGCGCTCGAGAACAACGTCTCGCTCTACTACACCGAGGGCGGTCGTCGCCGGACGATCAAATATGTCGATGCGCCGGTGCCGGGCAATGCCTGGCACACGCTGCGCGCCGAGTTCAAGGGCACCCGGATCCGCGTCCTGCTCGATGGCAAAGCCTATATCGAGCTGGACGACAGCCACATCGCGGGTCCAGGTGCGGTCGGCGTGTGGACGAAAGCCGACAGCGTGACGGCGTTCGACGATTTCACTTACCAGGCGATGCCATGAGACCGCGACCGCTCCAATGAACAGAACGTCGGGAACGACCGACTCCCTATGAGATATAGGACGGCCTTAAACGAAGGCCGCAAGTATGAGGGATGAGCCCCGACGAAAGGTCCATCCGGATTTCTTAGATGAACCCTTTTATCACGATAATCCTTGCAACCCTGCTTGCGCGCCTCAGCTACCAAATGGCGCGAAGTCCGGTGCTCCCTACTTTCGCCGCCGATCTCGGCGCTTCGCCCGAGTTCATCGGAGTCATCGTCGCCGCCTCGACCGTCACCGGCATCTTCTTCAAGCTGCCGTCAGGGGCACTCTCCGACGTGCTCGGGCGCAAGCGCATGATGGTACTGGGTGCGGTTTTTTTTGCTGTTCCGCCGTTTCTCTATCCGTTCGTGCAGGAGCCTTGGCCGTTGCTCGCGCTCCGCTTCATTCACGGCTTCGCCACTGCGCTTTTTTCTCCGGTTGCCTCGGCCTATGTGGCGAGCCTCGCCGAGACCGGCCGCGGCGCTCGGCTCGGTTGGCTTGCGTCGACGACTGACCTCGGCGCGACCGCGGGGTCCTTTGCCGGCGGCGTTGTGCTCTATTTCACCGCGAGCTATTCGCTGACCTTTCTTCTGGTCGGCGCGATCGGTGTGCTCTCGCTGCTCGCGGTGTTCCTGCTCCCCGATGTCGATCGCCCGGCGGCCAAGGCAGAGACTTTCGGTACGCGATCGGCGGAGCTCCGGAAGGGCCTCGCCGAGGTATTCAGGACGCCGCCGATCTTCGTCGCGGGCGGCATCGAGGCTGTCATGTATCTCGGCTACGGTGCCTTTCTTGGCTTCCTGCCGATCTACGCCAAGACTGTAGGGCTCAATAACGCCGAGATCGCGATCGTTCTCGGGGTGCAGCTGGCCTTCGCCATGGTGGCGAAGCCGATCTCCGGAACCGTATCGGACTGGTTGGGGCGAATACCGGTCATTGTCATTGGCCTTCTGATCTGCGCTGCCACTCTTCCGCTGATGTTCCGCAGCGAAAGCCTGACGGCGTTCGTTCTGGTAGCGTCACTGCTCGGCCTCGGCGTCGGCGCGGTCACGCCCGTGACCAATGCGCTCACCGCCGACCTCGCCTCCGCGCGGGGCCTTGGCGCCGCGATGGGCGTGTTCGGCACCGTTATGGACATCGGCGAAGCGGCAGGCCCTATAATCGCGGGATTCCTGATTATAATCGCGGGATTCCTGATTGGCAGATTGGGCTACGCAGCGACGTTCGACGTGCTCGCCGGCATGATCGCCTTAGTCACCTTCGGAGTTATGGCACTGGTGCGCGATCCAAGGGCGGCACACCGCGCATCCGATCACGATCGTCCGAATTCGTGATTTGAGAGTCTGGGTCAAGGAAGGCTGCCTATCAGACGGTGTAGCCATGCGATTGCTGCTTCTGTTGATGTTCGCCTGCACCATCATCGCCGTCCCCGCACGTGCGGGACCGCTGCAAGACGCCCAGGCCGCCTACGATCGGGGCAAATACGCGGTCGCTTTGGAGTTGTGGCAGCCGCTGGCGGAACTGGGCGATCCCGATGCCCAGACCGGGCTTGGGAACCTGTATCTTGGCGGCTATGGCGTCGCCCGCGACGAGGCCGCGGCGATGGCGTGGTTTCGCAAGGCCGCCGAGCGGGGCGATGCGAACGGTCAGTTCAGCCTCGCCAGCCTTTACTACGGCCGGAAGGAATATTCGCCGGCGGCATCGTGGTATCGCCGCGCCGCCGAGCAGGGCAACCCGCTTGCCCAGATCCGGCTCGCCCGCCTGTACGCCGAAGGCGTTGGCTTGGCCCGCGACGACCTTCAGGCGTTCAAGTGGTTCGCCGTGGCGGCCGTGCGAGGTTCCGATTCGTATGCCCGCATCAACGCCGCCAAAGGCCGCGACGCCTCGGCGACGAAATTGACGCCGGCGCAGGTCGCTGAAGCGGACCGTCTTGCTCGCGAATGGAAGCCCAAGTTGGAGAGATAATACGGCATCCCTGGCGCTGGAATCCCGTTGGCCATTCATTCGCATCGAAATAGCAAGAAACGGTTGAGGTTCGTCCGCGTGCCCGGAGGGCTATCGCGGCATCGCTCGGGGATACCGACATGACCCCGCAACGCAAGATCGCTCTGTTACGCCTTGTGACGCTCGCGTTGCTCTGTCTACCGGCAGCGGAGATCGCCTGGCGTTGGACCTTCGATCAACTGGGCCCGTTGCCGGCGACCCAAGCCACGCTTGCGACCGGCGACTGGGCGGTGATCTTCCTGCTCCTGTCCCTGGCGCTCACCCCGGCGCGTGGCGTGTTCGAGTGGCTGCCGCTGATCCATATCCGTCGTCGCATCGGCGTCGCCGCCGCCCTCTACGCGCTCCTGCATTTCGGCATGTTCTTCCTCGATCAGAACTGGAACTTGACCACAGTCGCCCTGGAAATCGCCAAGCGCTTCTATCTTACCATCGGGTTCGCGGCGCTGCTGATCCTCACGGCACTTGCCGTCATTTCGACCAATGGCTGGCAGCGGCGTCTCAAGCGCAATTGGAAGCGGCTGAACTTGCTCGTCTACCCCGCCGCCGTGCTGGCCCTCGTTCATTTCTTCCTGCAGTCGAAAATAAACGTCGGCGAGGCAACCTTTGCCGCCGGCCTTTTCGCCTGGCTGATGCTGTGGCGATTGTTCCCGAGCAAACTGCGCACGGCCTACCTCGGCCTGCTGCTGTTGGCCGTAGCTGCGACACTGGCAGCCCTCGGCTTTGAGCTTGCCTGGTACGGGCTGCTGAAGAACGCCAATCCCATGCGTATCCTCGCCGCCAATATCGATCTGGAGCTGGCGCCCCGACCGGCTCACAAAGTGCTGCTGGCCGCAACTGCGGTGATCGTTGCCGTGGCGATCCGCCAGCTTGGCCTCCGCCTCCATCGCGTTTGGACGAAGCACATTATCGAACCGTCCTGAAGAACGGAGCACCGCCAGACTAAAGTCGGGCGAACAACGCAGATTCCCCATCGCATCGTAACGTCAAGCGTTCGCACCGCGTGTCGTCTTTGCCGACATCAGGCGGCCCAGGGCGCGGCGCGCGATCTCCGCAGGCGCCTGTTCGGGAAACGGAAATACCGAACTGACATTGATCTCGCAAAGCACATAGGTGTCTTCGCCGGCTGCGGTGCGCGGCCCATATAGAAAGTCAGCGTCCCAAATGATCGGCAGCGACTCGGCGTTGATATCGAGCAACCGCATCAGCTGAGGCGTCCATTCCGCCTCCATCTTTGTCCGAAGAGCCTGAAATGCCGCTGCCGACGCAGGGTGCATGATGCGCAGGCCCGATCGCGCGGCCTCCGAGTCCGGGCCCTCGGGCGGCGGCGGAATCAGCGCCTTGATCAATTGGTGACCGAAGCCGACGACCTTGTCGGTGCCCATGTAGCATCGGATCATGCCGTCAGGCAGCCGCGGCTGATATGGCTGATCCACGATGCAGCCGTCGGCCGCAAAATATGTCTCGCAGCGGCCCATGAAATCGCCGAGCGGCATGTCCTCGGGCGCACTGCCCCTCGCCGCTTGCAGCACGCGCACCACCGCGCCTTCGGATGCGCTTGGAGTGACGAGCTCGACCTTCCAGACGCCCTGACCGCCGTTGCCTCGGTTCTGCTTGAGGACTCGTGGGCCCGCCAACAGAAGCCTCGGCGGAAACTCCTCGCGGAAAGCCCCGACGGCGCGATAGAGATGAGTGTCGGTACCCCAGCCGAGGCGCTTCGTACGATGAAGAACCTCCTTCACGCCCATCTTGCGGATCACGTCGGGATGAGCGCTGACCCAAACGCCCCTGGAGGCGACGTCCCGCAACATCGCATCGAGAGCAATGCGGTCCTGCCCATCGGAAATCGGATTGACCCAGACCAGCACACCGTCGAGCTTCAGAAGCTGCTCTCGCACCTCGAACGCCATATCGTCGACATAGACCGCCGGCTCGGCGCGAGCGCCGAGCGCGGCCAGCGCCTCAAAGACGGGGCTCAGTCGGTTGTTGTGCGGCGTCGCGTTGCGGCGCGCCTCACGATCTCCGCGCCACAGCAGCGCCAGCCTGGCAGGCTCTTGTATGGACAATGCGAATCCTCCGACCGAACAAAACAACGGAGATTTAAGACACTATTAAGGTTTGCGCCGAAAACCATTCACCCACGTCACGCGCGAACCAGGACGGGCACACATCTAGTGACGATGCCGATGGTGTTCGTCCGGCGTGTGATGATGGGCATGCTCAAGCGGGGCGTGACGATGCGGATGGGTGTGCGGCTCACCCGCGGGATCCGACGGTCCGTGCTCGTGCCGATGGTGCGCGTCATGAGAATGCGCATGCTCATGCGCCAGGGGATCGTGAACGTGGACATGTTCGTGATGCTCGGTGATGTGAAGCCAGACTCCCACGGCCATCAACGCCGAGGCGACGAGGAGCTGGGCGGTCAAAGGCTCGCCGAGCACGAGCACGGCGGTTGCGGCACCGAAGAATGGTGCGGTCGAAAAATAGGCGCCGGTCCGCGCTGTTCCGAGATGGCGCAGGGCCAGCACAAAGAGCGCCAGGCTCGCGCCATAGCCCAGCATGCCGACGAGTCCGGCAAAGGCGACAGGAACGGGTCCCGGCAGTGCGCCCCCCATCCACACGCCCAGGGCAATGTTGCAGGGGCCGGCGATCAGTCCCTTCAGCTCGACGATCTGCAGGGGATCGGCGAGCGAGACCTTGCGCGTGAGATTGTTGTCGAGGCCCCAGGCGACGCAGGCGCCGACGATCGCCAACGGGCCGACCAGGCTCGACAGCGTCGGCTGTCCCGACCACGACAGGAGCGCGGCGCCGGCCACCAGGCACGCCATGCCGAGCGCGATCCGCCGGTCGAAGTTCTCGTGGAAGATGAACCATGCCATGAGGGCCGTCGCCACGCCTTCTAGGGTCAGCATAAGCGAGGCCGTGCCCGCCTCGGTCCGGGCGAGGCCCAGCATGAGGAGAAGCGGCCCGACGATGCCGCCGGCGACAATGGCGCCCGACAGCCAGGGCAGGTCGGCAGTGCTCAATTTGGCTTCCTGCGCGCCGCCAACCGAGGAGCGCGCCACACGGCGGGAGACCGCGGCCCCCAGCCCTGCGCCGCAATAGAGCAGGCCGGCAAGGATCGCCGGGTTGCTGAGGCCAAGGAGGACCTTCGCGGCAGGCGTGGAAATGCCGAACAACAGCGCGGACAACAGGGCATAGACGACAGGCCTGGTCTTCATCGGCGTCCTCCATAGGTGATGGTGAATTGCGGGAAGCGGGCGCGCAGCGCCTGGAACGTGACGCCGGTGACGCGCTAACGCATCGGCGTTGGCTCTGCCGCCTCGTCGTGAAACCTCACCGCGCGCAGCGGACCGTCACCTGCTCGGGATACTTGCGGCCAATGCCGATGATGTATGGTGGCGCGACAACGAATGCCAGGGAGACAGCGCATCCTCCCAATCTGCGATAGCGCCGCCCTGGACCGGCGCGTTCGGGCGCTCCTCGGCGCGATCTGCCAGAGACCTCTGGTCCCCGCACGACTTGCTACAGTCGCTTCGTTCGTTGGCGGGAGCCCGATCAGGAATAGCCCGTGCCGGCGCTGCTGCCGTGCGCCGGGGTGGCGTTGATCCTGCCGGCGCCGAGTTCGCGCTCATGAGATTGCGCGAGCCAACGCGCGATCCGCACCCACGCGCCCTGGAGCGTATCGGCGCCGATGAAGAGGCCGAGATGGCCGCCCGGCTCGATCGTGCTCTGAATGTCGGCGGGGCTGGTCCCGACCAGGCGCCGCACCGCCAGGAGCTGCCCGGGCGGCACAACGGCGTCGCCTTCGGCGGCCAGCAGGAAGAGAGGATGGCGCACGTCGGCCAGGTCGATTTGGCGGCCGAGCGCCGTGAAGCGACCTTGGGCGAGGCGGTTCTCCTTGAACAGCCACAGCACGACCTGATGGAAGAAGGCACCGGGCAGATCGACGGTCGAGTCCGACCAGGCGCGGAAGCGCTCCAAAAGCCGCTCCTTGCCGGCCTCCTCGCAGGGCTGGATCTGCAGCGCCGCGAGAGCGTCGTTGGCCTGCAGCGCCGGTTCCCAGAGATCGATCGCGCGGCGGCCGAGCACGCGGCCATCGCCCAGCCGCACGAGTTCGTCGAACACGCTGAGCGGCAGGCTGTGGGCGGCGGCGGAGATGCGCGACGTGCCGACGTCGGTATCGATCGGCGCGCCGGCCAGGACCAGCTTGCGCACTTTGGCCGGAAAGCGCGCGGCATAGATCAGCGCCATCCAGCCGCCCTGGCAGAGCCCCACCAGATCGACCGGCGCCCCCAGCTCGTCGACGGCGACATTCAGATCGGCCAGGTAACTGTCGATGGTGAGCAGCCGCATGTCCGCGCTCGCCGGGCGCCAGTCGGTGACGAACAGGCGACGGCAGCCGTTGCGCGCCAGCGCATCGACCAGGCTGTGGCCGGGCGCCAGATCCGCGATGGTGGCACCATGCAGGGCGAACGGCGCGCAGACCAGCGTCGGCACACCTTCGGGAGCGCGCGAGAAGTCACGCAGTTCCATGGTCGACATTTCCAGCCTGACATGGTTGGTCGCCGACCAGGCGAACTTGGGCGACTGGTCCGCCTGCGCGCCCGGGGCGCTCAACGCTCGGGCGACTTCGCTGGCCTGCACCGCCAGCGCTTCGCCCGCAGCGGCAAGCGCAATGAAGGGCCAGGCGAAGTAGCTTGCCGGGGGTGGAAACGCCGGCTCGTACCAGCGAGGAGCGTTCTCTTCCATGTTGGTCTCGCTCACCGTGAAATGACGCGAGCCGACCGACGGGCGCGGCCTCCTCAGGGAGGCACTCTCAAGCACGCGCGGAACCGCGGACGGCAGGCCACGTGACGCGCCCTTGGGAAAATCCTCGCCCGCGCGCGGAGGGGAGAGGTTGGGAGGGGATATGACTCCGATACTCCGCCGGGCAGGGAAGGGCAAGGCGCGATACGATGCGCGAGCGGAATTAACCGAAACTTTGTGACGGGTGCTCCGGAATTGCCGGCTCCGTGGTTCAGGTGCCCGGCGGTGCGCCCGGCGGCGGCGGGCTGCGCCGGCATTCGCCGGTCAGGATGCCGCCGTAGCCCGCGAGCGGCGTCAGGGCGAGCGCGCCGTCGTTCCTGTTGTAGGTAATGGTGAATTGCGGGAAGCGGGTGCGCAGCGCCTGGAAGGTGATGCCGGTGTCGGCGCCCTCGACTAGCGTCCCGGCAGCGAGCAGCGACGCGGTGTTGCGCAGGTCGTCGAACACCATGAAGAAAGTCTGCGCCTTGCGGTTGGTGTCGTTGTACTTGCAGGCGAGCCAGCGCGGCTAATTGCCGGCCACCGCATCGTGCGCGCCGGCCGGTTAGCGGGGCGCCATGCGGATGGCGCCGTCGAGGCGGATGGTCTCGCCGTTCAGCATGTGGTTCTCGACGATCTGCAGGGCGAGCTGGGCATATTCCTTGGGATCGCCCAGCCGCGACGGGAACGGCACCTGGGCGCCCAGGCTCTTCTGCGCTTCGGCCGACAGCCCCATCATCATCGGCGTCAGGAAGAGGCCGGGCGCGATGGTGCAGCGGCTGGAGCGCGAGCCGCGCTTCGTCGCCCGGCTGGGCCCGACGCGCGCCGCTGTTCCGGCCGGCGCGTAAGATCGCCGCGTGGCGCCGGCTGCTCGCCACGCTGCGGCGTCGCCGGTCGAGGCTCATTCCGCCATAGGCGGCCTGATCAATCCAGGGGAGGCAATCCACCGAACTCGTCGCAGATCTCCTCGAGGATTGTTTGCAGGGCCGCCAGGCTGGGCATGACGTGGCCGGCAGCAAGCAGCCTTCTCGATCGCCCTTACGGCTGCAGGATCGCGCTTCGAAGGCGGAAGGCGCGCCTTGCCGACATGATCGATCGCCTTGCGGTATTGCCCACGCTTGAGGAACGCCATTGCGCGGACTATCTGCGCCGCCTGCCAAAGATCGGGGCTGCGGCCTTGCTTGCGAAGGCGGCGCAAAAATGCCCCGATCGCCGTCGCGGCGACGGCGTTGTTCAGCTTCACCCCATTCTAGTGATCCCCCTCCAACCCCCGCGCTCTTTTTTGCATGTAATGCGCACGAACTCAAGTCGACACGATCCGGATTGCGGCGCGGCCAATGGACTTGGTGGCACGAGGGCGACGGAGATCGCCGCGCTCTATGGTCAATTGCGCGCGGTTCATCTGCGGACCCGTCTGGCGACGCGCGCGAGCCTGACGGAAATCCAACTCGCGAAGTACCAGACGTTGCGCGGATACGACGCCGTCGGTGCCAACCCGGTGCACAAACACTAGGCCGCCGTCGGCGTCCTGTACGTCGTGCAGGACGTCGCCTTGGCCGAGCATTTCGGCACGCGCCATCTGGGCAACCTGAGAGGCGTTTCTTCCGTGGTCGGTGTCTGTGGTGCCGCTGCCGTTCCGCGCCCGTTCGCCCAACTCGAGGCTTTGAAGCCGTGACGCCAGATGCAGAAACTGTCGTAGCGGGAATACCGATACCCTCTACGTCGCCGATCTTCCTTACCGTCGTGGGCCTGCATGTCCTCGGGGGGCTGGTCTGCGTGGTCGCGGGCGCCATCGCGATGCTGAGTCCCAAGCGCAGCGGCCGTCTTCCGACGTTCGGGACGATCTACTATTGGAGCCTGGTGGGCGCGCCGCCCGGCGGCGGCGCTGACGGTCAACGCGCAGCCCGATCCGAGTGGCACTGATGCGACTGGGCAGAGCCCGCGTGCCGTGGCGTCGGCGAACTCGGCAACGACAGCGTGGGCATCGCCCCAAACATAGAGCGCGCTAGTAACTCCCAGCACCGCACATCCTTGTCTTCGATCAGTTCATGCGCCCGCCGCGCTTCGCTGAGCGGCAGGGTGCGCGCCACGCGGGCGCTCAGCCTTCCCGAGGCGGCGAGCGCATTGATGCGATCGGCGCAGGCGCGTATTTCCGATTCCGTGGCGTAGGTGGTGGCGAAGCCCACGATCGAGATGTCCTTCACGTAGAGCGCGCCCACGGCAGAGTAAGCGATGCTCGGTGGGAGAAGAAGCCTGCGGTGTGTCGACGACCCGCGCTCAGTAAAAAGAGCCGCGCCCAAACGTGACACAAGCGTAGCACAACATAGTAACTCGCCCCCACGTCACCTCCTGCGTACGAGGATTGCGGGTGGCTGCTGCGCCTTGGGAAGGGCATGGCGGCGTAAATCGTAAGCAAGGTGTGGGGTTGATCGTGTTCGACTTTTGGGGCGACGTCTTGCTGCGCGAGTACGCGCGCAACAGCAAACAACATGTAGTGGTCACGGGGGGCGCGGGATTCCTCGGGTCCCATCTCTGCGAGCGCTTGGTCGGCGAGGGTCACCACGTCATCTGCGTAGACAATTTTCAGACGGGCCGACGGGCAAATGTCAGCGACTTGCTGGCCAGCGGGCGGTTCGAGCTCATTGAGCATGATATCCTCGCGCCGTTTGGTTCGCGGATCCCACGGTTCGACCAGATATACAATCTCGCCTGCCCGGCCTCGCCGCCGCATTACCAGGCCGATCCCGTCAGGACGGCGCTGATCTGCAGCCAAGGCACCTACAACTGCCTGCAGGCGGCGAAACACAACGGCGCGAGATTCTTCCAGGCTTCGACGTCGGAGATCTACGGCGATCCCGATGTGCATCCTCAGCCGGAGAATTACCACGGCAACGTCAATCCTGTCGGTCCCCGCTCTTGCTACGACGAAGGAAAGCGGTTCGCCGAGACGCTGGTCACCGACTTCGGGCAGCGCCACAACCTGGCGACGCGCATCGTACGCATCTTCAACACCTACGGGCCGCGCATGCAGCCCGATGACGGCCGCGTGGTGTCAAACTTCATCGTTCAGGCGTTGCTCGATCGGGACATCACCGTCTACGGCTCCGGCGAGCAGACTCGATCATTCTGTTTCGTGAGCGACCTTATCGATGGATTTGTCGGGCTGATGGCGGCGGAGGTCGACGTCCTCGCTCCGGTAAATCTCGGCAACCCTGCCGAGATCACTGTGGGCAAGCTCGCCACGATCATCGTCGACATCGTCGGAAGCCGGTCGAAGGTTGTCTATCGTTCCCTGCCCATGGATGATCCCCGGCGACGCCGTCCCGATATCGAACGCGCGCAGTCCGTGCTCGGCTGGTCCCCGAAGGTCTCGCTCCTGACTGGCCTTCGCGAGACCATCGCATATTTCGACGATCAACTTCGTCGCAACGACCTCCCTCGGATCGATGCTTCCCCGAGCGCATCCCGTCGCGTCGGCACAGGCGCCGAGAGTCTCGACTGGAGTTTGTCATGAAATTGATGATCGTTGGTTCGGGCTATGTCGGGCTGGTCGCCGGTGCATGCCTGTCTGAACTTGGCCACGAAATCGTTTGCGTCGATCAGGATGCGACAAAGGTCGAGGGCCTGCGAGCGGGTGTCGTACCGATCTTCGAGCCCGGGCTCGATGAGTTGGTTCTGCGCAACGCCGCCGCAGGACGGCTCACCTTCGCAAGAGACCTCGCCGAATTGAACAATGGCGTCGAGGCCGTGTTCATCGCCGTCGGTACGCCGCCGAGCAGCATCGACCAGAGCGCCGATCTGTCCGGCGTGTTCGCCGTTGCGCGCGACGTGGCACGGACGGCATCGACCGGCCTGGTGATCGTCACCAAGTCGACGGTTCCGGTCGGCACCGGCGACAAGATCGCCGGCATCATGCGCTCTGCGGCGCCGGCGCTGCAGTTCTGCGTCGCGTCAAACCCCGAATTCCTCCGCGAGGGTAGCGCGATCGGAGATTTCATGGCGCCCGACCGCATCATCATCGGCGTCGAGGACGACTACGCGCGCGATGTACTTGAAAGGGCCTACGCGCCGCTCACGGCCCGCGGCGCTCCGCTGCTTTCGACCTCGCGGCGGGCGGCCGAGCTTGTGAAGTACGCCTCCAACTGCTTCCTGGCCACCAAGATCTCTTTCATCAACGAAGTGGCCGATCTTTGTGAGGCGGTGGACGCCGACATCGAGGAAGTTGCGGCCGGAATGGGCCTTGATCGCCGCATCGGCTCGGCGTTCCTGAGCGCCGGTCCCGGCTACGGCGGCTCCTGCTTCCCGAAGGACTGCGACGCCATGCTGGCCACGGCTGGAATCAACGGGCTCAAGCTCAACGTCATCTCCAGTGCGGTCGCGACCAACGATGCACGCAAGAACGCCATGGCAAGGCGCGTCGTTCGCGCCCTCGAGGGCGACGTCGAGGACAGCGTGGTGGCGGTCCTCGGCCTCACGTTCAAGGCCGACACGGACGACGTGCGCGAAACGCCGGCCTTTGCCCTCATCGAGGGCCTGAAGCAGGCCGGCATTTCGGTACGCGTGTTCGATCCCCAGGGCATGGCGCACGCCCGGCGGATCCTCACCGACGTGGAATTCTGTGGTTCGGCGCAGGATGCCTGTTCGGGCGCCGACTGCGTCGTGATCGCCACGGAATGGCAGGAATTTCGCGCCCTCGACGTCAAGACCTTCGCGCGCGCGATGCGGGGTCGCACGATCGTCGATCTGCGCAACCTGCTCGATCACGAGGTGTTCGTCGGCGAAGGATTCGTCGTCCACAGCGTCGGTCGCCCCGCTCGGTGGCCGGCCCGCGCGGCGGTTGCACAACTCCGACGCGCACGAGGCAGCGATGAGTCCGCCGTACGCAAAGGGGATCGCGTCGATGTCGCTCGAGGGATGGCAATATGAATAAGCATGCTCTGGTAACCGGTGGGGCGGGATTCATCGGTTCTCACCTCGTTGATACCTTGTTGGCACGCGGATACGAGGTGACGGTGCTCGACAACCTGTCCCCGCAGGTTCACGGCGACGCGGAACTCGATGACGACGGGTGGCCGGTCTATCTCAACCCGCGCGCAAGGCGCATCAAAGGCGATCTTCTCGACGAAGGCGTGTTCAAAAAAAGCATTGAGGGCGTAACCCACCTGGCTCATCTGGCCGCTTCGGTGGGCGTCGGCCAAAGCATGACCAACATCGTCGATTATACGCGCAACAACGTCATGACCGCAGCGGTCATGCTGGAAGTGCTGTCTCAGAAACCGCACGCCATCGAGCGGATCGCGGTCGCCTCGTCGATGTCGATCTACGGCGAGGGGGCGTACGGCCGCGAGTCCGGCAGCGCGCCGGTGCGTCCGAAGCTGCGCACGCACGAACAGCTTGCCAATCGGCATTGGGAACTCGTCGACAACGACGAGACGCTGACGCCGCTGCCGACGACCGAGGACAAGCTCCTCCAGCCGGCCTCGATCTACGCGGTGAACAAGCGCGACCACGAGGAGATGTTCCTGTCTGTCGGACGCGCCCTCGAGATTCCAACCGTGGCGCTTCGACTGTTCAACGCCTACGGGTCGCGCCAGGCGCTCAGCAACCCCTATACGGGCGTGGCGGCGATCTTCATTTCACGCCTGCTCAACGATCAGCCCCCGCTGGTCTTCGAGGATGGCGAACAGCGGCGCGACTTCGTCCATGTTCAGGATGTCGCCGAGGCCTTTGCGGTGGTGCTGGATAGCGACCAACGCATCTGGGATGCCTTCAACGTCGGCAGCGGAAAGCCGATCACCGTCACCGAGATGGCCCGTGTGCTGGCGCGCCTGCTGCGCAAGAACATCGCCCCTCAAATCATAAACAAATATCGCGTCGGCGATATCCGGCATTGCTTTGCCGACATCACCAAGATCGGGCGTGTCTTCGGCTTCGAGCCGCGGCGCTCGTTCGAGGCCGGGATGGCCGAGCTGATCGAATGGGTCGCCACAGCGAAGACCCCGGTCAATCGCAGCCAGGAAAGCCTGGCGGAGCTCCAAAAGAACAAGCTGGTCGTTTAGTCGCAACCGCGTTTTTCCAATCATCAGGAGCATTCATCATGACATGCATTTCACGAATCGCCATCGCCGCGGGTCTCGCCTTCTGCACGTTCGCGTCCTTGCAGGGGGAAAGTTCCGCCGCGTCGGAAACTCGCCGTCTGTGCGATCGGCGGGTCACCTACGACATCGTACCGCCGGTCGATGTGCCCGCCAACTTGAGCATCCTCTCCGGCGTGTGGAAGGGCACGATCATCATGGCTGGCGGCAGCGAAATGTGCGTCTCGATGGTCGTCAAGGAGCTGATGACGTGGAATGTCTCGATGGGCGGCCGCGAGGACATCAACAACTTCGTCAGCATGGGTGAGGCCCTCAACTGGCCCAACAAAGCCGAGAACGGCGAAATCAGAATCGACAGCGGTAATCGGTGGCATGGCACGCACTACTACTACGTGATGAAAGTGCCGACCGCCGCCAATCCGGACGTGATGGAAGGCAGCTGGATGACAGAGACTCATCCGCAACCGGTCGTATTGTACCGGGAAGTGAGAAGGTAGGACCATGTTTCCGTTGGACACTCTCGACATCTGGTGTGCGGCCTCGGCACCCATCGTATTGTTGTCGCTCTACTATTTTACGCAGGGGCTTTACTCGCTGTCCTTTCTCGTGGACGGCTACCTTTTCTCCCGCCCGGTCAACATGATCGACATGGGTGAAAAGGCCGATCTCGTTGAGGGATCAAAGAAGGACTATCCGGCGATCGTCCTGTTCTACCCGGTTCTGGAAGAGCAGGAATCGGTCATGCGCACGACCATGATTGCGCTGGACGAGCTGGAGTATCCAAAGGATCGCTAT
>WNFJ01083840.1_pt1 | contig 19099 bp, 11 predicted proteins | sample 5400461 | NCBI WGS metagenome assembly WNFJ01 (sample SAMN13153349, study PRJNA577476) | soil metagenome | isolation source: 115 cm saprolite on Douglas fir-dominated hillslope | place: USA:California | collected 2013-09-17
AAGTTCAGCCGACAATGGCCGTGGCTCAGCGGTGAAAAAGTCGAGCAGCTCACAAACCACGCCGACGATGGAAACTGAGTTGGTGGCCCGGGCCGCGCGGTGAGTAACTTCCGGTTCGGAGCGCGGAGATCCTGTCCGCCAGCGAGCGGAGCGCGCTCAGGTTTGTTGTTGGGATAGATTTGAAGGGTTCGCGCTATGCGCTCAGGCGGACAGGATGTCCGCGCTCCGCTGCAGAGAGTTTCAGCTTCCGTTTTCGCCTCCTATGGTTGAGCGGTCTCGGGAGTGCTCACTGAGGATGTTTCCGGAACTTCAACTCGCTCGCCCATCAACACCTTCACTTCATGCGTCAGGCCATCATTGTTCAGCAAAATCACGTCATCCCTCTGAAGGATTCCATCGAGCTTAACAGTCGCGACGCCGCGACAAAGCGAGTGTGGATTCTCGACTTTGATTCGATAAGTCGTATTGCCCCGCCGGTAGTTAATTTCGAACTCGCGCCAGAAGCGTGGAATACATGGATCGATGCGCAGGCGATCGCCTTCCAGCTTGAACCCAAGAATGTGTTCGACCGCCGCGCGATACATCCAGCCCGCCGAACCCGTGTACCAGGTCCAGCCGCCGCGGCCCGTGTGCGGCGGCACGGCGTAAACATCACCGACTGAGACGTAAGGCTCGACTTTGTATTTGTGCAAACCCGCACGGGTCGAGGCGTGATTGATCGGATTGAGCAAGCCGAACAACTCGCCGGCGCGATCCCCGTCGCCAAGCATGGCAAACGCAATCACGGTCCATAAGGCCGCGTGGGTATACTGCCCGCCGTTTTCGCGCACGCCGGGAACGTAACCTTTCACGTAACCCGGATCCAGCTTGCTCTTATCGAAGGGCGGCGTAAACAAAATGATCAGGCCGTCGCCGCGTCGAATCAGGTATTCATTGACGGCGGCCATCGCGCGCGCGGCGCGATACGAATCGGCTACGCGCGAGATCACCGCCCAGGTTTGGGCGATCGAATCGATGCGGCATTCGTCGTTTTGCGCCGAGCCCAACGGCGTGCCGTCGTCAAAGTAAGCGCGCCGGTACCAGTCGCCATCCCACGCCTGCTCGAGTCCTACTTTCAGCTTCTCCATGTGGCGGCCATAACGATTGCTGCGCGTCTTCATCTGATAGCGTTCGCACAGCGGCGCAAATCCATTCAGCACGGCGCACAGAAACCAGCCGAGCCACACACTTTCGCCTTTGCCGCCCGCCCCGACGCGATTCATGCCGTCGTTCCAATCACCGGTTCCCATCAGCGGCAGACTGTGTTTGCCCAGAGTGAGACTGCGATCGATGGCCCGCGCGCAATGTTCCAGCACGGTTGCTTGTTCAGTTGAGATTTTAGGCTGGAGATAGTTTTCGTACTGATCCGGTTCCAGCAACGGCCCTTCAATAAACGGGACGTTCTGTTCCAGCACCGAATAATCGCCGGTAACGGCGACATAGAAAGACGCGGCGTAAGGAAGCCACAGCAGATCATCCGAAAACCGCGTGCGCACGCCCCGGCCGGTCGGTTCGTGCCACCAATGCAGCACGTCGCCTTCTTTGAATTGGCGGCTGGCGGCCCGCAGTATCTGCTCACGCGCCACTGCGGGCTGCGCATAGACCAGCGCCATCACGTCCTGCAACTGATCGCGAAAGCCGAACGCGCCGCTCGATTGATAAAAGGCCGAGCGACCCCGCACGCGACAGGCCAGCGTCTGACACAGGAGCCAACGATTGACTAGTGTGTCCATGGAAGCATCGGGCGTTTTGATCTCGATGGCCCTCGCCACTTCATCCCAAAATCCCAGCACGCGTTCAAAGGCCTCATTGACTGCATGTATGTCGCGAAAACGCGCGTTCATAGCGCGCGCCTCTTCGAGTGACTCGGTTTCACCCAACAGAAAGACCACTTCGCGGGCTTCGTGCGGCTGAAGTTCGATTACAGTCTGAATGGCAGCGCAAGGATCCAAACCGGCGCCGTCACGTCCGCTGAGGCTTTTTCGCTGCAAGGCCGCGGGCCGGGCCGGCGATCCGTTGCGACCAATGAACTCTTTGCGATCGCAGGTCATGGTAAAGCGACGCTCACTGGTGCCGGCGAACACGATTCGACCCGCGAATTCGTGGTTGTAAGAGTTGCGCGCAAAGATCGCGCCTTCGTTCTCTTCCATGTCGGTGACCACCTGGGGCGCCGATTGCTCGCGATTCGAACCCAACAGCAACTCGTGATAGCTCGTCACAGAAATCCGCCGCCGGCGTTCGGTGCGGTTGCGCAGGCGCAACAGAGATATCTTCACCGGCGCATCGAGCGGCGCAAATACCAGCAACTCCTGCGAAATCCCTTGACTGGCATGCTCAAATACCGTATAGCCCTGGCCGTGACGAACCAGATAACTCTGCGCTTCACGAATCGGCAAAGGCGTCGGCGTCCATGTCGTACCGGAATCTTCGTCGCGCAGGTAAATGATTTCGCCGGGCGGATCGCTGACCGTATCGTTCGACCACGGTGTCAAACGATTTTCGTGACTGTTGATTGACCAGGTAAAGCCAGCTCCGGTTTCGGTGACCAGGAAACCAAAATCCGGCATGTTGGCAATCACGTTTGACCAGGGCGCGGGTGTCCACTGGCCTTCGCCTAACACCGTCACGTATTCGCGGCCCGCATGCGCAAAACCACCAAGCCCGTTAAAGAAAGAAAGCTTCGGCGCCTCGAGGGCTGGCTCGGGATAATCCTGCGGCGCCGTGCGCGGCTGAAACGGCGGCGGCATCTCTTCTTCGATGGGACGCCGCACCAGTTGATCTTCCAGAGAGCCCCGCTCGCTGACAATTACGACGCGCGCGACTGAATGCAGCAGAATGCGTTCGTCCTCAGGCAGCAGGTCTGAGCGACGGATAAAGACGCCGCCGGGTTTATCCACCAGCCCCTGCGAACCCGATGACCGCACCGCAGTCTGCAAGGCGTCCTGTACTGAGAGCGCGTAATCAGTCGGATGATCGTCCAGAATTACCAGATCGAACTGCAGACCTTTAGATCGCAGGTACTGGTGACCGCGCAGAAGCTGTCGGGCCATCTGCACGTCTTCTTCGCGATCGAGGCGGAGGATCACAATCGGCAAGTCTCCGCTGATTCCCTGCGCCCAGAGCCCGGATTGAGTCAGCTTGTTAAGCGCAAGGACGTGCGGATGCGGACGCAGCGAGGGATCTGAGAACAGAATCCGGCCCGCGAGCCGCTGAAACAGATGTGCCTCGTCGGGATCGATGTGCAGGTGGCTCATTTCAACCTGGGCGCGCGCCCAGGCTAGCCGCGATTCGCGCTCGAAGATATTTGGGTCGCGATATTTTTCGGCCAGCGCAATCGCGTGCTCGCGCGACTGGGCCACGCCGGTAACAAAAACGATCTGGGCCGTTTCGTTCGGCGCCAGACGAACGCGGCAGCGCAGACTGAATACCGGATCCAAAACCGCGCCGGCCGTATTCGATAAGGGACGGTCTTCCGTAACTGAACTGGCGTCAGCCGTAGTCCGTCCGCGACCCAGAAAGCGGGACCGATCGGTTTCAAATTGAACACCGCCGATGGTTTGGCCGCCGATCGCCAACACATGCACACCCCAAACCGGCGCGTCCTGCGATGAGCGCGGACGGCGGCGCGCAAACAACGCGCTGTGCGGCGCGTAGAACTCAGTTTCAATAAATAGATTGCTGAACGCCGGATGCGCCAGATCGTCAGCCCTCGGCGCGAGTACGACTTCGGCATAACTGGTGAGCTCGATCTCTCGTGCGCGCGTCGAATAGTTCGCCACCGATACGCGTCGCATCTCAGCGTTGTCTTCGGCTGAGACGATCACGTCCATGTGGGTCACAATCCCTGCGTCGCGGCGCCAGAAGTCGGCCTTGTCTTCAGAAAACGCCACTTCATAACTCTGTGATCTCGCGCCGATAGGTTGATGACCAGCCGACCAGACAGCTCCGCTGCGCACGTCGCGGACATAAATGAAGCTGCCCCAGTTGTCGCGCGTGCAGTCCTCGCGCCAACGCGTCACCGCCAGGGGTCCACACATCGAGTAGCCGCCGCCCGCCGTGGTAATCATCAGGCTGTAGGTTCCGTTCGACAACAATTGCGTGCGCGGCGTCGGCAGGTCCGCCGTGTCGTAGGCCCGAGTCACCAAACCCGTCAGCGTGCGCACGACGCGGCCGGTCAAGACTTCTTCCGAGCGCGGATGCGCTGCGGGCACGCCACGCGGGATGCGCTCCTGCAAGAGCAATTCAGTGGCTTGCACCACCGGATCGCTGTGAAAACGATCCTGCATCACGCCGCGGTGCAGCAAATTATCCAGCGCAATTAAACTCATCCCCTGATGATGTGCCATGTATGCCCGCACCAGCGTGCAGCGCTCGCCTTTTTTGACTCGCTCTGGCGTGTAGTCGAGCGCCTCATAAAACCCAAAGCGCGACAGCGCGCCTTCGCGCTCGAGTATGCGCAGGTTCTCGATTGCCTGCTCCGGCAAAACGTTCGAGGCCAGAATTGTCGAGTAAGGCGAGACGACCAAATCTTCGATCAGGCCGCGCTTGAGGCCGAGTCCGGGCACGCCGAAGGGACCGTACTGATAATTCAATTGCAGATCGCGCGCAGCGTAAGCCGACTCAGAGATCCCCCATGGCACCCCGCGTTCATAACCATATTCGATTTGTCTGAAAACCACCGACCGGTAGGTTTGGCCCAGCAGGGTCTCGCGATAATTGCGCATCACCAGCAGCGGCATCAGGTATTCGAACATGGTGCCGGTCCAGGAAATGAGGGCGCGCCCACCATCGACTGAAGTAAGCTGACGCCCCATGCGAAACCAATGCTCCTGTGGGACATCACCCTTGGCGATGGCTACGAAACTGGCCAGCCGCGCCTCGGACGCAAGCAGGTCATAAAAAGAATTGTCCAGATGTCCTTCAGTGACGTTATAGCCAATCGTGAAAACCTTCCGTTCAGGATCGAGCAGGAACTTAAAGTCCATTTCGTCGAGCAGGTGCTGACAGGTCTGGGCAATTTGGGCCAGACGCGACGAACAGGTCTTTGCAGTCTCGGCAGCTTGCTCAAGGGCCGTCGTCAAGGCGGCTAGTTCAGTCAACGCTGCTTCGCGACTCGCCTCAGCGTTCAGCGTTTCCGAGGCGGGATCGGACGTTCCGGGCTGTGGCCGGCCGGTATCCTGGCCGCCGTCGCTTTGTTCAATCTGAGCGCCCAACGCTGCCAGTTGCACCAACGCGCGGTCACAGATCTCTGAAATGTGAGCCAACGATGGCACGCCATCCAATTGTGCGATGATCGATCTCCATTGCAAGACAGGCTCGGCGCCCTGGTACGACAAACTCAGGTGGGGCGTTTTGACGACCGTCCACGGCGCCAGCAGGCCCAGGTCGCGCCGATAGTTGCCCACCTCGTGCAGCAGCGAACTGGTCCACCAGCGCAACTCAGTAAACTCTTCGCCGCCGTGCTCCAGCGCCAGGGCGGCCACAATGTCATCGATGTTCGTGACTCGGTCGTAAAGGGCCTCGAGTAATACGGACCATTCGCCGAGCGTTTCCGGTGCTCTAGCAGCTAACAGTGCCGCGCATAACTGAATTTCCCCTCCCAGTTGCTTAATTGTGATCGCGTCGGTGCGTTGCCGTATGGCCGCGAGTTGCGATGTTTCCTGAGTGATGGCGGCAAGCGTATCGCTTAGTCCGGCGCGCACTCTTTCGTGAAAGAGCCGGTCGTCCGGTAGTTCGATGCATGCCTGCTTGAGCGCGATCAGATGTCCGGCGAGGTTCCCGCTGTCTACCGTTGACACGTACTGCGGCCACATCGGGTGCAGCGTACGCGTGTCATGCCAGTTTAGATAATGACCGCGAAACTTTTGCAGCTTTTGCAGACTCGCGAACGTGAATTCCAGCCGCTCGAGTAACTCAACCAGGCCCACGTAACCGAAATCGTAAGCCGATAGAGTTGAGAGCAGCAGCAACGCGATGTTCGTTGGCGAGGTGCGATGCGCCACCACTGGCGGATCTTCCTGCATGTTATCGGGTGGGAGCCAGTGATCTTCATCGCCGACCAGGATTTCAAAAAAGCGCCAGGTGCGACGGGCGATGATGCGGCCCGCGCGAATGTCTCTGGGAGCGAACTCCTCCGCTGCTTCCGCGCGACGACGGCTAACATAGAAGGCAATCAGCGGCGATAATGCCCAAAGCGTTAGAAACGGAAAGGCCAGCGGCAGCGAACGAGGTACCACCAGCGCGACCAGAATCGCCGCCGCGAAAGCTATCGCTTGCGCCGGCCACATCAATCTCAAAAAGGCCTGCCGGTCATGGTTGCTCGACTTCTCAGCGCCGGCGGCCGTTACCCACTCCAACAGATGTCCTTGTGAAATGAGTTTGCGATAAACGGTGCGTGCAATCGCGTCGCTCATCAGCCAGGCCTGGTGCGCCAGAAATACTATTGCCAGGGCCAACTGCGCGGTGTTCGTGCGTAGGTCGCCCCAGACACTCCAGAAGTGGCTGGTCCAGGGAACGCCGCGCGGATGAATCAGCAGACCGGCGGTGACGTGCGCATAGACCGGAAACGCCAGCGTCACCAACGCGAACAGCGTCCAGGCCCAGGCGCTGCCGGGCAGAATCGTCCATCCCGCGAGCAATAATAAAATGATTGCCGGTGCCAGCAGGCTGCGCCGCAGGTTGTCGAGGATCTTCCAGCGCGAGATTGCTGAAATATGGTTAGGTTGCTTGTGACCATCCGCAGCGCGGACTTTGCGCCGCAGCCAGCCCGCGATCTGCCAATCGCCGCGAGTCCAGCGATGCTGGCGCATGGCAAAGGTGTCGTAGTAAGCCGGATAGTCATCCAGAAACTCGATATCGCTGACCAGCGCCGTGCGCGCGAAGATCGATTCAAACAGATCGTGACTCAGCAGAGAGTTGTCCGGAACTCGTCCGTTCAGCGCTTCTTCGAACGCGTCGACATCATACAGACCCTTGCCGGTATAGATTCCCTCGCCGAAGAGATCCTGATAGACGTCCGAAGCAGCCGTGGTGTAGGGATCGATGCCGGTGTTGCCCGAGAAGATGCGCGCGAACATTGACTGCGAGGCGCTTTCCAGCGAGATGCTCACGCGCGGTTGCAGAATTGCGTAACCATCAACGACCGTCCGGGTCGAGCGATCGAAACGCGGCTGGTTCAGTGGATGAATCGCCGCCCCGATCAACCGTCGCGCGGCATCGCGAGGCAATTGAGTGTCGGCGTCCAACGTGATGACATAGCGAATCTGCGCCAGCAGATCAGGACTGGCGGTAGCTACAATAAAGCTGGTATCGCGCGCCGCCCGCAGCAGTCGATTGAATTCGCGCAGCTTGCCGCGCTTCCTTTCCCAGCCGATCCATTTCCCTTCCGTCCCGCACCACTGTCGTCGCCGATGAAACAGATGGAATCGGATTGGCGCGCCCGCGCTGTAGCTCTGATTTAGTCGTTCGATGCCCTGCTTTGCCACCTCCAGAATCTCGCGGTCGTCAGACATCTGCTCGGATTCGGCATCGGCAAAGTCACTCAGCAGCGCAAAGTGCAGGTGCTCGTCCTGATTGGCAAGCCAGGCAATTTCCAGTTTGTCCATTAGGGCTGCGACTGTGGCTTCGTCGTGGAAGATTACCGGCACAACGACCATCGTTTTAGCTTCCGCCGGGATTCCTCTTCCGAGATCGATTTTTGGCAGCAGCCGTGGCTCAAAAATATGTGTGATGTCCCAGTTGAGCATGCTGAGCGACAGATCGCTCGCCGGAATCAAAGCCAACAGTAAGGCGGCCACAGTCATCGCCACGCCTGCGTGCGCGTGGAGCAGCGCCGCGAAAATAAGCCCGAGCATTAGCGCGCTCAAAAGCGCGAAGGTGCCGAGATAAGTAAGCGTAGCGTGTCGCTCAACCGTCCGTCGCAGCCGCTCGCTCAGACGCGGACGATAGGAAGCTTCCTGCTCCAAAAGCAAAACGCCATCGCCGACCAAAAAATAGCCTACGTGCGCGTGCGCTGGTTCTTCGCCTGACTTGCCCGCCTGTTCGGCCAGGCGCAGCGCAGCGCGGGCAATATTCGGCTCTGCCTTCTTGGTGCCTTTGCTGATGCGCTCGATGACGTGGCGATAACGATCGCGAGTCGCGAAATCCATCCGGGAATACATTCCCGCCGGATCTTTTGCCAACTCAGGATCGATCAGGCTGACTGTCTCGAAGAAATCTTTCCAGTCGAGCGTCGAAAGCAAACGCATGCTGGTGATGATGTTGCCCACCGTCACCTGCGCCGCGGCCTGGCGATGGTGCTCTTCAAGCACAATCTTTTCGATCGACAGACCTTCTTTGGCGAGTTGTTTCTCGAGCCATTCAAACACCTGCATTACGGCCGGATCCTGTTCACGAAGGCGCTGCGTGAGCTGGACGACAAAAGAGCGGCGGAGGGCTCTGCGTTTAGAAAGACGCGCCGACAGCAGCGGCACTAGTTCATTCGGTTGACGCTGAGCGATTTCGAGCAGCTTGTCAGCCAGCTTGTCAGCTTCATCGCGTTCGCCGCGGGACAAAACAATGCGTGTGGCCAGCCGGCGCAGGTTCTCGACCAGCGCCAGACGCAAACTGATCGGGACTGCCCACAACTCGCCAATCGACAGCGGCGAGACCTGTTGATAAGCGTTGATGAAACGGCGCAGCGTTTCGGTGTCAAGATGGCTGTCCGTGTGCCCGATTAGCGAAATGGAGAGTGCGTAAATGCGCGGATAATTTTTGAAGTAGCCTTCGGCCAACTGAGGTAGCTCGTAGTAATAGCTCTTCGGCAAGTCTTCGCGAATTTCGCGCACTTGCTCTTCAACAAGGTGAAAGTTATCGACCAGCCATTCCGCCGCCGGAGAAATGACGTGCTCTTCGCGGATCGAATCGGCCAGCGTTTTGTAGGCGGCGACCAGTTTGCGCCCGTTTTCTTCCAGCCGCGGCAGCAATAAACTAATTCGCCGTTGCTTTTCGGCCAGTTTACGTTCCGCGGCGAGCGCGGCGGCGTATTGCTCCAGACGCTCGATGCTATAGAGCTCTTCGCGGATCGGTAGCTCGGTATCCGCGCCCGACGCACGCTTCAAATTCCGCGCAAATGTGGAAATCCATGCGAACATAATCAACCAGCGGGGATAGTCTGCAGGAAATTTTTCGCTAGGATATCACGGCCGTAGTCAGTACTGCCTGCGTGGCCGGCGGGTGACTGTCGAGAAGGCCGTCGGTTAGGGCGTACGACCTCGCGTGCTGTAACCATGGGGCTCGTTAGGGCTCAGGGATTTACGTTGGGTTTGAGACGACGAATCGCGGACGAACTTAGTTCGACCAGTCCCGGGATTATGTAAAAGACCACCACCGAGCCGAGCAGCGCTCCGGTTATGAAACGTGACAAGTGGTTATTCTGCCATATCGAGAAATAGCCGAGCGCAAAATCAATTGCCAGGGGAGCCGCTGCGAGAATCAACCAAAACCTTGGCGGCGTGTTGGTGGTCTTGAACGAGCGTACCAGCGGGTACACGACAGTGGCGCCGGCGAACCCCACATACAATCCAGTGCAGCGTGAGCAGACTCCGAATTGATGTCCGGCGAGATGAAACGAACGCTCGGGGATTTGATGGCAGAGGAAGCTGAAGGCTTTGTAGATCGTCGCGGCGAAGACCGGATGGCCGCTTGCCTGGGCCAAAGGCGCGCCGATAATTAAAGCGATGATCGTCAGGCCGAACAAGGCGGTAATGGCCCATACTGCGATCGCCGGGCCCTCGGCGGACGTCGCTTCTTCCACCAACGATTCGCGTTCAACGACAGCCGCGCTCATCCGTGTCCCTTAGTTTGCGAACGCAAGCTACCAGCTTGCGCTCGATCAGAATCTAATCACGGTGTCGGGCCCGCCTTCGATATGCATCGTATCGACAAAGCGAATGTGTTTTGATTCGCTGGTCATCACCAGCGAGTGAGTGCGTTTGCCCGAACCAAAGAAACGCACGCCGCGCATCAAAGATCCGTCGGTAACTCCAGTGGCCGCAAAAATGATCTTCTTTCCCGGCGCCAGATCGTCGGTGTCGTAAATCTTGTTGGGATCGGTTATGCCCATCGATTTCAGCCGGTCGATTACTTCCGCGGACGGCGGCACTTTATCCCGGTCCACTCCTAATCTTTCCGCATCAAAGACGAGACGCGCTTGAATCTCTCCGTTCAGACACTTGATTGCCGCCGCGGTCAGCACGCCTTCAGGCGCGCCGCCGATGCCGATGCAGGCGTGAATGTTGGTGCCGGCCACGGCCGCTGAGATTCCGGCTGAAAGATCGCCATCCGAAATCAAACGAATACGCGCCCCGGCGGCGCGCACGTCACCAATTATTTTCTTGTGTCGCGGACGATCGAGAACAATCACGGTCAGGTCTTCGATGTCGCGACCCAGCCGGCGGGCAATGTTGCGCAGATTGTCTTTGACCGGCGCGTCGATGTCGATTACTCCGCGCGACGATGGCCCGACGACGATCTTGTCCATATAGATATCGGGAGCATGCAGTAATCCCCCGCGTTCAGCAGCCGCCAGCACCGCGATCGCGTTATTCGCGCCGAGCGCGCACAGGTTCGTGCCTTCGAGCGGATCGACAGCAATATCGACCTCTGGACACGATGCGGCCAACTCTTCGCCGACACCAAAGCCTCCGCCTACCTCTTCGCCGATGAAGAGCATGGGCGCTTCGTCCCGCTCGCCCTCGCCAATCACGATCCGGCCGCGCATCGGCACTGAGTCCATCACATCGCGCATGGCTTCAACCGCTACCTGATCCGAATACTTGCGATCGCCCTGACCCATCGTGCGCGCTGCGGATATGGCCGCCGCTTCCGTTACCCGCAAAAAGTCTAAGCTGAGTTCGCGGTCTGTCCTCAACTCTGGCGCCATTGTTTGTCTCCTGTGAGCAGAAACCATTATCTGCAAGAGTGCCGACTGGAATTGTCCGGTTTGCAAGAAAGCGCGGCCATAGTATCAGAAAGCCTGACTGGCTGAAAACCACGCGACCCCTTCGCTCCGCATTGACTTGACGCAGCCATTGGCGTAAAAATCCTGACCATCTTCCCCCGCTTTACCTAACTGAAACAAGATTCGAGGAGGTCCAGCTATGTCTGCCGCCGGTCAAATCACAACTATCAACGAAGAAAAGATGAACGCGTTTCTCGGCAAGGTTGTCGGCGACTTTGGCGCCGCACTGAGTTCATCGTTGGCCTACATCGGAACCAAGCTTGGCCTCTATGAAGCTATGGCCAACTCCGGACCTATCAACGCCAGGGAACTCGCAGAGCGCACCGGCACTGTCGAACGATACATCCGGGAATGGCTCATCAATCAAGCGGCCGGAGGCTACGTCGAATACGACGCTGCTACCGATCGCTACACGCTGCCGGCAGAGCAGGCAACCGCGCTTACCGATCAAAGCAGTCCGTTCTACGTGGGCGGCGGATTTTACGTAGTCAAAGCAATGACCGCCGCCCAGACTCGCATCCTGGAAGCATTCAAGAATGGCGGTGGCATCCTCTGGGGTGATAACGATCCGGAACTATTTCTCGGTACCGAGCGATTCTTCCGTCCCGGCTACGCGACCCATCTGATTGCTACGTGGATCCCGTCGCTTACCGGCGTGGAAGAAAAATTGAAAGCCGGCGCGAAGGTTGCCGACATCGGCTGTGGCCACGGCTCTTCGACGATCATCATGGCTCAGGCTTATCCTAACTCTCGTTTTTGGGGCTTTGACAATCACGAAGGTTCGATCTCGACCGCTCGTGAAAGAGCAAAGGACGCCGGCGTGTCTGATCGAGTTACTTTCGAGGTCGCAAATGCGAGCAACTTTCCGAAAGTTGAAGGCGGCTATGACTTGATTGCCTTCTTTGACTGCTTGCACGACATGGGCGATCCGAGCGGCGCCGCGAAGCGAGCGAGCGAGAACCTGGCTGCTGACGGGAGCGCGCTGATCATCGAACCGATGGCCGGAAACACTGTCGCCGAAAACTTCAATCCGATTGGCAGAACATTCTCGGCCGCCTCGACGTTGTGCTGCACTTCAAATTCGCTGGCCCTGGGAGGCCCGGCACTGGGAGCCGTGGCTACTGAGGAGGCCCTTCGAAACACGGTCCTTGCCGGCGGCTTCAAACAGTTTCATCGGGCCACAGAAACGCCGTTTAATCGCATCTTCGAAGCGCGCAACTAGCCCTTCCCTTTGTCTCCGACTGGAACGGCCCTGGCCTGGGCATGGCAGGGCCGTTTATTTTGTAACAAGAAATCGATAGGCAAGTAACGAATCATCGTCTACAATGGCGACGATTCAACATCGCAGTACACATCGCTAACTATGACAAGCCCCATGTCAACAATACTTATAGTGGACGACGACGACGCTATTCGCGGAACTCTCTATGATTTACTGTCCGACAGATATGAATGTCACACGGCCAGCAGGGCCGAAGAGGCGCTCCAATATCTGGAGGTGGAGAATTACGACGCCGTCCTGACCGACATCGCCATGCCGGGTCTGACCGGCATAGAGTTGCTGTATCGAGTCCGGCAGGGAAACTCCGGGACACCGGTGATTTTGATATCCGGCAAAGGCAGTGAACAAGACAATGAGTCGCTAATTAGAATGGGTGCTTTTGCTTATGTGACCAAGCCCTTCAATCTCGATCAAATTGAACTGATAGTCGAGCGGGCTGTGGCGCAGAAGGCATCGTAAGCAACCACTTTAAGAGAACAGGTAGTTGGAAACGCCTGTAAGGTTCTTATGTTACGGGTTAGGAGAATTCTAAAGCGCGACTGCGCCGCGCGACTCGACCGCCTTCCACGGTGGCAAACTCTTCCGAGCAGGTTTCTCTTTCTTCAATCCTAAAGCCCAATCAGCCTGCATCAACGTGTGAATGTCACGCGTCCCCTCGTAGATGACCGCCGCCTTACAGTTCCGTAGATAACGTTCCACCGGATAATCGTTCGAGTACCCATTGGCGCCGTGAACTTCGATAGCCATGGACGCGGCCTTTTCGCTGCGCACGGTGGCCTGCCATTTCGCCAGACTCGTAGCGCGGCCGCTCGATTGGCCTTCATTCTTTAACCAGCCGGCGCGCAGCCAAAGCAAGCGGGACATCTGGTAGTCAGCTTCCATGTCGGCGATTTTTTGTTTGACCAGTTGATGATTCGCGATCTTCGTACCGAACGTTTCGCGTTCATTGGCATAAGCCACAGAAGCGTCGCGCGAGGCGCGAATCACTCCGGTCGCGCCGGCGGCCACCGTGAACCGTCCCTGCTCGAGGGCGAACATCGCAAGCTTGAAGCCTTCGCCTTCTTCGCCGACAAGGTTCTCTTTCGGCACCCGTACGTCCTGCAAACTGAAATATCCCGTGTTGCCGGCGCGAATGCCCAACTTCCCATGTATCGTGCCGGAGGTGAATCCCTTCATACTGCGCTCGACGATAAAGCAGGACATGCCTGAATGATCGCGGTTCCTTCGTTTCTCTTCATCGGTCCAACAGAAGAATAGAAAGTTATCGGCAGTGTCCGCGAGGCTGATCCACATCTTTTCGCCGTTGAGAACGTATTCGTCGCCCTCGCGCCGCGCCGTTGAGCGTGAACCCACCACATCAGAGCCGGCTCCCGGCTCCGTTAGACCGTAGGTAGCCAGCTTTTCGCCCTTCGCTTGAGGCACCAGGTACTTCTGTTTCTGTTCCTCAGTGCCCCATGAATACAACGTCAGCGAATTCAATCCGGTGTGAACTGACATGGCCACGCGCAAAAACGTGTCCACTGCTTCCAGTTCTTCACAGACGAGCCCGAGCGAGATGTAATCAAAACCGGCGCCGCCGTATGCCTCGGGAATACAGACTCCGAGCAGGTTCAACGCGGCCATCTTCTCAAATACTTCGGGGTGGAACTCCTGTTTCTCGTCCCACTCTTTTATGTACGGCGCGACTTCTTTCTGCGCAAACTCGCGCACGGTTTGCACCAGGGCTTCGTGGTCGTCGGTAAGTTCGAGATCAATCATATATCCACAGATTACACAGATTTTTTACGGTTAGAAAGGATAAATCGCTTATGTTCCAACGAGCGAGTGCCAAAATTCAGCAGTAAACCTATTTCGTGGCCGCTGGCTTTGAGATAGTTAATCACCTGTGCTTCTTCGGTGCCACTGAGTCTTGCCAACGCCTTAAGTTCGACAGCAACCCGCTCGAAACAAATGAAGTCAAGCCCGTAGGGAATGTTTAGTCGCACCTCTTTGTAGAAGACAGGCAATGTCACCTCCCGGTGAAATGGAATCTGGCGTTTTGAAAACTCCACCGCCAAAGCCTCTTGATAAACAGGCTCGAGAAAACCACAACCAAGTTGTTTGTGAACTTCGATGGCAGCACCGATGATCGCGTAAGTCCTGGGATCGCGTTCGGTGAGCTCCTTCATTATCAATGTGGTACCAGCCTCCCGTTTTTGGTACCCAATGATCGCATAACCTTTCCGATTTCTTACGTTTGGTTTGTTCGCTCTGCGTAATCTGCGTAATCTGTGGATTTCATCTTCTTAGCAACTGCCTTCGCCTGATCAAGATCGCGGACCTGTCCATCCAGCTGCATCTCGTAAACCGCGCGGGTGATTTCGCCGATCCGCGGACCGGGTTGCAGACCCATCTCCAACAAGTGACGTCCCAGTAAGATCGGCGCCGGCGCTTTGGATTCCACCTCCAACTCGCGCGCTCGAGCGATAAACCAATCCTGGGCCGCGGCGTCATACCACTTCTCGCGCGGCACCCAATCAGCGTTGCGACCCAACGAGTCGGCTTTGGCCACTCGATAAAGTAAATCGAGTTCGCATTTGCGCGCCAGGCGGCGGAAGGCGCCGTCGCCGACTTCATCGCGCTTCTTATAGTATTCACCAGGTTTGAGATGATCGCGCACCAGCGCCAACACCTGCGCGCGCACGTCATAGCCGTCAAGCGTGTGAACGCTTAGTCTATCGAGAAAGCTCAAAGTAGGCGCGACGCCTGCTTCTTCATGGCCGCGCGAACGCAGGCGGCCATCAACAAATTCCGTCGTCGCTGGTTTGCCAAAATCATGACATAGAGCCGCCAGCATGACGGTGACCTGTTTGGCATACGGCAAATCCTCGATCAGTTCACGTGCGCGATCGATAACCAGCCGAGTGTGCACAAACACATCGCCTTCGGGATGCCATTCGGAATCCTGCGGCACTTCGATAAGCGCCCTAATCTCCGGAAACAATTGATCGAGGACGCCAAGCGCGTGCAGCCAACCCAGCCCAATCGACGGCCGCTGCGCCCGCAACAGGAGTTCTTCCGTCTCGCCCCAAATCCTTTCCGCGGGTAAGTCCGATAAATCAATCGCCCGACAAAGCGCTACAGTTTTGGGCTCGATCCGGAATTCGAAGCGAGCGGCAAACTGCGCCGCGCGCAAAACGCGCAGGCTATCTTCACCGAAAGTGTCGGGAGAGACTGCCCGCAGAATCCCGCTCTTCAGATCGTCGCGGCCGTAATGTGGATCGATGATCTCGCCCGTCAGCGGATCTTTCAGAATTGCGTTAATCGTAAAGTCTCTTCGGGCGGTCGCGTCCACGAAAGTCATCGCCGGGTCGCCTTCGATGACAAACGCGCGATGGCCCCGGCCGGTTTTGCGCTCACGACGCGGCAGCGAGACATCCAGATCCGCTCCGAGTTTGTAAACGGTAAAAGCTTCGCCGACGACATTCACGCTGCCAAACTGATCCAAAAGCTCGCGCAGCCTTGCGGGCTCAACTCCATAGACTTCGAGGTCCCAATCCTTCGGCTGCGCCCCCATTAACTCGTCGCGCACACAGCCACCGACCAGCAGCGCGCGACCCCCGGCCGTGCGCACGGCCTCAGCCAGCTTCACAACTTTTTCGGGTACCTTGAGATTCATCATTAGAAAGGCGGGCATTAGCCCGCCCTAAACGATATTGTCAGGCCGGCAGTGAGCCCTCACTCTTCGCCGATGATTACGTTTGTCCCGCGTGTCGATGGCAAGCAACTGATGATTTGAACGCGCTCGATCTTTGAAAGTTCAGTTCCGGCTGAATGCCAGATCTTGACCCAGAATGTGCGCGTGACTCCATGAACAGCAAAGGTCGAGCCGTCATTCATTACCGCTACCGGCTCGGCGGTGGTACCCGCGCGCAGGGCGTCGAGCAGTTCCGGAACGAAAGCTTTGAACTTTTCGAACTGAACCAGCACTGCATTATCCGCGACCTCTGCGGGCGGCAAGTCGACCGGGTCGCCGGATTCCAGCAACAGCCGAAACTCAGTTTGATGATCGCGCTTCTTAACGACGGGCATGGTGTAATCAAACCACAGCAGCGGCTAACTCTCAAAACCAGAGCGTCGTCTGGTTGCGATTCCGAGGTTCACAGACTAAAGTCTGTGCCACTAAAATCTGTGCGACTTTGACATGAACGCTCCGACCCTTTTCGATCGTCTCTATCCGCCTCAACGTGCCGCGCGCGTCGCCATACTTTACGAGCACCGTCGAATTACTTATGGAGAGTTGCGCGCCACAACTGTGCAAACCGGGGAAGCACTGCACGCGCTGGGAATCGAAGAAGGAGATCGCGTTGGCATTCTGCTGAACGATTCGCCGGAATTCATCGCGTCATTCGTCGCGGTGATCTCCCTGGGCGCAATTGCGGTACCGATCAATCTGGCGCTCCGGCGCGAGGATCAACTGGTCATCTTGAAGGACTGCGGGGCCGCCGCGGCGATCGTTGAAGCCAAAGCCGCCGATTCCTTGTTTTCCACGGCCGAAACCTGGAGTGATTTTAATAACCTGCTGTTAGTATGCCGAAACGAAGAATCGGTACCACCGTCAATCGCGGGCATCAGGGCGCAAGCTTTTGACCGCGCTAAGCGCCAACCACTCGGGTCTGACTTTCCCGTCCCCGGAAACGACACTGCGGACGCGTTCATTCTCTACACTTCGGGCAGCACCGGCGAGCCCAAGGGTGCGGTCCATCGTCAGGCAGATATCTTTTACACCAACGAAACTTTCGGAAGCGAAGTTTTGCGCCTGCGCGAAAGCGATCGGCTCTTCTCTTCATCGCGCTTGCCGTTTGCATACGGGCTCGGCAACAGTTTCACCTTTCCGCTGCTCAGCGGTTTCACGACGGTTCTTTGTCGCGATAAGCCTGCGCCGGAAGTTATCAGCCGGGTTTTCCAGGAATATCACCCGACGATCTTTTTCGGCGTGCCGCTCATTTATCGCATGCTGCTGGAACATCATCGGCAGGGGAATGTTCTGGACACGTCGAGCTTGCGGCTGTGTGTCTCAGCCGGTGAAGCCTTGCCGGCGCAACTCGGTGAAGAATGGCAGAGAACTTTTGGGGTCGAGATCCTGGACGGGATCGGCTCAACTGAAATGCTGCACATGTTCATGTCGAACCAACAGGGCGATGTGAATTTTGGCAGCAGCGGAAAGTTGTTGCGTGGTTATGAAGCGCGGCTAATTGATCACGAGGGAACGCCGACTGAGAGGGGCGAAGTTGGAAACCTATGGATTAGAGGGAACAGCGCCGCCAGTCGTTATTGGCAGCGGCCGGGAGCAACGGCGGACACCTTCGTCGATGACTGGGTGCGCACGGGCGATCTCTATCGCCACGACGCTGATGGCTATTGGTGGCACCAGGGCCGCAGCGATGATTGTTTCAAGCCGACCGGGCAATGGGTTTCACCGATTGAAGTCGAAAATGTCCTCTTAAGAAGTGAAGCTGTGCGGGCCGCGGCCGTGGTTGAAGGGTTCGATTCGGACGGACTGTCCTGCGTCTGTGCATTCATCGTCATGCAGGACACCGGCGACTCGAAACTGATCGAGAAAGACTTGTGCGCGCTTTGCGAAAATGCTCTGCCCCGATTCAAACGACCGCGCCGTTATCTTTTTGTTTCGGAATTGCCGCACACTGCGACCGGCAAAGTGCAGAGATACAAATTGCGAGAGCAGTTGCGCGCCCAGCGTGCGGCTTCCTGACTTTGCGTCTTAGCGCCTTTGCGTGAGATTGTTTTTTCACGCCCAGGCGCGAAGGCGCCAGGAAAGAACCCTTTATTCTGATGAAGAACGAAAAAAGTATCCAGGAAACTTACGCGCCAAACAACGCGTGCTTTGGTTGTGGCCCGGCGAACGAGAAGGGCCTGCACATTAGAAGCTTTCCGCAGGGCGATGAAGTCGTCGCCACCTTCCAGCCTGAAACTTATCAGGAAGCTTTTCCGGGAATGCTGAGTGGCGGGATTATCGGGACGCTGCTCGATTGTCACTGCAACTGGACCGCGACCTACCACCTGATGAAGCAGGCCGGACTGGATCATCCGCCGTGCACAGTTACTGCGGACTATTCAATTAAGTTGCTGCGGCCGACGCCGACTGACAAACCAGTCGAGTTGCGCGCGCGCGTCGTTGAGTCAACCAACGACCGGGCGATTGTCGAAGGCGAGCTGATCGCTCACGACAAAGTGTGCGCTACTTGTCGCGGGACTTTTGTCGCTGTCAAGCCGGGGCATCCGGCCTATCATCGCTGGTAGAGTGTCGGAACCCGGAGCGGTAGCGACGGGATCCAAGACTCAACTTGATATTATGATCCGGTCGCTACCGCTCCCGGTTCTGACACATCGGCGGGGTACTGCTGACCGACGGCTGGGGACACGACTCGCGGCGCGCGGCCGCTGAGCGGTTCGGTCTCGATTGGGACGAATACAGCGAGCGTCACGAAAAAGTCGCGCACGCGATCGAGACTAACCGCCTGACGCTGGAGCGCTATCTCGATCGCGCCGTCTTCTATCGCCCCCGCACCTTCTCACGTGAAGAGTTTCGCGACTATATCTTCGCACAGTCGCAGCCAAAGCCGGATTCAATTGAAATTGCCAGCCAGCTGGCGGCCTCCGGCAAGTACTTTATGGCTACACTCAACAACGAGATTCTCGAGTTGAATGTCTATCGCATCAGACAGTTCGAACTGCGACGCTGCTTTTCTGTTTTCTTCAGCTCGTGCTTTTTGGGTTTA
>WNFJ01578826.1_pt1 | contig 19099 bp, 15 predicted proteins | sample 5400461 | NCBI WGS metagenome assembly WNFJ01 (sample SAMN13153349, study PRJNA577476) | soil metagenome | isolation source: 115 cm saprolite on Douglas fir-dominated hillslope | place: USA:California | collected 2013-09-17
GTAGCCTCATTCTTCTGACTTAGTGAGGTGCGCGCCGTGGGCAAAGGAAACATCCGCTCGAGAGACATCGTTCGAAGGCGCGGCAAGGACGGCTCGAGGGTGACGCGTGACAGGACAGCCCTGGAGCACTGGATGATCGGAGTGGTCGCGGCGATGGCTTCCGCTCCCGCGGCCTGCGCAGGCAGCGACAATTCGATTGAGCACGATCCCGGTTTCGTTCGGCCCGTCTGTCTTGCAGGGGATGTTCACCAATGGCTGCAAGGGATGACCCTTCCGGTCGGCGCCGACTACCTGAAGCTCCAGGGGAACACCACGACTCTCCTCGAGCTCGGGACCCCCTGCGCGACAGCGAAGGACGCGCCGGCGTGCATGTTTGCGCTGGCAAGCGTTCCCACCTCCCCTGGCGCAGGAGCGCCATTCGGCGCCTGCCTGGATGTTTGTCCACAAGTGAACTTGATCGAGACGCGCGGCGACGTTGTCAACGTAGCGAGCAACGCCGAGCAGATCCGACAGGGCCTCGTTCCCATTGACGGCGCCGCCAAGGCCATGCTGCTTGTGGAATTCGCTGGGCTCGACGTCTCCTGTACGCAAGGAGGGGCCGCGCCCGTAAGCGGCGGGTGGCTGGTCATGGCGCTCAGTTACGAAGGTTGTGACGGAAGGACTCGTCACATCGTGAAAGTGGACACCGACGGCACGCTCCACAACGTGAGCAGCCAAGTTCTCCAGGAAGCAAACCCGCATTGCTCGGTCGGGCGGCGCCCTCCCCGTCTGCGTCCGAGTCCCGACCGCCGCGCCCGAACCGCTCTAGGAGCGTACTTCTCCGAGATGGCGATGCTGGAGGCGGCGTCGGTGCACGCCTTTGTCCGAATCCAGGCGGAGCTCGCGCTCCACAGTGCTCCCGCGGCGCTCGTGCGGGCCGCCCGGCGCGCCGCCCACGACGAAGTGCGCCACGCACGTGTGACCGGGAGGCTCGCGCGAAAATACGGGGCGCGGGCTGCCCGCCCGAGGATCGCTCCGGCGCCGCTGCGCTCTTTGGCCGACGTTGTCATCGACAACGAGGTGGAGGGATGCGTGCGCGAGACGTTCGGGGCCTTGCTTGCAACGTATCAAGCCACGCGAGCGCGGGATCCGGACGTTGCGCGGGCACTGCGGCAGATTGCCGCCGACGAGTGCGGTCACGCGACGCTCGCCTGGGACATCGCGCGCTGGTCGATGGCACGCCTCTCGCGCACCGACCGCGCACGCGTACGCGAGTCAAGAAAGCAGGCGGTCGCGACTCTGTCGCGCGAGATCGAGAGTCAACCGTCGGCCAGTCTCGTCACGGTCGCGGGGGTCCCAACGCGATCGGCGGCGCGCATTCTCTACGACGCAGCACAACGAGTCCTGTGGAGCACTTGATGGATGCCGATGACAAGGCGGACAGCAAGCCGCCGCGGCACGTCCCAGTTGTACTACCGTAAGGGCGTGGCCCAAGCCCCCGTCCTGCCGGCGTGACCGCGCGGCGTTCTCTCCGCGACGACCTTCGCGCGCTCTTGCGGTGCCCGCGCGAGCTCTGGCTCGTCTTTGCCGCCAGTACGCTCGAATACGTTGGGGTCTTCTCGTTCTTGGTGACACTCGCCCTCTGGCTGACGAGCGACTTTCACATGAGCGACCAGCGCGCGGGGTGGTGGGCCGCGACCTTCTCGACGCTCATTACCCTGTTCATGTTCTTCGTCGGATCCATCGCCGATGTCCTCGGCATGCGCCGTACGCTCGTCTTGTCGTTCGGTCTGAGCGCCGTGCTCCGCGCGGCGATGGCGCTCGCGCCGTCGACGGCGGTAGCGCTCCCGGCGCTCATCGGATTTGCGTTCGCGTTTGCCGCGGGCTCGCCTGTCTTGCAGGCCTCCGTTCATCGCTACTCGACGAAAGAGTCGCGCGCCTTCGCGTTTTCGCTCTGGTACGTCTCGTTCAACATCGGCGGCGTGATTTCCGGCATCCTCGTCGATGCCGCCCGGGCACCGTTCCTCGATCCCGCGACGCACAAGCTTGTCGCGCGCGTGGTGGTTCTCCCGCTTCTCGGTCCAACGGCGATGAGCGCCTATCGCGCGATCATGGGGCTGGGCACGCTCTCGGCGGGCCTCGCGTTCCTTGTCACGCTCCTTCTGCGAACGCGCATCGAGCGCGAGCGCAAAGACGAGGGAGATGCGCCGCCCGCTACGTCGCAGAGCAAGAACGCCTTGAAGATGCTCGTCGCGGTTGCACGCGACAAGCCGTTCTGGCGGTTCTTGCTTCTCATGACCCTGCTCTCGCTCGTGAAAATGATGTTCCAGCACATGCACTTCACGTGGCCGAAGTACGTCATCCGCGAGCTCGGCGACGACTTCCCGTGGGGAAAGCTCTGGGGGCTCAACTCGCTCCTCATCCTGGGGCTCGCACCGTTGGCGACCGTGCTCACCCGGCACCGGCCCGCCTTCAACGTCCTTCTCGTCGGTGCGTTCGTCAGCGCGGCCAGCCCCTTCGTCCTCTGTTTCGGGTCGTCTTATCCCTTTCAGCTGGCGATGGTTCTCGTCTTGACCGTGGGCGAAGCTTTGTGGTCGCCGCGCAGTTACGAATACACGATCAGCATCGCACCGCCCGGACGCGAGTCGACGTATGCCGGTCTTGCCGCCTTTCCCTTCTTTTTCGCCAAGTTTCTCGTCGGGCCGGCGTCGGGCTACCTCCTCGCTGCGTTTTGCCCGGCGACCGGGCCGCGGCAGCCCGCCATCCTCTGGGCGTTCATCGGCGTCACGACGATGATCGGACCCGTCGGGATCGTCGCTCTGCGCAGAGTAATTCAGGGCGGAAGACCCCCTGGCCAGCCGCACTGAACCCGGTGCGGCGACGGTTCGGCGAACTAATAACTATGGAAGTCGACCGACTTTGGTCGTAATCGATTTGGGTGCGTACTCTCGTTCGCGCACTCTTCGAAAAAAACGCGACCTCATGTTCCGCATTCGGTCCTTCGGCTGCTCGGTCCTTTTCGGAATTGGTTTGATCGGTTGCGGAGGCGCCGACTCGAGTCTCAATCCCTTTGATGGAGACGGCGGAAGCGGCCCGACAGAGAGAATCGGCAGCGAAGGAGGCGGCGATCGCGGCGGCACCGTGGGCGTCGGTGACATCGACGCCAACCGTGGCGCCGATGGCCTGGTCGGTGAGAACGACGGCGGCGTTGGCAATGGTTTCGGTGACACCGATGGCAACGTTGGCGCCGATGGCAACGTTGATACCGATGGCAGCATTGACACCGATGGCAACGTTGGCACCGATGGCAGCGTTGACACCGATGGCGGCGTTGATACCGATGGCAGCGTAGGCTCCGATGGCAACGTTGGCACCGACGGCAGCGATGGCGTCGACGATGGCAGCAGCGATGCAGCTGGCGACGCGGGGGGGGCCGACGGTCCCAGCGACGCCGCTACCGGTCAGGATAGCCCCAACGACAGCGTGAACTCCGGGGACGACGCGTCCAACGGCTCGACGGACTCGCTCGCCGACGCACCCCCGGAAGGCGGTGCCGATGACGCCGCATCGACCGACGCCGCCGCTGCGAGCGACACGAATGACCAGCGCGATTCGACCGATACCTCCGATGCGAAGGCCGATGCAGTCGACGACGCGGGAGAGGCGGCAAACGACGGCACGCCCGACAACGGGGATGCACCCGCCACCGGCGACGCAGGCGCGCACCCGGACGCGGACGCGAGCCCGCCAGCCCCACCCGGACCGCTTTCGGTGGGAATCACGTGGGCTTCGATCGCCAACGTCTATCTGGAGCTCGGCTCAACCTCCGTATTGATCAATGGCTACATCACGCGCCTGCCCGCCACCGACTTCTACGGCGGCGGAGGCGGCCTCGCCTTCACGCACACCAACTACTCCTCGGACGAAACCGCCATCGGCGCCGTTTTGACTGCGCTGGGCGGGCCGACGCGCTTCAATTGGCTGTTCACGGGACACAGCCATTGGGACCATAGTTTCGACACCGCCACCTGGGCACGCCTCACCGGCGCGCCGATTTACGGGCCGCGCACCACGTGCTTCGAAGCGCGCGCCGAGGGAACCCCAATGGCGGGCTGCACTGCGATCGTCGGCGGAGAGAAGTTGCACCCGGCGCCGGGCGTCACCGTGCGTGTCGTCCGATGGAACCACAGCGGCGATTCCGCGACTAACCCCGAGCAGCACAATCCCGTCGAGCTGCAGAGCGTGCCTACGCCCGATGCACAAGGGCGTTTGCGAGCCGGCGTGGCCGAGGACTTTCCCAATGGCGGCGGCAGCCGCGGTTTTCTTTTCACGATCGACAGCGCCGCCGGGGCTTACAGCTTCTTCTTTGAAGATTCCGCCGGTGCGGGAGATCTGACGCAGCCGATCGTCGTGGACGGTGTCAACTACGGCGCCCCTCTTTCCAATTTGGCAGCGGCGCTCACGGACGCTTCCCTAACCCACGTCGACCTTTGGATCGCAACCGGCGGCCCCCCCGTGGCCCAGCTCGTCGTGCCGATGCTGCACCCCAAGGCCTATTTGCCGATTCATTGGGATGGCCTATTCCGTGGGTTCCATGCCGGAGCGCCGGTGTTCTCCGACAACGCCCTGAGCAATTATCTAGCAAGTCAGAACGTGCAGCTCGTCACGCCAGTGCAGTACATGGACAAATGGTCGCTCTCGCCGAGCGGGATCGCGCCAGTGGACAACAAGCAGGTCCAGCACGCGTTGGGGTTCTGATCCGGCGTCGCTCGCAGTTGAAACACGGCATTGCTTCCCGCTCATCAGGTCGATCGGGCCAGGACGCCCAGCTCGGGAAAGGCCGCTGGCTGGAGGACGATGGACGCCTCCGGCCGCGCCCCGCCGTACAGCATCGACGCGAGCGCGGCAACCGCCGTGCCGGACCCCAGCGGCATGATAACGGTTGCTGTCAGCTTGCCCTCGTTGACCAGGCGCTGACCGTACCCGGGGGAGCCGTCGCAGCCGCAGAAGTGGACCGACGGGCTAGTGTGCTTCTCCAAGACACTCCGCGCACCCATCGCCATGGCGTCGTTCTGGGCTCCGACGATGAAGCGAGGCAAGTCGCGCTTTTTGAAGATGCCCAACCATTCTTCCATCGCCTTTGCGCCGCCATCGACTGTCCAGTCGCTGGTGAGCGTAAAGAGGGTGATGGGCGAGCCCTTCAGTTCCTGCTGCACGGCCTCGAATCGGCGCACCGCGGAGGATGTTCCCAAGGGACCGCGAATGTACACGACTTCCCCGCCCCGATGCAGCAGCGCTTTGAACTGCTGCGCTTGAATTCGCCCGATGGCTGTCTGGTCGGGCATGACGACAAAAATGGGAAGCTGCCGGAAGGCATCACGCAGATCGACGACATAGTCGGACCAACGCAGCAACACTACCCACCCCACGCCGATACGCGCCGCGGCGTGGGCCACGGAAAGAAGAGCAATCTCGCGAACCGGGCTGACCATGACGACCGTCGGCCTCCGTTCGGGCGGCTCGCGCAGACAGGCCTCGATCTGCGACACTTGTTTCTGCGCGTCGTTGTCCGCCACAAAGGGCCGCACCGAGAAGCCGTAGCGGCGCGCCGCCTCGATGCAGTCGTCGCGAAGACGCATCTGGTACTCGCCCCCTTCGGACGAAAACAGAGCGATTCGGCACTCCATCGGCTAGCGGCTCGTGGACACTCCCTGATGAAGGTACCAGAAATTACTTGTCGCGCTCCCCTGCGGGTTGGTGACCGCGCTCGCCGTGGCGCTGCGACGGTGAGCCCAAAATAGGCCCTATCCGTGCGTACCGCTCATGTCATGCCGTCCATTGTGTTCAGCAATTCAGATAGTCTCTGCTTGCAGTCCGCAGCCGAGGGGTGATCCGAACGAAGTGCTTCGAGAGCACGGTCAATTGCCTTATCAACAACGTGCCAATCCGCCGCTGCGCGGGGCTTGAGACCCGCCTCGGCGGAATCCCAAGCGACCTCCAAATCCTTGATGCGCGCCTTGGCTCCGGGCAAGTCTCCCTTGTCAACGAGGGTCGCGACGTCGGCGGCAATTGTCCGAAATGAAGATAAGTCACCGAGTTTTGAAGAAGCTTTCTTCTCTGGTGATGGACTCGATGACGCCACCGGGGACGCCGCCCCGACTGTTTCAGATGGTTTTGTCTCGACAGAAGTTTTTGAGCAACCGGTTGCCAGTGCCAAGACAATCAGTACTGCAATGACGGTAGCCTGGCTGTACCCATGTGTCGGCAGTTTCATGATTCTCCTCTGTGAAGCTAGACCTCTTCCTCAAAAGACACGAAGGTGATCAACTTGTCGTGGAACTCGCCCTTTGTATGGTTTGGCCGAACTGAGCGACCGCAACCAAGCCAACAATTACCGACAGGAAAATGGCAGTCGTGAGCGTCGCCCCGAGGCCAATACCGCCGTAAGTCCTGGCCTGGGTCAGCAAGTCGCCGAGAGATGCGCCCAGCGGACGAGTCAAAACGTAGGCAATCCAAAACGTCAGCACGGCATTTGCGCCGAGACGCCAGGCGGTGAAGGTCAAAGCAATGAGAGCACCGAAGGCGACGACACCCAATTTGAAGCCCAACCCCAAAGCTTCTGTAGCCAGGTCCCCGGCCGCGGTGCCCAGGGCAAAGGTGCACAAGATGGCCGCCCAATAGAAGAGCTCGCGGCGGCGAGTGACGATGGTATGAATCGAGAGCGTTCGTTCTATCCGGTACCAGACTGAAAATATGATTGCGAGGCCCACCGCAAAAACGGTCGTGCTGATATACAGGCTTACACCGAGGCCGTCGGTGAGTGCATCCGTGATTTGGGTTCCGACCACGCTGACCAGTACGACTGTGAGCCAGTAGATCCATGGGGTATAGCGGCGGGAGCGGAGCTGAATAAGAAGGGCCCCAGCAAAAAAGGCGGCCATCACCCCTCGGGTCACGGATTGCCCCAAGCCAGCATTGACCGCCAAATAGTCGGCGCCCGTTTCACCAACGGTCGTCGACATGATTTTTATCACCCAAAACGAGAGTGTCACTGCGGGTACTTTGTTGAGCCAGGGTGGTTTCGATGGCGTGAGCGGTGCAGTCATGGGGTTACCCGGGAGGCGTTGACGGGGACGGTAGCGAGTCTGAACGCTTTCGATCACTTTGGGCCTCGCACGCGCTCGAGCTCTTCACGGCGGCAGCGTAAGACGCCTGGCAGCGCGCCTTCCCCTGCGTATGCTCATTGCTGGGTGCTGTTTCGCTCGGAGTAAGGCAATTCCCTCGTCCGCTGACATTCAAGTCTGTCTTTTGGCGTGCGCATTCATGGGATGCGCCTCTGGATCGATCTCTGCGCTGCCGCGCAATTCATCCGACGCCGGCGCATCGTCTCTCACGGACCATGTCGACACGGCGGCCACTCCCGCCGTCGACGGTTCGGTAGGCGGCCCGGCGACTTCGGATGTGTCAGCGCCCGTCACGCAGACGCCGGGCATGGATGCATCGGCTTGTGCCACGACCACACCGCCGGCCGTATTCGCGCTGAGCTCCGGCGCCGAGGTGCCTAGCTCGGGGCCGTACGTCGTGCTCACCGGCACTTTGCCTCCGAACATCAATGGGAGCGCTATCGCCGCGGTGGAGGTGGGCGGGTCCAGCCGCGGTGTTCGGCTCGATACGGCGCGCGGCGTATGGAGCTACCTGCTCGCCGCCTCGAGTAGTGGCGATCTCACGATCACCGCTCGCTCGGCATCGGGATCGATGGCCGGACCGCTTCGCGCGCACGTGACATTGCCGCCGATGAGCGCCGCTCCGGGACGCGATCTCGTTCCGGGGCAGCACACCGTCGGCAGTTGGATGTTCAGCTGGTTCACCGGCGACACGACCTGGCGATGCACCTCGGCCTGGCAGCCGCCCGCCGGGTTCAATACCTGGGACGGTTCGGCAGGGTGGGCGCGCGATCAGCTTCTCGATCAGATCGACGCCCATCTCGACGCCGTCGGTCTTCAGCTCGATACCCCGATCGGTACTGGGCAAGAGGGCTATCGTTTCGGTAACGTCGTGCACGTGGTGGAGGCGGCGCGCGGGCTGCTCGAGGAAGGAGTGTCACCGCCTCGCCTCTTTCCCTTTATCGACACCGCGATCATCGCCGACCACTGGTTGAAGGCGCAGGGTGCAACGCTGGATCTATCGACACCGGCGGGACGAGCGTACTTCTACGGGCACATCCAGGCGTACTACCAGGGGGCGAACGCGGCGCTCGGTTCGGCTTTCGGCGCAGCCGGTACCGCGCGCTGGATGGGAGGTCGCCCCGCGGTGGCCTTCTGGCACTCGGTGACCATGAACGGCGTGGACGACGCCGCGGTCCTCGATCTCAGGGCGCGCTTCATGGCCGACTTCGGCGCGGACCCCTACTTCATTGCCCACCCCAACAACTGGCGAACCTTCGCCGCGATCGACGAAATCACGCAGATGGTCGGGCCCGCCACGCACTACATGACGGCGGGGCGGGACGGCAGCGGCGCGCCCACCATCAACATCGAGGCCGGCTTCTGGAATCCGACCTCCAACACGTTCTATCTGCCGCGCGCCGGCGGCGCGAACTTCGATGCCGCATGGGTGAGCGCGCAAGCGCAGCACGCGATGGCCCGCCACATTTGGATCGATACGTGGAACGAGACCGGCGAGGGCTCCGGAATGTTCGCCGCGTCTCCGGCGACGTACGCTGCGACCGATCGCGGTCCGTGCAACTCGTTCGCGAACCTCCACGCCGACTCCTGGGGCCCGGACAGCCGTCACTACATTGACGTGACACGCGCCCAAGCCAGCCTATGGAACGATGCCGGCGATCTGAACGCAACGCCTCTCGCCAGCGACGCCCCCGCTAGCATGCACCCCGGGGAGCGGCGCTTCATCACCGTCGTCATGCAGAACGCCGGCAATAGCCCCTGGAAAGCGGCGGGTCCGGCGCTCGGGCTGACGGCGATGTCCGCTGCCGACGATTTTCACCTTGAGGCGGCGGTACAGACTACGGGCGATACGCTCACAACGCGTTTTGGGGGCGTCGCACGCGGGCTGCCCGGCGTGTTCACCGCTCTCGTCACCGCGCCATGCACGCCGGGAATGCACACCTTGTCGATGCAGATGATCGATCCCATTCATGGCGCGTTCGGCAACGCCTTCAGCCAAACCATTGCCGTGGCGCCTTAGACTACGGCTCGTGCGACGCGTACTACATTTGCTTGGGCAGATCGGTCGGGAACACGCGCCACAGCTCCGGAGCGGCGGGCCTGGGAGCTCGTGCGGGTGCGCGCGGGGCCGCCGGGGATGGCGTGTGCAGGGTCTGAACGACCTGCGCCGCAGGACCAGTGCCCGACAGCGCCGGACTGGCGTGCCGCTCGAGAGTGAGATCGATGGCTACGTCAGCGCCGAAGGAGACATTCCTCCACTTGGGTTCGAACCCGTCGGCGAAGGCCAGCACATGGTGCACCTGCCCGTCCCTCGGATATCGGGCGAAAGACGGGTTGCCGGTGACGACGGCGCCGTCCACAACGATCTGCGCGGCGGGCGGCGAGACCCGGACGGCGACTTCGATGAGGTCGCGCGAAGGAACGCCGATCGATCGCGTGAGCGAGTCTTCGCCGGGAGCCGATGCGGCCACCGGCCCTGAAGCGGCGTGCGAAGTGCGCGCGGCTGATGCCCGCGCGAAACTGTCTCGGAGCAAGCTGACGAGAAGCGCGACCATGACTAGCAACCCGCCGACACCCAGCGCCGCCGCCCCCGCGGAACGGCGTGCACGGACGACTCTCTTCGTGTCGTGCTCCGCAGGGACCGATGATATCGCGGAAGAGAATTCCGGCTCAGGCGAGGCGTGCGCAGGGAGAGAAGAGAGAGCGGGCATAGGAAGCACGGGGGGGGCCGGGAGCGCGGCGGGAACGAGGCTCGCGCGTTTCGCACGCGACCACGGGTGCATCCAGTAGCGGCTCAGGTCCTCGTGCACGATGGGAGCGTGGCTCCCCGAGCTCGCCATGAACCCAAATCGCTGCATCAGAGCCGGACGAGATCCGCCGCGAACGTTCGCAAGCGCTTCAGCGATGGCCGCATTCACATGGCGGAGCTCCACGCCGAACTCGCGGCTGACGAGTGCGCCGATTTCGCGCGTCGTCATCTGGTCGTCGCGGGATGCGATGTGCGCATCGAGATCCGCCGCCAGGTCCGCCGCGGTTGCATACCGGTCGTCGGCCTCCTGGGCCATGGCGCGCTCGCAGATGGCCACGAGCTCTGCAGGCGCTTCTGGGCGGACACTGCGCACACGGGGCGCCCCCTCGCGCGAAAGGCGCGCGAGGATCTCGAGATCCGACATGCCCGGCCAGAGGCGGCGCCCCGTGGCCGCCTCCCAGAGCATGACGCCGGCAGCGTAAATGTCGGCGCGGCGATCCACCTCGCTGCCCCATGCTTGCTCGGGCGCCATGTACGCAAGACGGCCTTTGAGAACGCCCGTCCGTGTGTCGACAGACGAATCGGCCGCCTTCGCGATGCCGAAGTCGATGAGCTTGACTTCGCCGTCGACCGTCACGAACACGTTCAGAGGGCTGAAATCTCGATGAACGATATTCAGTGGCATGTCGTCGACGCCGAGCACCTCGTGGGCGTAGTGGAGCCCGACGAGCGCCTCCGCGATGATCCGCAAGTGCGCGCCGACGGGAATGCCGCCGCGGCTCGACATGTGGCGCACGATGTCGTAGAGGGATCTCCCGTCGAGGTAATCCATCACGATGTAGTGGTGCTGGCCGCTTGAGCCGACCTCGTTGGTCTGCACGATGTTCGGATGCGTGAGGTGCGCCGCCAGGCGCGCCTCTTCGAGGAACATTGCGACGTAGCTCCCATCTTGCGCATACTCCGGCTTGAGCTGCTTGATGGCAAAGAGCTTGTCGAAGCCCCCCGGGGTGCGCGAGACCGCAAGGTGGATAACGCCCATTCCTCCGCGTGCCAACTCGGCGACGAGCGTGTGCCTGCCAATCTCGTAGGCCACCTCCGAGTCGAGCGGCGGCGACGCGACGGCCGGCGGCTCGACCTTTTGCGCGCGTTTCCTGATGAGCCCGACGCCACTCCTCGTTCTCATGGCCCGAGCCTATGCCACGAGTCATTCACGGACGATGCGACATCTTTGACAAGATCGGATGACGTTCTCTTGAACGACCTCGGCCTAATCGCTTAGTAAGTTGGCGCGTGGGCGATCGTCTATCAACTCACCGTCGAAACATCCTTCGCGGGGCGACCATCGCCCTGAGCGGCATTGCAGCCGAGGCGTGTGCCGGGCCGATGCTTGCGGCAGCGCCGCGAGCTCACGTGCATCTCGCGGGCGGCCTAGAAGTGCAAGGCAATCGCCTACGCAAGGACGGCAGGCCTTTCTTCGTCAGCGGTTTCAACTACTGGGGGGCGTCAACCCTCGCACGAGAAGGAAACATCCGTGGATGGGACCAGGTGAGGCGCGCCCTCGACCGATTGCAATCTCTGGGGATCAACATGGTCCGCACCATGGGCGCGACTGAGGGGCCGGATACCGAACCGCTGCGCATCGTGCCTTCCATCCAACCAGCCCAAGGGCGATACGAAGCGGCTGGCGTTGCCGGCGTACTCCGCTTGGCCGAGGAGTTGCAACGCCGCGGGCTGTACGCGATTTTGATGCTGAACAACTTCTGGCCATGGTCAGGTGGAATGGCTCAGTACGTCGCTTGGGCGGGTGGACGACCCATTCCGTATCCCTTGCCGGGGAGGGGCACTTTTTTTGAATTCATCGACTATGCCGGAGAATTCTATCGTACGGAATCCGCGAAAGAAGCTTTTCGCGATTATGTCCGATTCCTCGTGCCACAACTCAGCGGCAATCCCGCTATCGTCTGGGAACTGGCCAACGAGCCACGCGGAATGAGCAATGCAACTGCGTACCGAGCATGGATTGACGACACGGCTCGCCTGATCAAGTCGCTGGCGCCCGCCCAGCTCGTCACCACGGGCAGCGAGGGAGAAACGCCAGCGCCCGAGCTCAACGGGCTCGACGTAGTCAAGGATCACATGAGCCCGTCGATCGATATGGTTACGTTTCACCTCTGGGCGCAGAACTGGGGATGGATGCGCCCCGACGCCGTCGCGAAGAACTACCCAGATACATTGGAGCGCGCTCGTCGATACATTACGCGTCACGTCGATCTTGCGATCAAAGTCGGCAAGCCGATCTTGCTCGAGGAATTTGGGTTTCCGCGCGACGGCGGAAGCTTCGATCCGAGCGGGCCGACGGCTTGGCGCGACCGATATTTCAACGACATTTACGGCCTGGTGTATTCGCTACTGCCCGACACCCCTTTGGCCGGCGTGATGCCTTGGGCCTGGTCCGGCGACAGTCGCCCTGCGCGCCCGGGCAACTACTGGAACGCGGGAGATCCAATCACCGGTGATCCGCCCCACGAGCAGCAAGGGTGGTACAGCGTCTATCAGGAGGATTCCACCCTGGGCATCATCAGAGCCTGGTCCTCGCGCATCGCTGCGGTGAGAACCGTTTCATGACCAGCGTCGAAGACCGTCCGCGCTGGCGCGGGGTCCTGAATGCTTGCCCTTCAGAGCGCCTTCGCGCCGCCGTCGGCCGGTGGCGAGTGCGATGCGTCGTCGTTTCCGACGTCGAGCGCGTTCTGGAATGCAGGCTGCTCGACGAGGTGGGTGGCAAAGCGCCTGCGCCCCCACAAGCCCGTGTGCGCATGGAATGACACGCCCATTCTTCGGCCGCCGAGCGTCAGCCGTCCGCGTGCGGCTCGCTCGCCTGCGAAATGCGTTCAGCGACGTCTTGCAAGTCTCGCCCCACGATGTCCGGCGAAACACCCCACGGATCGAAGACCTCCTGTCCCGAGCGGTCGAGCCACGCCCCTCGAAGGCCTGCACTTTTGGCGCCCAGCACGTCCCAACTGTTGCCTGAGACGAGCCAGACATTGGGCGCGTCCGTGTCGAGCCGCGCGGCCAGGTGTCGATACACGGCCGGATCGGGCTTCAGCGTCCCGACCTCCGCGACGCTAACGACGTCGTCGAGCAGTTCGAGGAGGCCCGCCGCCTCGAGCGTCTCCCGGAGGACGTCTGGCGAGCCGTTCGAGAAGGCGACGCAGGGTCTGTCCTCGGCGCGCATTCGAAGGAGGCCACCGCGAACGTCCGGATACGCAGGCAAGCGGCGGAGCGATTCGAGCACGCGCTCGCGGCCGGCGAGAGAGAGAGGAATCGCAAACTTGGCGACGACGAAGTCGAGCGCTTGCCCTGCGCACACCTCAAACGGTACGAACGTGCGCATCGCGGCGCGCCGGAATGCATACTCGACCTGCTTTTGCCGCCAGAGGGTCGCTGCGGCCTCCGCGCGAACGTCTGCCGCTTCGCGAAGTGCATCGGCGATCGAGAGAGGGTCAACGAGGGTTCCGTAGACGTCGAGGGCGACCGGTTCCATGAGCTTCAGCTCCTTGTTTCTTTGACTATTGCGCTTCGACTCCCGCCGTGGGAGCCCTCTCCGACGATGATGAGCAAACCCAACGATTCGGTCATTGGGCCTCCGCCGCCTTCGCGACGAACTCCAGCGAGCGGGACCCACTTCTTTCGCGACCTGCTCCTCGATCTCGCCGTGCGTATCGAATGGCTCGAGCAAGTGCTCGATGGCGTGCCCGAGCCGCAGGCTTCGTCGGGTGCCTCCGCGATGCTCCGCGGTTGGGCGAAGGCGCTGGCGGAGGTCCAGAGCGCCATCGTCCATTTCCAGGAGCACCTGGACGACAGACGCTTCGCGCAACTTTTTGCGCTCAACGCACCCCTCGCAGCGTACCTCGCGCAGCTCTACGCATGGTGCGATGAGATCACGGCCGACTTCGAAGTGCTCGCCGTGAAGCTGCGACGCAAAGAGCCCGTACTCGTGCTCTTCCCGCAAAGGGCCGTGAACGATTCTTTCAGGCGGTTTCAGGAGCTCAGCGAGCCACTTCGTGACTCGTTCGTTCGGTCGCGTCCGATGTCAGCAGAATCGCAAACGGCGTGGTCCACGTTCGACACGGACCTCCAAGAGCTGCTCTGGGCGACCGAGTGGATGCACATGAGTCTCGCTAGAAGCCCCGGGAGCTGACAACGGGGCCAAGATCACTCGTGTGCATGTTCCCGGGTCACGCCGGGATGCGTGGGTTCACCGGGCTCATGGCGAGGATTTCGCGTTTCGAAGGTGCCGTCGCGGCCCTTGATGGAGAGCAGAAGGTCACGCTCGTAGATAAACTGATCGCGCGAGTCGTAAGGCACCGGGTGCAGCCCGGTGTCCATTCGGATGGCGTCGCACGGACAAGCCTCGACGCAGTATCCGCAGAAAATGCAGCGCAACTCGTCCACCACGAACTTTACGGGGAAGCGCTCGTAGCCTCGCCGCGTGTCGCCCGGCGGGTACTCGCCCGCCTCGATGTAAATGCACTGCGCGGGACACGCCGTGGAGCAGCACAAGCACGCAACGCACCGCACGCTGGCGTCCTCGCGCGTCGTCAGCCGATGAATTCCGCGGAAGCGCTCCGGGTACGGGCGCTTCTGCTCCGGATACGAAATCGTGGTGATACCGTCGTCGAAGCGCTCCAGAACCGGGTCAGGGCGCTGACCGCGCACCATCTCGCGCGTATTCTCGAAAAAGTGCTTCATCGAGACGCCGACACCGCGAAATATCTCGGGAAGATATCCGCGAACCTCGAGCCCATGCGACGCATGCTCGACCGTCGTCGCGTTCAAAGGTGCGGGCGGCTTCTTCGGGAAAGTAGCTGTGGCCATGAGAACCTTTCTTACGCCTGCATCGGGCCTGTCTTCGTGCCCCCGTGCTTGAGCGCCTCGTCGACCGAAGAGCCAAGGAGAGTCTGCTCGTGCTTGATCGGCGCAAAGATGCCCATGACACCACGCGCGACCAGGTACAAGATCGCCAGCGCCACCAGGCCTTGGGTCACGTCGGCCGCCACCCTCAGGCCGTTACTCACTGCGGGGCCCGCCTTGTCGAGCACCAACCAAACAACGCCCGTGATGAAAATGTTGCCCAGGGAAAGAGGAAGAAGGATCTTCCATCCGAGCTTCATCAGCTGGTCGTAGCGGAAGCGTGGCAGCGTCCAGCGCACAAAGGTTTGCACCCAGCATACGGCGATGACCTTCCCGAAGAAGGCCACGACGCCCAGAAGGGTCATCCAGATGTGAGCCACCGGGGCGTGCGCAATCGTCCAATCGCCAAACTGGAGGGTCAGGCCGTCGCGGTGGAAAAACGGCAAGCCCCATCCTCCTAGGAAAATGGTCACCAGAAGCATCGACCCGGTGACGACTTCTGCGTATTCGGCAAAGTAAAACATGCCGAACTTCATTCCGGCGTACTCGGTGAAGTAACCCGAGACAAGCTCGCTTTCCGCTTCCGGGAGATCGAACGGAATGCGCTTGTTCTCCGCGACCGACGCCGCAAAAAAGAGAAAGAACGCAAGCGGCTGGACGAAAATCCCCCACGTGTTCTCAGTCTGCCAGCGCACCATGTCATCGAGCCGAACGGTTCCGTAAATCATCATCGCTCCGATGAGCGACATGCCGAGCGTCACCTCGTAGGAGACCATTTGGCTCGCGGCTCGGAGCGCACCCATCAAGCTAAACTTGTTGTCGCTCGCCCAGCCCGCTATGGCGGCCCCGATGATCCCCTGCCCGGCCACTGCAAAGATGTACAAGACGCCGACGCTGAGGGGGGCAATCGTCAGGTCGACGGCCGACAGGGCGCTGCCCGGGGCCATCGAGCACACGCCGGAGCGCGGCACCGGAGGCCCCGTGAAAATGTTCGGCCAGTTCACGCCGAATTGATGCGGGCAAATCGTGTCGCCGAAGGGAATCGCGGCGAGCAGCGCAAAGACCGCGCCCATAGCGATGATCGGCGCGAGCGCGAACAGAAGGGGGTCGGCCCGCGGAGGCATGAAGTCCTCCTTGGTGAAGAACTTTATGCCGTCCGCAGCTGTGTGCAGAAGGCCGAGAACGCGGATCTCTTTGCCAAACACCTTGATAACGGCCCGGTTGGGCCCAATTCGATGTTGAATCATCGCACTCTGGCGGCGATCGGCCCAAGTGAGAATGCCCGCCAAATTCAGAACAAACCCCACCATGATGAGGATTTTGACGACGGTCCAAATGATCGCTGCGGTAGTCATCTTCATTCCGCCGGAATCGCACCGGCGCTCTGTCCTGCATCGACCACAACCGCGCTACCCATGAGTTGGGTTCGTATTTGCTTCAGCTTCGTCGATGGCGCCTTGTAACCGAGAGCCGCCGCCAAATCAGCGAGCTGTCTCCACGCCGGCTTGCTGGCTCCTTGGGGCTCGAGTGCGCGCTCACTGATTTGGCGTATGCCCTTCGCGTTGACGTACGTGCCGGAATGCTCAGCCCACGACGTTGCCGGTAAGACCACCGTGGCTACACCGACCAACGGCCCATCGTGGGCCGCGACGGTGACGAGCTTGCAGCTGCGCAGAGCATCGGCCACGGCCGGTGCCGACCCGCCGAGCGCGAGTACGTGCGTCACGCGCCCTGCGGCAACGTCGTCGAGAAGCGCCTGAAAGCTCTTTGCCTCGGGTGCCAGCTGAGCGACGCCCATCGTGTTCGGGTTCTTGTCGCGATGGATCAGAACTTCGTCTGCGTAGCCCGCCGGCATACCACTCGTGTATGCGAGGCCACTGCCGAAAAGCACCGCGCCTACCTCGTGCAGGGCGTAGTTGTCCTCGAGTGAGTGCGTTGCCGAAAACAAGAGCGCTATGGACTGCTTCGGCACATCGCCAAAGAGGGCCTTGACCTCGTCAAGCGCCTTCGCCGTCGAAACGACGGCGCCGCGAACCCTCGCGTCGAGCACGCGGCCTTCGTGCGCCGCTTTGTAGCTGAGCATCCCCTCGTCGCACATCCAGAATTGATTCACTTTCTCGTTGTCGCGCGGCCTGTACCGATGGGCCTTGTTGTAGCGAGGGTCGTAGTCCAAGTGCGCGTTGCAGCCCGTGGCGCACCCCTGACATACCGCCGGCACCGTGCGCAAAAACCATACGCGTGCCTTAAAGCGGAAGTCCTTCGTCGTCAGAGCCCCCACGGGACACACGTGTTCGGTCATGAACGTGTAGTGCCCATCCAGCTGCCGCCCGGGAGCGACGATGATTTCATTCAAGTTGCCACGCTCGCGCATGTCGAGAACGGGATCCTTGGCCACTTCCGCCATGAAGCGAACGCAGCGCGTGCACATTACGCAGCGCTCGCCGTCGTAGACAATCGTCGGACCGAAGACGACCGCTTTCGGCTTGTGCACCGGTTCGTCGCGCATCCGCTTGCTGTACCGCCCGTGGTCGAGCCAATAGTCCTGCAGCTTGCATTCCCCCGATTGATCGCAAATCGGGCAGTCCACGGGGTGATTGAGCAAGAGAAACTCTTGCACGTCGCGTCGGGCTCTGCGGACATGTTCGCTGGTGTCGCCGAGCACTTCCATGCCGTCGGCCGCGGGCGTGTAACAGGAAGGCTGGAGCTTTGGCTTTTGTTCGGTCCGATACGTCCCGGCTTTCGCATCCCATTGCAGCACGTCGAGCATCAACGGGCGTGCTCCCGGCTTTGGTGCAATTTCGACGAGGCACATGCGGCAGTTGGCGGGCGAGCTGAGCCCTGGATGCCAACAGTAGTGGGGAATCTCGATCCCTTGCCTCCAGGCGGCCTTGATGATCGTCTCCCCCGCCTCAAAGGGTATCGTCTTGCCATCGAGCTTGAAGGTGGGCATCGGCTGTTCCGTCAGTGATCGCACTCCCCACCAATCATGTTCAGGGCTCCGAAGGTGGGGACGATGTCGCTCAGCATTCGGCCTTCGATTAACTTCGATAGGCCACCGGTTATTTGAAAGCACGGAGGGCGAATTCGCACGCGGTACGGCGTTCCGCTGCCGTCGGAGACAAGATAATAGCCAAGCTCTCCGTTGCCCCCTTCGGTGTACGAATACACTTCCCCCTTAGGCACCTTCGCGCCCTCCATGATTAACTTGAAGTGTTGAATGGTGGCTTCGATGGTGGTGTACACATCGAGCTTGTCGGGCAAAACGACCCGCGGGTCGTCGCAATTGACGGGCCCGTGGTCAGGCATGCGATCGATCGCCTGGTCGATTATGCGCTTTGCTTGGCGAATTTCGCCAAGTCGAACGAGGAAGCGGTCGAGGGTGTCGCCTCGTGCGCCAACGGGGACATCGAAGTCAACTTCGTCGTACTTGAGATACGGATGCGCCTTGCGGATGTCGTAGGCGACTCCAGTCGAACGGAGACACGGACCCGTCCATCCCAGCGCGACCGCGTCGGCGCCACTGATGACGCCAACGTTCTCCAAGCGGTCGATGAAGATGCGATTCTTGAGGAGCATCTTCTCGCCCTCTTCGACGAGCTGGATGATTTTCGGAAGCGCGGCGCGGCAAAGTCCCTTGAAATCGGCGGTGGGCGGACTGGCCATCCCCCCGATACGGCCGAATGAGTGAGTCAACCGAGCGCCTGTCTCCTCCTCGAGGATGTCCCACACCATCTCGCGCGCTTTGACAAACCACAAGAAGGGCGTGAACGCTCCGAGCTCCATCGCCATGGCGCCGTTGCACGTCAGGTGGTCGCTGATGCGGGCCAGCTCGCCCAAGATCATCCGATACCATTGACACCGCTCGGGAACCGAGAGCCCGCAGAGCTTCTCCACCGCCAGCGAATAGCCGACGTTGTTGAGCATCGGCGATACGTAGTTGAGGCGGTCCACGTACGGGAAGACTTGCGCCCACGTCCCCCGCTCGCACATCTTTTCGAAGCCTCGGTGCAGATATCCAACCTGCACGTCAGCGCGGACAATCGTTTCGCCAGAAAGCTCCAGGACAATTCGCACCGTACCGTGCATCGCGGGATGAGACGGTCCCAGATTCAGGTGCATCGGCTCCGCGGGTAGCTCGAGCTCGCCCTCGTCGAGATCTACGTACGCTGGTTCCATCGATCAGCCGTCCTCGCCGTGCGTGGGCTTACTTCGCCCGAACGGCATCCCTTCTTCCGGACCGAACGGCTCGAGCTTGTGAAGCGGCATGCCCGCCTCG